>Ga0299913_10001631_pt1 | contig 16857 bp, 18 predicted proteins | sample RVTome_9_FD_201360 | JGI IMG/M metagenome (GOLD analysis project Ga0299913, IMG submission 201360) | Soil microbial communities from uranium-contaminated site in the Upper Colorado River Basin, Wyoming, United States - RVT155D38 (version 2) ... | reverse complement strand
GGCAGCGAAGCCATCGTCGATCTGAGCGATGTCCCCGCGGGGACCTACCATTTCTACTGCTCGCTCCACTCCGATGGAGTCACCGGGATGGCAGGCACCCTCACCATCGAGGGCTAAGGCTTGGCCCGGATGCCGGTCCGGCACTACGTCCGGATCCAGACACCTATGGATTCGGGTTGCATTGTCTGGGAGATCACTGCGATGGAATCGGACGTGATCTGGCTGACGTCAATCTCCTCTTTGAGACGCTCAGCGAACAGGGCCAGAGTCTGCTCGGCGTCGTACCTGGCCCGATTGAAACGTCGGTCGACCCAGCCGACAACACGGCGTCGCAACGGATTGAACAGGGCCGCCACCGCCAACGTAGAACCAGCAACGAAGACCGGGGACCGTTCGCCGAGGAACTGGGTGGGCAGCCACAATGCGCCGCCGATGTATACCAGGGCAAGAGTTCCGATGACGATGGCGTAGCCGACGGTCCGGGAGATGACACGGTCGATGTCGAACAGGCGGTGTCGGAGAATTGCGACGGCGATCGAGATCGGGATCAACACGGTGACGAAGCCGAAGATGAGACTCGACGCGTTCCCCCGGTCGTCCGTTAGTAGACGGTAAAGGGCTGTGACGATGAAGAAGATCAGCGACAGGGCGACCAACCTGATTTGGCTCCGAACCACGGAGTCTGATCGTCGGTAGCGAACCACTATGGCGACGATCCCGCCAAGCATGAGTGTCAGCATCCCGATGCCGGCGACAAACTCCAGAGCGGTCTGTGGTCCGGGCGATAGGAACCCGATTGGATTGCTGACGATCCAGTCGGCGTCAGCGATGCGCAGCTCGACAGAGAAGAGGGCGTCGACGACGAAACTCAGAGAAGCGACGGCGGCGAGCCAACCTGCCCACGACCAGCCTCCGGTCAGGTACGAGCCAGTGGGGAACAGATAGAGAAGGAAGGCAACTGGAATGATGAAGCCAATGAAGAATGAAGTGTTCTCCCCGGTAACAGCTAGGACGTCGAGCAACGTGACCGGTTCCGGCCGGTCGCCCGAGAGTATGAGAAGAGCTGTTGGCTCGATTAACAAAGCCGCACCGACGCCAAACATGAGCCAGCCGATTCGATTACCTGGCTGACGTGTCGTTATCGCCGCACCCAGCGCCGTGAGGAGTGTTGGTGTACTCACCGTCATTGCGTCACCGATGTTGCCTACAGAGCTCGGGGTCGCCAGAACCAAAGCGACGGACGCAGCCACTACAAGACCGGTCCAGACCCAGGCCAGGCGTACGCGCGAACTCATTCCCGGATCCAGGCTCCGGCCGAGGTCGGCCTTACGGTCTGACGAATCACGGCCAGGGAGGCTTCTGCAAGCCGGTCCATGTCGACCTCGTCCTTGACCCGGTCACCGAACCGGATGAGAACCTGCTCGGCATCGTACCGGGACCGATAGAACCGTCGGTCGACCCAGCGGATCACCCGGCGTCGTATCGGGTTGAACAAGGCGGCCACGGCCAGAGTCGAACCGGCGACGAAGATCGGCGACTGCTCACCGACGATTCGAGTGGGCAACCAGATGGCTCCGGAGGCATAGACGACGGCGAGGGTGGCGATGACGATGGCATAACCGACCGTTCGTGAGATGAGCCGCTCGATATCGTACAGGCGATACCGCATGATGGCGGCGGTGATCGAGACTGGAAGAGCCATCAGGCTGATCGCACCTGGGATCACGCTCTGAAAGATCTCTGCGGCAACAGGGGAGAACCCTGGAGCGACCACTCCGCCCAGTGCAATGGCGGCTCCAAACCCGAAAATCTTGAACTGAAGCCGTTGCTGGCTGTCAGCCCTGCGGTATCTCACGAAGGGGGCGGCGACAACCCCTGCGAGAAACGGGAACAGCAGGATCAACGAAAGCGTGTCGAGGGCCGAGAGGACGCCGGCAGGGAGGACGCCGGCGAACGGGGTGGCGTCGTCGGTTCCCCAAATAGTCGGAGCGAAGATAGTGGACAAGCTTCCCAAGGCGACTGCACCGATTCCGAACCACCGCACCGGCCACCATCGCGCCGAGGGCAGTCTGCCGTCGGGGAACAGGAGGACGACTGTGGGGACGACGAGAATGCTTAGGAAATACAGAACACTGGTCAGCAGCCACTGCTCCACTAGTCCTACCGGACGGGTCCATGCCCAGTACTGATAGGCGAGAAGCAATCCTCCTCCAGAGAGCAGCCAGCCGATCAGGTTGCCGGCACGGACGACGATCAGGACGCCCAGGCTGCAAGTCCCGACCAGTGCCACGGCGACCACGATCATGTCGGTGACTGTGAGCGTTGCCTGAACCGACTCGATTGGCCCCACAGTTGTCATCAGGGCGGTGAGAACCCAGATCACCGCCAGAACCGAGTTCCGTACCCGATGTGTCTCGTGTTGGCTCATCAGGTCACCACTGACTCAGCAGCCACAGCTCGGGTTCCAGGCTGTCTGTGCCCAGAACCGCGAACAGACGAATGGCCTCGGTCTGTGACTCTCTCGATAGCTGCTCGTCGCCAATCCGGTGATACAGGTCGGCGAGGAAGTCGCGCAAAGTCGCTTCGCGGTGGCGATGTCCAGTTCGCGAGGCGATTTCAATCGCTTGCTGGACCAAGTCGATGGCGCTTTCCGGATCGCCAGAGCCGGTGAGGACGTGGGCCTTGTTGTTCAGCGCCGCCATGACGGAGACATCATCGCCATCGGCCAAATCGAGGGCTTGATCGAGATGACAAATTGCCTCGTCAGGGCTTTTCGCGATCACCCCGTTGACATTGTGGACCCTGGACGAAACCCCGGGTCCACTAGCGTCTGCGGCATCGAGCGCCATTCTGCCGAGCTCTTGCGCGAGTGAATCGTCGCCGACCCGGTGGGCCAAAAGAGCCCAGTCGGCGTATACCTCCTCGGGATGTGGATGCAGGGCTACTGCCTGTTGAAAATGCTCGGACGCGAGGTCGAAGCGTCCGAGGAGACGGAGGACCTCGCCGAGGCGATGCTCGACGCGACCCAGCGTTTCGCCTTCGGATCGGGCCGCGGCCGTAGTGAGGGAGGCCAGCGCATCTCGATAGTCGCCGGCAGCCAGTGCCATCTCGCCTATTGCCAGATGCAATGCCCCCACGTCTTCGGCGCCGAGGGCGACTGCGGTCTCGTAGAAGGACAATGCCTCCTGGTTGGCGTAGCTCGCCCGGGCGAGGTCCCCTGCGAGGTGAAACCACCCGGGTGCCCTGGGATCTCCCGCATGCTCGAACTGGGACGCGACCTGTGCAGCCAGTCGAACGTCACTCCGAGCTCGGGACGTGTCTGCTAGCGCCTCAGCGACCCGTCTGTGGAGCAGACGCCGGCGCGCCAAAGACAACGAATCGAGTGTCATCTTCTCGAGAGCGTCGAGGGCAAGGCTGAGTGTTTCCGTCCCGGGGACCTCCCTGAGCAGTCCTGCAGTCACGAGTTCGTCCACTGCATCGACTACCTCCTCGTCCGAGCGACCCGACACCGTCTTGAGTAGAGCGAAGCTGCATGATCCCGAGAGAATCGAGGCAGTGCTCAACACCTGGCGCGCCAGATCAGAGATGCCGTCCATGCGCATGCCGAGGTAACGCACGACTTCCCTGGAGTCCGATCGTCCCGCGATGTGCTCGGCCACCAGGAGCGGTATTCCGCCGGTGGCCTGGACCACCCGCTCGGCGTTCTTCACTCCGTCAGGCAGGTCTTTGGGCTCGAGCGGCCCCAATTCGATAGTTTCGGCATGGGAGAGGACATCCCGAATCTCCGAATCCACCGGTTCGTCGCGACGACGCGACATCACCACCGCAAGGGGGTGTTCGTACAGCCGTTTGGCCAGGTAGGACAGGACGGTGGCCGACGCTTGATCGATCCACTGGACGTCGTCGATCGTGACGAGGAGGGGACGCTCGAGAGCCATGCGAGCAAGAACCTGAGAGATTCCCTCCAGGAGGCGTAGCTCGCCAAACCGATCGGAGCCTTGTCCCGTTCGGGCTGCTGCTATCGACGGGACGACCCTTGCTACCTCGTTCAGAGCCCAATCGGGGATGTCGTCAGGTAGGTCGTGCCTGGTGGCCGTGGTGAGCAGCTGTGCTATGACGCCGTATGGGAGCAGCTGTTCGGCGCGGAAGGCGCGAGCCTCCAGGACGTTGTGACCCGTGGCGCCGGCTGCGAGCTCTTCGAGGAGACGGGTCTTGCCCATCCAGGAGGCACCTTGCAGACGCACCACCACACCCGAGCTCTCTGACCTGGAAAGGAGCGTGCGGAGCCGTTCCATCTCGTCGGCACGACCGATCAGCCCCGCCGCTGGCGCGGAAGCCCGGCCGTTCAAGTTTGGGCTCTTGTCTATTGCCGGAGCAGGAGGTAGGTCGTCATCGAGAATCGCCTCATACAGTGTCCTCGTCTCTTGGAGGGGAGGCACGGCCAGCTCGCGATCGAGGATGGCCACGAACTCCCGATAAGCCGCAATCGCGCCCGGACGGTCCCCGGCCCAGGCGTGGAGCAGCATCAGCATCCGATGGGCCGGCTCGTGCAGCGCGTCGAGCTCGATCCATCGCGACACCGCTGACATGCCCTCGGCATACCCCCCCCGGGCAGCGTGGGCCTGGGCGAGCCGATTGAATACCTGGCCCGCCTCAAGACGGAGCTCCTCGGTGGTGGCCCGCTCCCAGTCCTCGAACTCGGGGGCGGTGCCGATCATGAATCCCTGTAGGAAACTGCCGCGATACAGGCTGGCTGCCTCACCGAGAGCGCCTATGCAGGACAGGCAAACATCCCACGTCTCGTGTCCATGGGTTCGTGTCTCGTCGAGAGCCGTGTGAAATCTCGATACGTCAGAGCCGACATCACCGAGGCGGACCTGGTGTCTGTCGGCGTCGATCGCGCCGGGCCCCATGCCCTTCCGTATCGAGGACAGGGTGCGTCGGAGAGTTGCCCGTGCCCGATCAGGAGAGGACTCGGACCAGAACAGACCGGTCAGAGTTTCCCGGGAAGCTTTCTGCTCCACGGCCAAATAGGCGAGAACCGCTACTGCCTTGCGGGTATCGAAGTCGACTGGTGCTCCGTCGACCTCGATCTCAGGTGGTCCTAGCAGCTTGATTTCCAATTCCGGTGCAGCGCTCATCTCCCGGGCGTGAGAGTAGCCCTGTCACCGTTACGAAATCGCTACGGGCTGCACTGTCGGAACGGTAAACAGCCGACTGACGGCAGTCGCACTCGTCGCGATCACCTTCGCCGCTTGGATCTCGTAACGTCTCGGGAACGGTCGAGACGTAGAAGAGGCGGGCGATGATCAGTTGGAGAAGACGCCGCAAGGAGGGAGCCAAGCATTCCAGTGCCGACGCCGCGCCGGTTGAGTCCGACATCGGCATCATCGACCCGATACCGATACCTCCCGGTGACCCACTGGAGACGGCCCTGGTGTCGCTGGGTCGTCCCGTCGAGATCTCGGAGCTGGAGTTCGACTCTCCCGCTTTGTCGACGATCCGTCAGACCGGTGTCGAAATGATCGTCCCGCTCGTTGGGCAAGGCGAGCTACTCGGAGTTCTCTACCTGGGGCATCGTCTCTCCGACCAGGCTTATTCGGCGGACGACCGCCGTCTGCTCAGCTCCCTCGCCTCCCAGGTGGCTCCGGCGATGAAGGTTGCGCAGCTCGTTCGCGCCCAGCAGACGGAGGCCAAGGAGCGGGAGAGAATCCAACAAGAGCTCGAGGTGGCGGCTCTGATCCAACACACACTCCTTCCCAAGCAGCTTCCGTCGATTCCCGGGTGGCATGTGGATGCGTTTTACCGCCCGGCACGGGCGGTGGGGGGAGACTTCTATGACTTCATCGATTTGGGGCGAGGACGTCAGGGAGTTGTGATTGGGGACGTCACCGACAAGGGGGTGCCGGCGGCACTGGTCATGGCGACCTGCCGGTCAATGCTGCGCGCCGCGGCACAACGGGAGATGTCGCCGGGGAAGGTGCTCGCGGAGGTCAACGAGAGTCTTGTCGACGAAATCCCGCCGGCGATGTTCGTCACATGTCTCTACGCAATCATCGACACCGCTGGAGGCGAGGTGATCCTGGCCAATGCTGGACACAATCTCCCCTACGTGCGGAGCGGCGACGGTGTTGTCGAGTTGCGGGCAACAGGCATGCCACTCGGTCTCATGCCCGGGATGACCTATGACGAAAAGGTGTACCAACTCGGGGACGGCGACGTCATGGTGCTGACCAGTGACGGCATCACCGAGGCACACAATCCCGACAACGAGATGTACGGCTTCGCCCGGCTCATGGGTCGTGTGGCGCGGAAGGTGAAGAGTGGAGATGTGTGCGGGGCCATCGTCAGCGATCTGGAGCACTGGACCGGTGAGGGGGCCGAACAGGAAGACGACATCACGCTGGTAGTCATCACCCGCACCGCTTCAGCCGAGGTGGCCGCAACGGCTTTTGACGACGTCCCTACTGATGAGGTCCTCGCCACTTTTCAGGTTCCCAGCATCGAGGGAAACGAGGTTCTGGCCATCCGACAGGTTGCCCGGGTCGTGCAGTCTCTAGGCCTCGAGCCGACCGACGTCGAACGTCTCAAGACAGCGGTCGGCGAAGCGGTGATGAATGCGATCGAGCACGGGAACGATTTCAACCCGGAACTGAGTGTGACGGTGGAGGTGCGCCTCACATATGGAGCCGTCCGGGTCTTCATAACGGACCATGGAGGCGACAAGGAGATTCCCGATGCGGAGATCCCGGACCTCGAGGCCAAGCTGGCTGGAGACCAGACGCCCCGAGGCTGGGGGCTCTTCCTCATCGAGAAGATGGTCGACGAGGTGCGATCTGACCGGCAGAACGGGACCCATACGGTTGAGCTGGTCATGAACCAGAAAGGAGGGGCCTGATGTCAGGCGAAGGGTTCGTTGCCAGGATCGAACCCACCGAGGCTGGGCCGGTCATAGTGCTGAGCGGTACCGTGAACCGGGTCGCGAAGGAGTCTCTCGAGGCCGCATACGAGGAAGCCACCTCCATCGAGGGGGAGATGAAACTCGACTTCACAGGGGTCGACTACATCAATTCCACAGGGATCGCCGTGATCGTCGGACTGCTGGCCAAGGCACGGGCAAGCGGTCGGAAGATCGGAGCGTTTGGCCTGACCGATCACTACCGCGAAGTGTTCGAGATCACCAGGCTGTCCGATTTCATGACCATCTACGACGACGCCGGTGTGGCGAAATAGGAAGCGAGGAGGGGACGATGCCGACCACCAACCTGACCACCGGGATACGAGACGTGGCCGAAGGGGTGCGTGTCATCGATATCAGGGGAGAGATCACCGCATTCTCGGACGAGGAGATGTCGAAGGCCCATGAGGAGGCCGGAGACGGGGCGAAGGCAGTGGTTCTCAACTTCACCGATCTCGAGTACATGAATAGTGGAGGCATCGGCCTGTTGGTGACGACTCTGATCAGAGCTCAACGATCAGGACATGCACTCCGCGCCTACGGGCTGAGCGAGCACTACCAGGAGATCTTCAACCTCACTCGGCTCGACGAGGCGATCTCCATCTTCGACGACGAAGCCTCAGCCGTCTCCGGCCGAAGACCGTAACGATTACGGAACCCCCGGCTGATAGTTATGAGCCCTCGAAAGGAGTCTCATGACCGAGCCGAGAGATCGAGGCAATTGGGCTAAGCCCGTAAACGAGTTCCGGGTGGGCGAGACCACCGGTGATGCCGTCATCGGAAACGTCGAGGGTCGCAGACCCACCGGTCCGCTGCAGGGATTCGGACGTCTCTGGCAGAAGACCTATCAGGTCCTGGTGCCCGGACACTCTCCGGAAGAGATCATCTCTGTCTGGAAGGAGAGGTTCGGCGAGTTCTGGCCTCCCTCGAACAAGTTCTACGCACCGGCCGCAGGGCTAGCACCCGGCGAGGTGGCATTGATCACCGGCGGAAGAGGACCCGCCAGAGTCACGACCGGTGTCAGGGTCATCTACGCCGACGAACGCTCGTGGTCGTACATGACACCAGAGGGGCATCCGTGGGCGGCCATCATCACGTTCAGCGCCGACGAGGTGGACGATGATGTCACGGCAGTGATGATTCAGCTCATGGTCCGAGCCAACGACCCCCTGTACGAGGTCAGCTTCAAGCTCTATACCAGCCGTCTCGAAGACAAGATCTGGACGCACACTCTGACCCAACTCGCCGGCCACTTCGGCAGCGATGCCCCCGTCGAGATGGCTGTGAACTTGATCGACAAACGGCGTCAATGGAAGCAGTTCGGCAAGATCTGGAAGAACTCCGCCATCCGCACCTTGCTCCGACGGGATCGTCATGTCAATGCCCGTCGCGAGGCAGGGACGGCCACCCCTGTGCCGGAGGAGCACCCGGGTGAGATATCGAAGGAGGAATCGTTGTGACGACTGCAGCTATGCGAGTCGAGGCTGGTTCAGAGCGAACTCAATTCCGTGTTGCGGCGCTGTGCGTGGCCGGCTTTCCGCTCATGCTCCTCGTAGGAGGAATAGTGACGCTCTTGGGCTCACCGATGCTCGACGGCGGTCCCATCACCGCTGAAGGGCTGGGACGATGGAACATCGACCACGAGTCCACCATCGAGACCGGGCAGCTGATCGTCGCTCTTTCGGTGTTCCCGATGTTGGGCTTGTTCGCGATCGTGGCGACACAGACCGGGCGATCACTGGGTCGCTTCGGAGCCATGCTTGGCGGCTTGGCCGCTGCGATCACGATCGTCTCCGCCGGACTGCGGATCGAGCCGGCAGCCACTTTGGGATTCTTTGAAAACGCCTCCGATCCCGGTGGGTCATTGGCGTTCTTGACGATCTCGATCGGCTATCACCTCGATGTCATGGTCGATCTCTTGCTCGCGGTCGGCATCTTGACAACCGCCGTAAGCCTGAGAGCGGCCGACGCGATCTCGAGGCGGATGGGGACCGCGATCGTGATTCTTGCCGGCCTGACTGTGATTCTGGCCTGGGTGAGCTTCGGGCGCATCGGCATCGTGTTGACCGGTCTCGTCCTTGCGGGCGCTCTCTGGCGAGCACCGTTCCAGACCGAGTAGTGGGATCTCGATCGTGACGATGGACCTTTGAATTGGTGGTCCACTACGCGCGGGGGTGGCTGCCAGGCGCCAGTCTCACGCTATCTCACCTCATCTCACGTCGCTGGCTCCACAGCCGCCCCACAAACCCACCAGACTGGGCCGTTTCCCCTGGTCACAGCGGTTTGACCACATGTTTCGCAACGATGGGTTCGGGGGTTCAAATCCCCCCAGCTCCACCATTTGCCCTGGTCAAAGCCATTTCTGATGGCGTCAGAATCGCCGCTTCCGGCGGTGGCTGAAGTCTCGCGCTCCAAAGAGGGCCCACAGGACTGGTGCTGTGACCCCCTCATTTTCTGCGAGGTGCTTTCTCACTGCACCTCACATCAGGTCACATGGGAGGGATCAGGAGCTCGGATCCGCGGGGATTGGCAGTCGACAGATCTGAGAGGGTTGGGGATGGCTACCCGAGGCTACCTACCTAGCGCATATTGAAGCCGATTATGTAGTGCTGGGGTCGAGCGCTCTCCGGGCCAGGGTGACTGCCAGGGCCATGAGGATTCCAATGACGAGTGACGGTATGGCAATTGAGTTTTGGTCGGCGGGCATGAGGATGAGTGACCAACCGATGAGTACTGCGGGGAGTATGAAGAGAAGCGTTGTTGATACCTCTTGACTTCGCCTTATAGCCAGGTAGATGAGGAGGGCGGTCTGTAGGCCGAGGCCGAGGGCTGTGACAGCGAATATTCGGTCGGAGAATCCTTGGTCGAGGTATTCGGCGGCAGCGGGGACGTTGGATACGAACTGTTCCCACTCGATGCCTGTGGCCTCGGCGAAGTTGGCCTCGTCGAAGCCGAGGACGAGCAGGAATCCGCCTTGGAAGGCGATCAGGATCGCTATTGCAAAGGCTATCCAGGCGCTGACGCGGCTGAGTTTTGTTGGGCTTGGGCTTTGGGTCGGCTGCGCAGTCTTCGTCATGGTTGTCCCGCTTTTCGGGGTTGTGGGTTTGTCGGGTTGGTGAGAAGGAAAGAACCACCGACGACCACCCAGGCGACCATGTATCCAGCCTTGAAGACAAGATCCGCCGCCACCTGCGATCCGGTGGCCTGAACAGCGATCGGATAGGCTCCAAAGATCAAAACCAGCGGGTAGACGGCGACCGCAGCCGTGGACCACATGTGGCTGTTGGCCCACTCAGTCGATTCCGACATCCCCACTGCAACTAATGCAGCCCCGAGCATCACAGGGAACGCTGACGCCGCACCCATAGATGGCAAGGACCAGTCGAAATTCAAAAGTTGGGTCTCGTAGCTGATCACCGATAGGTGACCGACGGCGACCAAAAGCGTCCCCAACCCAACGAGGGGAGATCCCTTCACCCCTACTCGGAGAACACTGGCGGTGAATGCCAATAAGACGACGGCGTAGGAGACGATAAGCCACACACTCGACTCGGCGGGACCAGCCGAGGCATGGTCGAACCCGCCGTTGAACATGCCGATAGCTGCGACCGCACAACCGAACACCGATCCGATAGTCAGCAATAACGGCCAAACGGGTATCGGCTTGGCACGTAGGAAACCCAACAGGCTCTGCAAATGCTGGCGCACAGCCGACTTGAAAGCATCGGCCACCAGATGTACCCAGAAGAGAAGGCTCGAACCCTCAGAGTCGATTCGGTCAATCACCATCTGAGTCATTGGCTCCTCGTAGTCGGACCGAAAACCCGGCGGATAGATGATGAGGAGTTTGCGGTAGAACGCGATCTGTCTGCGCATGTTCATGCCTCCCCCAAGTTCGGCCTGAACGACCTGGAGCGTTTCTGCGATGCGATGCTGACAAGCCGAGCTAAACGTTCTGTTTCTGATTCCAATGCGGCTAGGCCATCGGGAGTCGCCCGGTAGTACCGCCTCTGGATATCGTCGGCAGGACCTTCCCTATCTTTAATCTCGACAACCAGGCCAAGCTCGAGCAGACGTTTGATTGTGCCGTACACAGTCCCAGGACCCATCGTCACGTCACCATCTGTCATGGCTTCCACCTCCTTCATGACCGCATAGCCATGCTTATCGCCATCAGCCAGGGCCAGAAGAATGTGGAGTTGAGAATTCGATAACCGGCCGTCAATTCGTGAGGGACGCTCCATCACACTGCGCTAAACATATCGGAGTCGAATATATCGGAGAGCGATATGTGTGTCAAGATAGCGATCAGAATCACCGGGCCAGACTCGGGGTCGGTTTGCCCGGCCGCGGCGATATGCTGGCTGTTTGCGCTGTTCCTGGATCTTGCGACAACTCACATAGTCTCGCGTCCCTCGCGCCACAACTGCTCCACAGACCGGCCGATGCGTACCATTTCCCCTGGTCAGAGCGTTTTGACTGCATCTTTCGTTCTGACGCTCCACACACGGCCCACGGACTGGCGCCGCGTAGCACCTCGCAGATTACGAGGTGCTTTCTCACTGCACCTCACACCAGCTCACATGGGTCAGATCAGTAGCTTGGATCGCCGGCGTTTCAGTCGACAGATCGGAGAGGGTCGGGGACGGCCATCCGAGGCTACGCAGATCTGGGTCACCATTCAGTCCTTAGGAGGCGCCTGTTGATTCGTCCTCCTTGTCGACGGCTCAGGTCGCCAAGCGACGGCCCGTGTAGCTTCGGTTGGTCCCGGAGCAAAGGAAGAGAGAAATGACAGAACATCCCAATGCAATCCATATTCGCGAGCGATTCGGAACGGGCGATCTGGCAGAAATGGCCGAGTGGCTGGCGGACGACGTCGTCTGGCATCAGATCGGGGGAGACACGCTTCGCGGAAAGCAGTCCGTGATTGATTCGATGAGTGGGGTTGCGGATGTCGAATTCTCGATGGACCTCCACGATGTCGTTGCCAACGACGAACACACGATTGCCCTCATGGAGGTGTCGATCGCTAGCGGCGGTCAGAGCTTCAGTTACCGGACGGCTGAGATCTACCACATCGACCAGGACGGCAAGATCACCGAGCGTTGGGCGTTCTCCGACGACACCCAGGCGATCAGCGCCTTCTTCAGCCAGTTCGCCTGAGCCGAGCCAATCGGGGACGACCCCTTCGGGGTCCGCATTTCAAAGGGTCTCGGAGCGACAGGTGCCGGTATGTGCGGCTGATGGCACATCAGATAGGTTCGTTGCTGGCACCCAGGTTCGTAGTCGAAGAAGGAGATACGCATGAGATTTCTCGGCTTTGAGGGAGGCACTATCAAGGATGGGATGATGGGCGAGGCGTACAAGTGGCTAGTCGCCAACGAAGCCGAACTCCGCTCGGCGGCACCAGAAGGCACCGAATATCTCGGGGTCTACGCTCCGGTATTCACATCGGACAAGAATCCCGGGGATGTCTACTTCGTCTATGCAGTGGACTCCTACGGAGCGTTGGATCGACAAGCTGCTTCCTCAGACTCTCGCTTCGGCGAACTCTTTGACGAATGGAGCGGGTTCCTCGACAGCTCACCCGGAACGCTGGGCAGCAAAATCCTCTACAAGTCGCTCACTGCCGCCACTGTCTGGGGAGACGATTAGCGAGCGCATCCGTGCTATGCGTGGTTCGGGGATCGGGGCGTTCTCGCTCGATAACTGTGGACCTGCGCTTCTGTGCGCGTTTCAGCAGTGTGTAGTAGAGATTGCTGCCCCCTCCCTGTGTCCTACTCGTGCTTGTCTCCTCGTTGGAGGAGTGTTCGCTGGCCGCTATGGCAGTGGGCGTTCTTGTAGGTTGGTGAGACGTCAACCAAGGAAAACGTCGTCGTGGTTACCGCGGAATCGCAGCGTCTTGGTGCTCGACTGGCCTGGCGGATTCGCTGGGTTGCAGTGCGGGGGATTGCCGCCGCGTTAGCCGGCGTGTTGGTGTTGGGTGTCGGTGGGAGGCTGGTGATGCTGGCTTCTCGTTTTCTTCATCCGGACGCCATCGGCCGAACCACTGAGAACGGCAATCGCATAGGCGAGTTCACTATCGAGGGAACAGTTGCCCTGATTCTGTTCGGTGGCCTGCTTAGTGGCCTGATCGCAGGTGTCATATGGGCTCTGGTCAAGGAGTGGATCCCCCCAAACCCGGCTCTCGTGGGGTTTGGGGTGGTCGCGATCGGTGGATTCCAGCTGATCGAAGCCGACAACCCTGACTTTGTGATCCTGGAAGGGCCCGCTCCGGATCTGGTTCTCCTGGTTGGCCTCCTTTTCGCATTCGGCGTAGTCCTCCAACGTTTGGATCGTTGGCTCGGAGCTCGACTGCCAGAGGCGACTGGCGTCATATCGATTGGTTTGTACTCGGTGCTCGTCGCGGTAGCTGTTCCGATGGCGATTCCAACCTTCGGACTCTTGTTCACACGTGAGTTCTGCTTCTGTGAACACCCCCCGATCTGGACCGGTGTGTTCCTCGTAATGACCACACTCGTCACACTTTGGTGGTGGATATCCCACATGAGGGGAAGAGATGCTCCATCGTCGATGATTCGACTCGTCGGCCGCTCGGGTCTCCTGCTCGCGGTGATAGCTGGCGCCATTCACCTGACGGGTCAGATCATCCACATTATCTGACACGCAGCAGGTGGCCGCCGCCACCAAGGCCCGTACGAGCCAACCGACTGGCGAGAGAGGAGAGGGGAGGATCTCCGGTCCTGAGATGCTGAGGAGAGGGCGACTGCGCTGCGGGTAATCCGATTTTCACTCTGGAGGGTCGCATCACGAGCCGACACGGCTCCCACCGCGACGAAAGACATCGTTACGTCACATGAATAGGCCCGTCGCGGCTGCCTATATGGTGAGCAGTGCTGACGGGAGCAGGAAGATAGATTCCGCCGCCTGATCCTCTTGTTTTCAACCCGGCCTTCAGCTGATACGGTTTAAGCTGGTATCTGAGGACTCAGGACTGAGTCGACTTTTGATCGGGTTCCTAGCCGTTGTCGCTGCTTCGGAGGAACGACCGCAGGTATTCCTCCTGGATCTTGATGTAGGCCATGCCGTCGACGGTTTTTCCGTTCCCCCCAACAATGGCCTTCACTTTGCGGACGGTCTCGTCGCCATACCTGCCGTCGATGTCGACGTGGCTAAAGCCCAACATGGCCTGGAGTACCTTGACGTCGTCGCGTTTTCGGGTCCTTCCCTGTTCCTTCGGCTCGTTGAAGCCGTCGGTGAAGTGAAGCGGGAACATGGTGTCGTCCTCCTCGATGCTCGTCTGTGACCGCTGGATAGATGGTGGTCCTCCAAACTTGTACTTATTGACATTCTTCGCTCTCTGTTTGGCCTTCACCTGGGCGTTGGCTGGTCGTTCGAACTTGAGCGTCCAGACCTTGGACGCTTCGACGGCGTCGGACATCTGGAGAGTGATGCCCATGCCCTTGGCTTCCTTGATTGCAAAGTCGACTTGAGCTGTCCAGTCATCCCAGGATCTCTCTGTCGACTTGGCGAAGTTCTTGAGGTTGTCCCAGCGACCGGCATGATGTTGGAAGAGACCGCCTGAGGTTCCCCCGTCTCCCACTGCTGACGTGTTGAAGTTCGACTCGGCCTGGATGTTCGCCAGGATCCCTCGAGCCACCGAGTCGGAGACCTGATGTTTCCCGACCAGATACCTGTAGATCTTCTCTGGGTCGACTTCTGCCAGGTCAGAACCTCCGGAGGATATCCGAATTCTAGTGCTCGACTCGGCGAGAGCAGTTGCCAGGTCGGCGGGCATCTCCCCCAAGTCGACATGGCAGTCCTTGGAAGTTCGAGGCTCGGTTCCGGCTTCCGTACAGCGGAAAGGGAGGTGGCCGATATGTTCCGGACGGTTCTCACTCGAGCTCTGGAGCAGATGGCCTGGCGTTTATCCGGCCACGAGGTCAGGTCAATATCCGGAGCAGCGCCCCCCGTGCATCTTGATATCGGGGGTCTTGGGGACCGACGAGCTTCGGGTCATGGAGGTGATCTGTATGACCGATAGCGATTGCGAATGTCTTCATCATCGTCACGTCGTTTCCTCTGCTGTCGGTGCTGCTGGAGACGACCCGACTCCTGCGGCTGGTGCGTCTCAGCAGTGTGCTCAGGATTCTCCCATTGGGGCCTCTTGCGCCGGTCGTGACTCGAGGCGGTGCAGCGGCCCGGGCGATCTTCAAGAAGCGGGGTCTCAGGTACATCATCGTGCTGACCGTGTTCGTGGCGATGGGAGTGGGTGGCGCATTCTCCATGCTCGAGGACGCACCTATTGCTGATTCGATGTGGTGGGCGATCGTGACAATGACGACGGTGGGCTACGGGGATGTGTTTCCAGTGACTCCGCTTGGTCGTTCCGTTGCGACGATCCTCATGCTGTTGGACATTGGTCTGCTGGCGGTGATCACTTGGGCCGAAGATGGTCCTGGGTATGACGTTTGATCATGCCCACGGGGCGGGTGTAGTACTGTTCCTTTCATAATTTCCGGTTCTTCGGGGGGAGTGGCCATGGTGGTGGCAAAGTCGGGTTCGTACCATTTTGGAATGAGACGAGTGAGTCTTCGTCTCCTGGGATCATTCGAGCTCCAAGTAGATGGCGAGCCACTAACCGTCTCAATACCGGCGCAGCGTCTACTCGCGATGTTGGCTCTTGACCACGGCAAGATCGTGGAGCGTGCCTACGTCGCTGGGACACTCTGGCCCGACTCCACCGACACCGCGGCCCGATCCAATCTCCGCTCTGCTCTCTCCAGCTTGGGCCCGCTGCGCAGAATCGTCGTGGGGGTGGTCCCAGGGCGGCTGCAGCTCGCTGAGCAACTACATGTGGATCTCCATGAGTACCGAGAAAAGGCACACGATCTTCTGGATCGCTCATGCGACAATGCGCCGATCTCAGCGTTTGCCTTCGACCTCCTCCCTCATTGGGACGAGGCATGGGTGGAGCCGGAGCGCGAGTCATTCCGCCAGCTCAGACTGCATATTCTCGAGCACCTGAGCGAACGCTTCACCCGCCTTGGCCGATTTGCCGAAGCCATGGAGGCAGCCCTTCTGGCGGTAGAGGGTGCGCCGCTGCGGGAAAGCGCCCATCGCGCCCTGATACGCGCCCTAGGGGCTGAAGGGAACCGCGGAGAAGCGATGAGCCGTTACGCCCTGTTGCGTGAGATGCTCGATCGAGAGCTAGGGGTTGAGCCGTCGTTTGAGATCGATGATGTGCTGGGCGAGTTCTTCCGAAAGCGATTAGGCGGGTCCTCAATGGCTGACGTGGGGTGACGTTGCCTACGTCGTCAACGTTTGGGCAACACACGCGGGACGACTGCTCCACTGCCCTTCTGGTATTGATCCCAGTATCGGGCTGAAAGGAGGCACTTTCGATACGCGTAGGGGAAGTACTACGTCACGACTCGAGTGAATACTTACTACCCCTTCAACCTTGTTTGTCTGGTAAAGGAAACCTGAAAGCAAACAAACACGAACAGGGGGGCAACTTCGTGCCACGGCTCCCCAAAGAAAGTAAGGGATAGCAATGAAACGAATGACCATCATGCTGGCGGCGCTGGCGCTGTTACTACTAGCGGTGACCCCGGCTTTCGCGGCCGCCAACCCCAAGTTCATGCCGAAGTTCACAAACGCAACGTTCGACTCGCCCAACCTCGAAGTGGACTTCAAGATGAGCGGGCTTGGTAGCTTCGCAGAGGTGGACATTAGTGTGACCGCCACAGCGACACGGACCGACGCCTGTGTCAACAACGGGCAGAACATCCCGGCGGATCCGAAGAAGACGGACACCACGGCTCAGGTGTCCGCGTCCGGGACCTTCCCGGTGTCAAACGGGCAGGTGACGGGTAGCCTTACGGTCATGCCGCCGC
>Ga0299913_10001630_pt1 | contig 16862 bp, 8 predicted proteins | sample RVTome_9_FD_201360 | JGI IMG/M metagenome (GOLD analysis project Ga0299913, IMG submission 201360) | Soil microbial communities from uranium-contaminated site in the Upper Colorado River Basin, Wyoming, United States - RVT155D38 (version 2) ... | reverse complement strand
AATCTTCCAACTGAAGAAATTAATATAATTAATTTTTATTTAATTAAAATCTTCTAATTGAAGAAATTAATATAATATATTATTATTATACGTAACATATATTATGCTGTTATATATATATATATATAGCCATTAAGCTACATATAATAACAAGAAGGCCATCATTAAAGCAAACAAACCTGTTGCTTCAGCAAAAGCAAAACCCAAGATAGCATATGAGAATAATTGTCCTCTTAAAGATGGGTTTCTTGCAACACCTAGTATTAGTGCACCAAAAACAACACCAATTCCTACTCCTGCTCCTATAAGACCTGTTGTGGCCATACCTGTACCTATTATTTTAGCTGCTTGTAACATATAAATATTATATATATTTATATATAAATATATACTAATAAAAAAATTTTTATACACTATCTTTATTATAATATCACTAATTTAATATGAAATTAAATGTGATATAGTTAACATCAAATCCATATGATCCAAGAAACTATCTACTGGTACACCTTCGTGTGCATAATAACAAGAATACTCTGAATAACTTTTTAAATTGTTAAATGTCTGAGCTCAAGAATCCATATTTAAGATAAGTTCCCTTATTTTAGGTAATATATCGTAAATATTTTCTGGCTTTGCACCACAAAAAGTTATATTTGTAGAATCCATTCTGTAAAGATTAAACTCCTCGAGACTACATGTATAAAGATCCAAAAATTCTTTCATATAATCTAACATTTTATTAGGATCTGAAAAACTATGTTTATTTGTTTGTAAATTAATTTCACATCCAAATTGAGAACAAAATTTTTTTATATCTCGAAAATTATTAAAAAAATCTATTTTTAAAGAAATTAGTTTATTATAATATACAGAGAAATGATGCTCTAAGAAACCATCAGGTATATTTGTTAATAAATGATTATAATCATCTAACTGATCTATATCATTAAATATATCCTCGGTATTATACCTTAAATTTATTCTTGGAATATTTTCACCGCTTACATTAATAACTGAACCTCCACGTGTAGAGGACATATCATACATTTGCTGTACATTATGAAACCTACCACTAACTCCTGAAATTTTAGATTCCATAATAAAACGATCTTTACTAATTCCTAATGGATTAATAACATTTCCTGCTTTAACCATATTTGTTGATGATACAACCATAGCTGAAGATACATTTCTTATACCTATGTTTTTTTTTGTTTTAACAATACTTATTCTTTTTAACAAGATACATAGTGTTAAGAAGTTTTCCCTATTATTCTATTATTAAGTTAAAAATTCATATATAAAAAAAAATTGATAAATAAGTTTATAGTAATAAAAATAAAAAATAAAAATAAATTAATTAATTATCCTTAAGATTGTAAAGGCAAACTAGCAAAAGCATGTGGTTTAGGTGGACTAGTTAAACATCATTCTAAAGAACTATTATTTCTAGTGAAATAAACTTGGAAAGTATCACTAAACAATTGTGGAGTTAATCAAGGATATCTTGACACAGCTTTACCTTCTGTTAATTGTTTATAAATAATAGTTAAGAAATATCAAGTAGCAACTACACTAACAATAGAACCAATACTACTAATTAAGTTTCAACCATAGAAAGCATCAGGGTAATCACTAATTCTTCTAGGCATACCTTGTAAACCTAGGAAGTGTTGAGGGAAGAATGTTAAATTAACACCAACAAATAAAATTCAGAAGTGAACTTTAGCCGCAAACTGATCATAAGATAAACCTAATATTTTAGGTATTCAGAAATATCAACCACTAAATAATGCAAATACAGCACCCATAGATAATACATAGTGGAAGTGAGCAACAACATAGTAAGTATCGTGGAAAGCTACGTCAAGTGAAGCATTAGCTAAAACAACTCCACTTAAACCACCTATAGTGAATAATACAACAAATCCTAATGCAAATAACATTGGAGGTGTTAAATGTAAAGATCCACCATAACATGTTGCTAATCAACTAAATATTTTAATACCTGTAGGTACTGCAATAATTAAAGTAGCAGCTGTAAAGTAAGCTCTAGTATCTACATCTAAACCAACTGTATACATGTGGTGACTTCAAACTATAAAACCTAACACACCAATTGATAACATAGCATAAACCATTCCTAAGTAACCAAATACATTTTTACCTGATGCTGCACCTATAACTGTACTAATAATTCCGAATCCTGGTATAATTAAAATGTAAACCTCTGGGTGACCAAAGAATCAGAATAAATGTTGGAATAATATTGGATCACCTCCTCCAGCTGCTTCAAAGAATGAAGTATTGAAATTTCTATCTGTTAATATCATAGTTATACCACCTGCTAATACAGGTAATGATAATAATAATAACACGGCAGTAATTACTACAGCTCAACCAAATAATGCTAATTTGTGTAAACGTATTCCTGGACTTCTCATATTTAATATAGTTGTTATGAAATTCATAGCACCTAACATACTACTTATACCACTTAAGTGTAATCCAAATATAGCTAAATCTACACTTGGTCCACTGTGTGATTGTATTCCTGATAATGGAGGGTATAGTGTTCAACCTGTTCCCGCTCCATTTTCTATTGTTGCTGAAAATATAAATAATAATAAACTAGGTACTAATAATCAAAAACTAATATTATTTAATCTAGGAAATGCCATATCTGGACCACCTACTAATAACGGTAATAAGAAATTTCCAAAACCTCCTATAAGTGCTGGCATTACCATAAAGAAAATCATCATTATTGCGTGAGCTGTTATTATACTATTATATAATTGGTTATCTGAAATATATTGTACACCAGGCCCAGATAATTCTAGTCTTATTAATACAGAAAAAGCTGTTCCTATTAATCCTGAAAATAATGAAAACATTAAGTACAAAGTTCCAATATCTTTGGCATTTGAGGATAAAAATCATCTTTCTTGTCATTCTGTAGGTTTTTTAAATGATAATATCGAATTCCCTTCGTTAGATTCTATAACTTCTGCTTCTTTATTATATGTTGTTGAAAAACTTCTTGAGTGCCTATTAATTTCGTTAATTCCTTTTAACAAAGCATAGTGTTAATAAATTTTTCCCCACTAGCTTAATATTAAGTAAGGATTATTAAATTTACTTCCTTTAAGACCATTTTATTAAATAAGGATTAATTATATATTTTATTAAGTAAAGATTAATTATAGATTTTTTTAAGTAAGGATTAATTATAGATTTTATTTAGTAAGGATTAATTATGGATTAATTAATTAATTTATATAAATATAATTTAAGTAAAGTTTATACATAAAATAATTTAATCTGATTTTTATGCTAATTAACCTAATTTTTATTTTTATTTTTATTTTATTCATTTAATTTTTTTTTATTTATCATATTATTATTAGATATTACCTAATATGATAAGTCCAAACTTATCATATTAATATAAACTAATGTATAATACCTATAATTATTATTCCAAACTTATGCTCTGTAAACCTTGCAATTATTGAATTGATATTGGATTGTATTTATGTGAGTAACAAATGTTACCTTGGGAGGATACCTAGAATCGAACTAGGATATACTATGCCACATACAGCTGTTCTACCTTTGAACTATACCCACCTATTATTTATTAGTATTAGTTGTAAATTATATATTAATTAAAAGAAGATTAAATGTATATTAATCTATTCTTTCATAAAACTTTAATAAATAGTACTCTGGAAAGTATAAATAGTTTATTATTATTATATATATATATTCAAATTTATAATAGTAGCAACAGTTTGTATACTAGCTAAATTAATGAATATGATGATAATGTATTATGTTAAAGATAATGATAATGATACATTAAAGGACAATAACTAGTCTAATAAAAATTAAGATAACAATAATGAATATTACATTTAATTAATATAAACACAAATTACCTTATTTTAAAATTTATAAAGATATATTCAAACTAATTAAAGTAACAAGAAACTTTAAATAAATATAAATTTATTGATTTAGATAAAAAATAAATTTGATACTAAACCTATTACCCAAAACAATCATAAAGATACAAAATATAATAAAATAGATTATTAAATAACCAAGCTAAAGATATAATATATTATTTTTCATTTTTTTCATTAAAAAACTTATATATTCTAATAAGCTCATTTAAGCTCTTAATGTAATTGAAACGATAATCACTACCTTTCTCTGCATGGTCACACATTTTACAGTATGCTTCCATTTGTTCAAGAGAAAGACCTCTTGTTATGTTAACGTATTTTCTAGTCGGCTTTAATTTATATCCATAACCTATACGAGCCATTAGTTGATTGTATGATGAACCATTAATTGTATTTCCTAATAATTTATTATCATATGAAGATGCATATATTTGTGAAGCTTTCTCCCATGTTAAATCTAAATTAGGATTTTTAGCTTTAGTTGTTATAAATTTATCAAATAAATCCCTTAATTTTCTATCATCTAAAGCATACAGAGAACCACCTGCTTTATCTCTAATATAGTCAGAACGTCCACCAGTATAAAATTTTGATCATTCTTCTCTAGCTACCCGTTTATAATCAGTATAATTTCCTAAACTATTTATAGTACGTGATTCTGATTCATAAACTGACTTATCTTTAATTCACATTTTATTTTTGTTATTATTATCCTTATCATCATTATTTTTTCTTTTATTTTTTTTTATAAAATCTCTTACTTCACTGGGCTTTAAATTTATATTGTCATCATTTTTTCTTTTTTTATTATTATCCTCATTGTCACTGTCATCATTTTTTCTTTTTTTATTTTTATCTTTATCATCATCCCCATTGTCATCATCACCAAAAAATCCTAATCCTTTAGACAACTTTTTCATTTTTTCCAAATTACTACTACCATCAAAACCGAATAGAGAATCAGTATCTGATATGTTATCAAGTTCTGATGATTTATCAGGTTCTGACGACTTATTAGGCTCTGATGACTTATCAGATTCTCCCAATATACATAATATTATAATAAAAAATAATAATAAAAATATTAATGTTAACCCAAATATTAATAAATATTTGTGTAAAACACTTATTCATAAATTGTAATTTTCTACCGAATTACCTAAACTTATTACAGGCTCAGCTATAGCCCTTATTAGTTTATTTACAGCTGTTATTAAAGAACGTAAGTTCTCTTGATCTTCTGATGAAAAGAAATATGTATTAAACTTCATATCAGTAAATTATTGTTTGTTTTGATACTTTCTTAATTTATATCTATACTCTAAAAGATTATGAGGTGGAGATCACCAAGCCTTAAAGATGAATCGAACATCTATCAAAATATTAACAGTATTTCGCTCTACCGTTGAGCTACAAAGGCTAACTTTATCATTCCATATTACTAACTAAATAAGATTTTATTATTTTATAATACTATATAGAGTATATATTCTTTAAAATAAATAATCTATATAACGTTATTATTATTTAAAATGAATAATAAATTAAGCAATTGTAAAAGATTATGATAAAAATAAGTGTTAAACCTACATATAAATATGTACGTAAAAATAAATGTTAAACCTACATATAAATATGTACGTAGCCAAGAGAGAAATTCGAATTCTCATTCTTAATTCATGAAATTATTGTTCTACCTATTGAACTATCCTGGCAAATAATATAAATAATAATATATTAAATTTATGTTGAGGCGACTCGAACACCCAATAGTAAATACCAAAAATTTATGACTTACCGATTAGTCGACAACATAGATATGGGTAACAAGACTTGAACTTGTAAAGTATAAACTATTCCGTCCTAAGCGGAACCTGGTTACCAATTTCAGCATACCCATATTTTGCTTGAGGTAAGACTTGAACTTACAACCTAATCAGCTTCAATGATCCGCTCTACCAATTGAGCTTCTCAAGCTTATAACAATTTACAGAATGGAGTTATCAGGACTCGATCCTGAAATAACGATATGCAAAATCGCCGTTTTACCAATTAGACTATAACCCCTAAATACCCGAGAAACGATTCGAACGTTTACGGCTTGCGCCACTTAAGCTTAAATTAAGACTGTCTACCAATTCCAGCACTCGGATATTATAAGACTAAAATGACTTGAACATTTACTCAAACCATCATGAGTGGTTCGCTTTACCGATTAAGCTATAGTCTTTGGTTGCGGACTTAGGATTCGCACCTAAATTTTATGGGCATGAGCCATATATGTTACTGTTACATTAATCCGCATTAAGAGATAGGTGATTTGAACACCTGACCTTTCGCGTGTAAAGCGACAGCTCTACCAACTGAGCTAATCTCTTATTCAACCCAAGGGAGATTTGAACTCCCGCACTAACAGTGAAAATGTTATGTCTTAACCAGTCTTGACCATTGGGTCTTAGCCTAATGCAAGTATCGCACTCACTTCTACCGATTACAAAACGGTTGCATTACTTTTATGCTAAAAAGGCTTATAAGGATATGTGTAATATATAGTATTAAATAATTCTAATTAGTACTTTGTATCTAAAAATGTCTTCATTATTACAACTAAAGCCTATTAATTGTTGTTAAAAACAATTATACTCGTAGTGTTCTACTACGTATAAAAGTATCATAAAGTTTGCTTCGCGTTTAAAATGCGTTCAACACTTATCTATAACTGATGTAGCTTTCCTGCCATGCCTATGGGATCAAAATACATTAGTAAAAGTATTCGATATAGTTTTTTTTTACTATTCAATATAGTTAAAACTATATACCATAAACAACAGGTAAACCATAGATCAATATACCCAACTCCTTTCGTACGAAGGGGCTCTCTTTAATCTACTTTATTTTCCTCTAGAAGATAGAAACCATACTGTCTCACGACGTATTAAACCCAGCTCGTGTAGCTCTTTAATCGACGAACAGTCGAACCCTTCATGATTTCTGCGTGCATGAGGATGAGCTAAGCCGACATCGAGGTGCCAAACCGCGCACTCAATTTGTACTCTCTTGCGCAAATTAGCCTGTTCAATTTGTGTTATCATAAAAGATTTATTCTTTTATTTCCATTTTTTTCAAAACGGTTCAGACTATTTCATCATCTTTATTTACTATTTTTAGTAAGGGATAATTGATATTATGTAGCACTTATTCAACCTTTAACACCAAAAGCTCCAACACGTGATGTAGAATTTATTACTGTATGTTGTAAATTAGCTCTAAAATTTCCTCTTATTACTGGTATTGAATAACCCTTAATAGAAGAATAAGTATTTACTAAGTTTCCTTTATATTTAATTCTACGTTGTGCTCTTGATGCTGAATAACGTTTAGTTAATCTACCTGCAGCTTCTAATCTAACACCTGATATTCTTTTATATTTCATTCCACTCAATATAATTTTTTTTAGATGTTTTGCATTAGTTGCATTTTGTTGCATTAAACCATTCATTAATTTATTTGAATTAAAATTTTTACCTGTAAAGAATTTTTTTGATTTTTCTACTAATTTAATTTTTTTTATTTTTGCTTTTCTTATTAAATTATCTAGGTATTTTGCTACTTTTCTTTTTTTCTTTATTTTTAATGCTAATGGTTGTGAGTATATATTACTATTATAATAAAAATATTTTAAATTAATTATATTAAATTCTACATTTTTATTATAAATTTCTCTTATTAAACCCATTAGACCTTGTAAATAAGTATTTTCAAATTTAGCTTTATTTATATAAAATAGTTGTTTATAAACCATATAGTATTTTAGTCTTTTAAAAATTCTTCTTGTAAAACTTCTATAATAAAAATTTTGCATTAAATATAATCTTGAATTATATTTAGGTAAAACATTACCTATAATTCTACTTTTAATTTTTTGTTGATTTTTAAATCTTAAACCTATTTTTCTTATTAATTTTAATTTTCTTATAAATCTAATTTTTGAAAATAATTTTATATATTTTTTTTTTAGTCTTAATAAATAATTAATTTTTTGTCTATTATAAACATATAAAGTTATATTTACTTTATCATTAGTATGTTTAAATTCTCCATCACTAATAAATATTTTGTTAGTAGATAATTTTCTATATTTACGACGTAATCTTTTTTTTCTTACTAAAGATTCTAGTTCTAAATGGTATAAATTTAAATATCCTTTAACTAATTTCATAACAAATTTACTTTTAATAGGTATTAAACTCATAGCGTTTTTATTATAAGCATATATACTACTTTTTCAATTTCTCACCGCAGGTATTACATCTTTTTTGTAAATAGTTACATTAGGATTATTTAATGATTTTTTTTTATATGTAGTATTTAATTTTGATTTTATAATATTTAACATATATTTCATAATTCAAAAATATTAATATAATTAATTAGATATTAATTATATAATACTAAAGCTTGATAATCAAGTCTATTACATTATTATTAAGTAATAATAATTATTATACAAATAATTATAGTAAATAAAGATGTTGGGCATTAAAAAAGGATTATTGTTAGCTATACTCACCTTTTAGTCGTTGAACGTCCTTATTTTCTTAATAAATGCTAAAATAAGTTTCGCTTCAAATACACTTAATAAATATAAGTTGTTTTTGAAATTTACCCAATATGTTACCAATATTTTAAAATATTGGAGGACTCACAGTTATAAATCCCTAGCGTAACTTTTTCTATAATCCAAGACCTTTCCTTAATGCATCTTGTGATCATATGCCCCGCTTACGCGACTGATAGACTCGTAGGTCAAACAGTAAAGCAAGATTAAGCCATTAAACTTTTAAAGTATAAATAAACATCATATTAATATAAATAAAATTATATTAATATAACAATAAACTTTTAAATATTAAAGTTTAAAATACATCTATTTACCATATAGTTAAAATCTTACTTAGAATAAAAATAAATTTCGAATTCAATCGTATAATAACTGTATAATTATAATAATAACTATAACAAACTAAAATATTTGTATGTAAACATACAAGTTTACAATATGAACTTTGGATATACCCAGGTACTTTTTGTGGGATCTGTGCCCCGCATAAACTGCCTTCTAATCATCAAAAGAATATAATAGGATTCGAATAAAGGTGTTTCATTGTTATCTAACAATTACCTTATGCACTACAAATCATCCTAAAATTTGTTATTCTATAATTAGTAACAGTAAAGCTGCATAGGGTCTTCTCGTCTATCTAGAGGTAAACAGTATCTGCACTGCTACTCCAATTTCACTGAGACAATCATCGAGACAGCTGTTGTATCGTTAAGTCATTCATGCAGGACCGCATTTAACGGCCAAGGTATTTCGCTACCTTAGGACCCTCATAGGTAAGGCCGCCATTGATCGGGGAGTCCTTCAATACCTTAGTTAATAACCAAGGTACATTCGTTACCCGGCCGACATTGGGCAGACATCACACTCAATACTTTGATTTTTTATCTTTGCAGAGTGCTGTGTTTTTATTAAACAGTCGTACAACATTATTTTTTGATTCCTCTTATTTTTAGTTCTTCAGTTTTACCTTAAACTAATAATAATGGCCCTCCTTATTCCGAAGGTACGGAGTCAATTTGCCGAGTTCCTTAATGATTGTTCTCTCAAACGCCTTTGTATTCTCTACTTGCTTACTTGGGATAGATTCTAGGTACGGTCCTATTCTTACATATACTCATAATCTTCTATTTCAAGAAATATAAATAATTAATTTTCATTAATTATTTAAAGATTACAAATAATTAACTATTTTTATTAATAATAATTATAAATAAAAATTACCTCCATTGTAATTAATTATATTCGATAATACTAATATATATTAATTTATATTGATTTATTTATATAAATTAATATATATCAAGGAAAACATATTACCAAACGTATATGAAGAAGGGGCATAAATATTTGTATATAAATACAAATAAGTATAATTAGCCATATTTATAAAATTGCTTTTCTAACAATCGTAATATAAAACTTCTGATAGTATAGACTATATAATACTATAATAAAAAGTCATAGAATACTATATAATACCATACTATAGAGAGAAATGAACATAACTTTGCATAAGCTAATGCTCAATAATATACTTATTATAAATACCTCATATAACATTGTAAAAGATTTTCCAGAACCTTTATTACTTAATAAAGGTTTTACCTCATACTCTGTTATACAAGCCAAGCGAGTCATCAAAATTATCCTTTGATTAATATTTTTAGACACCGAATTTAGATAGAAGCCATAAGCTTTAGGCGAGGCTATAAGCCTTTTTCGTTACTCATGTCAGCATTGTCTCTTGGATATTTTACAGGAAATCAATAGTATATTAGGCTATTACTTATTAGTAACCTATTGATTATATGTATCAGTAAATCACTTATCCCCTAATAGATAAATTACAAAAAAAACCCTACTCATCTAGGCGTACTTAGAGGAGTACATTAGAACCTAGCCTTTCAAATTTTTCCATATGTTTATATACTTTCAGTGTTACTATTAAACTTTTAATATTTCTACTAAATTTTTAATAACTCTTTAAAGCAATAAATCATACACTGATATACCAGTACTTATACTTATAATAAGTATAAATAGTTAGTTTTTATCCAATGTTCCGCTACCCCACATATTATGTGTACAAGGTTTCGGTATATTATTTGAGATCCGTTAAATTTTCGGAATTTCCTCCTAATTATTAATCAGTGCTCTGTTACGAGGTCTTCAAAAAATGGCCGCTTCTAAGCCTATTTCCTGATTGTTTTTAAAGGAAACATCCTTTATTTCACTTAACAATAATTTTGGAACCTTAACTCTTGTTCTGGGCTGTTTCCCTTTAGACATACAACCTTATCGCACTATGTCCGATTATTTAACATTCATCTTTGCCCTTCCGAGTGCAAATACTCTCCGATAAAGTCACTACAACCCCCCGATGTTGACAAATACATTTGTATTGTCCGAGATCACAGTTCTGTACCTGCTAAGATGTAGTTAAATTACCTACTTACATAGGTTTCGCGGAAAACCAGCTATACTAGTCAGTTTTGTCTTTCACTTACTTACCACAGTTCATCGGATATCTTTACAACGATAAACCGTTCGGGCTTTTACAACCCTGACCATGGTAAGATCACTAGCCTTCGGGTCTAATTCTAGATACTTATTCATTTTTTCATAATTGGTTTATCTAAGCAAAACACACACATATACAAATAAGGGATATGCCTTCCAACATATTTATATATGTTTATTGCTTGCATCTAAAATTAACTTGCTGACCCATTATGCAAAAGGTACACTCTTATTATTTATTTAAAATTTAACTCGAGCTGCTTATAAAACTACTATTTCAGTTTTTTCCCTCACGGTACTTCTTCACTATCGCTTATATATTTTCTTTAGCCTTAGAGGAAGGTTCCCCTATATTCAAACAGATTTTTTTCCATTTTACTTTTAAAATAATAAATTACTTACTTATTTAAAGTAATAATTTACCAATTTATTATTTTTTAGGCTCTTGTTATTTAGAAGACACCAAATAACAATCTCGTTTGATTTCTTTTCCTAAAGTTACTAAGATATTTCAATTCACTTTGTCTTATTTATAAGATTTTTCTTTGATCTCTAGCCTAACGGCCTAGATGAACCTTGAAATATATAGCTAACCATCCGTAATAGTTTCTTTATATACTTACCTTGATTTATCAAGATGTACATAATACATATCATTATTATTATCTATATTGTGGGATATTTTTTGAATTATATTTTAATATCAGGTTATTATGATTCGAACATAAAAAATCTCCAACCCAAATGAAGCGACCAACCACCGGACACTAACCTGTTTTATTTTTCAGAGAGTATATGATTCGAACATATGAAAGTTTTTACCTTTAGCTAGACTCAAGCTAGCCGCCTTAAACCGCTCAGCCAACTCTCTTTTACTGATTCTTCAGTGAATCGAACACTGAACATATCCTTATCAAGAATACACTTTACCTGTTAAGTTAAAGAACCTAACTACCAAGAGCACTTAGATTTGAACTAAGAAATATAAGGTTGAAGCTTACAGTTTTGCCTATTAAACTATGCTCTTCGGAAAAGAGATGAATCGAACATCTAAGTGTCAATACACAATATTTAGCAAATATCTTACCCTACCAATAGCAACTTTTCCTTTTCGAGTTAGGTCGGCCTCGATCCGACATCTATATTCTTGACGAGAACACCCTTTGCCAATTAAGTTACTAACCCTTCATATGGCTAGTCGAATTCGAATCGACACACTTTACGTGGAAGGTAAACAGTCTACCATTAACTTATAGCCATTATGACTAGCTGAATTCGAATCAGCACATCTTATTTGGTAAATAAGCAGTCTACCATTAACTTATAGTCATTTTTGTTAAGACCTACGGGATTTGAACCCATATTATAATGATTAAAAGTCACATGTTTTACCTTTAAACTAAAGTCTCTAGAATGTTATATTCTAATTATAATTCTAATAACCTCAGTAATATACTGAGATATATAAGAATAATCAAACTACGTCAACGAAATGTCAGTATAATATTCCTGATTCGTAACCTAGGTGATGGTGATCTGTTAAATGGTATGCTGCTAAACGTCATAATCCTACAGCTAAGAATGCTGTTCCTATTATAACGTGTAAACCGTGGAAACCTGTTCCAAAGTAGAAACATGAACCATAAACACTATCAGAAATAGTGAAAGAAGATACTGAATATTCAACACCTTGCAAGAATGTGAATATTATAGCTAATACTATTGTACCTATTGTTCCGTATAAAGCTCCTTTTCTATTTCCTTGTATCAATGAATGGTGAGCATATGTTATTGTTACACCTGATGATAATAATATTATTGTATTTAATAATGGTAATTCAAAAGGATTTACAGCTTGTATACCTAATGGTGGTCATTGTGCTCCTAATTCTACACTAGGTGATATAGCACTGTGAAAAAATGCTCAGAAAATTGCTAAAAAAAAGAAAACTTCTGAGATAATAAATAAACCTACTCCTAAGTTTAATCCTTTTTGCACTGCGTTTGTGTGATTACCTAAGTAAGTACCTTCTGATATTACATCTCTAAATCATAAACCCATTACATACATTACATTAAATACAGCCAATAGTACTAAATTTTCGAATCCTTGGAAACCATGCATAAATAAAACTGCAGTGGTTGTTAATATAAATAATGATACACTAGTTAATAACGGTCAAGGTGAAGGAGATACTAAATGAAAAGGATGATTTTGAAAATTACTTTTTGATCTATAAATCATATTTTATTTTTTATTATGTGTAAGTTCATATTACTACTTTTGTTTTATTGTAATTAGGATAGCCCCTACCATACCTAATAGTAATATGATTGAACTTATAATTAGTCACATTGAATAACTAGTATACATTATATTACCTATGCTAGCTATATGAGTTGATTCTATTAATGAATTATCTCAACTTTTACTATTAGCATAAACAATTCCTTGTTTTAAATCTTCAACACTAAATAATTCATTTTCTATTTGTATATTATATATATCTGAGAATGAATTAGATAATTGTGTTATTATAGTATTATCTGTTAAATTTGAAGGTAATATTTGATTTACTATATTATAGAATAATCCTGCTGTTAAAAACCCTAATGGGTAATTGTTACTTGTTTCATTTAAAAGTTCAGAAACTCTAATATTTATTAACATTAAAATAAAAAGGAATAATATAGATACAGCACCTACATATACTAAAATATATGATAATCCCATAAAACTATATCCTATTAATATTAATAAACTAGCTATATTTACAAATAAACCTATTAAAAATAATACAGCTACTACAGGATTTTTAGCTCAAATTGTTGCTATACCTAAAGTAATAGATGCTAAATATATAACATCTACTAATTCTATACTAAATCCATTAGTAATATAATCATTTAATAAAAAAATGTTGTTCATATATAATTAAATATAATCTATAATTATATTATACAAAAATAAAATATCTAGATAGGATTAGAATATAAATCTAATTAGGAAGAAAAGGAATCGAACCTTCGACGGCCTATAGCCATTGAGTTTACAGCTCAACCCGTAAACCAACAAACGGACCCTTCCTTAAAAATATTATCTTTTTCTGGATTCGAACCAGTTGGAATTTATTCCAATATACCTAATAAAGATTACATATAGTATTATGCATACTATATGTATAAAATTTTTTTTAAGTTTTATATTCCCCGTGCAATTTCCATTACACGAACCTTATTTCGACTTAACACCAATCAAAGTTTTGCATTCGAAGACCTTCCTGCATATTTATATACCTAATTATATATAATTTTACACAAAAAAATCAAACTTAGTGCATCTGCTCCTTTCAGCGCCTGACGAGTGGTTAGTACCTAACTGAGATCAAATTCACCGTGACGATGGTGATTCACGATTACTAGTAATTCCTTTTTCATGTAGTCGAGTTACAGACTACAATCCATATTATTTCCTTTTTTAAGGATTAGCTCCATTTCACAATTTCGCATCCCTTTGTAAAGGCGTATGTGGCACGTCTATAGCCCACAGCATTTAGGCCATAATGACTTGTCTTAATCCCTATTATCTAATCCGATATAGTGGCGAACCACTTTATATAAATAAATAAAGTGAGGGTTTTCGTTAATTAGAGGAGTTAACCAAATCTCACGACACTAACTGAAGACAGCCATGCAGCGCTTGTAACAATCGATCATTCGATCACTTATTCGAGCTGTGGTAAGGTTTTTCGCGGATCATCGAATTAAATAACATACTTCACTACTGGTTTCAGAAACGGTCTAATGATTTCAGTTTATATGTTGCCATAGTACTCTTGAGGTGGAATGCTTACGCTTTCGCTTATACATTAAATTTCTCTAATATATAGCACTCATTATTGTCTGCTTGGACTATTAGGGTATCTAATCCTTTTCGCTACCCAAGCCTTCGTATATCAACGTCAGTTATTACATAGAAGGACGCCTTCGCCGTTGCCAGTCCCCCTGGTATCATAATATTCTATCTCTACTCCAGGTGTTCTTCCTTCTCACATATAACTCTAGCAAAAAGTACTCTGTTAAAGTTTTTTTTGCCGTCTACCTACCCTTTAAACCCAATAAAGATAACTAACACTAGCCTCCTACGTATTGCCGCGACTGCTGGCACGTAGTTTGGTCAAGACTTATAAATAGATCAAGTCATTATTTAATATCTATTTAGAATTTTATATGATTCAATCATACTGTACTTATTTAAGATACATCTCCATTCTTCCAAGTTACTGGTTCAGCCTTTCGGCCATTGACCAATATTCCTCACTGCTGTACATAAACGCATTGGGTTTTTTTCAGCCCCAATGTGGTCGATCAACCTCCCAGTTTCGACTACGGCTCTGCTACAAAAGTCATTACCTTTCCTACTACTCACCGTGATAAAAATTAACATCTTAAACCGGAATTTTTTTTTACCTTTCAACTTAAGTTTTTAAGGTATTTTTTTACCTTTTTTAAGTTTTATAAGGGATTTTGCCCTTAGTCTAAGGTAGCCAATTTATCTTATACTCACCTGTACACCACTACTACTTATTTTTAGATAATATATAATTACCTAAAATCTAATTAGTCGTTCGATTAGCATGTGTCAAGTACTTGGACAGTGTTCAATTAGAGCCATCATCAAGCTCTTTATTTCTTTACGGTAATAGATACCTATATTGTATAACATTTTTCAATATGGTTATATTACCTATATTTTATACATGATACAATATGGTTATATTACCTATATTGTATCATGTTTACTTTAAATTTAGTTTTTATTTATGTATTTGGTAAGATATAAATAAGCCAGTTTCTGTTTATTTTCAATAGTTCTAGCTATAAAACTAAACATAGGGTTCTTGTTCGATATTATTTAATTTTTTAATTATAATAATATTTAGTTTCTGTTTTAATCCTTATATTTTTATAAAGTTAAATACTTAAATTGTTTTAATATTTAACATTTATGTACAATTAGTATTGGACTTTCCTATTTTCATGAAAATTTTATATCTTTTTTTTTACATAATTATTTTTACTTTTTATATAATTTTTAATAAAAGCTATTATTAAATAATCATAAGTTTATTTTAAATTATTATTAATATATAGATATATGTATATATATATATTTTTTTTTTTATTATATTAAAGAGTTATTAGTGTAAATCTAGTCCATCTTTAATATAAGAACATGATAAAACAACGAAAACTTGTGCTTGTATGAATGCTATAGCTAATTCTAAACCTGAGAATGCTATAATAAATGCTAAAGGTATTAAACCTAAAACAAAGAATATTATACCACTAGTCATAATATTATATGTAAATCCACTTAAAATACTTAAAAGCATGTGACCACTTAAAATATTAGCAGCTAATCTTAAACCTAAAGAAACATTTCTAGATAAATATGAGATAAATTCTATTAATACTAATAATGGTAATAAACCTAATGGACATCCAGAAGGTACAAATAATGAAAAGAATTTTAATCCGTGTCTTTGGAAACCTAATATTGTTGCACCTAAAACAATAGTAAAACTAATTGAGAATGTTAAAATAAAATGTGATGTTGATGCAAAACTGTATGGTACTAATCCTATTAAATTATTTATTAATATAAATATGAATAATACATACATTAAAGGAAAGAACATTTGTCCTTTATTTGGGTTTATTTGATTTACAACAATACC
>Ga0299913_10001629_pt1 | contig 16866 bp, 14 predicted proteins | sample RVTome_9_FD_201360 | JGI IMG/M metagenome (GOLD analysis project Ga0299913, IMG submission 201360) | Soil microbial communities from uranium-contaminated site in the Upper Colorado River Basin, Wyoming, United States - RVT155D38 (version 2) ... | reverse complement strand
TCAGGATCGTCGCAAACAGGGATGTTTGCGCGAAGCCCCCATGGATGGGTTCACGGCGTTCCTGAGAAGGCCTCCCCCTGGCCGCGGCTCAGCTTGGCACCCACCCCAGCGGTTCAGGAATAATGCCCGCGAGGTTCCATCGCCCGCAGAACTTGAAGTACACTGCCCGGTCTATTTCTGTATCTGTTTTGTTGAACGGCGCCATACCGACGCCAACGGAGTGACCCTTTAATGGCCCGAATTACGGTCGAAGACTGCCTTGATAACGTAGAGAATATTTTCGAAATGGTGCTGGTCGCGTCAAAGCGCGCCCGGCGCATCGCTCATGGCGCCGATCCGCTGGTCGATGCCGAGAACGACAAGCCCACGGTTATCGCATTGCGCGAAATTGCGGCAGGGCACATCACGCCGTCGATTCTCGACGAGGTGGAACAGCCGGCAACGGATGAGTTTCTACAACCGGAAACCGCAGACGACATTATGCCGATGCGGGGTATTTCCATTGGTGACTGACGGTCCGCTTCCGGATGGAACGGACGAGGACTTGACTTAAAGCTTCGCGCTTCCGGTCGCGGCGGCTCACCCGGCAACCGGGTATGATCGTTCATGGACTACGCTGCGACAATTCTCGCCAGACTGCCCGGTACGTCGGTAAGACGTGACCATGGATTGCGGCGCCTCATAGAGACGCTCGAGTCCTACCTGCCGCGCGAACACATCGAGCAGGTGCTTGCTGCTTACGAGTTCGGCGCCAGCGCCCACCAGGGGCAGAAGCGCCTGAGCGGCGAGGCGTTCATATCCCACCCCGTCGCGGTTGCGCAGACGCTTGCCGACATGCGCATGGATGCGAAGGCCATCACCGCGGCTATTTTGCATGACGTAATCGAGGACACGGCGACGCCCGTTGCCGAGCTGGAACAACAGTTCGGCAGCGAAGTGGCCGCGCTCGTCGACGGCGTCAGCAAACTCGACCAGATGCACTTTCACAGCCGCGCGGAAGCGCAGGCCGAAACTTTTCGAAAGATGATGCTGGCAATGATCGAGGACATTCGTGTGATCCTCGTGAAGCTGGCGGACCGCCTGCACAATATGCGTACCTTCGACGCGATGCCGCGCGACAAGCAGGTGCGCATCGCGAAAGAAACGCTGGAAATTTACGCGCCGATTGCGAACCGTCTCGGCATCAATCACATGAAGATCGATCTGGAGGACCTGGGCTTCCGCTATCTCTATCCCTTCCGTTACCGCGTGCTGGAGAAAGCGGTGCGGAGAAGCAAGGGAAGCCAGCGGCAGATCGTCAAGAAGATTTCCGAGCGCATTCGAAACGGTATGAAAGATGCGGGTATAGAAGGCGAAGTACTCGGGCGCGAGAAGCATCTTTACAGCATCTACAAGAAGATGTCCCAGAAAAAGCGGCTGCTCTCCGACGTTGTCGACGTTTACGGTTTCCGGATCATCGTCAACGATGTGAACACGTGTTATCAGACACTCGGCCTGGTGCACGGTCTGTACAAGCCGATGCCCGGTCGGTTCAAGGACTACATAGCGATCCCTCGCATTAACGGCTACCAGTCGCTGCATACCACGCTGTTCGGACCCAAAGGCCTGCCGCTGGAAGTCCAGATACGCACGGCGGACATGGACCGGGTCGCGGAGTCCGGCGTCGCCGCGCACTGGCAGTACAAAGCCGTTGACAAGAGCGCCGCAACGCCGCAGCGGCGCGCGCGCGAATGGCTCGCTCACCTGGTCGAGATTCAGGAATCGGGCAGTTCGGAGGAATTCCTGGAAAGCGTCAAGGTGGACCTGTTTCCGGACAAGATTTACGTGTTCACTCCGCAGGGCGAGATCAAGCCGCTGCCGAAAGGAGCTACGACGGTGGACTTCGCATATGCCGTGCATACCGACGTCGGCAATCGTTGCGTAGCGGCGAAGATCGACCGCAATCTCGTACCGTTGCGCACGCAACTGCAGAACAGCCAGACCGTGGAGATCATCACCGCGCGTGGTGCGCGCCCGAACCCGAACTGGCTCACCTTCGTGGCCACGGCGAAAGCGCGCTCTGCTATCCGTGCACATATGAAAAAAATGCGCAGCAGCGAGTCCGTCGATCTGGGCAAGCGTCTTCTCGACCGCTCGCTCAAGGACCTGGGATCGTCACTCAGGAAAATCGGCAGGGTCCGCTTGCGCGAGGCGCTGAAGGAACTGGGACTGACCGAACCTTCGGAGTTGTTCGAGCAGCTGGGTCTCGGCGAGCGACTGGCGCCGTTGACGGCAAGGCTTCTCGTAGGAGCCGGTAGTGAAGGCGGCGCGCCGAGAGAGGCAAGCCTCGTCATTGCCGGTACCGAAGGCGTAGTCGTCAGTTATGCAAAATGCTGTCATCCGATTCCTGGCGACGAAGTGATGGGTTACCTGAGCTCGGGTCGCGGCGTGGTTATCCACAGAAATGTGTGTGGAAACCTGAGCAACTTTCGCAAACAATCCGAGAAGTGGATTGCCGTGAGCTGGGAGAAGGACATCGACCGCGAGTTCTCGAGCCAGATTCACGTCGATACGGTGAACAAGACCGGGGCGCTCGCAGAAGTGGCGGCAACGATTGCGGATTCGCAATCGAACATCGAACAGGTGTCCGTACTGGATCGCCATGACGACTGTTCCGTACTTACGTTCCTGCTTCAGGTGAAGGACAGGAATCATCTGGCGAAAATCATGGGCAACGTGCGCAAGATGCCGAACGTGATTCGCGTCGCCAGGGCCTGTGCCTGACGCGGGAGCGGTTATCTGTCGCCATTGCGGGCGACAACCGCAACGATCGACGAAATCACAAGTCGTCCGCCATGGCGGGCTCCTACAGCGCTTCTATCCGGAACAACAGGGAGACGACAAGTTGAAAAAAGAAGCCGTTCATACGGACGCTGCGCCCGCGGCGATCGGTACCTATTCGCAGGCAATCCGGAGCGGCAACCTGGTCTTCCTGTCCGGTCAGATTCCGCTCGTGCCGGCGACGATGGAACTTGCGGAGGGAAACTTCGAGAAGCGCGCACGGCAGGTATTCGAGAACCTCAAAGCGGTCGCGCACGCTGCCGGCGGCAGTCTCGACGGGATCGTGAAAGTGACGATTTACCTTACCGATCTTGCCAACTTCGCCACGGTGAACTCGGTTATGGCCGAGTACTTCGCCGAGCCTCATCCGGCGCGCGCCGCTGTCGGAGTCGCGTCGCTGCCCAAAGGAGCGGACGTCGAAGCAGAGGCGATACTGGTTCTGTAGAGGGCTGTTAACGCTTACTGGAACCGCGACGGTGCACGCGCTGCAGTCGAATCTCACCCGGCTCGCGGGAGTCGGGCCGGCCCTCGCCGAAAAACTCGAGCGCCTTGGCCTCTACCGCGTAGAAGACCTGCTGTTCCTCCTGCCACTGCGCTACGAAGACCGCACCGAACTCATCCGCCCCGGCGCCTTGTCGGCCGGAATGCGCTGCCTGACGAGCGGCAAGGTGCTGCTGGCCGAAACCGCGTATCGCGGGCGCCGCAGCCTGCTGGTGCGCATCGGCGACGGATCCGGGCAGATCACGTTGCGCTTTTTTCACTTTTCGAAGCAACAACAGGCGCAGTTTCGCGCGGGCTCGAGCGTCAGTTGCTACGGGGACGTCCGGCCCGGGCCGCTGGGCCTCGAGATGGTGCATCCGGAATACCGGTTTCTGAGAGAAGGTGAAAGTCCCGTCCTCGGCGATGCGCTCACGCCCGTCTACCCGACGACCGAAGGGGTGCAACAAGGGCGCTTGCGCAACCTGACCGGGCAGGCATTGAAGCTGATGCAGTCCGCTCCACCCGGGGAACTGCTGCCGCCTGAAATCCTGGGTGAGTTGAAGATGCCATCGCTTGCCGAGGCATTGAGCTACCTTCACCGACCGCCGCCGGACGCGGACGTCGTAAGCATGGAAAGCGGCCGGCATCCCTGCAGACTCCGGCTCGCCTTCGAGGAGTTGCTCGCGCACTACCTGAGCCTGCGCAACTTGAGAACCCTGGCGAGCCGGGAAGCCTCAACGCCCTTGCAAGGCGGGGGCGACGCCGTGCGCGAGTTCCTGGCGGGCCTCGGGTTCAGCCTGACCCTCGCGCAGCAGAGGGTCGTTGCCGAAATTACCGCGGACATGAGTTTGCCGCATCCCATGATGCGGCTGGTTCAGGGCGACGTCGGCTCCGGCAAGACCGTCGTGGCGGCGGTAGCCTGCACTAAGGCTATCGCCTGCGGCGTGCAGGCGGCGGTGATGGCGCCGACGGAGCTTCTGGCCGAACAGCATCTGCATAATTTTTCGGCATGGTTCCATGACGCGGGAGCGGACGTATGCTGGCTCAGCGGCAGCCTGCGTGCAGGCAAACGCCGGGCTGCGCTCGACGCGATAGCGAGCGGTGCGGCGAAGCTGGTGGTCGGCACGCACGCCCTGTTCCAGGAGGGCGTGTCGTTCGCCAGGCTGGGCCTGGTGGTCATCGACGAACAACATCGGTTCGGCGTACACCAGCGCATGGCGCTGCGCGACAAGGGGATAGGCAAGGGCACAGGAGACAACCGGTTTCCGCATCAGCTCGTAATGACCGCAACGCCCATCCCGAGAACCCTGGCGATGGCAGCGTATGCCGATCTCGACTCCTCGGTCATCGATGAGCTGCCACCCGGGCGCCGCCCGGTACTGACCGTCGCGATGCCGGACACGCGTCGCGACGAAGTCGTGGAGCGTGTACGGTCGGCGTGCGCGAGCGGTCAGCAGGCTTACTGGGTCTGTCCATTGATCGGCGAGTCGGACATGCTCGATGTCCAGGCCGCCGAGGCGAGTTATGACATGTTGCGGAAGGCGCTGCCGAACCTGCACGTCGGAATGGTGCACGGTCGCATGAAGCCGCAGGACAAGGATCGCATCATGCGGTCGTTCAAGCTGGCGGAAATCCAGGTGCTGGTCGCAACGACGGTCATTGAAGTGGGCGTCGATGTGCCGAATGCGTGCCTGATGATCGTCGAGAACGCCGAACGGATGGGTCTGTCGCAGCTGCACCAGTTGCGCGGACGCGTTGGACGAGGCAGAGCGCAGAGCAGTTGTGTGCTCCTGTACCGGCCGCCTCTCGGTCAGCTTGCGCGAAGTCGCCTTGCTGTCCTGCGGGAGACGAACGACGGATTCGTCGTCGCACAACGCGACCTCGAGTTGCGCGGACCGGGGGAACTACTGGGCACACGCCAGACCGGTTTGCCGCAGTATCGTGTCGCCGATCTGCTGCGCGATGCGGACCTGATGCCCAGGGTGCGAAGCGCCGCGGAAACGCTGCGGCGGGATAGCCCGCAGTTGGCCGACGCGATCGTCCGCCGCTGGGTCGGCAACTCGGCGCACTATGGCAAAATCTGATGCTGCATCCGGCGGATTCAATCTGTTACTTTACCCGGCAGCGCTTGCGGCTCTGCACGAATCGCAATAGAGACGCAGCGCTTCTTGCGCCCGGACTCCTGGTACCAGACCTATGAGCAAAAACGCGGCACAGGCGCGACCGGGGCCGGGCTTCGCCAATCAGCTCAAGAGCTACGTTCAGCTGATGCGTCTCGACAAACCCGTCGGCGTATGGCTGCTCCTGTGGCCGACGCTGTGGGCGCTCTGGCTTGCGGGCGAAGGTCATCCCGACGGCGGCGTGTTCATCGTCTTTTTCTTCGGCGTCATCGTGATGCGTTCGGCCGGTTGCGTTCTGAACGATTTCGCGGACCGCAAGATCGACCCGCACGTAACCCGCACCCGGGCCAGGCCGCTTGCAACCGGAGCCGTAGCGCCCGTCGAAGCGCTGACCCTGTTTTTCGCGCTGTCGCTGATTGCGGTCGGACTGGCGGCAATGCTGAACCGGCCGGCACAGGTTCTGGCCGTTGTCGCCGCCGGACTTACGATCATCTACCCGTTCATCAAGCGCTTCGTTTCGATTCCGCAATTCGTACTGGGTGCGGCGTTCGGCTGGGCCGTGCCGATGGCATTCGCCGCGCAAACCGGACAAACAGAGCAGCTGGCATGGCTCGTGTTCGGCACCGCGCTGATCTGGGCGGTGATCTACGACACGTTCTACGCAATGGTCGACCGGCGGGACGACCTGAAGCTCGGCGTCAAGTCGACTGCCATCCTGTTCGGCGATGCCGACCTGTTCGTCATCGGCGGGCTGCAGGTCCTGATGCTGCTGGCGCTTTTGCTGATCGGCCAGATGGCCGGCCTCGGGGGCTGGTATCTTGCCTCCGTAGCCGTCGCGGCACTCCTTATGGCGTACCACCAGTGGCTGGCCAGGGACCGCGATCCCGACGGCTGCTTCAAGGCCTTCCAGCACAACCACTACATCGGCATGGCCGTCTTCGCAGGTATTCTCCTCGACTACACCTTCAACCCGCCCGTGCAATAGTCGAGAGTGGCTTCGCCGATCCTTGCGGCACGCCACCCGCAATGGCGGCAGATAACCGCTCCCTGCGTGATCTGCACTCCCGCCATCCCTGGCGGTCGGCTCCTACAGCGCGGCCCGTGCGACAGTAAGAACGTCCACAGTCTCCGCGCCGGCCTCGAGCAGCGTCCGGGCAAGTTGCCGGCATGTTTCCCCGGTCGTCATGACATCGTCGACAATCAACGGATGGCGCGACGTGAACCTCCCCTTGACGGCAAACGCGTTTTTGAGGTTCCGCCGCCGGGACAGCGCATCGAGACCGCTTTGCGGCGGCGTCCGGCGTATCCGCCGGACGTTTCGAACGATCGGCAGGCCGGCGTTCCGGCTCAACGGCTTGCACAGCTCGACGGCCTGGTTGAAGCCGCGAGTCGTGTAGCGCCAGTGATGCAGCGGCACCGGAACGAGGGCATCCACATGCTGAAAGCAGAGCAGAATCTCGGCCAGGAGCAGTTCCGAGAACGCGGGAACATAATAAAGAGCATGACCGAACTTGAGCGACTTGAGCGCAGCGTCGACGGGAAATGCGTACAGCAGGGCGGAGCGTGCGCGTTGAAACGGCGGCGGCCGGAGTTGACAGGCTGCACAGTGGGCGTGCCGGCTTCCCGGCACGGCGACGGGCTGATCGCATCGCCCGCAGGGATCCCGAATGCGCGGCAGGTCCGAGCGGCAGCTGAAGCAGAAATGGCCGACGGCGTCATTGCCGCAAAGAACGCAGCAGTCCGGAAAGGCGCGGCGCACAATGGCGCCGGCGATGTCAATGAGCAAACGGCCGGGGCACAGGCTGTTACCGTGCATAGCCGCAAGGTGACAGGTCGGAGTGGCGTTTTCCGCCGGCGAAAGCAGCTGTTTCACAGAGTAATGACCGCAGGCGACAGGCAGCGAGAGCGATGAACCGGGCGCAAGAGAAGGCGGGAAGGGTCAGGCTCAGGGATGTGCGGCGGCGTTTCGACCGGGCGGCGGCGACGTTCGACTCGGCCGACTTTGTGCATCGGCACGCCGCAAAGGGGCTGTACGAGCGCATGTCGCCTATGCTCGTGAACGTAACAAGGATTCTCGATGCCGGCGCAGCGACAGGCAACGCCTGTCGCGAACTGGCGCGCCGCTATCGCGGCAGCCACGTCATCAGTCTCGACCATTCGCTCGAGATGCTGAAGCAGGCTAAAAAGGGACGGTCGCGGTTTGCCCGTGTGGCCGAGGTGCAGGCCGATGCGAGAGCGCTGCCGTTACCGCCCGGCAGCATCGACCTCGTGTTCGCAAATATGTTGTTGCCCTGGATCGGAGATGTCGGAGATACCGGCAACTTCGGGCGGCTCTTCCGGGAATTGAACCGGGTCCTTCGGAAGGACGGTCTGTTCGTATTTTCCACCCTGGGGCCCGACAGCCTCCGCGAGCTGCGGCAGGCGTGGGCGGAGGTGGATTCGGGCGAACACGTCAACGCGTTCATGGATATGCACGACGTCGGGGACGCGCTCATCAAAGCGGGCATGCGCGAGCCCGTGCTCGACGTCGACTATCTCACCGTCACGTATCGCGATTCCGATGCGCTGATCGGCGACCTTACTCTCGCCGGTGCGCGCAACAGCCTGGCGTCGCGGCGACGTACTCTGACCGGCAAGCAACGCTTCGAGGATATGAAGCGCGCTTTGAACTCCTTCCGCAGCGGCGGGTCGCTCGCGTGCCGCCTTGAACTGGTTTTCGGACACGCATGGGGAGGCGGGGCCGACCAGCCACCCGGAGAGTTCCTCGTCGATGCCAGCCGAATAGGCCGCCGTTCACGGTAACGGCGGAAGGCCCGGTCGAACGACAACGCCGGGCGCCGGGCAGGGCCTCGATAGAGGACTGTGCAGTTGTGCGTAACCCTTTGTACTTGTTAGGGATTATCCGATTTAAACTCTGGCCCCGGGTTTGCACGGCCGCTGCCGTTTGAGTACACTGCGCAGGCTTTTGAACCAGCGCACCCCGCCTGGAGAGCCCTTTAAAGAAACGGCAACAACCAGCAGAAAGCAGGGGCTTTGTTCGCAAGCGCTCACGGCACCTTTTAAGTCTTGATGTCCTGAAGAATGCACCGATATGGACAGGCGACGGCGGAAAGCTCCCGTCGATGGTTATGCCTGTCCCGGGGTGACGCCTGGACGTTACGCCGGCAATGCGGATGCGTCCGGGTCTTCATGCCAATGCTAAAACGCCGGCCTGGTCGCCTACCGGCCAAAAAGCGGCGGTCGGGGCAGTGCCTCCGCAGTCGCCCGGTGCGATCGCGTTACTATTGTCTTTTATGGCCGACTGTAATGCTGGCAGCAGGAAGTGCGGTCAAGGCGCCCTGCTCGGTGAGATTTAGATGATTCGAAGACTGTCTCTTTGCGTAACCGGCATGCTGGCGGCCGCCGGGGCCCGTGCGGACTGGGCTATCAACATGCCGCGTGGGGTCAGCGAGCTGAGCGCCGAGACCTATGAACTGCACATGATCGTGTTTTACTGGTGCGTCGGCATCGCTGTCGTCGTTTTCGGTGCGATGCTGGTAACGATAGTGAGGCACAGAAAGTCCCGTGGCGTTACGCCCGCGAAGTTCTCGCACAGCATGCCTGCCGAGATCACCTGGACGATCATCCCGATCATCATCCTGCTGATCATGGCCGTGCCCGCGGCCGAAACACTGATCAGGATCGAGGACAGCCGCGAGCCCGATCTCACCGTCGTCGTGACCGGGTATCAGTGGAAGTGGCACTACACTTATCAGGGCGAGGACGTGGCTTTCTACAGTTCGCTCGCCCGCGCCAGCAGCGAAGCGCGCCACAGGGGCTCCGGGATAGATCCGGCCTCCGTAGAGAATTACCTTCTGGATGTCGACAAGCCGCTGGTGGTGCCGAAGGGCGCCAAGGTGAGGCTGCTCCTTACCTCGAACGACGTCATTCATGCTTGGTGGGTCCCGGAACTTTCGATAAAGAAGGACGCAATTCCGGGTTTCATGAACGAAACATGGTTCCAGGCCGACGTGGCCGGCGTCTTTCGCGGCCAGTGCGCGGAACTCTGCGGCGTGGATCATGCATACATGCCGGTCGTCGTGGAAGTCGTCGAGCCTGATGCGTTCGAGGCATTCCTCGACTCGGAAAGAGAACCCGCGCCGGCCGCCATTACCGACGGCAGCGCCAGGTAGGCAGACAAATTCACAGGAATTCGCGCCTGTCGCGGATTCGCCCGGAGAAGACATACATGAGTACTGCAGTTGCAGACGTGGAAGCGCACGGTCATCACGGTCCCGAGAAGGGCATCAGGAGATGGTTGTTTGCGACCAATCACAAGGACATCGGGACGATGTACCTGCTGTTCAGCCTGGTCATGCTGTTCGTCGGCGGCGCCATGGCGATGGTCATCCGTTCGGAACTCATGATGCCGGGCCTCCAGTTCGTCGATCCGGGCTTTTTCAACCAGATGACCACGATGCACGCGCTGGTCATGATCTTCGGCGCCATAATGCCCGCGTTCGTCGGTCTGGCGAACTGGATGATTCCACTTATGGTCGGCGCGCCGGACATGGCTCTGCCGCGCATGAACAACCTGTCGTTCTGGATATTGCCGGCTGCGTTCACGATACTGCTGTCGACGCTTTTCATGCCTGGCGGCGCGCCTGCCGGCGGCTGGACGATGTATCCGCCGCTGGTCCTGCAGACCGGCGATGCGTTCCCTTATCTCATCTTTTCGATTCACCTGATGGGTCTGTCATCCATCATGGGTGCAATCAACATCATCGTCACCATCATCAATATGCGCGCGCCGGACATGGATCTCATCAAGATGCCGATGTTCGTATGGTCATGGCTGATCACGGCCTACCTGCTGATTGCCGTAATGCCGGTTCTCGCTGGAGCAGTGACGATGCTGCTGACGGACCAGTTTTTCGGCACCAGTTTCTTCCTGGCGGCGGGCGGCGGAGATCCGGTGATGTTCCAGCACATCTTCTGGTTCTTCGGTCATCCGGAAGTCTACATCATGATCCTGCCCGCCTTCGGAGTGGTCTCCGAGGTCATCCCCACCTTCGCTCGCAAACCGTTGTTCGGTCACGACTCGATGGTGTATGCGATCTCGGCCATCGCGTTCCTGTCCTTCATCGTCTGGGCGCATCACATGTTCACGGTCGGCATGCCGCTCACCGGTCAGCTGTTCTTCATGTTCTCCACGATGCTCATTGCCGTTCCGACCGGTGTGAAGATCTTCAACTGGACCGCAACCATGTGGCGGGGGGCGATGACGTTCGAGACGCCGATGCTGTTTGCGCTGGCGTTCCTGTTCCTTTTTACCATCGGAGGATTCTCGGGGGTCATGGTCGCGATCGTTCCCGCGGACATCCAGTACCATGATTCATACTTCGTGGTGGCACACTTCCATTACGTGCTGGTTCCAGGGGCGCTGTTCGGCATTCTTGCAGCTGTCTATTACTGGCTGCCGAAATGGACCGGCCGCATGTACAACGAGAAGCTCGGGCAGATTCATTTCTGGCTGACGGCGATTTTCGTCAACGTAACTTTCTTTCCGATGCATTTCCTGGGTCTCGCGGGCATGCCGCGGCGCATACCGGACTACGCCACCCAGTTCACGGACTGGAACTTCATGGCCAGCATCGGTGCATACGGCTTCGGAGTGTCACAGCTGCTGTTCGTGTACGTCGTCGTCAGCTGCATGCGGGGTCGCGGCGAACCCGCGACGGCCGAGGTCTGGGATCATCCGAAGGGTCTCGAGTGGACCGTGCCGTCGCCGGCGCCTTTCCACACGTTTGAAGAACCGCCCCGAATAGGGGCGGCGCAGACTTTCTCGTGAAGAACGACCGTCGATCTGCCCGAAGCGTGCGCACTGCGGCGCTGTGGCTCGCAGCGATTGCCGTAATCTTCTATCTCGGGTTCATTCTGCTCGGCGCAATCAGAGCTTAGGAAGGGCAATGAGCGACCAGGAAAAACGTGACAAGCCGGGCTCCGGAGCGCTTGCGGGACGCTTGCTGCTTTTTGCGGTGGGCATGTTCGCTTTCGGTTACGCGCTCGTGCCGTTGTATGACGTGTTTTGCGAAATCACGGGCTTCGGGGGGCGGACCAACACCGCACCCGTGGTCGTCGCGGAAGCAGCCGACAGCAGTCGCAGCATACGGCTGGAATTCGTCACCACGGTCAACGAGTATGCGCCGTGGGAGTTTCGATCTGCCGTTGCCGGCATGACAGTGCATCCCGGCGGTCTTTATGAAGCAACGTTCGTGGCGACGAACCTGACGGATCGCCGGATGACGGCGCAGGCCGTGCCGAGCGTCGCGCCTGCGGGGGCCGGGAAATATTTCAGGAAACTTGATTGCTTCTGCTTTGCGGCGCAGGAGTTCGCCGCCAATGAGACGCGAGAACTCCCGGTGCGATTCATCATCGACTCCGGTCTGCCCGGATACGTGGACACGATAACGCTGTCCTATACTTTTTTCGATACTGCGCGCATCTCGCACAATCTGCCCGGCGCGCATTCTCCCTCCAGCGCACCGTAGTTCAGCCGGCACACGGAAATCGACATGGCACATGCTGACAGTCACTACTACGTTCCCCACAGCAGCCACTGGCCTATCGTAGGCTCGGTCGGCCTGTTCATCCTGATGGTCGGCGTTTCCAGCTGGCTCAACGGCTCCCAGGCCGGCTTCTGGGTCATGACGGCCGGCGTCGCGGTGGTCGTGTTCATGCTGGCCGGCTGGTTTGCTCGCGTAATCGCCGAGAATCAGGCCGGCAAGTTCAACCGGCAGGTCGACACTTCATTCCGCATGGGAATGTTCTGGTTCATCTTTTCCGAGGTGATGTTTTTTTCGGCGTTTTTCGGCGCGCTGTTCTATGCGCGGAACATGGCGATTCCCTGGCTTGGCGGCTCGAGCAACAACTTCTTTACCAACCTGTTCCTCTGGCAGGAGTACGAAAGCACGTGGCCGTCTTCCGGACCCGCACAGCTCGGCGGCGAGTTCGAGGCAATGGAGCCGTTCGGGCTGCCGCTGATCAACACCGCGATACTTCTGACCAGCAGTATCACGGTGACGATCGCGCATCACGCTTTGCAGCACGGCCGTCGTGCGATGCTGAACCTCTTTCTTGCGGCAACATTCCTGCTCGGCTACGTATTCGTCTATCTGCAGGCGATGGAGTACATACACGCCTACCAGGAAATGAACCTGAAGCTGACGACGGGAATTTACGGGTCCACGTTCTTCATGCTGACCGGCTTTCACGGCCTGCACGTGACCATCGGCGCGATCATGCTCACGATCATCTGGTTACGTTCGATGAAGGGCCACTTCACCCCGGAAAACCATTTTGCCTTCGAGGCCGTAGCCTGGTACTGGCATTTTGTCGACGTGGTGTGGCTGGGGCTCTATATATTCGTGTACTGGATGTAAGCCGGTCAGCGACCGCCGGCGGGCGGTCGCGCATCTGTCGAGAGAATCAGTGCCACGCCCTCTTAACACTCATTCGCGGGACCTTCTGCCGCCTCTGGCCGCAGTCGTGCTGGTAGTATTGTTCTCGAGCCTTGGTTTCTGGCAACTCGAGCGGGCGGAACAGAAACGCGCCATTGAGGCAGCCTTCACCGACCCGGGGGAACGTCTGACCGTTACCGGCGATGCCGGCTACCCGCTGTACCAGCCGCTGACCGCGACCGGGCGTTATCTCGACGAACGCCAGTTTCTCATCGACAACGTGATCCTGGACGGCCGTCTGGGCTACTTCGTCGTGACGCCGTTCGAGTACGAGCCCGGCAGGCCGCTGCTTCTCGTCAATCGCGGCTGGGTGGCCAAGGATTCCGCAGAGGATATGGAGGCGGCGCTTCAAACCACGGGCGACGATACCGGGGAGACGTCGGTCCGGGGAAGGGCCGGGCAACTGCCCAGGGTCGCCATAAGAGCAGGCGAAGTTTCCACGGCAGACCCCGCCTGGCCGCGGATCGTCAACTGGCCCACCCTGGACGAGCTTGCGGCGGCACTCCAACGCGACCTGCTGCCCTTCGTTCTGCTCGAGGATCCGGAGCCCGGAAGCAAGCTGATTCGCCGCTGGGAGCCACGCCAGGCGGGGCCGATGCGGCATACCGGCTACGCCATCCAGTGGTTCGCGCTGGCGGCAGCCGTCATCGTCACGGCCGTTGTCCTGTACAGGAAAAAGCGGGTGCCGGATTGAGCGAAGGGACGCAGAAAGGCGTTTCCGGCCGGCTGCAGCCAGTGCTCTTAGGCCTCTTGTTCGCAGTACCGCTCATACTCGCCGCCTGGCTTTACTACGACGACGCGCTTCGTCCCGCCGGGCGCAGCAATCATGGCGCGATCCTCGAGCCCATCGTGAGTTTGCAGGACGTCGTTCCGGAGTCGCCCGCGGTCCTGCTGTCACGGGATCACTGGCTTCTCGTGTACGGCTACGATGGTGAATGCGAAGCGGAATGCCGCGACGCCCTGTACACGCTGCGGCAATCCCGGCTCATGCTCGGCAACGACATGCACCGCCTTATCAGGGTGTTCTTGCACGGTGAATTGGCCCCGGATAGAGTGTTCCTCGAGGAGTTCATTGCGGAGCATCACCCGGGCCTCCGGATCATCGGGGACCAGGATTTCCGCGAACTGCTCGCGGCGAGTCGACCTCCGCAACTGCCGGCGGGAGGATTCTTTCTCGTGGACCCGCTCGGCAACCTGGTGATGTATTTTCCCCCCGACCTCGACCCGCGCGACATGGTTGAAGATATCCAGCACCTGCTGGACCTCTCGCGGATCGGATAGCCGGGATGGCGACCGCATACCCGGACCGGGGCGAACGCGCACACGACTTACCGTCGCAATGACAGGAGCAAAAGCTTGAACGTACGCAGCATGCAGCAGGTCTTCGACTGGCGCGATTATTACGAGCTGACGAAACCCCGCGTCGTCCTGCTGATTGTATTCACGGCCATCGTCGGCATGTTTCTCGCGGTCCCGGGCTGGCCGGGAATTGGCGCGCTTCTGTTCGGCACGCTCGGCATCGGCCTCTCCGCATCTTCGGCCGCGGCGATCAACCATCTGCTCGATGCACGCATCGACATGCAGATGACCCGCACGCGCGGCCGCCCGCTGCCGCAGGGCAAGCTGTCGGAGGCGCACGCGATGGGCTTCGCCGCGATACTGTGCGCCCTCGGCATGCTCATCCTGTGGGTTCTCGTCAATCCGCTTACCGCGGCACTGACTTTCGCCTCACTGATAGGTTACGCCGTGATCTACACGGTTTATCTGAAGCGGGCTACTCCGCAGAACATCGTCATCGGCGGTGCCGCGGGGGCCGCTCCACCGGTTCTGGGCTGGGCCGCCGTTACCGGCGAGGTGCACGCAGACGCGCTGTTGCTCTTTCTGATCATCTTCGTCTGGACTCCGCCGCATTTCTGGGCGCTGGCTATCGCACGCAAGGCAGACTACGAAAAAGCAGGCATTCCCATGCTGCCGGTGACCCACGGCACCGACTTTACCCGCCAGTTCATCCTGCTCTACACCATTCTGCTGGTGCTGGTCACGATACTGCCTTACCTGTCCGGCATGAGCGGCCTCATCTATCTGGCCGCAGCCCTGTCTCTTGGCGGCGTATTCCTCTGGTATGCCATCCGGCTGCGGCTGAACGACAATCCCCGGCTGCCGATGCGCGTTTTCAAGTACTCCATTAACTATCTGATGTTTCTTTTTGCGGCGCTGCTGGTCGACCATTACTTCATCGTTACTTTCGGGCTCTGAAACCGTTCTTGATCTGTTGGGACCTGCGCGTTGTTCATGAACGCTTGTGGGGACGGTGGTCAGCGAAGTCTCGGCCAAGGGGAGGGCTTTTCGGCTCGGGCTCCTGCTTCGCTCTAACTCCTGCATCCATGCAGTCGTCAGGAACGCCGTGAACCCATCCATGGGGGCTTCGCGCAAACATCCCTGTTTGCGACGATCCTGAAAAGCCCTCCCCTTGCCCGAAACTCCGCCGAGACGTTGGCGGCGTTCATGAACAATGGATAGACCGCGGCGAGTGGACCACGCCGAGAACCCTGCCGTTCACGAACAATGCGCGTCAGAGTCCTGTAACCTATTCGCAATGCACAAGATGAACGAAAGTCGGCCGGAATCTGCGGATATTGCCGGGGACGTGACGCCAATCCTGGCATCGCTCAATGATGCGCAGCGACAGGCGGTGACGGCTCCGGCCGTGCCCTTGCTGGTGATTGCCGGTGCGGGCAGCGGCAAGACCCGCGTGCTCGTGCACAGGGCGGCCTGGCTCATCGAGGTCGAAGGCGCCTCGCCGGAAAGCCTGCTGGCAGTCACCTTTACCAACAAGGCCGCGGCCGAGATGCGGGGGCGGATAGAGTCCCTTCTTCATATGCCGGTGAACCACTTGTGGATCGGCACGTTTCATGGCCTCGCGCATCGGCTGCTGCGCCGGCACTGGAAGGAGGCCGGCCTGCCGCAGAACTTCCAGATTATCGATTCCGACGACCAGCTGCGGCTCATCAAAAGGCTGTTACGAGGCCTGGAACTCGATGAAACCCGCTGGGTTCCGCGGGAAATCCAGTACTTCATCAACGCCCAGAAGGACGAAGGCTTGCGACCGCAACATCTGGACGATGAGCGGGATCCCAACCGCCGCCAGTTCATCTCGCTGTACCAGGGCTACCAGGATGTCTGCGATCGCGGAGGACTGGTCGACTTTGCGGAATTGCTGCTTCGTGCGCACGAACTGTGGCGCGATAACGGAGATCTGCTGGCGCATTATCAGCGGCGTTTCAGGCATCTGCTGGTTGACGAGTTCCAGGACACCAACGCGATACAGTACGCCTGGCTGCGCCTGCTGGCAGGGACTGCCGGGATAGCGTTTGCTGTCGGCGACGACGACCAGTCGATATACCGCTGGCGCGGAGCGCGTGTCGAGCACATCTACCGGTTTCAGAAAGATTTCCCGACGGCAAGAGTCATCAAGCTCGAACAGAATTACCGGTCGACCTCGACGATTCTCAATGCCGCCAACGCCGTGATCGCCAACAACAGTTCGCGAATGGGCAAAAACCTGTGGACCGAAGGCAAAGAGGGGCAGCCTATCCGGGTTTATGCCGCGTACAACGAGCGCGACGAGGCCGATTTCGTCATCGGCCGCCTCAAGGAGTGGAGCGAACAGGGAAACCCGCGTGCCGATGCGGCGGTGCTGTATCGCTCGAACGCACAGTCGCGGGCGCTGGAAGAAGCTCTATTGAACGCCGGCATGCCGTACCGGGTCTATGGCGGCTTGCGTTTTTTCGAGCGGGCCGAGATCAAGGACGCACTTGCATATCTGCGCCTCATGTCGAATCGCGACGATGACGGCTCGTTCGAGCGCATCGTCAACAGGCCGACCCGTGGCATCGGCGCCCGCACCGTGGAGGCGATGCGATCCTATGCGCGCGCGAACAGCTGTT
>Ga0299913_10001628_pt1 | contig 16867 bp, 17 predicted proteins | sample RVTome_9_FD_201360 | JGI IMG/M metagenome (GOLD analysis project Ga0299913, IMG submission 201360) | Soil microbial communities from uranium-contaminated site in the Upper Colorado River Basin, Wyoming, United States - RVT155D38 (version 2) ... | reverse complement strand
GTGGCACCCACGAGAGCGGCTTCAAGGCGGCGCTCACGCGCACCGTAAACGCCTACGCCAACACCGAGGGCCTGCTCAAGAAGCTGGGCGGCAACCTCTCCGGCGAGGACGTGCGCGAGGGGCTCACCGCGGTCGTCTCGGTCAAAATCAAGGACCCGAAGTTCTCCGGTCAGACCAAGGACAAGCTGGTCTCCTCCGAGGTCAAGGGATGGGTCGAGAAGGTGGTCAACGACCGGCTCGGCGCCTATCTCGAGGAGAACCCGCCGGTCGCCAGGAAGATCGTCCAGAAGGCGGCCGACGCGGCCCGCGCGCGGGAGGCGGCACGCAAGGCGCGGGAGCTGACCCGCCGCAAAGGGGCGCTCGACAGCGCCGCCTTGCCGGGCAAGCTCGCCGATTGCTCGGAACGCGACCCGCGCTTCTCCGAGCTCTTCATGGTCGAGGGCGAGTCCGCCGGCGGCACCGCCAAGCAGGGACGTGATCGGAAGTTCCAGGCCATCCTGCCGCTGAAGGGCAAGATCCTCAACGTCGAGAAGGCCCGCTTCGACAAGATGCTGACCTCCGAGGAGATCAGGATCATGATCACGGCGCTGGGCACCGGTATCGGGAGCGACGACTTCGACGCCTCGAGGCTGCGCTACCACAAGCTGATCATCATGTGCGACGCCGACGTCGACGGCAGTCACATCCGCACGTTGATCCTCACCTTCTTCTTCCGCCAGATGCAGGAGATCATTCAGCGCGGCCACCTCTACATCGCCCAGCCTCCGCTCTACAAGATCACCGAGGGCCGGAAGGACACCTATCTCAAGGACGACCGGGAGTACCACGCCTTCCTGGTCGATCGCATCAAGGACTCCTGGGAGGTCGAGATGGCGACCGACGGGGAGACCAAGAGCCTCAAGGGGGCGCGTCTGGCGCAGTTCCTCGACGCGGTGGAGGGCTTCCGCGAGAACCTCGACCGACTGGCCTCCCGCGGCTATCCGGCCGACGCCCTGCGGGTCGCCCTGTTGCAGGGCCTGGTCGACCGCGACTCCTTCGCCGACCTGGAAAAGATGGAGCGGGTCGCCCACATCATCGAGGCTTCGGGTTTCCACGACGTCGCGGTCTCGCGCGACGAGGAGTACGGCACCGGCATCCTCACCTTCGTCTCCCGGCGCGACGGCGTGGAGCGCGCGGTGCGTTTCGACCGCGACCTTCTGGCCAGCGCCGAGTACCGCGCCATGGCACGCAACAAGGTCGGCCTCGAAGCCCTGGCGGCGTCGAGCTACGCCCTGCGCAACGGCGACGTCGCGGAGTCGGAGCTCACGCAGGAGGAGGTGCTCGAGCGGCTGTTCGCCGGCGCCAAGAAGGGACTGGGCGTCCAGCGCTACAAGGGCCTCGGAGAGATGAACGCCGAGCAGCTCTGGGAGACCACCATGGACCCGGAGAAGCGCAGTCTCCTGCAGGTGACGATCGACGACGACGTCGGCGCCGATCAGATCTTCTCGACCCTGATGGGCGACCAGGTCGAGCCGCGCCGCGAGTTCATCGAGAACAACGCCCTGAACGTAAGGAACCTGGATGTCTGAGCACGACCGCGTCCTCCCCTTCGACAACTCCGCCAAGGTGGACATCGAAGAGGAGATGAAGCGCTCCTACATCGATTACGCGATGAGCGTGATCGTCGGTCGCGCCCTGCCCGACGTGCGCGACGGCCTCAAGCCGGTCCACCGCCGAATTCTCTACGGCATGTGGGACAGCGGCAATCGGGCCGGCAAGCCCTACAAGAAGTCGGCGCGCATCGTCGGCGACGTGATGGGCAAGTACCACCCGCACGGCGACTCGGCGATCTACGACACCATGGTGCGCATGGCGCAGCCCTTCTCCCTGCGCTATCCGCTGGTCGACGGTCAGGGCAACTTCGGGTCGATCGACGGCGACCCGCCGGCGGCCATGCGCTACACCGAGGTCCGGCTGACCAAGCTCGCCGAGGAGATGCTCAAGGAGGACATCGACAAGGAGACCGTCGACTGGGACCTCAACTACGACGGCTCGCTGGTCGAGCCCAAGGTCCTGCCGGCGCGGGTCCCGAACCTCCTGGTCAACGGCGGCGGCGGCATCGCCGTCGGCATGGCGACCAACATCCCGCCCCACAACCTGGGCGAGGTGGTCGACGCCCTGATGGTGCTCATCGAGGACCCGGAAGTCCCGATCTCGAAGCTGATGACGGCGCTGCCCGGTCCCGACTTCCCGACCGCCGGCTTCATCCACGGGCTCGAGGGCATCCGCACCGCCTACACGACCGGGCGCGGCACCATCCAGATGCGCGCCCGAGCCCTGGTCGAGACCCAGCGCCGCGGCGAGAAGCAGTCGATCGTCGTCACCGAGATCCCCTACCAGGTCAACAAGGTGAAGCTGCTCGAGCGCATCGTCCAGCTGGTGCGGGACAAGAAGATCGAGGGCATCTCCGACCTGCGCGACGAGTCGGACCGCGACGGCATCCGCATCGTCATCGAGATCAAGCGCGGCCAGATCCCGGAGGTGGTGCTCAACCAGCTCTACAAGCTGACGCCGATGCAGTCGACCTTCGGCATCATCCTGCTGGCGATCGTCGACAACCAGCCGCAGGTGCTGGACCTCAAGCAGATCCTCGAGCACTTCCTCAACCACCGCAAGCGCATCGTCATCCGCCGCACCCGCTACGACCTGCGCAAGGCCGAGGAGCGGGCCCACATCCTCGAGGGGATCCTCAAGGCCCTCGACCACCTCGACGAGGTCATCGCCACCATCCGCGCCAGCCAGACGCCGCAGGACGCGCGCGAGAACCTGATGAGCCAGTTCGGCTTCTCGGAGGTGCAGGCGCAGGCGATCCTCGACATGCGCCTCCAGAAGCTCACCGGCCTCGAACGCGAGAAGGTGGTCGAAGAGTACAAGGAGCTGATGGCTCTGATCGAGCGGCTGCGGGCGATCCTCTCCTCCGACCGCCTGGTGCTCGAGGAGATCAAGCGCGAGCTGACCGAGATCAGGGAGACCTACGGCGACCTGCGCCGCACCGAGATCATCCCCGAGGAGAACGAGATCTCCATCGAGGACATGATCGCCGACGAGGACATGGTGATCACCGTCTCCGCCTCGGGCTACGTCAAGCGCTCGCCCCTCTCCCTCTACCGGGCCCAGCACCGGGGCGGCAAGGGACGCAAGGGCATGGAGACCCGGGAGGACGACTACGTCGAGCACCTCTTCGTCGCCTCCGCCCACAGCTATATCCTGGTCTTCACCGAGTCGGGGCAGGTGCACTGGCTGAAGGTGCACGAGATTCCGCAGGCCGGTCCCGCCGCGCGCGGCAAGGCGGTCGTCAACCTGCTCAACCTCTCGGGCGAGGAACGCCTCGCCACGACAGTCGCCGTACGCGAGTTCGACGACCAGCACTTCCTCTTCTTCGCCACCGAGCAGGGGACGGTGAAGAAGACCGAGCTCTCGGCCTACGGCAACCCACGGGCCGGCGGCATCATCGCCATCAACGTCGACGAGGGCGATCGCCTCCTCGAGGTGCGGGTGACCGACGGCTCCAACGACGTCATGCTCGCGACCGCCAAGGGGTACGCCATCCGCTTCCCCGAGGCCGACGCCCGTCCGCTGGGTCGCGCCACCCGGGGGGTGCGCGGCATCAGCCTGCGCAAGGGCGACCGGGTGGTGTCGATGGAGATCCTCGAGGAGGAGGGCGAGGTCCTCTCCCTCGCCGAGAACGCCTTCGGCAAGCGCACGAAGGTCGCCGAGTACCGGCGCCAGAGCCGGGGGGGCAAGGGGATCATCAACCTCAAGGTCTCGAAGAAGACCGGCGAGGTGATCGGCGCCAAGCAGGTCCGTCCCGAGGACGGCATGATGCTGATCACCCACAGCGGGAAGATCATCCGCATCAACGTCGACGGGGTGAGGGTCTCGGGTCGCTCGACCATGGGCGTGAAGCTCATGGACCTCGACGAGGGCGATCGCCTGGTCGCGGTGGCCAAGGTCGCGGACCGCGCGGAGGCGGACGAAGTCGACGGCCCGCTGGAGCCCGCTCCGCAGGGCGTGGTCGGCGGTACCGAGTCCGGGGACGACGAGGAGTCGTAGGCTCCCGGGACGCGGGTTGACCTCTCCCGAGCCGGCCGACGAGAGCGCGCTGCCGCCGGGGCAGCTCTACCGGCTGGCCTGGGTCTTCTACCTGGTGCTGGCGGTCGCGGGTGCCGTGTGGATCGGCTGGCGCGAGGGGCGGATCCGGCTCGAGCTCTTCGTCGACCCCGCGGGCTGGCGGATCGACGCCGGGCTCGGCCTCGGGGGCGCCGGTCTCCTGCTCGGCCTCTGGGAGCTCGCCCGCCGCGCGCTGCCGCCGGCGCGCGCCCTCGAACGCCGCCTCGCCTCGCTCGTCGTCGGCGCCACCGCCTCGGAGCTCGCGGCCCTGGCGCTGCTCTCCGGCTTCGCCGAGGAGCTCTTCTTCCGCGGCGCCGTCCAGGGCCAGTGGGGCTGGCTCGTCGCCACCCTCCTGTTCGCCCTCCTCCACACCGGCCCCGGCCCCGCCTTCCGCACCTGGACCCTCTTCGCCGCCACCGCCGGCGCCCTCTTCGGCGCCCTGGCCGCCTGGCGCGGCAACCTGCTGGCCCCGGTCCTGGCGCACATGCTCGTCAACGGGGTGAACCTGCCGCGGCTGGCGGGTGCAGGTCGAGGACACGAGCGAGAGACAACTGTTCCCGAGGAGCGAGAGGAGGAACCATGAGAGCGCTCAAACGAGCTATAATAGCCATGTGAAGAGAGCCACTTTGACCGAGACGAAAAACAACCTGAGCGCGCTGGTGGACCAGGTCCGGCACGGCGAGACGATCCTGATCCTCGATCGGGGGAGGCCGGTGGCCAGGCTGGAGTCCGTCCTCGAGGGGGAGGATCCGGGCGAGGGCAGGCTGGAGCGGTTGGAGCGCCAGGGCGTGGTCCGACGGGGGCGGAAGCCCCACCCGGCGCGGCGGATCCTCGAGGAGGCGCCGCCGCGGCCGCAGGGTGGCGCCAGCGCCGTCGCGGCGCTGGTGGCCGAGCGGCGCGAGGGACGGTGAGGTTCTGGGACAGCTCGGCCGTGGTGCCTCTCCTCGTCGAGGAGGAGACGTCGGAGGTCCTCCGGCGGCACTACGGCGAGGAGGACGCGCTGCTCGTGTGGTGGGCGACGGAGGTCGAGTGTGCGTCGGCCCTCGCCCGTCTCGAGCGGGACGGGCTCCTGTCTCCCCGTGAGACGAGCGAGGCCCTGCAGAGGCTGGACGATCTGGCCGACGCCTGGAGCCTCGTCGAGCCGACGCCACCCGTCCTCCAGGTGGCTAAGCGCCTCCTACGCACTCACGATCTGCGCGCCGCCGACAGTCTCCAGCTCGGCGCTGCCCTCCTTGCCGCGGAGGGACAACCGGCCGGCCTCTCGTTCGTCTGCCTCGACGACCGGCTCTGTCTCGCCGCCGAGCGTGAGGGCCTGGCGGTCGTCGCACGCGACCGTCTCGGTGGATAGGCCAGCAGACCGGGAAAGCACAGCCTCTCCGCGGTTGACCGGCACCCACCGGCAGGCCGTTGCCGGCGGCTGGCGGAGCTACGAAGCCGGCCGTGAAAGGTACGCGGCGCTGGAGCGCAAGGCCGTGACCGGTCGCCTCGCCGGTACCTTCGGCGGGGAGGAAGCGCGCGCCAGACGACGGCTAGCCGCTCCAGCGTATGATGCCCAGGGTCCATCTGACGGATGCGGAAAAAGTGATGATCGGAGGCCGAATCGCCTCGCTCTTTACGGCCGTCCTGCTCGCCGGCTCGGGTCCGCCGGTCGGCGCCTCGGATCTCGCGGAGCGGCTTTCAGCCTACCTGGAGCGCCGGGCCGTGCAGGGCTTCATGGGGGCGGTCCTGGTCGAGCGCGGCGGCGAGACGCTGCTGCGGGCGGCCTACGGGCCGGCGGAGGCCGAGCTCGATGTCGCCAACCGACCCGAGGACGTCTTCCGCATCGGCTCGCTGACCAAGACGTTCACCGCCACGGCGGTGCTGCGGGCCGTGGAGCGCGGCGAGATGGCCCTGGACGATCGGATCTGCGCCTCGCTCTCGCTGTGCCCCTCGAGCTGGAGCGGGGTAACGGTCCATCACCTCCTCTCCCATACTTCGGGCATCCCCGACAGCTTCGGCCGGCTCGAGGCGGTGCCGGTGGAAGAGACGGCCGCGGAGCTCGAGCGCGTCCTGGCCGAGCTGGTCGAGGAGGGAGAGGCACTCGACTCCGCGCCGGGAGAGGCCTACCGGTACAGCAACTTCAACTACGTGCTGCTCGGGGTCCTGCTGGAGCTGGCCGAAGGGGCCCCGTGGGCGGAGGTGCTGGCCCGAGAGATCTTCCGGCCGCTCGCGATGACCGGGACCGCCTACGACGACGTGTGGGCTGTCGTCCCCGGTCGTGTGCGCGGCTACCGGCAGCGGAACGGCTCGCTCGCCAACATCGAGTACGACGACCACGCCGCCTACGCCGCCGGAGGCCTGCGCTCGACCCTCGACGACCTGCGCCGCTTCCTCGACGCCTACTTCGTCCCCGGCCGACTCCTCTCGGCCGAGAGCCTCGACAAGGCCCTCCACCCCTACCTCGGCGACTACGGCTACGGCTGGCAGATCATCGACCGCCTCGGGCGCACCGTCTACCACCACACCGGCGGCATCGACGGCTTCTCGACCCACATGGCCCGCTACCCGGAGGACGAGGTCACCGTCGTCGTGCTGAGCAACAACGAGGACGAGCCGGCCCCGGCCACCGCCTGCGACCTCGCCGCCATCGTCTTCGGCGTCGACCACGTGTTCACCGGCCAGCCCGCCCTCGACCTGCCGGCCGAGCAGCTCGACCGCCTCGCTGGCACCTACGAGGTCGCCGTCGACGCCTCGACCTTCGTCCTCACCCGCACCGAGGGCGGCCTCCTGTACGCCCGGGAAGGAGGCGAGGCCCTCTACCGCGCCGTTGCCCCCGAGACCTTCGTCTTGGAGAGCCGGCCCGACGTGACGCTGCGCTTCGACCTGGGAGGCGCGGTCCCGACCGCGACCCTCGCCGTCTGCGGCCACGAGATTCGGACCGGCCGCAGGAGGTCGGGCCCCGGCTAGCCGCCCGGCGGCCAGCAGCCGAGCGCGCGGCGCAACTGGACGAGCTGGCCGATGTGGTAGGCGTTGTGGTCGGCGAGGAGGAGGATCTCGCGCAGCAGGTTCTGGCCGTCGCCCCAGGGGAAGGGCTCGAAGAGGTCGCGGCTCGCGTCGAGGCAGAGCGCCTCCATGGCCCGGCGGTCGGCGAGGAAGGCATCGACGCTGCCCTGCCAGGCGTCGGGCTCCGGCGGCTCGGGCTCCTCGGGCCAGTAGCCGCTCGGCCAGTCCGGGGACTCGTGATCGCCGCCGCGGCTGAACTCGAGAATGTCCCACTGGGAGATGCGCAGGTGCTCGACGAGCTCCCAGGGGGAGTGGACGAGACCTGGCGGGCGAACGCCGACGAGCTCCGGGGGCATGGCGGCCACGGCCTTCTCGAAGGGAACGTGCGCGTGGCCGGACTCGAGCAGCCCGGCCAGCTGGGCGCGGAGGATCTGTTCGCTCATCGCAACTCCTTGCGGATCACCAGCTTGAGGCCCGACCAGGTGTCGTCGACCGCGCAGACCTTGACGTCGACGAGACCGAGCGGCAGCGCCTCGCGGCGCACCACGTCCTCGGTCACGTCGGTGGGAACCTTCGAGGCCTTCTTCGGCCAGGAGACCCAGATCATGCCGTTGCGGGCGATCGCCGCCGCGAGCCTCGGCAATCGCGTGCGCAGGGTCGAAGCGCGGGTGGCGAAGAGGTGGACGACGTCGAGGCGCCGCGCCCGGGGCGTCAGCCGTGCCACGGTCTCCGGCAGGCCCTCGAGCTGCTCCCCGTAGCCCGCCGGCGGATCGATTACGGCCATCCGGTGCCCCGGCCGGATGCCGAGCTTGCGCACCAGCGGCGTGCCCGAGTAGCCGGCGGTCACCTCTGGATCCGCTCCCGGCCGCGGGTCCCGGCATGGTAAGAAGCGATCGCGGGCACGGCCCGGATGATAACCGCGCCCGAGGAGCCGCGCAGTGGACGAATCCGAACGCCAGTCAGAGCTCTCCCGCCTGATCACCCGCCAGCTGCTCGACCACACGGTCGAGCGGGCCCTGGGCTACCTGGAGTCGCTGCCCGAACGGCGGGTGGGGGCGCGGGAGGGGGTCGAGGCCCTGCGCCGCATCCTCGGCGGTCCCATGCCGGAGAGTGGCGAGGAGGCGATCGAGGTCGTGCGCCGGCTGGCCGACGGCGCCGAGCCGGGCCTGGTCGCCTCGGCGGGGCCGCGCTACTTCGGCTTCGTCACCGGCGGCAGCCTGCCGGCGGCGCTGGCCGCCGACTGGCTGGCCTCGGCCTGGGACCAGAACGGGGCCCTGTCGGTGATGTCGCCGGCGCTCGCGGTGGTCGAGGAGGAGGCCGGACGCTGGCTGCTCGACCTCTTCGGCCTGCCGCAGACGGCGAGCGTCGGCTTCACCACCGGCGCCCAGATGGCGAGCTTCGTGGGGTTGGCGGCGGCGCGGCACGCGGTGCTGGCGCGCGAGGGCTGGGACGTCGAGCGGCGAGGCCTCGCCGGGGCCCCCGTGATCCGGCTCTTCGTCGGCGAGGAGTCGCACGTCACCGTCCGGGTGGCCCTGCGCATGCTCGGCCTCGGCGACGAGACCGCGCGGGGCGTTGCGGCCGACGCCCAGGGGCGCATGCGCCCGGAGGCCCTCGAGGCGGCGCTCGCCGCGGGCTCCGGGCCAGCGATCGTCTGCGCCGAGGCCGGCAACGTCGGGAGCGGCGCCTTCGACCCGCTGGCCGAGATCGCCGAGATCTGCCGCCGCCACGGCGCCTGGCTCCACGTCGACGGCGCCTTCGGCCTGTGGGCCGCGGCGAGCCCCCGCTTCCGCGAGCTCCTCAGCGGCCTGCAGTGGGCCGACTCCTGGACCACCGACGCCCACAAGTGGCTCAACGTCCCCTACGACTGCGGCATCGCCATCGTCGCCGACGCCGAGGCCCACCACGCCGCGATGACCAGCTCGGCGAGCTACCTGATCCGCCAGGAGGGGGACGAGCGGGACGGCTTCGACTGGGTCCCCGAGGCCTCCCGCCGCGGCCGCGCCTTCACCGTCTGGGCGGCGCTCGCCCACCTCGGGAGGCGCGGCGTCGCCGAGCTCGTCGAGCGCTGCTGCGACCTCGCCTCCCGCATGGCCGAGCGTCTCGCCGCCCACGGCGGGATCGAGATCATGAACGACGTGGTCCTCAACCAGGTCCTCGTCCGCTTCCTCGGCGACTCCGACGAGAGCTCCGACCGCGCGACCGACGAGGTCACCCGGCTCCTCCAGGCCGAAGGCACCTGCTGGGCCGGCGGCGCCACCTGGCGCGGCCGCCGCGTCCTGCGCATCTCGGTCTCCAACTGGTCGACCACCGAGGCCGACATCGACCGCTCGGCCGAGGCGATCCTGGGGATCTGGGAACGGATGGGGGGCGGGGCCGACGCGTGAGGACCGTCTGGTCCGAGCCGGCAGACACGAGTGACATGACCGAAGGGTCGAGGCCGCACGACACGGTGTCGTGCGGCCTCCCGCATCGCCCACGCCGTCCCGCTGGCGTGGGTCACGCGGCGGTGAGGACCCCCGCCCGGGCGGGCGCAAGGCCCGCCCCTACAGCGATTGGGGGCGTCTCAGAAGCTCTCAGTCCTCGTCCGGGTCGGAGAACTTCTCACCATGGTGGCCGCCGGGGCCGTGGTGGAAGCCGGGGCCGCGGTGGTCGCCCCAGGGGCGGGCGGCTTCCCAGGCTTCGAGGCGCTCGACCTGCTCGGGGGTGAGGAGGGCGACGAGCTCGGCGCGGTAGGCGTCGTGGGCCGCGCGCATCGCCGCGCGGTCGCGGTGCATCTGGATCACCAGCTCGCCGATGGCGGTGGCGTCGGGGTTCTCGGCGGCGGCCATCTCGTGGATCGTCTCGAAGGTGGCTCCGGCCTCGGCGACGCGCTCCTTGACGTCGGCGAAGAGGCGCTCGCGCAGGGCCTCGGCCTCGACGCGCTGGGCCTCGGAGAGCTCGAGGTGGTCGGCCAGGCGCTCGAAGCGTTGCTCGAAGAACTCTTCGGTCATCGGGCCGTCCCCCATCGGACAGCCGTGCCGGGGACCGGGCTGGGCGAGGAGGACGGCGGCGGCCGAGAAGACGGCCAGCCCGGCGAGCAGGAGGGGGAGGGCGGGACGGGTGGGCATCATGGGAAAGTCTCCTTTCGCTGACGGCTTCTCGCGCCGTCGTGGAGTTAGAGACATGGAGGGGGCCGCCGGTTACGGACGGAGCACGTAACCATTCCGCCGGTCCCTTGCATCTCCACCGGTAGAGGCGAGAATGTCGATCTCCACGGTGACCGCGCTCCGATCCCTCGACCTGCCCGGTGTTGCGCCGGACGCCGAGACCCGGCTCGTCGAGGCGAGCCGCTCGGGGGACCGCGACGCCTTCGGGGATCTCGTGCGCCTCCACCAGCGCCGGGTCTTCCGCCTCGCCGGACGCTTCTTCCGCCGCCGCGAGGAGGTCGAGGAGGCGGCTCAGGAGACCTTCCTCACCGCCTGGTCCAAGCTCGGCACCTACCGCGCCGAGGCGCCGTTCGAGCACTGGTTGACGAGGGTCTGCCTCAACACGTGCTACCAGCGCCTGCGCAAGGCCCGATCCACCGAAGAGCTCCCCGAGGCACTGGCGGCGCGGCCGGAGGTAGACTCGGACGCCCGTCTCGAGGTCGAGCGCCTGCTGGCGACGCTGCCGGCCAGGGACCGCTTCCTGTTGCTGATGCTGCACGGTGAGGAGTGGAGTGTGGCCGAGATCGCCGAGAAGCTCGGCTGGTCGAAGGCGAACGTCAAGGTGCGTGCGCACCGGGCCCGGGCCAGGTTGCGCAAGCTGCTGGAAGAGTCGATGCCATGAGCGAGCGCCACGAGGCCGACCTGAAGCGCTTCCACGAGGTCCTGCGCGACCACCACGCGCGGCTCGAGCCCGATCCGGGGTTCGCGGCGCGGGTCGTCGCCCGGCTGCCCGCGGCGCCCGACCCGCTGCGCTGGGCCGCCGTGCGGCTGCTGCCGGCCGGCCTCGGCCTGGCGCTGCTGCTGGGGCTGATGGTGTGGCGCGAGCTGCCGGCGGGCGACGACATGCCGGCCTCGGTCGACGAGCTGGCGGCGTGGATGGTCGACCCGGGCGGGGAGGACGCCCCGTGAGGCGCGGCACCGCCATCGCGCTGCTGGCGCTCGCCTTCCTGCTGGGCGCGGTCGTCGGCGGCCTCTCCTTCGAGCTGCTCCATCTGCGGCGGATGGTGGCCTGGCACCATGGCGCCGACGGCCCCCCGGAGCTCGACTTCCTCGTCCGCCGCCTCGAGCGCCGGCTCGACCTCTCGGCGGAGCAGACTCGCCAGGTCGAGGCGATCGTCGAGGGCGCCCGCGACGACCTTTGGGAGCTGCGGCGCGAAGTTGCGCCTCGGATCCACTCCCGGATGGAAGAGGCCCGTGCCGAGATCGAGGAGCTCCTCACCCCGGAGCAGCGCGAAGAGCTGCGGCGGCTCGGGCCGCCGTTGCTGCCCGCCGGACACCACCGCTTCGGCCATGGCCCGGAGACCGACCGGAGGCGCGGCCCGCCTGAGGACTGAGAGCCTCGACCGAACCAGCCGTCGCCCCGGCGGACCCACGGTGCGACTGCCCGACTGGGTGCATTGACGCCCCAACGGCTGTAGGGGCGGGCCTCGCGCCCGCCCGGGCGGGGGTCCTCGCCGCCGCGTGACCCACGCGAGGGAGCTCTGAGACGTGGTCGCCACTGAGGGCGGCCCGAGCCGCGGGCCGGAACGCGACGATCTAGCGGCGCACCGCGGTCGCCATGAGCTCGAAGCGGGCGCCGCGCAGCAGCGGTCCCGAGCCGACGAAGGCTCGGGCGGGGAAGGCGCCCTCCTCGAAGTAGGTGCGGTAGATGGCGTTGAAGGTCTCGTAGAGGTCGAGCCGAGGGGAGAAGACCTGCACCGAGACGACGTCGGCCATCGTCATGTCGACGACGGCGAGACGCGAGGCGAGCTGGTCGAGGATCAGGCGCACCTCCGTCTCGGGGTCCTCGGGGGGCATCCCGGTCTCCGCCTCGAGGCCCAGCATGCCGGAGACGTAGAGGGTGTCGCCGGCGAGCACGGCGTCGCTGAAGGGCAGAGAGCCGGCCTCGCGGCCGGGCCGGGTGAGGAAGCGGCGGGCGCTCTCCTCGGTCGCCTCCTCGGCTCCGGCGGCGGCCGGCAGGAGGGTGAGCGCGAGGGCGAGCGGAGCGAGGCGGCGGAACGATCTCTCGGACATGGGGTCCCTCCTCTGTTCGGTCGGACGGTCTCTCAGGGCCGGGCGGCGAGCTCGAGGAACCGCCCGGCCATCCGCGGCCCGGCCCCCTCGTCCTCGTGCTTGAAGAAGACGAAGGCCCGGCTCCAGCCGAGGCCCGAGAGCCGCTCGGCCCAGGCGGCCAGGTCGGAGTCGTCGTAGTCGGGCCGGCGCAGCCGGACGTAGCCCCAGTCGGCGGTCGCCGCGAGCGGCGCGTCGACGCCCTCCTCGGCGTCGGCGACGCACAGCGCCGCGCCGTTCTCGCGCAGGGCGTCGAGGACGGCGTCGTCGAACCACGACGCGTGGCGGAACTCGAAGGCGGCCGGCAGGCCCTCCGGCAGCACCGCGAGGAAGGCCTTCAGCCGGTAGAGGTCGAGGGCGAGCTGCGGCGGCAGCTGGAAGAGGACGACCCCGAGCCGCTCGCCCAGGGCCTCGAGCTGGCCCGCCAGGTAGGCGACCTCCTCGCCGCACTCCTTCAAGCGCTTGAAGTGCGTGATGCGCCGCGAGGCCTTGATCGAGAAGCGGAACCCCGCCGGGACGGTCTCCGCCCAGCTCGCCAGCACCTCGCGCTTCGGCATGCGGTAGAACGTGTTGTTGATCTCCACCGCGGGCAGCCGCTCGGCGTAGTAGGCGAGCATGTCGGAGGCGGACAGGTCCTCCGGATAGAAGGGGCCCTTCCACTCCTTGTACGAGAAACCGCTGGTGCCCGCGAGCAGCTCGGTACGCGACATACGGTCGGCATGATTGTAGATCGCGGCGACAGAGCGGCCGTCGAGCACCTCGCCGGCAAGTCGGCGGAGTCGTCGCGACGGGTCCTGACGCGACCTGGAGGAGCGATCAGACGGCCGGCGAGGCGGCCAAGGCCCGCATCCAGACGGCGGAGGTCGCGGCCAGCTCCGCCAGCACGTCCTCGTCCGTGCGGCCGGAGCGCTTGAGCACGTGGAAGCCGTGGTCGGCGCCCTCCACCACGTGCAGGTGGGCGCGGTGGCCGAGCGGCTCGAGAACCGGGCGCAGCAGCTCGAGGTCGGCCAGCCGGTCGCGGTCACCCTGCAGGAAGAGCATCGGCGGCTCGACGCGTGCGAGGTGGTCCGCCCGCGCCGTGCCGGGCTTCCCCGCCGGGTGGAGGGGGAAGCCGAAGAAGACGAGGCCGCGTAGGCCCGGCAGCTCCCTGTCGGCGGCCGCGGTCGAGGTCATCCGTCCCCCCATCGACTTGCCGCCGGCGAAGAGCGGCAGGCGGGTGAGCTCCCGCGCCGCGGCGATCGCCCTCTCCACCGTGTGGACGAGGACGGTCGGGGGGTCGGGCCGCCGTCGTCCCGCCTCGCTATAGGGGAACTGGTAGCGCAGGGTCGCCACCCGGCGACCCGCGAGTTCGTCGGTGAGCGTCTCGAGGAAGTGATGCCGCATCCCGGCGCCGGCGCCGTGGGCCAGCACCAGGGCGACCTCCGCCTCCGGCGGCTCGAGCCAGAGTCCGGAGACCCTGCCGAGCCGCTCCGAGACCCGGAGGTCGAGGGCACGGGCCCGCACTAGGAGCCCGGCTCCCGGGACCAGAGCCGGGCCGGCGGGGCACCCTCGGGCGGATCGGGGGCGGTGCGGGGCATCGGCCCGGGCATCCTACCGTGCCCCGCGCCGCCGGTCCGGCGGCCGGGGGCCGTACCAGAAGGAGAGGTGGCCGCGGTCCCGGAGCCCCCGGCGGCCGGTCAGCGTCAGGCGGGTCAGGGTGCCGAGGACCTGGCCGGCCGAGTGGGCGCGCAGCTTCCGCCCCGAGGTGGTGACCGTGTGCCGGAGGACGCGGAACGGACCGCGGCGCCCCAGGGCGCGGCTGAGGTAGATCTCCTCGGCCGCGAAGAGGGTGGGGTCGAAGCCGCCCACCGCCTCGAACGCCTCGCGCGTGCAGTAGAGGAAGCAGCCGCTCGCCAACCGGAGCCGACGATTGAGCCACAGGTAGAAAGCGAGCAGGATCCTCGCCCAGCGCGGCGGCGGCTCGTCGAAGCGGACTGCCGCGCCGCCGCCGACCGCGCCCGAGCGGAGGGCCTCGACGGCGGCCCGGACGACCGCGCCGCCCACGATGGTGTCGGCATCCACGAAGAGGAGCGCCTCGCCGCCCGCCACGGCCGCGCCGGCGTTGCGCGCCGCCGCGATCTGCCGGGCCTCGACGCGCACGATGCGCGCCCCGGCCTCCCGGGCGATGCGCGCCGTCGCGTCGGACGAGGCGTCGTCCACGACGATCACCTCGAACGGCTCGCCGGTGCACCGCGCCGCCTCGTCGACCGCGGCGAGCGTGGTCCCGAGCAGCTGCTCCTCGTCGTGGGCGGGAATGACGAAGGAGAGCTTCATGGTACCGGCACCCACGGCAGTGTAGCCCGACCGCCCCGCCGACTTGCCCCTGTGCGCCGTGCCGGACCGGACGCCCTCAATCACCGAGGTCGTCGGCCGGCGCGATGCCCGCCCCTGTGGGGGGTCCGTCGGACAGCTGTCCGGCATGGATCCGGACAGCCGTCCGGAGGACTGGCTCCCGGGCCGGCGACGCGACCGTAACTCACTGTGAAAAAAGAACTTATTGAGAATTACCACAGTGGCACCCGGCTTGCTCTCCTACCGCCCCGGGTGATGGGCATCCGGGACAACTCCGCCATGGACCGGCCGGTCGAGCGCCGGGGGAGCCCCCGCCGGGCGCTGCTTTGGGCGATCGGGGCGGCCCTTCTGCTGCTCGGGGCGCTGGCCTACCCGTCCCTGCGCCGCTGGCTACGGTCGGAGACCTCCGTCGAGCTCTCACGCATCCGCGTCGGCGAGGTGACCCGGGGCGACCTGGTGCGCGAGGTGGCGGTTCAGGGCAACGTCGTCGCCGCCTTCAGCCCGACCCTCGTCGCCCCGGCGCGTGGGGTGGTCGTGGTGAGCGTGCGCGCCGGCGAGGTCGTCGAAGCCGGCACGCCGCTCGTCGTGGTGCGCAGCCCTGAGGTCGAGAGCCGCCTCGAGCAGGAGCGTTCGACGCTGCTCTCGCTGCAGGCCGACCTCGAGCGCCAGCGCGTGCAGACGGAGCAGACGAGGGGGCAGAACCGGCAGGACGTGGCTCTCCTCGAGGTCGAGCTCGAGGCGGCCCGCCGGGCGCTGGTGCGCCAGGAGACCCTGCGGCGAGAGGGCCTGACCAACGCCGTCCAGTACGAGGAGGCGCAGGACCAAGTGCGCATCGCCGAGATGCAGCTCGAGGCGGCGCGGCGGCGCACCGCCTTCGCCGACGAGACGCTCGAGTTCGAGGTGCGCGACCGGGCCTCGCGGGTCGAGCGGCAGCGGCTGATCGTCGCCGACCTCGAGCGGCAGGTCGAGGAGCTGACCCTGCGCTCGCCGGTCGAGGGGCTGGTCTCCCGGGTCCAGGCCAACGACCGCGACGCGGTCATCGAGGGCCAGGCGCTGGTCACCGTCGTCGATCTCTCGGCCTTCGAGATCGAGGCGCCGGTCCCCGAGGCCTATGCCGACGAGATCGCGCCCGGCGCGCGGGCCGCCGTCACCTACGACGGCCGCGAGTGGCCGGCGGCGGTGCGGAGCATCGCGCCCTCCGTCGAGGGGAGCCGGGTGCCGGTCCAGGTGGTCTTCGAGGAGGAGGTCCCCGTGGGTCTGAAGCAGAACCAGCAGCTGTCGACCCGCATCATCCTCGACACCCGCCGCGACGTGCTGAAGGCGCCGCGGGGCCCGTTCCTGGAGGCCGGGGGCGGCCGCACCGCCTATCTGCTGGAGGATGGCCTGGCGGTGCGCCGGCCGATCGAGGTGGGGGCCCTGTCGGTCTCCGAGGTGGAGATCGTCACCGGGCTCGAGGTGGGCGACCGGATCGTCATCTCCGACACCGGACGCTTCGAGGGCGCCGAGCGCGTCCTGGTGCGTCGCTGACGAAGAGCAACCGAGGAGGCTGAGAAACGTCCATGATCCAGATGCAGAACATCCGCAAGATCTACCGCACGGAGCACGTGGAGACCCACGCCCTGGCGGGCTTCACGGTCGCCATCGCGGCCGGCGAGTTCGTCTCCGTGATGGGTCCCTCGGGCTCGGGCAAGACGACCTTCCTCAACGTCGCCGGGCTGCTCGACACCTTCGACGAGGGCACCTACCGTCTCGACGGCGAGGACGTCTCGCGCCTCTCCGACCGTCAGATGTCGCGCATCCGCAACGAGAAGATCGGGTTCATCTTCCAGAGCTTCAACCTCATCCCGGACCTCGACGTCTTCGACAACGTCGACGTGCCGCTGCGCTATCGCGGCATGCCGGCCCCCGAGCGCCGGCGGGCCATCGAGGAGGCGCTCGACATCGTCGGCCTCTCCTCGCGCCTGCGCCACCACCCGTCCCAGCTCTCGGGCGGCCAGCAGCAGCGGGTCGCCGTCGCCCGGGCGCTGGTCGGCACGCCGCGGCTGATCCTGGCCGACGAGCCGACCGGCAACCTCGACTCGGCGATGGCCAACGAGATCATGGACCTGCTCGAGAAGATCAACCAGCTGGGCACGACGGTGGTGGTGGTCACCCACGACGCGGAGATGGCG
>Ga0299913_10001627_pt1 | contig 16867 bp, 16 predicted proteins | sample RVTome_9_FD_201360 | JGI IMG/M metagenome (GOLD analysis project Ga0299913, IMG submission 201360) | Soil microbial communities from uranium-contaminated site in the Upper Colorado River Basin, Wyoming, United States - RVT155D38 (version 2) ... | reverse complement strand
GTGAGGGAGAAGGATAATAAATAGAGGGATTTCTATCTGAACCACTATTAAAGAGAATAACAAAACCTATAATCACTATTAAAACAAATAGTATAAGTAAAAATTTTTTTTTTGGATGTATCAATACGAATAGATGATAAGTAATAATTATTAATATTATTAATATTTCCTTTCCTTTTATTACGTTAATTAAATAACAGATATTAGAAAATACTTCTCAAAGCTAAAAACTTTACATTAAAAATAAATAGTATTTATTTGAAATACAATTATTGCCTTAATGTTAGAGATACTAATAGAAAAGGATAAATCAAAATGAGGCTGGTTAATCATCATTCAATGGAATTTTTTAGCAAAATAAAAAAAACTTTAGGAATTTCGGATAATGACAAAGATAATAATAATAACAACATAAGTAATCCATTTATTGATAGCGAGTCAATCGCATCTTTATCATTAGCATGTATAAAACTTGACGAAAATTTGGGTCTGAAAAGTACCGGTAGATGTGGAATTTTTGTAAAGAGTGTAAACTCTGAAACTTTTAAACAGATGAAAGAGCATGTTGATAGCTTTTTAAAAGTTGTAATAGATAAAAAAAATATTAATTTTGACGTTACATTTGACTCAAAAATAGATAATTATGGCTATCTATGGTTCATTATCAAAGGAAGATCAATAGAAGAAATAGTGGCAGTAATAAACGCTATTGGAGATATCATTCATGAAAAAAGTTTTTCACGACAATTATTAGCAAATATATTTGAATTTTCAAGCGGATATGGTACAAATAATAATGATCCTGTAAATAATAACCAATATTTGATATATAATTATAAACTTGACAAATTTTATCCCTTTGTACCATACTCTTCATCATGGAATAATAAAAAAAGAAACCATGATCAAGAATTTAAGATAATGAAGGAAATATCAGACACAATAAAAATTGAAGAAAACCCTTCTTTATGGTATCCTATCTGGAATATTCCTTTTTAAAAATAGATAAATATTGCAGTAAATGTCATTATAAGCCCTCTTTGTTGATTAAAAGACCGTAATATTCCTTATCAAATATTGTGAGTTATTTAAATTGTATGTATTATTTATTTAAAACAATAACATAAGATATTTCATTAAAGTAATGAAGATAAAAATAAAAACTGATAGATTAGAAAAAACTTAAATAATATAAATGGTAATCCTTCAAATTATAATGACTGATGTTGCAAAAATAATAGAAATTGTAGGAAGTTCGACTCAGGGATGGGAGGATGCAGTTCAGGTTGCTATTACTGAAGCAGGTAAAACAATAAAAGGAATTACTGGCTTAGAGGTTATTGATATGACTGGAAAAGTAGATCCGTCTACGGGGAAAATCAACCTCTACAAGGCTACAGTTAAACTCGCTTTTGGTGTACAACATTCATAACTTTCATCTTTTTTTTGAGGATATAATATTAAAATATTAAATATAAATAATATCTATGAAAATTTATACAAGTAGTAATTATTTTAACTTGCCAGTATGAGATTATAACATTCGTTAGCTGAAACTCAAAAAACCATTGAAAAATCTATATTATGGCATTATAAAAAAAGAAATTTTTAATGTATAATTTAGAGTTTACGTTTATTTTTTAAATAGAGTCTATACAATAAGTAAGCTCCTCCTATTATAACAATTAGTATAACCAGTTGAGTCAAAAATTTGAGTAGTATTAAGCCAACAATAATTAATAATACAATAATAAGAGCATTCATAATAAAAGATTTATTCATAATAAAAGATTTATTCATAATAGGATAACAATTTGCATTGTTCTATTTATTATACTTTGCTTTTAATTCCTACGCATAATAATATGTTACTTTTATTACAGTCTCAATCTACATTATTAATTAAAAAAGATATTTAATGATATTCTAATGAATATTTTTTTATTGATACTTTCTAGAGAAAAATATAAAACTCCAAACTTGATATTACTCTTTCACCTTTAAAATTTTTGTTGATTCTTCAATAGAAAGATCAAAATCAGGAATTATAGTATCATATTTAACCATTTCTTTCTCATTCAATGGTTGTCCATTTGATTTGATTAATCTATTCACTTCTATTAATTTGCCCTGTATTTCTTTTTGAGTAATTTAATGGTCACTTGTTTTTGAGGAATATTTTTAAATGAAATTAACTATTGAAATATCAATTTCGTTAATTTTGTCTAATATTTCTGAATTAATTTTGAATTGTCCTTTACTCCTTTACCAGATATTTTAACAATAACATTAGTTCTACTCATACAATTTCACTACTGTATCAATACAATAACTAAATCTTACCGACTTCTTTTTTTAATTTTGTTAATTCGTCTTCGACTGACCTATCTATAGAAGCCTTATCAAGTTCTTTTTCAATATCTAAATTACCCCCAGAAGGATAAGATGTTGTAATATCAGTTAATGTTCCAGATTCTATCATTTCATCTAATGCCTGTGCCTTAGCTTTCATATTTTCTGTCTTTTCTTCTACCCTGTTTAATACCATACCAAGGTCATTCATTTCTTCTGATATTCCTGTCATGTTTTCCTTTATCTTCACTTGAGCTTCAGCAGCGGAATATTGAGCTTTTATCATTTCTTTACGTGTCTTGAATTCTTCTATTTTAGAAGAAAGTCGTCTTTCCGCATCCTCCAATTTATTTTGTTCTTTTTCTATATCACTAATTTGTCTTTCTAATTCTTTAATTTGTGTAAGCAGTAAATTTTTTCTTTCTAGTGCTAACCTTGCTAAATCTTCACGATTGGATTCGAGTGATCTACGAGCTTGTTGTTCTAAGGTAGAAATATTAGTACTAAGTTTTGCTTTTTGAATTTCAAGTCGTTTTTTTGAAGTTACAACCGTGGTTATATCCCGTCTTAATTTATTTATTAATTCGTGTTGTTTTTCGAAAGAATAATTTAGCATCTCATTCGGATCTTCAAATCTATCAGCAACAGAATGAGCTTTCGCTCTGAATATAGATAAAAAGCGTTCTAGTAATCCCAATAAAGGTAATAGAAACAGTGTTAAATATTAATGTTATATATAAGATATAATACTTAAATTATTAGATTAGAATATTTTATAGCCACGTATTGATCCTTATACAATTAAGATTTATTTTATTTGATTTCTTATTATTCTCATACTATTACCCTATATACACGTTCTGACAATAATTTCATGTCCTATTATTTATGATTAAATTACAAATTATAGAAGTCACCGGATAGACAGAACTAAAATGTGATTACATTAAATTGGAGTAACAAAATTTCAATCATATTTGAGAATAATAATAAATACCTTTGGAGATTACTAAAATATACACACACACAAATATTATTATTATATGACAATTACATATTTATTCTTAGAATTTTTATCATAAATTATAGTATGGGTGACACGATATTAGAATATAATAAGGTAGATATTTTGAAAAAATATAAAAATATAAAAAACTAACCTATTTTATGTAAGTAGGCTTTGCTTCACTATTGGCATAATCTCCATATGATAAGAACAAGGTCTGTCCGGTTGTATTAAATTTGTTATTGGAATATGCATCCTGCGCTTCAGATTCATTCAATGCTCTATCCCATACTCTTATCTCATCAACGTCCCCTTTAAAGAATTTATCTTCATTTAACGAATTTGCTCCAATGCGTAGGGGTTGGTCTCCAGTATTATCTGGTTCGTCAGTGACGGCACTTTGATTTCCTACTAATTTTCCATCTATAAATAGCAATAATGATGATCCATTAAATGTTAAAAGGCTATAATGCCAGTTTCCATCATTATAATTCTTAGAAGAGTTCACAAAGAAGTCATCTCCAGATTCTGCCTCAAATCCCCCTACCAATGTATTATTTTCAGTAATCCAAATTCCGTAATTCAAATTCATTCCTTCCTCATCAGTACCCATTCCACCTTTGTTCACAATATGACCAGGTTCAGTATAATTCGTACTCGTTCTAAACCATGTTGCTATACTAAAATTAGAAAGATTTAATGAATCAATATCAGAAATATCTTGGAATGTTGAACCTTGCAATGAGAGGAACGGTTCAAGATTATATTTTGTAGTATTTGCTGATTGTGCATCAGCTTTTAAATCATCGATGGGGAAAAAAGAGACTGCGATGATAGTAAATAAAATTGATGGGGTAGCTAATGCCAGTAAGTTTTTACTATTGTTTTGCATATCATAAAAAAGCATAGAAAGTATAAATAGCTGACCATGAATTTTTCAGTTTATTTTAATATACTTATATAAGATAAAATAATTATACGATCTCATTCCCTATACCTCTTATAATGTTCTTTATAAACATACAAATATTAAAGATATAAACAAATTAAATTAACTTATTAATTCATTTTTAACAATTTAACTTTCAATATCACTATTAGTTTCTTTCTCATAATTATGTGTCACTGTTTTTTGAATTACACTCTTTAACGTCTGAGTAACAACAGGAAGAATTCTTTGATCATTTATCTGGGGTATTATATAATCAGTTTTGAGATGTTGAATTTCTACTAAATTTGCTATAGCATATGAAACATTAACCATCAAATTCTCATCCAACAATCTAACACGTAGATCTAGTAAAGATCTAATTACTGATGGGAAGATCGCAGCATTGTTAACTTGGTTTGGAAAATCAGACCTACCAGTGGCCACAATTTTTGCCCCTCCATCCAAAGCAGATGGAGGCAATATTTCAGGAGAGGGATTACTTAACGCAAAAACTATTGGATCAGTATTCATAGTAGATATTACTTTGTTATTTAAAATATTACCTTTTCCTGAAACCCCTATAAATGCATCAGCTCCATCAATGACAGAATCTAATGAACCATCTATTTTTGTAGGATTTGAGTTAGATGCTATTTCGGATTTAAATTGATTGTTGATCAAATCTTTGCGTCCTTCATAAATAGCACCCTTGCTATCAACTACTATTGTATTCTTACAACCGGCAGAATTAAGAATTTTATTTATTCCATACCCCGCAGAACCTGCTCCTAAAATTAAAACTTTTATTCCTTCCAATTGCTTTCTGACAAGTTTAAGGGAATTTATCAATGCAGCTAATGTGATTATAGCAGTTCCATGTTGATCATCATGAAATACAGGTATAGAAATTTCTTTTTTTAGCCTTTCTACAATTTCCAGAACTTTAGGAGATTCTATATCCTCTATATTGATAGCACCGAAGAAAGGTTGGATATATTTTACAAAATTTATTATTTCCTCTTTATTTTGTGTCTCAATACAGATAGGTACAGCATTTATACCACCTAATAATTTAAAAAGAACTGATTTACCTTCCATTACTGGAAGCGCTGCGTAAGGACCTATATTTCCAAGGCCTAATACTCTTGTTCCATCACATATAATTGCAACATTATTCCATTTTGAGGTAAAGTCATAGGCTAAATCTTTATTCTCTGCAATCTCGGAAGCAACATATGCAACACCCGGAGTATAAATTAAATTAATTAGACTATTTTCTTTTGCAAAAATATTCTCTATAGGGACACGGTTTTGAATTTCTATTTTACCCTTTAACATTCGATGTAGATTAATAGAATCATCTTTTATATTCAAGTACTAACATTCAGTAGACAATATTATAATAGTTCTTCTAATATAAAATAAAATAGAATAAATAAATAAATAAATCCTCTAGTTAAATGTTTGCTATTTTCGATACGGGAATATCCTACCTAATACTAATTATATTGTTATAGTAATATAAGTAGGCATATAATGACGATATTTCAGCGATATTCGAAAAATCCGATACTAACTCCCAATAAAGACAACTGGTGGGAATCTAAGGCAGTATTTAATTGTTCAGTATCATATGATGGTAATAGTGTCCATATGCTATATAGAGCAGTTGGAGAATATGATCATTATATTTCCAGAATAGGCTATGCCAGTAGCAGTGACGGTTTTCAATTTCATAGACGTTCCAAGATTGCGATTCTTCCAACAGAAGACTACGAAAAATATGGCATGGAAGACCCTCGAATAACACAAATTGATGATAAAATCTTTGTTACTTATGTTGTTCTCTCAGAGTACGTAAAAAATCATCCAAAAATATTCTCTGCACTAGCAGTGACAAAAAATTATGATGAATTTGATAAATTAGGTATTATTACTAAAGACTTTGATAATAACAAAGATGTAATTTTCTTTCCTGATAAATTTAAGATAGACTATAATTTTTCTAATAATAGTTCTTTTCTTATATTACACCGACCAACTCATTTGAGTAATCCGGATTATCAGATAAGTCGTCCTAGTATATGGTTAAGTATAAGTACTACGGAATCAACGTTAAGTAATTCTATTTTACTTTTAAAGCCTGAAAACGATTGGGAGAATCTCAAAGTTGGCGCAGGTCCATCACCTATTAAAACAAAAGAAGGATGGTTATTAATTTATCATGGTGTAAGTACTGACAAAGTTTATCGAGCTGGAGCAGCACTTTTAGATTTGGATGATCCAAGAAAAGTCATTGCTAGAACGAAACAACCTATCTTAGAACCAGAAGAAGACTATGAAAAAATAGGAGATGTCAATAACGTTGTTTTTCCAACTGGGACAGTGATAATTGATAAAAAGCTCTTCTTATATTATGGAGGAGCAGATAGCGTATGTTGTGTCGCAAGCGCTAGTATTGATGAACTAATTGAACATATTTTAAAAGACTCAATAACTGCTTAGATGTTACATACTTACTCTTCTAAGTTTAAATCTCAATATTTTAATTGATTTAAACATTAGTATCTACTTTATTTTTCTTTTCTGAATATTAATATCAGTTATTAAAATTAACAATCTATAAAAGGCATTTACTCCCATAGATGTCTGGACATTCTTATACTTTTATTCATAGACAATTAATGAAAAAATTTAGGTCTATGGTTTGGTTAAAAAAAATAGATGAAGTCTTAATTATAAATTAAGCAGGAGGAGTATTAGGCGATACATCTCTAGATGATGCAATATCTTTAGACCTATCCTTTTCTTCTGTTGAATAGTCTATAGATTCTGATTCTATTCCCCTTTGTTTTAGAAAACAATCATCACAAACCCAATTTCCATTAAAAAATTTACCTAATTTAATTATATTATCATTTTCAACTTTAATAGAAACTATGTCCGTAACTGTTGAACCACATACTTGACAAGGATGTGTATTATGATTGTTCATATAAAGTATTGATCAAACAAGTTTTTAAGGCTTAAATGATTAATAATAACATGCAGTCTATTATTTATAACTTTTTTAATAGGATCGATTTTTTTTTGAAATTTGGTTTTCGATATTCTGAAATTTTAAGATCCTTTTAGTCTCAAGTTTAAAATTTTATTCCATTGAAATTTCTATTATCCAAAATATAATTTTAGAATTATTATTTTCATTTATTACTTTTATTGAATTCTAAAAGCTAATGATAATATAAAGTTACTGCTAAAAAGTTAAACTTCGTTTAGCTACTGAATTATGTAACTAATTCAAGGTACAATTTTCAGCATTCTAATATATGAATGGTAATTCGTTCTAAAATAACGAATCAGAATAACCTTTGTTCTGTAAGAGAATCGAAAAAATGTATATTTTTATATTTTACTATCAAATTTAATTCATCGTTTTGTTTATAATTAAAATTATCTGTATTTGATGAAACTTTGACTATACTATTATTTTCTAATTTAAATTCATAAATTACCTCATCTCCAAGTAATTCAGTAAATAATAATTTTGCTTTCAAAGATACAGTATAAGGTTCATTTTTGTATTTTTGATCATCAATCATAATATCCTTAGGTCTTATTCCTATAACAATTTCAGAAGGTATATTTCCTAATAGTGGTAAATTTATATGTGAAATTTTAATAACAAGTTGAGACGAATAAAGATTAAAATCTTGGGATGTTTGAGATATTCTGAATTTTAGAAAATTCATTGGTGGACTCCCTATAAAATTTGCAACAAAAAGGTTTGTCGGTTGGTAATATATCTCATGCGGTGAACCTATCTGTTGAATTACTCCTTTGTTCATAACAATAATTTGATCGGCCATACTCATAGCTTCTATTTGGTCGTGAGTGATATAGATGGTTGTAATTCCTATTTTCTTTTGTAATTTCCTGATCTCAGTTCTCATTTGCATACGTAATTTAGCATCCAAATTACTCAGTGGTTCATCCATTAGAAATAATTTAGGTTTCCTAACAAGTGCTCTTGCTAAAGCAACTCTTTGCATTTGACCACCACTCAATTCTTTTGGCTTTCGTTTAAGAAACTGAGTAAGTTCCAATAGACTAGCGGTATTCTCAACCTTATTTTTTATTTCATGTTTTGATAATTTTCTCATTTTTAAAGGAAATGCGATATTATCATATACGCTCATGTGTGGATATAATGCATAATTTTGAAAAACCATCGCCACATCACGATCTTTGGGTGGAAGTTTATTTATTAAAATGTTATCAATGTAAATTTGTCCTTCTGTAGGATCGATAAGCCCAGCTATAGATTTTATGATAGTAGTTTTCCCACATCCAGATGGCCCCAAAAGTACTAAAAACATTCCTGAATCAATTTCCACCGAAAATTTCGTTACTGCATTCACACTTCCATAACTTTTACTAAGATTTTTGATTTTTATTCTAGACAGAAAACTCACTAAGTCTACTAAAAGTATATTAAATATTAATTTGTAACAATAAAAACTCAATAAATTAGACTATACAACGGAAAATGCATATTCTAAAATAGAATCGTATTCAGTATTAAACAGTTAACCTTAAACTATCATAATTATTAGTAAATAATTAATAATAGTAGTAGTTGTAACTTCTGTTATAATTCTAAAATGGCCAAGTTAAAAATTTTAATTACAGTATCTTTTGCAATTTTATTTTTATTTTTTATTTCACCAATGAAGCTTATACCCATTATTGCTCAAGAGGAAATAACTCTTACCGCAATCTTTGCCGAACCTAAGGAGCGATGGGATGTGCTCTTAGAGAATGCCACAAAGATATTAAATGAGAGGCATCCCGATAAAACTATTAAAATCGATTATAGAGTATTACCATATTCTGATACACGAACACAAATCCTTACTGCAATGGCAGGAAAAACCCCTATTGATCTCATTTCATTAGACCAAATATGGTTGGGTGAGTTTGCAGAGGCAGGATTTTTATCAGATCTTACATCTAATACACAAAAATGGAACAAGTCCTCTGACTGGTATGTACAAAACTGGGAGGGCGGATTGTATAATGACCAAGTCAAAGGAATTTGGGCATGGACGGATGTCCGAGCACTATGGTATTGGAAGGATCTGCTGGATAAAGCAGAAATTAATCCTGACGAGCTAGAGAATTGGGATGGATATATATCTGCATCTAACAAATTAAACCAGTTTCTACAAAAAGATGGAATTCAAGGAATGCATTTAGTAGGTGCTGCCCACTCACCTGATATGTGGTATCCTTACCTATGGATGATAGGAGGAGAAATACTAGAAAAAAGAGATGGACACCCAACAAAACAAAATTATTGGTACCCCACCTATAACAGCGATTTTGGTGTTAGAGCTCTTCAATTTTTAAAAGATCAAGTTGATGCTGGAACTAAACCTCAAATCAATCATTACTGGGGTCAAGAATTCGCAGATAAGAAATTTGCTATAATGCTTGAAGGATCTTGGCTATTGGGACAATTTGATAAGAACGAATGGGATACATTAAAGGAAAAAATAGGAATGATTCCAATGTTTCCGGTACCTAATAGTTCAAATACAAATACTTCTACTTTAATGGGAGGATGGCTCTTAAGTATACCTGAAACCTCTCAAAATAAAGACTTGTCTTGGGAACTTCTTACTATAATGGTAGAGCCAAATGTTTTGATTCCTATGTTGTTACAACAAGGTTATCTTCCAACTCAAAAAAGCATAGGAGAAGGAGAATACTCTGCGAAGTTGAAATCAACAATTCCTTATTATGAAGAACTCGTTTCTCTTATTTCATTAGGAAAAGGAAGACCAAATATTCCTGAGTATCCTATAGTTGCCGAGCATATAAGAAATGCAATTGAACAGGTATACAATGGAATGGATCCAAAACAAGCATTAGATGAGGCTTCAAAACAATCCGCAAAAGCCTTGGGTTGGTAGTATAATATTTATTTTTATCAAATCATCGTATAACAGAATACAATGTTAATTTTAAAAAGTTTTGAGCCTTATCTTTTTTTATTACCTAGTATTATAATATTATTTGTATTCCTTTTTATACCATTGATTTGGAATGTATATATTTCATTACATGATGTGTCCATTCTTACGATAATAAAAGAGTGGAATTTTGTAGGGTTTAAAAACTTTTATAATATTTTTTCTGATTACAATTTTTACAATTCACTCAAAGTTACATTAGTTTTTGTATGTGGATCTGTCCTGCTTCAATTTGGATTTGGACTCTTAATAGCTCTTCTGTTAAATCAACAGATTAGGGCTTCAGGATTATTTAGGACATTGTTTATTATTCCGTGGACAGTATCCACAGTTATTACAGGTTTCTCATTTAAGTTTCTCTTTGATGATAGTTTTGGAATTATTAACTATGTAATAGAAAAAGTAGGTCTAGAATCTATTGGATGGTTTTCGGATCCTAATTTAGCCATATGGATCGTTATTGTAGCGAATACTTGGTATGGTGCTCCTTTCACAATATTATTTCTTACCGCAGGATTACTTTCAATTAATCCTACACTTTATGAAGCAGCTATTATCGATGGTGCAACCAAGTTTAGAAGATTTTTTTATATCACTCTTCCACTTTTGAAATCTTTCATTTTAACCAATTTGATTTTAGTAACAGTTTGGACAATTAACTTTTTTGATTTGCAATTGATTATGACCAATGGGGGTCCCTTATCTTCTACAACAACATTGTCTTTATACATGTATAAACAGGCTTTTGAATTTGGATATTTCTCTGAAGGAGCAGCAGTTGGTATATTACTCATCATTATGAACATAGCAGTTGCCTTTGTATATCTTAAATTATTCGATGTGAGAAATAAGAAAACATAATAATATGGAAAATGGATATATCATGAAAAAAAAGCGTACTTCATCGGTATTTGTATCTTCTAAATGGTTCTTTGCTGAAAAACCAGTTATTTACATATTGTTATTTACATATCTTTTTCTTACTTTGTTACCGCTTGTGTGGGTTCTTTCAACCTCTTTCAAATCCAATGAAGAAGCAATTTCTCTTCCACCACAATTTATTCCAACTAATCCTACATTTGATAATTATCTTTTTGTACTTACAGAACCACATATCATGCATAGCCTTTTTAATAGCTTCCTTGTCAGCATAGGAAGTACCATCCTAAGTGTTGCAATCAGCGCTTTGGGCGGTTATGCCTTTGCTAGATTTCACTTTAAAGGTAAAAATATTTTGCTTAGTGTTATTTTAGGACTTTTTATGATCCCAGTTTTAATAAATATTATTCCACTTTATATTATGTTCTCTCAAATAGGGCTATTAAATTCGCTTATAGGTCTAATACTCACTTTCCAAATTCTAATTATTCCTTTAAATATATTTTTGCTAAAAAGCTATTTTGAAACTATTCCTCGAGAGCTAGAAGAGGCTGCATTAATAGATGGATGTTCAACGTTAGGAGTACTAAGAAGAATAACTATTCCCTTGTCAATGCCTGGGTTTGCTATTGCTGCAGTCCTAGCATTTAGATTCTCTTGGAATGAATTTATACTCCCAATAGTTTTGGCTAATAAACCAGATTCAATAGTTTTTCAGGTCGCATTATATGAATTTGTTTCTCTATATAGTATTGAATGGGGTTATCTAACTGCTGGAATAAATATCGCAATAATTCCAATTTTAGTATTGATGTTAATTTTTCAAAAACAAATGATCAGCGGACTCACATTAGGGGCTATTAGACATTAAATTTTTATTTAATTAGAATAGAAGTATAATAATTAGTATATTATAGTGGTATTAATTTATTCTCGTTTAATAATATTAGTAACTAATTTATTGTCTATAGACAAAGGTAATCAGTATGCTAGAAGATAAAAAAGCAGAAAATACTAAAAAAAAAGAAAATAGCAAAGACATTGAAGATGACAAGGAACTTAAGGAAGAGTTAAATGAGTGGGAAGTAGAATCTACTGAAGCAGGGGATTAACAATCTCTGAACAAATGGTCAAACAATAATAGTTAATTATAATTTAATTAATCGTTAAATTATTATCATTATGTATATTATCCAAAACACTTGTAATTACATTTAAAAAATATACAGTGATTAAGAAATTTCTTATATTCGTATGACATAAGTAATAATGTAAAAAACATGACTATGCTAAACAAAGTAGAAACTACCCCTGAATTAGTTTCTGCTGTTTATAAAAAATCTAGGAAAAATATTTCATACTATAAAGAAAAAATTAAGAATGACAGCCTTACATTGAGTGAAAAAATATTAATAGGTCATCTTTTTGATATTGAAAAAGATGACCAAAATAAAAATTTAGAAAGAGGAAAAAGTTATGTATTATTACGCCCTGATAGAGTTGCATTACAAGATGTAACCGGTCAAATGACCCTTTTACAGTTTATGCAATCACTTTTAAAGCGAACTACTTTACCCACTACTGTTCATTGTGATCATTTAATTCAAGCAAGACTAGAAGGAGTTTCTGATACCAGGGCTGCATTATATGAGAACAATGAAGTTTTTAAATTCTTAGAGTCTGCATCAAGAAAATATGGTGTAGGATTTTGGAAACCGGGTGCAGGAATAATTCACCAAGTAGTATTGGAAAATTATGCATTTCCTGGTGGTTTGATGATAGGGACTGATTCACATACTCCTAATGCAGGAGGATTGGGTATGATAGCTGTAGGAGTTGGTGGTTTGGATGCTGCAGAAACTATGGCAGGTATGCCTTGGGAGATTTTATATCCTAAACGAATAGGAGTTTATCTTACAGGAAAGTTAAATGGATGGACAGCTCCGAAAGATATCATTTTGTATGTAGCATCAAAATTAACTGTTTCTGGGGGTACAAATGCAATAATAGAATATTTTGGTCCCGGTTCCAAATCAATTAGTTGTACTGGAAAGGCTACTATAACTAACATGGGCGCAGAGATTGGAGCAACATGTTCAATTTTTGAATACGATAAAAGTATGGAGACATATCTTCAATCTACAAATCGTACAGAGATTGCTGACGTTGCTAATGAAAATATTGATATTTTAACACAGGACCAAGAAGTTGAAGCTGAACCAGAAAAGTATTTTGATAAAGTAATTAGAATTGATTTATCCACTTTAGAGCCCTACATAGTTGGTCCTCATACTCCAGATTTAGGTAGACCAATTTCTCATATGAAACAAGATGTGTTAAGAAATAAATATATCGATAAGATTTCAGTGGCTCTTATTGGTAGTTGTACAAACTCTTCTTATGAGGATATGTCAAGAGCATCAGATATTGCTGAACAGGCTAATCAGAATGGTGCTAAAACCAAAACGTCACTTTTGGTAACACCTGGCTCGGAGATGATTAGGGCAACAATTGAAAGAGATGGACAAATGAAAGTCCTCAAAGATATCGGTGCGACTGTTTTAGCAAATGCTTGTGGTCCATGTATAGGCCAGTGGAGTAGGCCTGAAATCAAAAGTGGGGAACCTAATACTATTGTTACATCATACAATAGAAATTTTCCTGGGAGAAATGATGGAAAAAGAGATACAATGAATTTCATAGCCAGTCCTGAAATTGTGATTGCGTTGGCTCTTGGTGGAAAACTTTCATTTAATCCGCTAACAGATATAATTGAAGCAAAAGATGGAACAAAATTCAAACTTGAACCTCCACAATTGGCCCCAGAAGTTCCATCAAATGGATTTGCAAATGTAAAGGATGTTTATGTAGAGCCATCTACGGAACCGGATAATATTGAGGTGATAATAGATAGGTATAGTGAACGATTACAAAAGCTAGAACCATTCTCACAATGGAATGGAAAAGACATGATAGACATACCGATTCTTGCAAAAGTCAAAGGAAAATGTACTACTGATCATATTTCTCCAGCAGGTCCGTGGCTAATGTATAGAGGACATCTTGACAGAATAAGTGATAATTTGTTATTAGGAGCGATAAATGCATTTCATGATGGACAAATAGGAAATGGAAAGAATTTATTTAATGGAAAGATAGAATCATATCCCCAGGTTGCAAGGGAGTATAAAGAAAAAGGTCTTAAATGGCTTATAATAGGAGATACAAATTATGGTGAGGGTAGTAGTAGAGAGCACGCAGCAATGACTCCTCGATATTTGGGATGTGCTGCAGTAATATCTAAGAGTTTTGCCAGAATACATGAAACAAATCTTAAAAAGCAGGGCATTTTAGCACTCACCTTTGAAAATAGTTCAGATTATGATAAGATACATGAGGATGATAGAATAAGCATAGTTGGATTAGATAAATTAGAACCATCACAACCTGTAAAGTGTAAGATCCTTCATAAGGAGAAAGAAGCCAAAATAAGTGAAGAAGAAATAAATTTGAAACATTCTTACAACCATCATCAAATAGAATGGTTTCGTTATGGGTCTGCACTAAATGTTCTTAAATCCAAGACTCAACAATAATAATAAAAAATTTATATTTAATTGTAACAAATACAATGCTTTACTATAATTTGAATTTAATTATATTATGAATTTCTGTATTCTTAGATCAACACATTTATTATTCTTATTTTACATAGGTGATCAAAATTAAAGAGAACTATTCATTTATAGCTGATGCTATGTTAGGAAAAATTGCAAAAAAATTAAGGATACTCGGATTTGATACAATTTATATTTCATCAAATACAAATGATAGAGAAATATTAGATCTTCTTTTGAAAACAAAAAGAATTTTATTAACTAGTGATAAGGAATTATTTTATAGATCTAAACGCTACAAATGTCATTCAATAATTCTTAATAAAAATACAGAAATTGAAAATTTAATTACCATTTTTAGTAACTTACAAATAAAAGTTATAGATACTTTATTAAGTTGCCATCGTTGTTCTATTTGTAACAATAAACTTGAAATTATAGAAGATATAAACTTAGTAAAAAATAAAATTTATCAGACAGTAATTAAAAATAATAATGAATTTTATAAATGTAAAAGATGTAATAAATTGTATTGGCATGGAAGTCATATTAAAAATATTATTTTATTGATAGAAAGAATTAATAAAATGCTATGATTTTAGATTGCATATTTTAGATGTTTTAAAAACAATAGTAAATGATGGAAATGCGAATTAGTAATTAATTGATAAAAATATTAATAAAATAATAAAAATACAAATATAATATATTCCATCAAGAATCAAATTTAAAGATATATAAAAATAAGGGATTTAAAAATATCAAAAAAGTTATATTTTTTTAAAATTAATATAATTATTCTAAACAGGAAAATCTTAATAATCCTTTTTTCTACTATCTTGCTAATGTATAAAAAATCTCTAGATTCGAGCATATTTTCCAATCCTGTTAATTATGTTCCAAAGGCTATTTTTTTTACAAAAGGTAAAGGGGTACACAAGGATTATTTAACGAGTTTTGAGCTTGCATTGAGAGATGCTAAGATTTCTGATCTTAATTTAGTAACAGTGTCCAGTATCAAGCCACCACAATGTAAAATAATTAGTATTCAGGAGGGAAGAAAATATCTTTTACCTGGTCAAATTACCTTTGCAGTTATGGCTAGATCATCAACCAATGAGCCAAATAGACTTATTGCATCTTCTATAGGTTTAGCATACCCAGCGGACAATGATCAATATGGATATCTTTCTGAACATCACTCTACAGGAGAGACTGCACTAAAGGCAGGTGATTATGCAGAAGATATGGCTATGGAAATGCTTGCTACGATAATGGGTTTACCAAACGATTCTTCGTTAACATGGAATGAAAAAGAAGAACAATGGAAATTATCCGGTAAAATTTACAAAACTCAGAATTTCACTCAATCAGCAGAAGGACATAAAGATGGAATGTGGACTACAGTTTTAAGTGCTGCAGTTTTTATCTTATAATCACTTTTTAAATAGTAAATTGGAAGATGACAAGAATAAATTTGAGATAATATTTTGATTTGTTAAATTAAAATATAATTTGGTAAAAAATTTTAGAACAAGTTAAAATAATAATATTGTGTCGATTTCAATTATTCTAGATATGAATTTCTGAAAAATTTCGAAATGCATTTTAAATTATTGTTTTAATTCATCTCATCATGGATACTTAATATTAATAATATATTTACCGATTTTTGATAGTTAAAAGTAACATTTTAAGCAACATTATTGTTCTTCATTGTAGTTTTTTTATATTTGAGCTTAATTATAAGTTTTATATATATTGATGGCCAAAACTTAATTTTTTTATGAATAGTACTATTAGTAAAATTAATGAATTAGAACGGTTTTACATAACTACAACAATTGAATGTCTGAATTCAAAAGAATGAAAGTCTCATCAGTATATAATTTTTGAAGATATTTGTGTATAGAGAAATATACTATCAGAGTAGGAAAAATAGTTAATAATAGGACATTTTTGCATAAAGTTTTAGAAAATAAAACAGTTTGGTTAATGGAATAGAATAATTTATACTGAAAGTGGTCAATCGATAAGTTGGAAA
>Ga0299913_10001626_pt1 | contig 16868 bp, 19 predicted proteins | sample RVTome_9_FD_201360 | JGI IMG/M metagenome (GOLD analysis project Ga0299913, IMG submission 201360) | Soil microbial communities from uranium-contaminated site in the Upper Colorado River Basin, Wyoming, United States - RVT155D38 (version 2) ... | reverse complement strand
CGTGCGGCAACGGCGTCGCCAGCGTGCCGCACTCGCGCGCCGCCCGTCAAGGCCGATCAGCAGCAGCCGCCGCCTCCGCAGCATCCGGCATCGGCCATCGCGAGCGCCTCGCGCGCCGGCGCGCTCCACGCGGGCGCATCGGCCGGCTTGCTGGCCTTCACGATCACGCTGTGCATGCCGTCGGCGACCGTGTGGGTGGAGGTGAGCGACACCTCTGCCAGGCCCACCTCGCGCAGGCCGGCCTCGAACTCCGCGAACGACAGGGCGCCGGCGATGCAGCCGACGTAGGAGCCCCGCTCCGCGCGCTGCTCGGCTGTCAGCGCGTCCTCGGCCACGATGTCGGTGATGCCGATGCGGCCGCCGGGCTTCAGGACGCGGGCGATCTCTCGGAAGACGGCGGGCTTGTCCGCGGCGAGGTTCACGACGCAGTTGCTGATCACGACGTCGACCGAGTCCGCCGGCAGGGGCACCGCCTCGATCGTTCCCTTGAGGAACTCGACGTTCGTCGCGCCCGCCTCCGAGGCGTTGCGCTGGGCGAGTGCGAGCATCTCGTCGGTCATGTCGAGCCCGATCGCGCGCCCGGTCGGACCGACCCGCTTCGCCGACAGCAGGACGTCGATCCCGCCGCCGGATCCCAGGTCGAGCACCCGGTCGCCGGGGCGGAGCTCCGCCACCGCGGTCGGATTCCCGCACCCGAGCGAGGCGAGGACGGCCGCATCGGGCAGCTCGGCCTGCTCGAGGGCGCTGTAGAGCCCGGCTCCGATGCCTTCCTCGGGGCCGCTGCACGCACCGGTGCCGGTCGCCGCTTGGGTTGCGGCGGCGGCGTATCGCTCGCGGACGAGCTCGTGAATCTGCTCGGTCATCGGTCTGGGTCTCCTACGCGATCTGGACGAGGTTGGTGAGGCTGGCGCCGATGCCGGCCCAGCGACGGCTGAAGTCGGGGGAGAGCGAGTACACGATGTTCGTGCCCTGCCGCTCACTGACCACCACGCCGGCCTCCCGCAGCACCTTGAGGTGATGGCTGATCGTCGGCTGGCTGACCGCGCAGCACTCGGTGAAGTCGCAGGCGCAGACGTCGTCGGCTGCCGCGAGCTGCCGGACGATCGACAGCCGAACCGGGTCCGCCAGGGCGGACAGAAGCAGGACGTCGGGGTCGGCGCTGCGCATCGGTGCGAATGCCTCGTGGTGGTGGTCTCGGCGCGCATCGTAGGCGAGATATCGATGGTCGTCAATATCCACGTAGATCGATATAAGCTCGACCGGAGTGCCGATCGGCACTTGGCGGTCGACCGCATGGGCCCGATCCTGCGGGGAGGCAGAGTCGAGAACCGAGAAGCAGGAGAAGACCATGGTCGATACGGCACAACCACTCACCCAGGAGCCGATCAGCCGAGCGGTCATGCGCGCGACGGACGAGGCGGCGCCGACGATCCGGCAGAGCGCGATCGGCATCGTCCGATCCGAGTCGGCGACGATCGGGCAGGCCTTCGTCGGGGCCGTCATCGCCCGCGGGGACGTCTCCGTGGCGCAGGGTGGCGGACGGATGCTGCTGGCAGGCAACGACCTCGTCGTCCACCAGGGCGGTAGCGGGATGATCGTGGCCGGTGGCGACGCCGAGATCCGGGAGGGCGGCGCCGGGACGCTGGTCGCCTTCGGGGACGTCTCCATCGAGCGCGGCGGGGCGGTCGTGGCGATCACCCGGTCGCTGGAGGTCGGGGACGGATCCACCGTGGGGCTGGCGCTGGCGCCGAGGATGGTCGTGCATCCCGGCGGGCGCGTCTTGGCCGGCATCCGCGAGGCGATCGTCGCCGGCGTCGTCGGGGGCCTGGTGATCGGGCTGGTGGTCAGCGGGATCCGGCGCCTCACGGCTCGCTAGCCCGCGGGCACCCCCACGTTCAGTCCTCGGCGCGCACCACGACCCGAGGGAGGCCCGCGCGCAGGGCGCGCGGAATGCGGTCGCCCGCGCCGGCGACGGTCGTGTTCGGCCCCACGGTCTCCTCGCGGACGGACGGCCGCTCGGCCGCCGAGCTCTGGACGGTGTGGATGATCTCGCGGACGCGGAAGCGTCGCTTGTTGCCGTCGTCGGCGATGTACTCGATGACGTCGCCGACCCGCGGCAGGGCGGCGCCGTGCTCGAGGTCCGCGGACCAGTCCTCGTCCTCCACGACCAGCGTCCAGGGCAGGGCGTCGGGCGGGCCGCCACCCTCCTCGATGCCCGGCTCGTCACCGGGTCGGTGCGACAGGGCGGGCGATGGGTCCATCGGTCTCCTCGCTGCTTCGGTGCGCCGTATTGTGTGCGCCCCCGCATGCCACCTGCCATGATCGGCCGCGATGTTCTCGCCGGAGGAGGATCCGTCGCGACCGAAGCGTGAGCGATGGTGGCGCTCCGTCTTCATCGTGCTGGCGACGATCTACGTCGCGCTCCTGCTGGCCGGACTGCTCGTCGAGATCCTCGGCGGCTTCACCCAGATCCTGCTGATCCTCTTCATCGCCTGGCTGCTGGCCTTCGTGCTGTCGCCGGTCGTGAACTGGCTCGCCGAGCGGCGAAGCATCTCGCGCGGCGCCGCGATCGGCGCCGTGTACGCCGCCACACTGATCGGCAGCGGCTTCCTCCTCTTCTATGCGGCCTCTGCGCTGGGCGCCGACATGGGTGACATGGCCGCCGACTATCCGCTGACCCGCGCCCGGATCGAAGGGATCCTCGGGGAGTGGTCGGAGCTGGTCGCCTTCGGAAACTTCCAGCCGGATCTCGTCCAGCTGTACCGGGAAGCGGAGGCGACCCTGACCGCCTCGGCCAGCTCGGTCCTCGGCGAGGTGCCGGAGGTGACCGTGGCCGTGCTTGGCGCGCTCGTGCTCGTCCTGATCCTGAGCCTCTACATGCTGGCCGACAGCGCCGGGATCCTCGCGAAGTTCGAGCGGGTCGTTCCCTCGCGATACGCCGACGAGGTGGAGATCCTGGAGCGGACCGTGTCGAGCGCGTTCGGCGGGTTCCTCCGGGCCCAGGTGATCCTTGCCGCGATCCAGACCGCGCTGACGATCCTCGTCGTGATCCTCATGGACCTGCCGTACGGGTTCCTCATCAGCGCCACCTCCGCGCTGGCGATGCTCATCCCGTTCTTCGGGCCGCCGCTGGCCCTCGTCCCGCCCGTCGTGGCGACCGCGATCTTCAATCCGGGCTGGGTGCTCGTCGTGGCCCCGATCCTCCTCGTGGTCCAGACGCTGCTCGTGAACTACGTCCAGCCGCGCCTGATGCGCGAGGCGCTCGGGATGCACCCGATCCTCGTCCTCGTCGGCCTCCTCGTCGGCTCGCAGATCGCCGGGCTCTGGGGCGCCCTGTTCGGCATCCCGATCCTGGCCGTGCTGAACGTCTTCTTCACCTACGCGGTCAACCTGCGCGCGATCGAGGACACGCCGGACCTTGACGTCGACGAGGTGCTCGAGGAGGTCCGGCTGGAGGTCCCCGAAGCGACGCCCGAGGAGCTCGTCGCGCTGGCCGCCGAGCGCGCGGAGGAGGCGACCGAGGAAGCCGATGAGGCGGCGATGGAGTCCGCGGGCACCGCATCCGACGATCTGCGGGCGGCGGCCGGCGACCTGCGCGCCGCGGCCGGTGAGCAGCGATCCGCCGCCGGCGAGATCGGCGGGTCCGCCTCCGACCTGCGCCGGGCAGCAGGCCGGCTCCGCGACGATCGTGGCGATGAGCGCTAGTCGGCCGCGAGCTGGGACGGCTCGGCTCGGTGGAGCCGGCAGGATCGCTGGACGAGCGAGTCGAGCTCCGGCGGGTCGAAGGGCTTGTCGCGCGCCGGTGAGGTGAACGACAGGATCCGGTCGCCGGTCAGCACCACGACCGGCAGGCTGCTGAGCTGCGGATCGCGCGCGACCTCGCGCGACAGGTCCCAGCCGTCCATGTGCGGCATGCGGACGTCGGTCAGGACCACGCACGGGATCGGCTCCGAGCGGAGCTTTTGAAGGGCGGCGATGCCGTCGTTGGCGACGTCCACCCGGTGCCCGCTCTCGGTCAGCGCATCGACGTACAGGGCACGTACGCCAGGCTCGTCATCGACCACGAGCACCGAGTGGATTCTCGCCATGGCCCCCATCTCGCGGTGGTTGCTGCCGGACCAGATGCATATCGCGTGCCGCCGCGGGTGGGTGGATGGTCCGGCATGCGCCTGGTACTCCACCGCCCCCGGGTCAGGGGTCGCACCGGGACGAGTCGGCTACAGATTCCGCCCGCACCGGTCCCTACCGTGTCGATGGGCGCCGAGCCGCCCGCACCGCACACCACTGCACCGGAGTCGGAGTCCATCGGATGCTCGTTTCCACCACCGCCCGTCGACCGCGACGGATACTCACCAGGACGCTCGGCTTCGGCCTGAGCGCCCTCGTCGCCGCCGGGTTGCTGACCTGGAGCCCATCGGCGACGAGTGGTTGGAACCAGGGGTCCGCGGAGGCGACGCTGTGGCAGCTCCTCAACGGCGCCCGCGTCAACAACGGCATGGCGCCGCTCCAGCAGCACTCGACCCTCATCGGCCTCGCTCGCTGGCGCAGCTCGGACATGCTGGCGAAGGACTACTTCAGCCACACGATCGCGGGGTGCGGATGCCTCGTCTACGCCTACTACGACAGCCACGGCCTGAACTACGTGTGGGGCGGGGAGAACATCGGCTGGAACTCCGGCCTGGATGACTCGTATTCACCCGTCCGCGTCCACGAGCGGTTCATGGCCTCGCCCGGCCATCGCGCGAACGTCCTGAACAGCGCGTTCACGCACGGCGGAGTCGGCGCGGCGGCCGCCGACAACAAGATGTTCCAGGGGTATGTCCAGAACACCCGGATGTACACCGAGCTCTTCCTCCAGGCGCCGGCGTCCGCTCCGGCCCCGCCCTCCGGCGGCGGTGGCGGTGGCGGCGGTGGCGGCGGCGGTGGCGGTGGCGGCGGCGGTGGCGGCGGAGCGACGGCGCCCGCACAGACGGCCGTCGCCCCGGCGAAGCCCGAGCCGAAGCGGAAGATGGTGGCGGTCGATGCGCCGGAGCGTCCGGTCTCGACGGCCGGCCTGGACGGGGTCGCCACGCTGGTCTCGGCACCGGCATCCTTCGACCTGGCCGCCCGCCATCAGCTCGACGAGATCGCTGCCGCACGGGTCTCCAGGCTCGCGGCCGAGGCGGCGGCTGCAGAGGCGGCCGTCGAGGCCGGCGATCTCGAGGTGACCGCGGGCGAGGAGCCGGAGCCCGGGCTCCTCGATGGCTTCGTCGCCGCGGTGATCGGCTTCCTGTTCGGCTGACCCCACTTCGACCGACCCACCCGCCACGCAACTTGCCGATCGGGGCACATCATCCGACTCGGAGTCGCGAGTGGGATGAGGGACGCTGCTGCGAGCGCGGTACGCGGTGACGGCACCGATGGGTAGACTCAGCCGCATGCCGGTGATCCTCGAGGCGCGAGACCTCGTCAAGCGCTACCCGCTGGGCGAGGGCGAGGTCACCGCGCTCCGCGGCGTGTCGCTGCAGGTCGAGCAGGGCGAGTTCGTCGCGATCATGGGGACGTCGGGCTCGGGGAAGTCCACGATGCTCCACCTCCTCGGCGGCCTCGACCTCCCGTCCTCCGGCGAGGTCGTGATCGACGGCATCGGCATCTCCGCGCTGGACGAGGAGCATCGAACCCTGACGCGGCGCGCGAAGACCGGCTTCGTCTTCCAGTTCTTCAACCTCATTCCGTTGCTGAGCGTCGAGGAGAATGTGGCGCTGCCCTTCCTCATCGCCGGGGACTCGGTCACCCGGCACCGGCAGCGGATCGGTGAGCTGCTCACGCTCGTCGGGCTGGCCGATAAGGCCGACCACCGGCCGGACCAGCTGTCGGCCGGCGAGCAGCAGCGCGTGGCCCTGGCGCGAGCGCTGGCCACGAGCCCGGCGATCCTGCTGGCCGACGAGCCGACCGGCAACCTCGACTACACGACCGGCACCGAGATCCTCGACCTGCTGTGGGACTCTGCCGACCGGCTGGGCCAGACCATCGTGCTCGTCACCCACGACGCGCGTGCCGCCGCATATGCCGACCGAGTGCTCGTGGTCCGCGACGGGCAGATCCTCGACGAGATCGCGCTCGGGCGCCGGCAGGACCACGACGCCAAGCCACTGATCCGCCGGCTCGCCGCGCTCGGGCTCTAGGAGCCGATGCGCCTCTCCTCGCTCGCCTGGCGCGGCCTTCTCGCGCGCCCGCTGAGGACCGCGCTGGCGATGGCGGGCATCGCGCTCGGGGTGGCGGTGGTGACGGCGACGATCGTCACCGGCTCGTCCTCGCAGCAGGCGCTCCGCAGCGCGACCGCGGACCTGCTCGGCTCGGCCGACGTGCGGCTGCGGGCCTTCGACGATGCCGGGTTCCAACCTCGAACGCTCCAGGCCATCCGGGCGCTCCCGGACGTCGAGGCCGCCGCGCCGGTCTCGGAGCGCCGGCTGCTCGTGTCGACGGCTCCGGGCGAGAACGAGCAGGTCTTCACGCTGCTGGTCCTCGGCCTGGATCCGGAGGTGGACGCCGAGGTGCGGCCGCCCGACGTGGCGGTGGGGGTGCCGCTGTCGGCGAACAGCCCGACCGATGCGCTCGTCCCCGCTTCCTGGGCCGCGCGACACGGGCTGGGCCTCGGAGACGAGCTGCTGCTCGGGGGCCGGCGGCAGGGGATGCCCGCGCTCCGGATCATCGGGCTGCTGCCGGACAGCGGTCTGGCCGCCCTCGATGGCGGCGATGTGCTCATCCTCTCGCGCGCGACCCTCGACGACGCGTTCGAGATCCCGGCGCCGATCCGGTCGATCGACCTCGTCCTGGCGGTCGACGACATCGAGGCCGCGGTCGCCCGTGTGACTGCGACGCTCGAGGAGCCGTTCGTGGTCGAGACGGCGGATGACGCGGCGGCCCGCCTGGCCGCGGCACAGACCGGCTTCGTGGGCGTGGCGCTCCTGTTCGGCCTCGTCGCGCTTGTGGTCGGCGCCTTCCTGGTCGGCAACACCCTGGCGATGACAGTCGGGGAGCGGACGCGCGAGCTCGGCCTGCTGCGGGCGGCGGGCACTACCTCGCGGCAGGTGCTCGGGATCGTCCTGCGCCAGGCGCTGGCCCTTGGCGTGGTGGGCGGCCTGGTCGGGGTCGTCGCCGGCGTCCTGCTCGCGATGGCGATGATCGGCTTCCTGTCCTCCACCCGCGCCGTGCTGGTCGCGGGGATCCCGCTGCCGATCGCCGGCATGCTCATCGCCTTCGGGCTCGGGCTGCTCGTGACCCTGGCCGGGGCGATCGTGCCGGCGCTGCGCGCCGCCCGCCTGTCGCCGCTGGATGCGCTCCGCCCATCGCGCACGTCCGACGGGGCGCTGGCGGATCGGCTGCGCCCGATCGTGCTGGGCGAGCTGCTCGTCGTGGCGATCGGCATCCTGGCGGTGCTCGTCCTCGGCTCTGCGACGCCGATCCTTCCGCTGCTCCTCGCCCTGGGCCTCCTCGTCGGCGGCGCGGTGGCGGCCGCCTATGTCCTCGAGCCCCTCGGCCGGGTCATCGGCCGGCCGTTCGAGTGGTTCTTCGGCGCCCAGGGCATGCTCGGCCGCGCGAACCTCGGGCGCGACCGCGTCCGCACCGGCCTCACGGTCGGCGCGATGATGATCGCCCTCGCGGCGGTCGTCGCGCTCGGGACGGTGGCGGAGTCGGCGCGCGCCGGCACCGAGCGCTGGGTTGGGTCGATCCTGCCCGGCGGCCACGCCATCCGGGCCGGCCTGCCACTCGACGTGGAGACCTTCCGTGCCACCTTCGAGTCCACCACCGGCGTGCTGGTGGCGTCGCCGGTCCTCGAGTTCCCGGCCGTCCGCGACACCGAGGATGGCCGCGTCGAGACGGCGGTGGCAGGCATCGATCCCAACGTCTTCCAGGACGAGGGTGCGCTCATCGTCGGCGGGACCGCCCGCGCCGATGCGTACGCCGCGCTCCGGGCCGGCGGTGCGGTCCTCGTGCCGCGCTCGCTCGCCGATCGTGAGGGAATCGCGGTCGGGGACGGGCTGGCGCTCGGGCTGCCCGGTGGCGACACCTCCGACTTCGCGGTCGCCGGGATCGTCGAATACACCCTCCCGGCTCGCACCACGGACGGGGCGCTGCTCATCAGCACCGCCGACGCACGCGACCGCTTCGGCGCCACCGCTGCCTCGCTGTGGGCGATGGTGCCGCAGCCCGATGTCGCCGCTTCGGCGTTCGCGGCGGCGGTCCGCGAGACGGCCGCCGGGCTCGCGGCGCAGCCGCTCACCGCGCGCGACCTCGCCGGCGAGCTGTCCCGGTCCCTCGATACGCTGATCGGGCTGTTCGACGTGCTCGCCCTGATCGCCGTCGTCATCGGCGGGCTCGGGATCGTCAACACCCTCGGCATCGGCATCAGCGAGCGCGTCCGAGAGATCGCGATCCTCCGTTCGCACGGCATGACCGTAGGGCAGGTCCAGGCGATGGTCGTCAGCGAGGCCGCGATCATGGGGGCCATCGCCGGGGTGCTCGCGATCCTCACCGGCCTGATCGTGGCGGCCGTCCTGGTCGAGAGCGGCGCATCGGCGGAGCTGGCAGCCGGCTTGCGGTTGCCGTGGGGGTTGCTCATCGCGGTCGTTCTCGTCGGCACCGGCGTGGCGGCGCTGGCCGGGCTCTATCCCGCCCGGGTCGCAGCATCGTTGCCGATCGTCCGCAGCCTCAAGCACTTCGAGTAGGGAGACCCATGGGAGCACGGTTCTGGGAAGCCAAGGCCGGCCGCGCCTTCGTCGGCCGGCTGGACACGGGGAGTGACCTCGTCGAGGAGATCGAGCGGTACTGCGCCGAGCAGGGCATCGTCGCCGCGCAGGTGACCGTCGTCGGCGCCATGCGCCGCGTGCGGTACGGGTATTACGATCAGGCCGAGAAGCAGTACCGCGAGCTCGACTCGGATACCCACCGCGAGCTGACGAGCTTCGTCGGAAACATTTCGCTCCGCGATGGCTCGCCCTTCCTCCATGCGCACGCCTCGTTCGCCGATGCGGACGGCGGTACGGTCGGCGGCCATCTCCTGCCGGGGTGTGAGGTGTTCGTCGGAGAGGTGATGATCCGCGAGCTCGGCGACGTCTCGCTGGTGCGCGTCCACGACGAGGAGACCGGCCTCGCGCTCTGGTAGGGCCGGCGGAGGGTCAGGGAGGGCTGTGCTAAAATGGCGCCCTGCCCTTTCGGCAGTCTTCGCCTGGTCGACGCGTTCTTCTCGAACCGGCCTCGCGCCGCAACTCGCTCATTCGAGGAGAACGGGAGTCCACATCATGACCAGCGGAACCATCAAGCGCGTCATCTCCGAGCGCGGCTTCGGCTTCATTGCCGATGCCGAGGGCAAGGAGTACTTCTTCCACAAGGACGGGCTGTCGAGCTCGCTCGACTTCGACCGCCTCGTCGGCGGCGAGACCGTCGAGTTCGTCGTCGAGTCGGGCCCCAAGGGCGCCCGCGCCGTCCAGGTGCGCACGTCCTAGGCGCGCCAACCACCATCCGATGACCATTCGATCCGACGCCTCCCCCGGACCGGCCTCCGGCCGGGGGACGGTCATCGGCTCCAATGGCTCGCTGCCCCGAGCGCCGAACCGGCTCTCGATGCGGCGCGCGGACGTCCTGCTCGTGCAGCGCGCCAGCCAGACGATCGAGACTCTTGGCGACGACCTCGACCGGCGGCTCCAGCGAGAATCCCGTCCTGCCGAGCGTCTGCGAATGATCCGCGAGACCACGAACCAGATCACGCGGGTCGCCAACGATGCGATCCACGCCTATGGGCGCGCGAGCCGCGCGGTCAAGGCGGAGGAACAGCGCGCCGACTCGGACCTGGTCGCCGCCCGCGAGATGCGGACCCGTCTCGACGAGGCACGTGCCTCCGTCCTGGCGGTGCTCGACGTCGCCAGCCGGCGGTACCAGCCCCCGCCGGACGCGCCGACGGGCGAGGCTCCCGAGGCCGGCTGACCCAGCCGCAGCCCCGCGCGATGTCGCGGTTGGCACCGATCCTGCGGCATTGAACAGCAGCGAGAGCGCCGGACGAACCCCGAGCTTCGTGCAGGGGGGAGCCGGCGCTCTCGCATTCCCCGCCCGCGCGATTTCAGAAGGTCAGCGGGCGAGACCCCGCAGGTACCTGAACGCGCGCCCGATGTCGGCGAGGGCGTCGGCCGGCTCGTCCTGCTCGACCACGAACCACTCGACTCCCGACGACCGGGCTGCCTCCACCAGGTCGGCGATGGGGAGGATTCCGTCACCGACCGGCGCGTCCCGTGGCTCAGCACCGGCGGCCATGTCCTTCATGTGCAGGAGCCGGATGCGGCCCGCATGGGCCCGGATCTCCGCCGCGGGGTCCCGGCCGCCGACGGCCGCCCAATAGACGTCCAGCTCGAGCTCGATCGCGGGCGAGAGCTCAGGCAGCATGCAGTCCCACACCGTCGATCCGTCCAGGGGCGCGAACTCGAACGCGTGGTTGTGATAGCCGAGGCGCATCCCGTGCCGCATGAGCTCATCCGAGAACCCGTTGAGCTCGGCGGCGAAACGGCGGACTCCGTCGAGGTCGCGACGATCTTCCTCCGGCATCCAGGGCACGATCACCCGCTGGCACCCGACCCCGGCGAGGCGTTCGGCGACGGCGCCGAGATCCGCCCGCAGGCGCTCGACGCCCTCGTGCGAGGCGACGACGCGAAGGTTCGCCGCGTCCAGCAGGGCAGCCAGGTCACCGCTGGGGATGTCGGGCAGGCCGGCCAGCTCGACCGCGCCGTAACCGGTGTCCGCGACCGCCCGGAGCGTTCCGGGCAGGTCCTGCGCAGCGAGCCGGCGGACGGTGTACAGCTGGAGCGCGATCTGATCGTGCCGCATCGAGCCACGATAGGGCATCGGCCTGGCGTAGCCTCTCCGATCGTGACACCCCTCGGCCTCGGCATCGTCGGCACCGGCAACATCGCGGGCGCGTACGCCCGCGACATCCTCACGCACCCGCAGATCCAGCTGACCGCCGCGACGGACATGGACGTGAGCCGAGCCGCGGCGTTCGGAGCGGAGCACGGCTGCCGCATACACGCCTCGCTGGACGAGCTGCTGGACGACCCGTCGGTCGACGTCGTCGTCAACCTGACGGTCCACCATGCCCACTACGAGGTGACCAGGCGCGCGCTCGAGGCCGGACGCCACGTGTACAGCGAGAAGCCGATGACGCTCCGCGCGCACGAGGCGCAGGAGCTTGTCGCGCTGGCGACGTCGCGCGGCCTCCGCCTCGGCTGCTCACCGTCGACCTTCCTCGGCGAAGCGCAGCAGACCGCCGCGTCGATCATCCGGGACGGACGCCTCGGACAGGTCCGCGCCGTGTATGCCGAGGTGAACTGGGGCCGCATCGAAACCTGGCACCCGGCGCCGGTTCCGTTCTTCGACGTTGGCGTCATGTTCGACGTCGGTGTCTATCCCCTGACGCTGGTCACCTCGATCCTCGGGCCGGCGCGGACCGTCCGCGCGTGGGGCTGGGAGCTCAAGCCGGACCGCATGACGGTCGACGGCGCGCCGTTCCGCATCGGGACCTCGGACCTCATCGTGGCCGCGGTCGAGCTCGACGGTGCCGTCATGCGACTGACGACCAGCTTCTACGTCGGCCAGCCGGCGAAGCTGACGGGCGGGCTCGAGTTCCATGGCGACGACGCCTCCCTCGCCATCGCCAACTTCCAGGAGTTCGACGCCGCCGTCGAGGTGGGTCGATACGGAGAGACCTACGAACCGGTGACCCCCGTGCGGCCACCGTTCCGCGGAACGGCATGGGCGCGGGGTGTGGCGGAGATGGCCGACGCGATCGCCGAGGGACGCCCGCACCGCGCCAGCGCCGAGCACGCGGCCCACGTGGTGGAGATCCTGGAGGCGGCGGCGACCTCGATCGCGGATGGCGGCCGAGCCATCGAGACCACCAGCACCTTCGCAAAGCCGCCGCTCATGCCATGGGCTACCAGCGGACCCTGACGCTGGCCTTTCTGAGTAAGTGAGGGGCGCAGGCTCTCGGCCCCGCGAACCCTCATCGGCGCTATCGATTCACCTGGATCGGGCGTATTCACCTGGATCCATCACACGGAAGCGCGTGCCGCGACGAAGTCACCCCACAGGACGAGCACGATGGCGATGTTGATGGCGACTGCAACCAGGTAGAACGGGTGGAAGTACAGAGCCAGTGCGACGAGGCTCAGCCCTGCTCCAGCCACGAGCAGCGTGACACGCGATTCCTCGAGGAATCCCAAGCCGAACCAGCCGAGGCCTCCGGCCACGATCAACAGACCTGCCGTCAGCCAAACCAGGCCGCCGACCATCTGCGCGGCGGGCCCGAAGCTGAATGCCTCGAAGAACCATGATCGGCCGAAGGGACCTGGCCACCAGGCGACCCACGACGGGAGCGCCATGGCGGGCGCGTTCGGGCTCGTCACCGCGCCGAATCCGATCACCGAGGTGATTAGGCCGTGCCCGACGAGCAGGGCGGCGATGAGGGCATGGGGCATTGCAATCCTCCGAGTGCGGAGGGCGTCCCCCGGTCGTGTCCGTCCGCCGTGGCGAAGCGTCGCGATGCGACTGCCGGACGACCCTCGCTGGGATGAGCATCACGCTGGGGTGTGAGTGACGGGGAGGGCCACAACGCCCGCGGTCGCGGGACGAACGGCCCGCTGCTTCGCAGTGCGCGTCGACGGCGGTCGGATCTCGCGTCGGACTGGATGGCTCGACTCAGGCCGACGACGTTCGCCGTACGACCAAACGCCAGCCCATCGGCCGTCGTCTCTATGGTGTGGACATGACGGAGCGGATCGGCATGGTGACGGTTCGCGACGAGGATCTGATCAAGCGCGCTGCAGCCGGCGACGTTGACGCGTTCGAGGCGTTGGTGGCCGCGCGGCTCAACCGGGCAGTTCGAACTGCCTCCGCCATCCTCGGCGGTGAGGCCGATGCGCACGACGTCGTCCAGGAGGCCTTCGTGGCGACCTGGCGTCAACTTCCCAGGCTCCGTGACCGCACCAGGTTCGACGCATGGTTGAACAAGTTGATCGTGAACCGCTGCCGCGACGCGCTCCGGCGCAGACGGCGTTCTCGCGAGGTCAGCCTCGATGGCGCGCAGCACCTCCGGAGCGAGGACGCGACAGCCGCCAGGGCCGACATGGCCGCGCTGAACAGCGCGTTCGATCGGCTCAGCGTGGACCACCGGCATCTCCTTGTGATGCATCACCTGCACCGAGTTCCGGTCGCGGACCTGGCGACTGAGCTCGGCATTCCCGAGGGCACGGCGAAGTGGCGGTTGCATGCCGCTCGAGCGGCCCTCACGCGCGCGCTGGAGGCGGACCGATGAGCGAGCGTTCTGAACAGCTGACCGACGACGCGATCTCGCAGCTCCTGAGGACCCGTAGTGCGGATCCGGAGCCGAGCCTGCTCGACGACATCGTGCGCACGGTAGGCGTCACGCCGCAGGATCGCCCGTGGCTCCGGCTGCGGCCGGTCCCGCTCACGGGGCGCGCCCTCGCGATCGTGGCCGTCGCCTTGCTGCTCGCGACGATGGGAGCCATCGCCGTCGGCTCCGGACTCCTTCTGCCGAAGCCCGACCTCGGGATCTTCCAGCCGGTCGCCGGCCGCATCGCCTATGAAGCCCAGAACGGCATCTGGGCGGTCGACCCGGCCGCGTCCGACCCCACGGCGACGGTCCAGGTCACCTCCGAGCCGGGTACTCCCCTCGGGTGGTCGAGCAACGGCACCGAGCTTCTCTTCCAAAAGGGCGACGAGAACCTGTTCGTCCTGCACGCCGATGGGTCGGAGACGCAGGTGACCGAGCAGCTGTCGGGGTTCAGCCAGATCCCTGGTTCGGCTCGGCCATCAGGCGGCTCGATCGCGCCTGACGGATCGCGCGTCGTCTTCGCGGGTCTGACCAACCCATGGCGAGACGGACGCTCCTGCCACGACGGGGCCCTGTTCGCCGTCGACGCGGACGGCGGCGCGCCCGAAGTGCTTTTCGAGTCTCGAGTACGGCAGAACGGCATCGTCAGGGATCCGACGTTCTCACCGGACGGGACGCAGATCGCGTTCGCCGACGGCTATTGCGATCACGCGCACAGCGTGTGGGTGATGAACGCCGACGGCAGCGACGCGCACCAGATCGTGACCGACGAGATCGACGTGGCGGGTCACGTATACGGCCTTGCGTGGTCGCCGGCCGGCGATCGGATCGCACTGGGGTTCGAAGGAGGCATCTATACCTTCGCCACCGACGGCTCGGACTTCACCTGGATCGCCGGTATCGACTGGATCGCCATGGCTGAAGACGGCGCGGGCGTGCCCTTCGCGAGCATGGCCGCCTCGCCCTACTGGTCGCCCGACGGCTCCCAGATCGCCTACACGACCGGCTGCACTGGCGGAGACGACCGCGAGGGATGCACGCTCGCCATCGCCGACGCGGACGGCACCAACGTGCGGGAGTCTGGCGTCGGGATGTCGGGGCCCTGGCATCCGGGCACTCCGTCGCCATCGGTCGGGTCGACGGTGGTGCCGCCGCCCTCGGTCGACGCCACGGCACCGCCCGCGGTTGGGCCATCGTCGCCGCCCGGCTCCGTTCGGCCGCAGTCGAGCCTCGAAGAGGTGCCGCAGGCCGAGGATCCCGTGCTCGTGGAGTACGGCTTCCTCGATGGCGTCGTGACCTACCGCGCGGCAGATCCGCTCGCGCCGAGCCAGGACGGGTACGGTGATGGGAGTCGGCTCGCCATTGTCGGTCTCCTCCCCGACGACGATGTGCCCCGCCGGGTCCTCCTGATGCTGGCAGACCCGCGACCGATCGGACCGGGCTGCGCGGAAGGCCCGGCTCCCGCCGATGCTGAGGCGCTGGCACGGACGATCGGCTCGGACCCGGACTTCGAGGCTTCCGCTCCAGTAGCCGTGGCCATCGGGGGGATCTCGGCCCTGCAGATGGACGTGCTGCTGGAACCAGGAGCGACCTCCTGCCCGTGGTCGGAGTTCGACATGTCCGCCACGAGCCCTCTCCTCCTGCAGCACGCCCCCGTCTTCGCTGGCGCTGACCGGGCGCGCCTCTACCTGCTCGATCTTCCCGAGGGACCGGCCCGAGTCTTGGCTCTCGCGGTCATCACCGACGAGGACAGCTTCGATGCCTTGCTCGAGCACGCGGCGCCGATCGTGGACTCGATCGAGTTCCACGCGCCCTAACGATATGGGACCACCACGAGGACGCACCACCATGAACAGAATCTTGACCCTCGGTCGCGGCCCGGTTGCCGCCGGAGTCCTCGCCGTTCTCCTCGGCGCGTGCGGTGGGCCGGACATCCAGCCGACATCCAGCCCAGAGCCAACCGCCACGCCGGAAGCGACCGCCGAGCCGACGTTCTCGCCGATAGCGGCTCCGCCGCTGACCCAGAGCTTCACCTCGACGCTGCACGGGATCTCGATGTCGTACCCCGAGGGATGGACCGCTCAGGCGGCGAGCGAGCCATGGACGGAGAGCACCTTCCCCCTCGCCTTTGGTGCGCCCCACGCCGACTGGCTGTCTGACCCGGCCCTGACGAGTGACCTCTTCCTGACCATCGCCTCGCAACCGATCGACGATTCCACCCCCGAGGATTGGGCCGCCGAGCAGATGGCGAGCGACGAAGGATGCGCGGCGACCGGGCCCGTCGCCGTGGACGGCGCCGCCGGACTGATCGGGGCCGACGAGTGCACCATCGCTGTCATTACAACCGCCGGCCGCGGCTACTGGATCCAGCTCTATACGTCTGGTGACGACGAGCTCGCCGTCGCTCCCTACGACGCTGCGTGGTTCGAGGAGATCCTTGCCACCGTGCAACTGCAACCCGAGGACGCCGTCGACTGAGGGCGGTCGCCCGCACCGTCGCTCGTCCGTCTGCGTACACGAGGGACAAGTCGGATACGGGCTGCGGATGGCGGGCGACCGGTTCGCCTTACAATGACCATCCGCGCCCGTAGCTCAGCCGATCAGAGCAGCTGACTTCGGACTATCCCCGCCGCTGCGCTGTGGCACCGAGCTTCGCAGGGTGAGCGAAGCGGGCCGAGTTATCTGCTGTCTTTTCGGCGATCGCTATTGCTTCCGCAGGCCGCTAGCGCCACGAACCTCATCCACCGATCTCGCACGCTGCGCCGATCGCCAGCCGACCTCGCTGGCCGTACTGAACGATTTCGATCGTCGCTCCCCTCATCACTGGTAGAGAGTGGTCGAATGATCACCTGGCGGAGGGCGCCTTGGATCGAGATGTGGTGGAGCGAGCCCGCTCCGGTGACCGGGAAGCGTTCGCGGATCTGGTGGACCAGGTCAGTGACACCCTGCTGGGCGTCGCTAGGCGGATTGTCCGGGATCCCGGTCTGGCCGAGGACGCCCTTCAGAACGCCCTGCTGACGATCTGGCGGAAGCTCCCGCACCTACGTGACGCCGACCACTTCGAAGGGTGGGCCTTCCGAATCCTCGTTCACGCCTGTTACGCGGACGGACCGCGAAACCGGCGATGGGCATCGACCGTTCGCGTGCTGCACACCGAGGTAGCGGGCGCCGTGGACGACATGCAGAAGGTCTCCGACCGTGACGAGCTGGACCAGGCGTTTCGCCGGCTCCCGCTCGACCAGCGCGCCGTCTTCGTCCTGCATCACCACGTCGGTCTGCCACTCGTGGCAGTGGCTGAGACGCTTGGCATCCCGGACGGGACTGCCCGATCACGTCTGCACTACGCAACCCGCGCTCTGCGAGCCGCTTTCGAGACGGCGAGGGTCACACAGGAACTCAGGGAAGGACGACCGGCATGACGGACAACCGTGACTTTGATCGAGCCGTCGCCCGCTTGCTGGACGACGGCTTTGATGCGACACCGCCCGAA
>Ga0299913_10001625_pt1 | contig 16872 bp, 16 predicted proteins | sample RVTome_9_FD_201360 | JGI IMG/M metagenome (GOLD analysis project Ga0299913, IMG submission 201360) | Soil microbial communities from uranium-contaminated site in the Upper Colorado River Basin, Wyoming, United States - RVT155D38 (version 2) ... | reverse complement strand
CGCTCCCGGTGTGAACCAGATGGTTCGCGTTTACGTCGCGCAGAAGAGGAAGATCTCCGACGGCGACAAGCTCGCCGGACGCCACGGGAACAAGGGAGTCATCAGCAAGATCTTGCCGGTCGAGGATATGCCGTTCCTCGCCGACGGCACGCCGGTCGACATCATCCTCAACCCGCTTGGTGTTCCGTCCCGAATGAACATCGGACAGATCCTGGAGACGCACCTCGGCTGGGTTGCACACACGGGCTGGGAGTTCGACTCCGTTCCCGAGTGGATGAAGAACATGGGCTGGACCGAGCAGCACCGTCAGGTGTCCGGCAACCAGCGCATCGCCTCACCTGTCTTCGACGGAGCTCGCGAGGAGGAGATCAAGGACCTTCTTCGTCACTCCAACGATCCAGGTCTTTACCGCGGTAATGGAAAGCCCGGCGAGCGTTTGGTCGACGAGCACGGACGCGCTTATCTGTGGGACGGGCGCAGCGGCGAGCGTTTCGAGCAGGCCGTTACCGTCGGCATGATCTACATGCTGAAGCTTCTTCACTTGGTGGACGACAAGATCCACGCACGCTCCACCGGCCCGTACTCGATGATCACGCAGCAGCCGCTGGGTGGTAAGGCGCAGTTCGGCGGCCAGCGCTTCGGAGAGATGGAGGTCTGGGCGCTCGAGGCTTACGGCGCGGCCTTCGCTCTGCAAGAGCTGCTGACCGTGAAGTCCGATGACGTGCTCGGACGCGTGAAGGTCTACGAAGCCATCGTGAAGGGAGAGAACATCCCCGAACCCGGCATCCCGGAGTCCTTCAAGGTCCTCATCAAGGAGATGCAATCGCTATGCCTGAACGTTGAGGTTCTCTCGGCGGAAGGCAAGCAGATCGAAGTCAAGGAGACGGACGAGGATTACCGCGTCCAGGAAGAACTGGGAATCGACCTCAGCAGACCCGAGCGCGCGAGCGCCGGAGAGGAGCTGTAACCGTGACCGAGACACAGCGCGTCCAGGACGTCAACGAGTTCGATCAGCTTCGGATCGGCCTGGCCACGGCGGAGCAGATCCGCATGTGGTCGAACGGCGAAGTCCGCAAACCCGAAACGATCAACTACCGCACCCTCAAGCCCGAGCGCGACGGGCTGTTCTGCGAGCGCATCTTCGGTCCGACCAAGGACTGGGAGTGCGCCTGCGGTAAGTACAAGCGCGTCCGTTTCAAGGGCATCATCTGCGAGCGTTGCGGTGTCGAAGTGACCCGCGCGCGCGTTCGTCGCGAGCGCATGGGCTCGATCGAGCTTGCCGCTCCCGTTGCACACATCTGGTTCTTCAAGGGCGTCCCGTCGCGCTTGGGGTACCTGCTCGACTTCGCACCCAAGGACCTCGAGAAGATCATCTACTTCGCTTCCCACGTAGTTACGTGGGTCGACACCGAGAAGCGCACCCGCGACCTTCCCAAGCTCGAGGCGCAGCTCAACCGCGAGAAAGAAGAGCTGCTAGCCGAAGCCGACGTCGCGAAGGCCAAGCGCGCCAAGGACTACGAGAAGGTCACCAAGGAGCTCGAGAAGCAGGGCGCCAAGGGCACGCCGGTGCGCGCGAAGAAGCGCGAGTACGACGCTGCCATCCGCGAGATCGACAAGCGTGTGACCGCTCGCCTCGAGCTCATGGACCAGGCGTGGGACGAGTTCAGCAAGCTCGCACCCAAGCAGCTCATCGCCGAGGACATCTGGCGCCACATCCGCGACACCTACGGTGAGTACTTCCGCGGCGGCATGGGGGCCGAAGCCATCAAGGATCTCTTGCGCGCTCTCGACCTCGGCGACGAGGAGAAGTTTCTGCGCAAGACCATCAAGGAGAACAAGGGTCAGCGCCGGATCCGGGCTATCAAGCGGCTGAAGATCCTCGAGCAGCTCGTGCAGTCGGGCAACCAGCCGTCGTCCATGATCCTCGACGCGATCCCGGTCATCCCGCCGGATCTGCGTCCTATGGTTCAGCTCGACGGTGGCCGTTTCGCCACCTCCGACCTCAACGACCTCTACCGCCGCGTCATCAACCGCAACAACCGGTTGAAGCGACTGCTCGACCTGGGTGCGCCCGAGATCATCGTCAACAACGAAAAGCGGATGCTCCAAGAGGCCGTCGACGCGTTGTTCGACAACGGACGCCGTGGTCGTCCCGTCACCGGACCGGGTAACCGTCCGCTCAAGTCGATCTCCGACATGCTTAAGGGCAAGCAGGGGCGCTTCCGCCAGAACCTTCTCGGTAAGCGCGTCGACTACTCGGGTCGTTCGGTGATCGTCGTCGGTCCGGATCTGCACCTGCACCAGTGCGGTCTGCCGAAGGTCATGGCGCTCGAGTTGTTCAAGCCCTTCGTCATGAAGCGCTTGGTCGACCAGCAGCTGGCCACCAACATCAAATCCGCGAAGCGGATGGTGGAGCGTGCGCGCCCGCAAGTGTGGGACGTGCTCGAGGAGGTCATTGCCGACCATCCGGTGCTGTTGAACCGCGCGCCGACGCTTCACCGCTTGGGGATCCAGGCCTTCGAGCCGATCCTCGTCGAAGGCAAGGCCATCCAGATCCACCCGTTGGTGTGTCTGGCTTTCAACGCCGACTTCGATGGCGACCAGATGGCCGTCCACGTGCCGCTTTCGCCAGAAGCGCAGGCCGAAGCGCGTCTGCTCATGCTGTCGACGCGCAACGTTCTGTCGCCGGCGCATGGACGTCCGACGGTTGCGCCGATCTACGACATGATCCTTGGCGCCTACTACCTGACCAACCTGCAAGAGGGTCTTCCGGGTGAAGGAGCCATCTTCGGTTCGGAGGGCGAGGCGATTCTCGCGTTCGATTCTCAGGACCCGAAGGATCCGTGGCTGCACCTGCACGCAAATGTGAAGGTGCGCACGACGCGTCCGGTTCCGGATCCTACGGAGGCCGATCCTGTAGCGAATGGATCGTCTAACGGCACCCATATCGTCGAGACCTCGGTCGGACGCGTCATGCTCAACGCCGCCCTTCCGCCGGACTATCCGTTCGTGAACGCTCAGCTCGGCAAGGCCGAGATGGCGCGTCTCACCGACACGCTCATCACTACCTACCACTCGACGGTGATGGCGCAGACGCTCGACAACATCAAGTCGCTCACGTTCAAGTGGGCGACGAAGTCGGGCATCACTTTCGCTCTGGAAGATGTGTCAGTTCCGCCGGACAAGCCCAAGATCCTCGATCGCTACGAGAAGGACGCCGAGCGCATCGAGTCCCAGTACGCGCGTGGTCTGCTCACCGACGACGAGCGTCGTCAGGAGCTGATCGAGCTTTGGCTCAAGGCGACGGACGAGGTCACGCAGGCCATGCAGGCGAACTTCGCACCGATGAACTCGATCAACATGATGTCGAGGTCGGGAGCGCGAGGGAACATCGAGCAGGTCAAGCAGCTGGCCGGTATGCGTGGTCTGGTTGCCAACCCCAAGGGTGAGATCATCCCGCGTCCGATCAAGTCGAACTTCCGCGAGGGGCTGACCGTCCTCGAGTACTTCATCTCGACGCACGGTGCCCGCAAGGGTCTTGCCGACACGGCTCTTCGAACCGCCGACTCCGGCTACCTGACGCGGCGTCTGGTCGACGTTTCGCAGGAAGTCATCGTCCGCGAGATCGATTGCGGTACCGAAAAGGGCCTCACGATTCCGGGAGCCGAGCTGCGCACCGACCACGACTGGGACACGCGTATCTTCGGCCGCGTTCTGGCCGAAGCCGTGAAGCACGAGCGCTCCACCGTCGTGAAGAAGGACACCGAGGTCGACCGCGACACTCTGGCCCTGCTCCGCGAAGAGCACCCGGACGAACTCGTCGTTCGTTCGGTCCTTACGTGCGAGTCGCGCGTCGGTGTTTGCGCGCGCTGCTACGGAACTAACCTCTCGCTCGGCAAGCTCGTCGACATCGGCGAAGCGGTGGGGATCATCGCCGCGCAGTCGATCGGTGAGCCGGGCACTCAGCTCACGATGCGTACCTTCCACACCGGTGGTGTGGCCGGTATCGACATCACGCACGGACTGCCGCGCGTTATCGAGCTCTTCGACGCTCGCCACCCGAAGGGTGCATCAGACCTCGCCGAGATTTCCGGAACTCTTCGTATCGAAGAAAAGGAGAAGGCGCGCGAGATCGTCATCACCGATCCGGAAGGCAACGAGCAGAGCTACATGGTTCCGCGACGTGTGCGTCTTCGCTACGGCGAGGGCGATCAGATCGCGGCGGGCGAGCAGCTGTTCGAGGGTGCGGCCGATCCGAAGGAAATTCTCAAGATCCGAGGTATCAACGCTGTGCAGCGCTACCTCGTTACGGAGGTGCAGTCGGTCTACACCTCGCAGGGTGTGACGATCCACGACAAGCACATCGAGCTGATCGTCAAGCAGATGCTCCGCCGCGTTTCGGTGGTCGAGCCCGGCGATGCCGACTTCCTGCCCGGACAGCTCGTCGACCGCGTCGTCTTCCAAGCCGAGAACAGCAAGGTCGTCGAAGGCGGCGGCGAACCGGCACGTGGTCGTCCCGAGCTGATGGGTATCACGAAGGCCGCGCTGGCTTCCGACTCGTGGCTTGCGGCTGCGTCCTTCCAGGAGACGACGCGCGTGCTCACCGAGGCGTCGATGTCGGGTAAGAGCGACCCGCTGCTCGGTCTCAAAGAGAACGTGATCATTGGCAAGCTCATCCCGGCCGGAACCGGCATGCGCCGTTACCGTTCGGTGAGGGTTAAGCCGCTGGTCGAGGCTCCCGTGTTCGAGGAGCACGTCGATGCCGATCTGCTGTCTGAGTCCGGTGCTGTTGCCGAGCTTCAGCAGTACGAGGACCAGGATGAGGAAGGCGCCGAGGGCGTCGAGATTGCCGAGGCGAGACCCGAAGCGGGAGCCGAGGCCGACGGTGAAGCTGACACCGATGTGTCGGTCGGGGCGGAGGCGTCGGAGGGCTAAGTGTGACGCGTAGGGTTCGCCTATTGGACGAACTCCTCCGCTTGCGACCTGAGCTAGGCGATGCGCGGTCCGCGATAAACGCGGGCCGCGTTCGCGTTAACGGGAGCGTTGTCGCTAACCCCGACTCGCGTGTCGAACGCGGTGCCTCGATCGTCGTCGTCGACGAGCAAGAGCTTCGTGGTGTCGAGAAGCTGCGTGCCGCCCTCGATGCGTTCGATGTCGTAGTTCAGAACAGGACGTGCCTCGACATCGGCGCGGCGGCCGGGGGGTTTACGAAGGAGCTCCTCAATCGCGGAGCTCGTCGTGTGTACGCGGTCGACGCCGGCTACGGGCAGCTTCTCGGCTCCCTCCGCCAAGACGCTCGTGTGGTGAATCTCGAATCCACCAACGTGGCCGACCTCGATCGGCAAAAGGTGCCGGAAGAGGTCGATCTCGTGACCGCAGACGTTTCGTATATCTCTCTGAGCGACGCACTTGGACAGGTGAAGGTGTTGAGTTTCGCTCCGGAAGCCGAACTTGTCGGCCTGGTCAAGCCGATGTTCGAGCTTCGTCTCGGCCAAGCACCGACCGATCATGCATCGTTGGACCAAGCCATCGAGCTGGCGGAGCAGGGGATCGCGGAGGCCGGATGGACGCCGGCCGGCCGCTTGGAGTCGACACTCGGCGGTGCGAAGGGCGCGATCGAAGGATTCGTCTACGCTCGAAGACGCGTCACGACGTGAGTCGGTCGAACTCCGGACTCTCTTCGAGTTTCTTAGAAACGGTGAGCCTCAATCGCGGCGGATCGTCTTTGGACCAGGCGACGAGGTCGGCGATGGTTACTTCGTCCCAATCGATAGCGTCGGCTTGCTCGCGTGTGAACTCGATCTGGGTGAGCGGCGGCGGCTCCTCGCGGTTGTCGATAAGGGGGTCCGGTTCCTGGCAAACGTCCATCGATTCCAGCCGCGGCCAGCGCTCGAACACATCGGGCACGAAGATCTTCGTAACCGAAAGGATCCCCGCTACGAATTCCTCGTTGGTGCGCGCGCGCGTCGGTTCGACATAGATCGCCAGGTGCTGGCCTTCGGCCGAGTTGACGTACTGGTTGTTGGATCTATCTATCAGCCCGTTGCGGGGGGTCAGCAGCAGACCGAGTTCGGCGAGCTCGTCCTCGTATAGCGGAACGATCTCCGATGCATTCTTCGGCGGCCGCCCGGCGGTGTCGGGTGTCGCCGTGCTTCGCGCCGCGTTGTCGCCGCCGCAGGCGGCAGCGATCGTCAAGAGGATCGCTGCAAGGAGGGCTGAGGAAAACCTGATCATGAGGAGCGATTGTAGGTTACGAAGCTGAAACTTAGCGACGCTTAGGTGAAACTCGGAGCCGCTAATTTCGGTGCCATGGTCGATTCGGCACCGCTGGGCGCTCCCGAGCTGCCCGAGCTGCCCGAGGTGCCAGACGCCGTGCGGTGCGGCCCCCTCTGGCTCTCACCAAGCCACCTATGTGAGATCCGCGTTAACGGCGAGCCGCTTTCGATGACGATATCCAAGATCCAGATGGTGGCCTGCTTGCTTGCCGCCGACGGCGCGGTTGTCTCGCGAGAGGATCTGTATCGGTCGGCTCACGGCGACAACTTGCGGAAACGCTCCCGAGCCGTCGACGTCGAGTTGTGCCGTGTACGTCAGCAGCTCGGCCCCCTCGGCCGCTTCATCATCACGGTGCGCGACCGGGGCTATCGCATGGACGTCTTCGGGTTGCGTCGGTCTACGTGACGTCGGTCACCACGCAACCTCGCCGACACTAAAGGACCGTTCAGCGCCGAAACGTACCCGAAACAAACGCGTTACCGGCACGTTGCATGGGCTGAACCCATAGCAACATTGGCTTCCTAGCCTCTCCGCAGGTCGTCGATAGGAGGAGGCAGTCGGATGGGCAATAAACGCCGTTTGGCGTTCGTCGGCTCGTTGGCAGGAGCTCTGCTTCTGCTCGGACCGGTGGCGCTGGGGCAGGAGGGTCCAAGCACCGAAGAGCTCCAAGTCGTGGCGGACACCGTGTGGACCCTGGTGGCCGCGTTCCTCGTCTTCTTGATGCAGGCGGGCTTCGCCATGCTCGAGACGGGTTTCACCCGTCAGAAGAACGCGGCGAACATCATGATGAAGAACCTGATGGACTTCAGCATGTCGTCCCTCGCGTTCTTTGCGGTCGGCTTCGCCCTCATGTTCGGCGCCGGCAACGCGATCGTCGGGACCTCGGGATGGTTCCTGTCCGGTGGCGAGGACACCTTCGCGTCGCTGTCGTGGGCTACCCCGCCCTTGACGGCGAAGTGGCTTTTCCAGGTGGTGTTCGCCGGAACCGCGGCCACGATCGTTTCCGGGGCGATGGCGGAGCGGACGAAGTTCTCGTCCTACCTGATGTACAGCGCGCTCATCTCCGGTCTCGTCTACCCGATCTCCGGACACTGGATCTGGGGCGGTGGCTGGCTGGCCGAGCGCGGTTTCCTCGACTTCGCCGGATCGACGGTCGTGCACTCCGTCGGCGGCTGGGCGGCGATGATCGGTGCTTTGATGCTCGGTCCGCGCCTGGGCAAGTACGGCAAGGACGGCAAGACCCGTGCCATACCTGGTCACAGCATGCCGCTGGCCTTCCTGGGTGTGTTCCTGCTGTGGTTCGGCTGGTTCGGGTTCAACCCGGGCTCGACGATGGGGGCCGTGCTGTCCATCGCCGACATCGCCGTGACGACGAACCTCGCGGCCGCGGCCGGTGCGATCCTGGCGCTGATCACAGCCTGGCTCGTTTTCGGCAAGCCGGACGCCGGGATGACGGCCAACGGCGCACTGGCCGGCCTGGTCGGGATCACGGCCGGCTGTGCGTTCGTCGAGAACTGGGCCGCGCTCGCCATCGGTGCCCTCTGCGGCATCATCGTCGTCTTCGCGGTGCTGTTCTTCGACCGCATCAAGATCGACGACCCGGTCGGCGCCATCTCCGTTCACGGCGTCTGTGGAGCCGTCGGGACGCTGGCCGTTGGATTGTTTGGGTCCGAGCGGCTCATCACCGGCGCCGATCTCGGCACGCCGGGCTTGTTCTACGGCGGCGGCCTTTCGCTGCTGGGGACGCAGGCCCTCGGTGTCGTGTCGGTGTTCATCTGGGTGGTCGTGGCGTCGGTGATCATCTTCGGCTCGATCAAGTTCATCACCGGCCTGCGCGTCAAGCCCGAAGAGGAGCTCGAGGGCCTCGACATCGGTGAGCACGGGATGTTCGGTTACCCGGAGGCCTTCCTCGGATCGACGGGTCTGGCCAGTCCGGAAGCAGTGGCCCAGGCTCGCGAGGGTCTGCGCGCCGGAAGCGCACCGAAAGCGAAAGCCGCTTCGGGCAAGCGTTCGTAGGGATCCGCTGGGCGTGTGGCCGGGGACGTCGCGTGACGTTCCCGGCCACACCGCCTTCGAGATAGCCGGCTAGAGAACGGGAGAACACTCGATGAAGCTCGTCACCGCCGTCGTAAAGCCCTTCCGTCTGGACGAAGTGAAGGACGCACTGAAGGAAGTGGGGATCCAAGGCATGACCGTGACCGAGGCCCGGGGTTTCGGTCGGCAGCGTGGGCACACAGAGGTGTATCGCGGGGCGGAGTACTCGATCGAATTCGTGCCCAAGGTGCGTATCGAGATCGTGTGCCCCGACGACATCGCCGGGCGGGTGGTGGATTCGATCATGGGCGCCGCCCGCACCGGTGAGATCGGCGATGGGAAGCTCTGGATCACCAGCGCGGAGGACACTTATCGCATCCGGACGGGAGAGTCGGGCGACGAGGCCGTCTAGTCATCTTGGCCTCCTAGCCCCACTTCGCAGCCTCTGGCATCCCGACCGGCGCGGACGTCGCAGGCGGCCGTTGACGCTATCCTGTTCCCACTGTTAGTTTTGCTTCTTGCGCCCGGCGCAGTTCGAGGGCCGGGCGTTTGCGTGTCCTACGGGTTTGGCCCTCCGGCCACGCCGAAAGTCACATAAGCAAAAGGGATACCGACGTGCCGACGATTCAGCAGCTGGTTCGGAAGGGCCGGAAGGTCCCCCGGACGAAGATCAAGACGCCGCATCTCAAGGGCGCTCCTCAGCGTCGCGGTGTATGCGTGCGCGTGCACACGGCCACTCCCAAGAAACCAAACTCGGCTCTTCGGAAGATCGCCCGCGTACGCTTGAGCTCCGGCGTCGAAGTCACGGCCTACATCCCCGGTGAGCAGCACAACCTTCAAGAGCACTCGATCGTCTTGGTCCGCGGGGGACGTGTTCGGGACCTCCCGGGTGTCCGCTACAAGATCGTTCGCGGATCGCTCGACACGGCCGGCGTGAGCGGACGCAAGCAGAGCCGTTCCAAGTACGGCGCGAAGCGAGGAGGCTGAGGGTGCCTCGCCGAGGGGCCGTTCCCAAACGCGAGCTTCGTCCCGATCCGATCCATCAGGACCGGTTGGTGGCTCAGCTGGTCAACAAAGTCATGGCCAGCGGGAAGAAGACCCTCGCCGAGCGCATCGTGTACCAGGCGCTGGACCAGCTGCAGCAGCGCTCGGGCATGGAGCCCGTCCCTGCGCTGAAGAAGGCGGTCGACAACGTGAAGCCCATGCTCGAGGTTCGCTCTCGGCGGGTTGGTGGTGCCACCTATCAGGTGCCCGTCGAAGTCCCGCAGCGCCGAGGCACTTCACTAGCGATCCGCTGGATCGTGGGCGTCGCGCAAGATCGCAAAGGAAAGGGCATGGCGGACAAGCTGAGCTCGGAGCTGCTCGACGCGCTCCAAGGCACCGGCGCCGCCGTGAAGAAGCGCGAAGACCAGCACCGCATGGCGGAGGCGAACCGCGCCTTCGCCCACTACCGCTGGTAATCCCCTTACCGCATACCGCGCCGGTTCACGCCCGGCGCGCGGCTTGCCGCGGCTCGCGGTGAGAGAGTTTGAGAAGAGGAAATGGAAGAGGAAGCGGAGATGGCAGCTCAAGCAGCACGACAGACGGATTCGCTACAAACGCCTCCGAAGCCCGCTGCGGGTGAGGGCCGACGACGCTCGTCCGGTTTGCCGATCCGGGAGTTCCCGCTCGCTCTGACGCGGAACATCGGGATCATGGCGCACATCGACGCAGGTAAGACGACGACGACCGAGCGGATCCTCTACTACACCGGCAAGACCTACAAAATGGGCGAGGTGCATGAAGGCGCCGCCGTCATGGACTGGATGGACCAGGAACAAGAGCGCGGCATCACGATCACCTCCGCCGCTACCACAGCGAGGTGGAAAGACCACTGGATCAACATCATCGACACCCCCGGCCACGTCGACTTCACCGTCGAGGTCGAGCGGAGTCTCCGAGTTCTTGACGGAGCCGTTGCGGTGTTCGACGCCGTTCAGGGCGTAGAGCCGCAGACCGAAACCGTTTGGCGCCAAGCCAACCGTTACACCGTGCCCCGCGTGTGCTTCGTCAACAAGATGGACAGGACGGGAGCCGACTTCTCCATGGCCGTGTCGATGATCGAGGAGCGCCTCAAGGAGCCACATCCGATCGCCATTCAGCTGCCGTGGGGGGCCGAGGAAGGCTTCATCGGAGTGATCGACCTCGTCGAGATGAACGCTCTGCGCTGGCCCGAGGGCAGCGGCGACAGCTGGGAAACGGTCGAGATTCCCGACGACATGCTCGAACAAGCGCAGACGGCTCGTGCGGCGCTCATCGAGGATCTCGCCGAAGTCGAGCACGACGAGGAGATGCTCAACCATTACGTGAACGGCACGGAACCTACCGCCGCCGAGCTGCGCGCCGCCATCCGCCGGCACACGCTGACCCAGGAGATGGCCCCCGTTCTCTGCGGGGCTGCTTTCAAGAACCGCGGGGTGCAGCCTTTGCTGGACGCGATCGTCCACTACCTGCCGTCGCCCGATGACCTTCCACCGATCGTCGGTGAAGACCCGAAGACGGGAGAGAAGATCGAGAGAAAGGCGGACGACACCGAGCCCTTCTCGGCCCTCGCGTTCAAGGTAGTGACGGATCCCTACGTGGGCCGGTTGACCTACTTCCGCGTCTACTCCGGGACGCTGCCCGCCGGCGCCCACGTGCACAACGCTTCGCGTGATCGCAAGGAGCGCATCGGCCGGCTGCTGCGCATGCACGCCAACCACCGAGAAGATATAGACGCTGTGTTCACGGGAGACATCGTTGCCGCTGTGGGCCTCAAGCAGACCTTCACCGGCGACTCACTGGCCGAACCGGGTCATTCGATCATCCTCGAGTCGATGAACTTCCCCGAGCCGGTGATCTCGGTGGCCATCGAGCCCAAGACCGCGGCCGACCAGGATAAGCTCGGCGCCGCTCTACAGAAGCTCTCGGAGGAGGATCCGACCTTCCGCGTGCACACCGAGGTCGACACCGGGCAGACGCTGATCTCCGGCATGGGCGAGCTGCACCTCGAAGTGCTCTGCGAGCGCCTCATCCGGGAGTTCAAGGTCGGTGCCACGGTCGGTCGGCCTCAGGTCGCCTACCGCGAGACGATCCGGCAGCCCGTTCACAAACACACCTACACTCACGCCAAGCAGACGGGCGGCAAGGGGCAGTACGCAAAGGTCGAGATCGACCTCGAGCCGCTGGGTCCGGGTGGGGGCTTCGAGTTCGTGGACAAGATCCGCGGCGGCGACATCCCCAAGGAGTTCATCGTTGCCGTCGACGACGGGATCCAGGAAGCAATGCAAACCGGTGTTCTGGCCGGATACCCGGTGGTCGATCTCCGTGTGACCCTGACCGGAGGGAACACCCACGAGGTAGATAGCTCCGAGCTCGCCTTCAAGGTCGCGGGCTCGATGGCGTTCAAAGAGGCAGCTCGGAGGGCCAAGCCGGTCCTGCTGGAGCCGCTCATGGACCTCGAGGCACACTCTCCCGAGGAGTACCTGGGTGAGGTGCTGGGCGACATCACCTCGCGCCGAGGCCGAGTGGAGCGCGTCGAAGCACGTCACGGGAGCCAAGTCGTCCGAGCCCTTGTGCCTCTGGCCGAGGTGTTCGGGTATGCTACGGACCTGCGTTCGCGGACGCAGGGACGAGGAACTTTCACCCTGCAGTTCCACTCCTATCAGGAGGTCCCGGAATCCGTGTTGCGCGACCTAACTTAAGTACTACAAGACCGCTGATCCGAGAAGGCGGGAGCGTCGCTCCCGAACCGCCCGGTCGGCGGTCTTAGGCCGTTCGGAGAGCAAAACAAATAGACAGAAGGAAAGGGAAGGAAGCATGGCCAAGGCGAAGTTCGAGCGCAGCAAGCCGCACGTCAATATCGGGACGATCGGGCATATCGACCACGGAAAGACAACCCTGACGGCCGCCATCACATCCACGCTGGCCAAGCACAAGCCCTCCGAGATCAACAAGCCCGTCGCCTTCGAGAACATCGACAATGCTCCCGAGGAGCGGGAGCGCGGGATCACCATCGCGATCACGCACGTCGAGTACGAGTCCGATGCCCGGCACTACGCGCATGTCGACTGCCCCGGGCACGTCGACTACATCAAGAACATGATCACCGGCGCTGCCCAGATGGACGGCGCCATCCTCGTCGTGGCGGCTAACGACGGCCCGATGCCTCAGACCCGCGAGCACGTGCTTCTCGCGCGTCAGGTAGGTGTGCCGTACATCGTCGTTTTCCTGAACAAGGTCGACCTCGTGGACGACCCCGAGCTTCTCGACCTCGTAGAACTCGAGGTCCGTGAGCTGCTCTCCGGACAAGAATTCCCCGGCGACGACGCGCCCGTCATCCGCGGCAGCGCTCTCAAGGCGCTCGAGGGAGACGAGGCCAACGAGCAGGCGATCCTCGAGCTCATCGCCGCCTGCGACGCGAACATCCCCGAGCCCGTACGTGACATCGACAGGCCCTTCCTCATGGCCGTGGAGGACGTGTTCACCATCACCGGACGCGGCACCGTCGCCACGGGCCGAGTCGAGAGCGGCAAGATCACGCCCGGCGCGAAGATCCAGATCGTCGGAATGGGACAGCAGAAGGAGACGGTTGCAACGTCACTGGAGATGTTCCGCAAGATCCTCGACGACGCGCAGGCCGGCGATAACGTCGGCGTCCTGCTTCGTGGTGTTGATCGCGAAGAGATCGAGCGCGGCATGGTCATCTGCGCGCCCGGGTCGATAACCCCGCACACCGAATTCGGCGCCCAGGTCTACATCCTCAACAAGGACGAAGGCGGACGGCACAGCCCGTTCTTCTCCGGCTACCGCCCGCAGTTCTACTTCCGCACGACAGACGTGACCGGCAACCTAGCGCTCCCCGAAGGCGTCGAGATGGTCATGCCCGGCGACAACACCGAGATGAACGTCGAGCTCATCACGCCCATCGCGATGCAGGAAGGCCAGCGCTTCGCCATCCGCGAGGGTGGACGAACCGTCGGATCGGGTCGAGTCACGTCTATAACCAAGTGATCCAAGCGGGCACCAAATAACCCAGAGAGAACAGCAATAAGGAACAACGAAGGAATAAATGGCAACTTCGTCGACACAGCGCATCCGCATCCGCCTGCAGGCGTTCGACCATGAGGTCGTCGACCTGTCGGCGAAGCGCATCGTCGACACGGTGTTGCGCTCCGGGGCCCGAGTTTCGGGCCCCGTTCCTTTGCCTACCGACCGGAAGATCTTCTGCGTCACCACTTCGCCGCACAAAGACAAGGACGCGCGCGAGCACTTCGAGATGCGGACGCATCGGCGGCTAATCGATGTCGTCGACCCCACACCTCGCACTATCGAAGACCTGACGCGGCTGGAGCTCCCGGCCGGCGTCGGTATTGAGATCAAGCTTCCCGGCATTGGTAGGTGACGTGATGGCCGTTGTCACCAAAGGGATCCTTGGCCGGAAGCTGGGCATGACGCAGATCTTCGACGAAGCCGCTCGCGCGATCCCCGTGACGGCTATCGAAGCCGGCCCGTGCCGCATCGCCCAGGTGCGCACCCCCGCGCGCGACGGCTATTCCGCCATCCAGCTGGCCTTTGGTGAGATCAGGGAGAACAAGCTCAACAAGCCGGAGCTCGGGCACCTCAAGACCAAGAAGCTCGACCCCCATCGGCATCTGGTCGAGCTGCGCGTCGCCGACGCCTCGCAGTACCAGGTAGGGCAGGAGATCAAGGCCGATCTATTCGAGGCCGGCGAACTTACCGACATCATCGGCACCTCCAAGGGCAAGGGTTTTACCGGCGTTATGAAGCGTCACGGCTTCCACGGCGCGGGCGGAAGCCACGGAACGGAACGCAAGCACAGAACTCCGGGATCCATCGGCGCGGGCACCACGCCTCACCACGTCTTCAAGGGTCAGAAGATGGCCGGCCGGATGGGCCACGAGCGCGTCACGATGCTGAACCTCGAGGTTGTTCGTGTCGACTCCGAGCGCAACCTCATCCTCGTCAAGGGCGCCGTGCCCGGCCCCGTAGGTGGGCTCGTGATCGTCCGTTCGGCAGTAAGGAAGCCGCTGTGAACCTCAAGGTCCTTTCACCCGCCGGCTCGGAATCGGGCGAAGTGAAGCTGGACGACTCCATGTTCTCGGCGAAGATCAACGTGCCGCTCATGCATCAAGTCGTGACGGCACAGTTGGCCGCCGCCCGCGCCGGTTCGCACTCGACAAAAACGCGTGCAGAAGTGCGTGGTGGCGGCGCCAAGCCTTGGCGCCAGAAGGGCACGGGCCGAGCTCGTCACGGTTCGTCGCGGGAGCCTCAATGGAAGGGTGGAGGCGTCGCTTTCGGACCGAAGCCCCGGGACCATTCCGTTTCCGTCCCCAAGAAGATGAAGTCACTTGCTTTGCGCTCCGCGCTATCGGCGCGAGTACGCGACGGGCGCGTCGTCGTAGTTGACGGATTCAGCTTCGACAAGCCGAAGACGAAGGAAGCGGTGGCCGCGCTGAAGGCGTGGAACGTCGACGGCAAGGCGCTGGTCGTCCTCACCACCTCCGACGACGACGTCAAGGTCGCTTACGCCTTCCGCAACCTTCCGCATGTGCACGTGATCGCCGAGCATCAACTCAACGTCTACGACATCCTCAACGCCGATTGGATCGTGTTCGGCAAGGGCGCGCTCGAAGCGCTTCAATCACGAGGGTCCGGAACGTCCCAAGAGTCAAAGGACGAAGAAAAAGGCGCAAGCACAGAGTCCCCGGGTGGTGAAGAGTCGTGACCAAGGACGCCCGCGACATCATCATTTCGCCGATCGTCTCCGAGAAGACGTACGCAGAAGCGGAGAAGGGCAAGTACACCTTCGTCGTCGCTCCGGGTTCTACCAAACCGGACATCCGCCGTGCCGTCGAGCAGATCTGGAAGGTTCGGGTGCGAAGCGTCAACACGCTTCACCGTCGCGGGAAGTCCGTGCGTCGCCGTTTCATCCGCGGCACGCGCTCCGATTCGCGCCGCGCCGTCGTAACTCTCGCCGAGGGCGAGAAGATCGCGATCTTCGAGGCTTAAGACATGCCGATACGTCAAAGGAAGCCAACATCAGCCGGACGCCGGTTCCAGACCGTCGCGTCCTTCGATGAGCTGACCAAGAAGAAGCCCGAAAAGCAGCTGACCGTGAGCAAGCGGCGCACGAGTGGTCGCAACGTGCACGGCCGCATCACCTCCCGTCGCCGAGGTGGCGGCCATAAGAGAAAGCTCAGGGTTATAGATTTCAGGCGGAACAAGGACGCCATCCCGGCCAAGGTGCAAGCCATCGAGTACGACCCGAACCGGTCGGCCCGGATTGCCTTGCTCGCTTACGCCGATGGTGAGAAGCGCTACATCCTCTCGCCGGACGGTTTGAAGGTCGGCGACACCGTGCGTTCCGGCCCGAAGTCGGAGATCAAGCCCGGGAATGCGTTGCCCCTCGCAAACATCCCCGACGGAACCGTGATCCACAACCTGGAGCTTGTGCCCGGCCAGGGCGGACGTATCGCGCGCTCGGCCGGCGTGTCCGTGCAGCTGATGGCGAAGGAGAAGGACTACGCCAACGTGCGCATGCCGTCGGGCGAGATCCGTCTCGTTCACATCCGGTGCAAGGCGACGATCGGCCAGGTCGGCAACTCCGAGCACGAGCAGGTGAAGGTCGGTAAGGCGGGCCGCAACCGTTGGAAGGGACGCCGTCCGAAGGTGCGCGGTGTTGCTATGAACCCCGTCGATCACCCGCTCGGTGGTGGCGAGGGCAAGTCCTCGGGTGGGCGTCCGCCCTCGAGCCCGTGGGGCAAGCTCGAGCGCCGTACGCGCTCCAAGCGCAAGCCGTCCGGCAAGTTCATCGTGCGCCGGCGCGAAAAGCGGAAGAGGCGATAGAGGATGCCGCGGAGCCTGAAGAAGGGGCCGTTCGTGGACGAGCCCCTCAAGAAGAAGGTCGAGCTGATGAACTCTCGCGGCGAGCGCCGCGTGATCCGCACGTGGTCACGCCGTTCGACGATCACTCCGGAGATGGTGGGGCACACGATCGCGGTTCACGACGGACGCAAGCACGTACCGGTGTTCATCACTGAGGCGATGGTCGGGCACAAGCTCGGCGAGTTCGCCGTCACGCGCACGTACCGCAAGCACGGTGCGTCCGAAAGAGCTTCGAGGGTGCGGTAGAGATGGCAACCAACGCAGGAGTCAGGGAAGGACGAGCGGTGGCCAAGTGGGTTCGCTCATCTCCGATCAAGACGCGGAGGGCCGTGGACATCATCCGCGGCAAGCCTCTGCTCGAGGCCCGACGTCTGCTTGCCTTCACTCCGTTGAAGGGGGCGCGTTTGGTTTCCAAGGTTCTCGAGTCGGCTGTTGCCAACGCGACGCACAACTTCGATCTTCCAGAAGACAGGCTCTACGTCCATAGCGCGGTCGTCGACGAGGGGATCCGGATCAAGCGCTGGATCCCTCGCGCTTACGGACGTGCCAACCGCATCCACAAACCGACCGCGCACATCACAGTCATCGTTCGAGCGCACGATGCGTCTTCGGACGCCCGCCCCGGCGGAACGAAGA
>Ga0299913_10001624_pt1 | contig 16872 bp, 17 predicted proteins | sample RVTome_9_FD_201360 | JGI IMG/M metagenome (GOLD analysis project Ga0299913, IMG submission 201360) | Soil microbial communities from uranium-contaminated site in the Upper Colorado River Basin, Wyoming, United States - RVT155D38 (version 2) ... | reverse complement strand
GCGGGGCCGCACGGGCTGCTCGACGACGGCGCGGTGCTGGTGACCGGGGCCCAGGACGTGCTCGACAGGATGCTGGGAACCGGGGTTGCGAGCGCGAGGCGCGTCGGGCCCGCTCTCGAGGGCGACGCGGCGAGCCTGCTCGGGGTGCTCGCCGATGGCTCCCTGAGCCTGGCCGGAGCGGGACAGGCGGCCGGCCTCGACCCCTCTCGCGTCGCGATCGCCCTGGCCCGGCTGGAGCTGCTTGGCTACGTCCGGCAGGACTCGGGCCGCTACGCCCGCACCGGGCTCACGCCCCCGGGTTAGCGGGGCGCGACACCTGCTTCGATTCGTAGAGGGCGGCGTCGGCCCGGCCCAGCAGCGCGGTCGCGCTCTCGTCGCCATCCCACACGGCCAGGCCGGCGGAGCAGCTGAGGGCAGGCAGGGTCGCGCCTCGCAGCCGCTCGACCACGTTCCGCGCCTGATGTGGCGGGCAGTCCGGGAGGATGACCACGAACTCATCGCCGCCGGGGCGGGCGAGCAGGTCGGTCTCCCGAAGCTGGGCCTGCCAGTCACGGGCGGCGGTTCTGAGCAGCTCGTCCCCCGCGGCGTGTCCGTGGCGGTCGTTGTAGACCTTGAAATCGTCGAGGTCGAGCCACACCGCGCACAGGGTCCAGTCGTGGCGCCGTGCCCGCGCCAGCTCGCGATGCAACTCCTCGTCGAGACGGCGACGGTTGGCGACCCCGGTGAGCGCGTCATGGCTGGCCAGGTGCTGAAGCTCGGCCTCGAGGGTCCGGCGCTGCCTCATCTCCCTCTGCAGGCCGGCCGCCAGCATCGACATCACCGTGGCGGCGACCCCGAGGACCAGCGCCAGCAGGGACCAGCGCAGCAGCGGAGAGGCGCCCGCCGAGGCGCCCACGGCAACCAGCGTCACCGCATAGGCGGAGAGCAGCCAGCCCACGTGGAGCGCTGTCGCCCGGCCGGGGAAGAAGTAGGCGGTGAGCAGCACGACCCAGACGAACATCGTCTCGTAGACGCCCGCCGCAGTGCCGCTGAAGTACACGCAGAGGCAGATCAGGGCCGTGCCCAGCGCGATCGCGCCATGCAGCACCCGGGTCGGCGTCCAGGAGGAGCCGAGGACGAGCGCGGCGCCGACGGTCAGCGCGGTCGCCACGATCAGCAGCAGCCCCGTCTCGTCACGCCCCGGCTGCTCGGAGAGCGCGACCGAGAGCAGCACCCCGAGAGCCCCCGCCAGGTACAGGACCCCGCAGGTCCGGCCCCTCACCCCGCGGGCCTCCTCCTCGGTCTCCGGGTAGGTCTTCCAGGGCGGGGCCGGCCGGTTCACGGCACATAAGCTAACCGGGTGGCGGAGGAATCTCAGATCCGCGTCGCCCTCTCGATCGCCGGATCGGACTCGGGCGGGGGCGCGGGCATCCAGGCCGACCTGAAGGCGTTCGCACGCTGCGGCGTCCACGGCACCACCGCGATCACCGCGCTGACCGCGCAGAACACCGTGGGGGTCGAGATGGTGGTGCCGGTTCCGCCGGAGATGATCGTCGCCCAGGTGCGAGCCGTGGCCGAGGACATCGGGGTCGACGCGGTCAAGGTCGGCATGCTCGGGGACGAGGCGACGATCGAGGCGGTGGCCGAGGCGCTCGCCCTGGTGGGCGATGCCCCGGTGGTGCTGGACCCGGTGATGGTCGCCGAGAGCGGGGCGCCCCTGCTCGATCCCAACGCGAAGGCGGCGCTGATCGAGCGGATCCTGCCGCTGGCGACGGTTGTCACGCCCAACCTGGCGGAAGCGCGTTCGCTGGCAGGGGCGGGGGACAGGGCCTCGCCGGCAGAGCTGGCGGAGATGGTCCAGGCCCTTGGGCCGCGGGCGGTGATCGTCACCGGGGGCCATACCGAGAACGGCGCCGACACGCTCTTCGACGGGGGCGGCACGCTTCGCATCGAGGGCCCGCGCTACCCCGACGGCGCCGCCCACGGCTCCGGTTGTACGCACTCGTCGGCGCTCGCGGCCTTCCTCGCACGCGGCGAGGAGCTGGCCGACGCGGCCCGCTGGGCGAAGGAGGTCGCGGGCGAGGCGGTGGGGCACGGCTTGCGCGGGATCGGGGCCGGCGCCGGGCCGGTGGACGTGTTCGCTCTCGCCACCGCCAAAGGTGCCGCGGGACCGCTGTCGTAGCTTCATAATCGAGACCGGTGAAGCTGGTTCGCATGAAGCCCGGGCGCGGCGACGTCCTCATCGCCGAGGGCGACCCCGACGTCTCCGAGGACGAGGAGCGCCTGGTCGAGGCCTTCCGGCGCCAGCTCGACCAGGGGATGTGGGCAGCGGTCCCAACCGAGTCGGGCGGGAGGCGTGAGGCACGAATGGTCCGCAGCCTCGACGAGGTTCCCCGCGACGCCGAGCGAGTCGTCTTCTTCCCGCCGGCGGCCGGCGGCTGATGCGCCTGCCCTGGCAGCGGCGCCGGGCCGAGGTGATCCCTCGCTACGACGCGGGCCGCGAGCGACTCGCCGAGAGCCGCGCACGCGAGCTGATGCGGTCGGTGGTCTCACCGTCCGAGTACCAGATGTACGAGGACCTCGGGTTCATCAGCGTCGAGGGTGGCCAGGGCGGCGGCGGGTACGCGTACCTGCTCTACCCGCACCGGCCGATCGTTGCGTACGCGACCGAAAGCGGCGAGTTGCTGAACGAGTACTGCGTCGCCTTTCGCGACGAGTCCGGCCCCGGCCTGGGCTCGAGCCTGCCGGACGCCGATGACGTGCTCGCCAAGTGGATGTCCGTGCGAGGTGGCGAGCGCAACCTGATCTCCCGCGCGAACATGCACATCCCGGGTCGCCAGCTTGACCCGCAGCAGGTCCGCCGCGACCTGGACTCCCTGCGCTCCTGGCGCTCCGGGCGGGCACGCCCCTAGCACTCCCTAGACTCCCGGCCGCCATGGCCACCGAAGCGCCACGCCCCCGCTCCGCGGCCGTCTTCGACGGGCCCGAGCGCGCTCCCGCCCGCGCCTACATGAAGGGCATCGGGTTCGACGACGATGCGCTCGCCCGGCCCACGATCGGCATCGCCAACACCTGGACCGAGGCGATGCCGTGCAACTTCCACCTGCGGGACCTTGCCGGGCCGGTCAAGGACGGGGTCCGGGCGGCGGGCGGCACCCCGCTGGAGTTCAACACCGTCGCGATCTCCGATGGGATCACGATGGGCACGCTGGGCATGAAGACGTCGCTGGTCAGCCGCGAGGTGATCGCCGACTCGATCGAGCTGACCGCCCGCGGCTACCAGTTCGACGCCCTCGTGGCCCTCTCGGCGTGCGACAAGACCATCCCCGGCTGCGTGATGGCCCTCGCCCGGCTGGACATCCCGGGGGTGATGCTCTACGGCGGCTCGATCGCGCCGGGGCGCTGGCGCGGCAAGGACGTGACGATCGGCGACGTGTTCGAGGCGGTCGGCGCCCACGCGGCGGGCGACATGACCGACGAGGAGCTGAGCGAGCTCGAGGGCGTGGCCAGCCCCGGCCCGGGCGCCTGCGGAGGCCAGTTCACCGCGAACACGATGGCGTGCGCGTTCGAGGCGCTGGGCATCTCGCCCGCGGGCTCGGCCATGGTCCCGGCTGTTGACGGCGATAAGCGCGACGTGGCCGAGCGCATCGGCGAGCTGGCGCTTCGGGTCCTGGCCGACGACCTGCGGCCGAGCCGGATCATCACCCGCAACTCGCTCGAGAACGCGATCGCGATGGTGTGCGCGTCGGGCGGCTCGACCAACGGGGTGCTGCACCTGCTCGCTGTCGCCCGCGAGGCGGGCATCGAACTCGATCTCGACGACTTCGAGCGGATCTCCCGCGGGACGCCGCTGCTGGCCGACCTCAAGCCCGGTGGGCGCTTCGTCGCCACCGATCTCTACGCGGCGGGCGGGGTGCCGCTGATCCTGAACCGGCTCGCCGAGGCCGGGATCCTTCACCCCGACGAGCTGACCGTCACCGGGCGCACGATCGGCGAGGAGGCCGCGGCGGCCCGGGAGGTCCCGGGACAGGAGGTCGTGCGTCCCCTCTCGGACCCGATCAAGCGCGAGGGCGGCCTCGCGATCCTGCGCGGCAACCTGGCGCCCGACGGCGCCGTGGTCAAGCTTGCCGGGACCGAGCGGACGGGTCAGACCGGCCCGGCACGCGTGTTCGAGTCGGAGGAGGCCTGCTTCCGCGCGGTCAAGGACCAGCGGCTGGAGGCGGGCGACGTGATCGTGATTCGCAACGAGGGTCCCGCCGGCGGCCCCGGGATGCGCGAGATGCTCCAGGTGACGGCGGCCATCGTCGGCGAGGGCCTGGGCGAGCAGGTCGCGCTGATCACCGACGGGCGCTTCTCGGGGGCAACCCGGGGGCTGATGGTCGGCCATGTCGCCCCCGAGGCGGTCAAGGGCGGCCCGATCGGCGCCCTGCGCGATGGCGACGAGGTGACGATCGATGTCCCGGGCCGCCGCCTCGACGTCGCCCTCACCGCTGAGGAGGTCAACGAGCGCCTCGCCGGGTATCGGCCCCCGGAGCCCGCCTACGCCTCGGGCGTGATGGCGAAGTACGCGGCCACCGTGTCCTCGGCGGCCGAGGGCGCCGTCACTCTCTGAGAAACGTCTCGAGCACCCGGTTGAAGCGCACCGGCCGCTCGGCCATGGGAACGTGCCCGGTCTGGTCGAAGATCACCGTCCGCGAGTTGCTCAGGCGCCGGCCGTACTCCAGCGCATCGTGCACCGGCACGATCCGGTCGTTGCGGCCCCAGACGATCAGGGCCGGCGCTTCGACCTCGGAGAGGCGATCGAGGATGTCGTAGCCAGCGAGGCCGCGAAGGGCGGGCAGGAACCCCGGCCGGCCGGCGCCGTTGTGGAAGAACTCCCACAAGAGCTCCGGGCGCACCAGCTGCGGGTGGTGGAAGATGGCGCGGAACGCCCAGTGGCGGAGCCCCGGCCGCCTCAGCCCCCGCTCCTGGACCTTCAGCACGAGCGGCGACGCGGCGACGGCAAACCGGCCGGCAACCTCCGTGGGCTCGCTGCGCATACGCGTCGAGGAGACGCCCGCGGCGGAGATCAGCGCCAGCTTGCGGAAGCGCTCGGGAACCCGGCTCACCGCCTCGGCCGCGACGAAGCCGCCCATCGAGTTGCCGACCACGGCGCAGTCGCGGATGCTGAGCCGCGTGCAGAAGTCGTGCAGGAGCCGCCCGTAGGACGCGATCGAGATCTCCCACGGCGGCATCGGCGAGGCGCCGAACCCCGGCAGGTCGAGGGCGATGACCCGGTGCGAGCGCGAGAACTGCGGGATCTGCTCGAGCCAGTTCTGCCACGAGCCCGAGAGGCCGTGGACGAAAAGCAAGGTCGAGTCGCCGTCGCCCCAGTCGACGTAGTTGACCACGGCCCCCTCGACCTCGAGCGTGCGCAGCTGCTCGCGCCAGTCCACCCGAAGCCACGCGGGCTCGTCGTCGGGGTTGCCGTACGGATCCGGCCCCTCGGCGGGCGTCGGATCCGGCAGCTCGCTCACGCGTAGCCGATCCGCTCCAGGATCGGGATCTCGTGGATCTGTGGCGGCTGCAGGTGGTTCCAGAGAATGCCTCGCGGGCGCTCGTACTGTCGCTCCAGCTCGATCACCGCACGCGGAGTGGCCACCATGTCCACCGGCAGGTCGTGGTCGAGGTGGGGCAGGTGCTCGCGAAGGATCTGGATCGGGTGAACGGTGGTGGCCACGATCGTGTGCTCGTCGATCAGGCCCTCCTCGATCAGGAGCGCGTACTCGAGATCGGAGAAGCCGCCCCCCTTGCCGACTCGGGCGCCGCTCAGGTTGACGGCAACCGAGCCGCAGAGCACGAAGTCGATCGGCTCCAGCTCCTCCAGCGCCACCACCTTGCCGTGCCGCAGGGCGCCCTTGATCGTCGCCGCCTCCCGGACCTGCTTCGCGCTCAGCTTGCGCGGGTCAAGCAGGCGAAAGGGGTGCTGGTCGCGAAGCCGTGGCACCGCCATCACAACCTTCTTGCCCTCCTCGAGCGCCAGCCGGCGGACGTGGGTCTGAGGCGAGTCGGGGTTGGCCTTGATCACGAGGGCGCGCTTGAACAGGCGGTGCGCGCCGAGCTTCTGCGCCGCGAGCTTGGCCCCGGCGAAGTTCGGGATCCGGCCTTCAGCCCCCGGGAAGCGGGAGACGCCCTCGCGGTCCATCGCCTTCCACACCGCTTTGCGAACCTGGTCTTTGGACCTCATGGCGCGCCGGATACTATGGCCCGCTCGATGGCATCCGATCGCACCTCACTCGCCCACGTCGAGACCGACGACCCAGACGAGCCCGCCGAGCGGCTGCCCGAGCGCCGGCCGGTCGAGCGCATGCGCGAGCTGCTGCCGGCGATCGAGCCCGACCGCGAGCTCAACGACTGGGGCCGCTCCGAGCGCGTCGAGGGTTTCATGGACCGGACGCTGGTGGAGTTCTTCTACCGCTACTGGTTCCGGGCCGAGGTCGAGGGGATCGAGCACGTCCCCGCCGAGGGCGGCGCGCTGCTCGTCTCAAACCACGCCGGCGCGCTGCCGCCCGACGCCGCCGTGATCGCGAAGTCGATCCGCGACGAGCACTCGACGCCTCGCCCCCTGTACATCACCGTCGAGCACTTCTTCAAGGGCTATCCGGGCTTCTCGATGCTGATCCCGAAGATCGGCTGCGTGGCCGCTCACCCGGCGAACGTGCACCGGCTGCTCGCAGACGAGCAGGAGCTGGTGCTGGTCTTCCCCGAGGGCCGCAAGGGCACGGAGAAGCTCTACAAGGACCGCTACCGGCTGCGGCGGTTCGGCCGCGGTGGGTTCGTTGAGGCGGCGATGCGGGCCGAGGCCAAGATCGTGCCCACATGCGTGGTAGGCGCGGAGGAGGCGATGCCCGTATTCGCGCAGCTCGACTTCATGAAGAGGCTCACGGGGCTCCTCTACTTCCCGATCACGCCCACGTTCCCGTGGCTCGGGCCGCTGGGGATGCTCGCCTACCTCCCGGCCAAGTTCAAGCTGCGTTTCCTCGAGCCGATCGACACCGTCGAGCTGGGCGGGCGCGAGGCCACCGAGGACAAGGCGCTGGTCCAAACGGTGGCCCAGGAGGTACGCGGCCGGATCCAGGAGAACCTGCACGAGATGATCGGAAAGCGCAAGTCGGTGTGGTTCGGATGATCGACGCCGCGAGCGACCCCGACACCCGGCGCGTGCTGATCACCGGCTTGTCCACGTACTGGGGCGGGCGGTTGGCGCAGGCGCTCGAGGGCTTCGAGCAGATCGAGGCGATCATCGGCGTCGACAGCCACGAGCCAACGCAGGAGCTCGAGCGCACCGAGTTCGTCAAGGTCTCGAACCAGCACTCGCTGCTTCAGCGCATCGTCCGGGCGGCCGAGATCGACACCGTCATCGACACCCGGCTCGTCGTCAACTCGCTCGCCATCCCGCCGCGCGTCGTCCACGAGAACAACGTGATCGGGACGATGAACATCCTCGCCGCCTGCACCGGCGCCGACTCGCCGGTGCGCAAGTTCGTCTTCAAGTCGAGCGCCTTCTACTACGGCTCCGAGTCCGACGATCCGGCGTTCTTCACCGAGGCGATGCGCCGCCCGCATCCTCCGCAAACGGCGCTCGAGCGCGACATCGTCGAGGCCGAGGCGGCGGTGGAGGATTTCGCCGACAAGCGCCCCGAGGTGACCGTGACCATGCTGCGCTGCTCGAACGTGCTCGGCCCGGACGTCGAGACCGGGTTTACCCGCATGTTCGCCCTGCCGGCGGTGCCGATGGTCTTCGGCTTCGACCCGAGGCTTCACTTCGTCCACGAGGACGACATCGGACACGCGCTCGAGCACGCCGCGTTTCACCACGTCCCCGGCACCTACAACGTCGCCGGCGACGGGGTGCTGGCCCTGAGCGAGGCGATCAGCCTGCTGGGGAAGCTCCCGCTGCCCGTGCTGCCGCCATGGGGCACCGGGCTGATCGCGGGCCCCCTGCGGCGGCTGGGCTTCCGGATCCCCGACGAGATGATCAACCTGCTGCGGTTCGGGCGCGGCCTCGACAACCGCGCCTACAAGGCCACCGGGTTCCGCTACGGCTACACCTCGCGCGAGGCGATGGTGAAGCTCGGCGAGCACCTGCGCGTGCAGCCGGTGATGAAGGGGGTCGAGCGGACGTACAGGTACGAGCGCGAGGTCGAGGAGTTCCTGCGCTGGAGCCGGCACGTTCGCGATCAGCGGGCGGAGTCGGCCTCCGACGAAGGGGTCGAGGCCGACCGCGAGCCGCTGGGAATCTAGACCCCGGGGGCGGCGCGGCAAGCCCGTGTGCAGACGGGCCCAACCCGGGTGCCTACACTTTTCTTGCTCTTGATGGGACGCAAGTCGCTGATAGTCGTGAGTGCCGTGCTCCTCCTTCTCCTCGGAGGAGCCGTTGGCGTCTACGCCTACGATGCCTCCAAGGAGGGCGAGATCGCCGATGGCGTCCGCATCGCCGGCGTCGACGTCTCCGGCCTGACCGAGGAGGAGGCTCGCCGGCAGGTCCGCTCCGGCGTCGTCAAGCCCCTGGCGAAGCGGGTCACCGTCACCTCGGACGGGACGCGCTACGTCCTCACGCCCGAGAAGCTCGACGTCGGCGCCGACGTCGATGGGATGGTCGGCCAGGCCATTGAGGCAAGCCGCGAGGGCGGCCTGCCGACGCGGGTCTGGCGCTACATCAGCGGCGGCGAGGTCGAGGCGAGCATCCAGCCGACGGTCTCTTACTCGAAGCAGGCCGTGGACGAGTTCATCGCCACGATCGCGAAGGACATCAACCGCGAGCCGGTCGACGCGCACGTCGAGCCCGGCCCGGCCGAGGTGAAGGTCATCGGGGGCGAGCCGGGCCGCACCCTCCTCGCCGATGACCTGCGCGAGAACGTCGAGAAGGCCGTGCAGAGCCCGGACCAGCGCAAGCTCGTCGCTCAGGTGGACGAGGTCCAGCCGGAGGTGAGCAAGAAGGAAGTGGCGAGCCAGTACCCGACCTACCTCACCGTCGACCGCTCCAGCTTCCAGCTGCGGCTGTGGGAGAAGCTGAAGCTGTCCACGACCTACACCATCGCCGTCGGCGCAGTGGGCTTCGACACCCCCGCGGGCGTCTACCACATCCAGAACAAGGCGGTCGATCCGGCCTGGAGCGTCCCCGACAAGGACTGGGCGGGCGATCTGGCCGGCACCGTGGTTCCCGGCGGCGTTCCCGAGAACCCGCTGAAGGAGCGGTGGATGGGGATCTTCGACGGCGCCGGCATCCACGGCACCGACGACGTCGGCTCGCTGGGCTCCGCCGCCTCCCACGGATGCGTGCGAATGGCGGTTCCCGACGTGATCGAGCTCTACGACCAGGTCGACGTCGGCACGCCCATCTACATCGGCTGAGCCGGCGCCCGCCCCCCGGCCAAGGTTTCCACGCCCGGGGTGCTACCGCGAACGGGCCGGCAGGATCCCCCGCAGCCGCACTTGCGCGCGGGTCATCCGCCCTCCCTCGATGGCTAGATCGGGGTCGAGCAGGACCTGGAACAGAAGCCCTGTGAAGAGCGAGTGGACCAGGCCGGCCGCGTCCTCGGCCGCCTGATCGGTCCCCAGTCCAAGCACGGCGGCGAGGTTTCGCCGCGTATGGAGGAATCCCTCGGCAAGCAGCTCGCCGATTCGAGGGTCGTGCTGTGCGCGGGCGAGCGCGTTGAGGAAGTTCCTCGCCAGGCCTCGGTGGCGCTTGCGCGTGGCCTCGATCAGCTCGGCGGCCGCCCGCAGCCTCTTCGCGGGCGCCAGCCGTTCAAGGTCGCCGATGCCAGCGGCGATCTCCTCGAGCCAGCGGTCGAGCCCCTCGATGACCGCGGCCGTCACGAGCTGGTCCTTGGAGCCGAAGTGGTAGGCGATCGAGGCGAGGTTCGCCCCCGACTCCGCGGTGATCGCCCTCGCGGTGACGCCCTCGGGGGGCAGCCGCTCGAGGCAGCGCAGCGTGCCCTCGAGGAGGTTCGCGCGGTTGCTCCGCTGCGGGCTCACCGGGGCGCGGTCTTCACCGGTGGGCGGGCGTCCACAGGCACGGGCTCAAATTAAACATCTGTATACTTTGGCATCTCACCCAGACGTCCCGGAGCCCGATCATGCTCGTCGCAACAGGCCTTGTCTCGACGGTGCTGGCCGTCCTGGTGTCCTTCGCCGCGATTCGAAAGCTGTCGCACCGGCCGGATGTCGTCGCGAGCTACGCCAGGGTCGGCGTCCCGGAGGATCGGCTCAATCACCTGGCGGCCATCCTCCTTGCCGGCGCGGCGGGGCTGACCCTGGGCCTCCTCTGGGCCCCTGTCGGCGCGGCGGCCGCAGCCGGGCTGGTCGTCTACTTCCTCCTCGCCGTCCTCGCGCACCTCCGTGCGGCCGACCTGGGCAACGCGCCCACCCCCGCCGTGATCGAGCTGCTGGCAATCGCGGCGCTGATCCTCAGGATCCAGACCCTGTAGAGACGGCGAGTCGGGGTCTCATCATCCAATCGAGTGAAGGATTGAGCACGTATACAGTGGTCAACCCTGCACTCACCGCAGCCTGGAGGCCCGGCAGGCTTGCGCCCACCCGCGGCGAACCCATCCGCATGAGCGATGCGAGCGAGATCACGCCCACCTGGGAGGCGGCCCTGCTCGGCTTTCGGCGAGAGCTCGAGACCCGAAGCGTCTCGCCGAACACCATTCGCGCCTACGGCGGCGATCTCGAGGAGCTGGCGATCTGGGCGAGCGCCCGCAGCCACGAGCCGGCGACCCTCGTCTATCGCGATCTGCGCTCGTACGCGGCCGCACTCTCAGGGCGAGGGCTCGCGCGCGCCAGCGTCGCTCGCAAGCTCGCGGCAGTGCGGGCCTTCCACGGCCATCTCGTCCGTCGCGGCGACGCCCAGCAGAACCCGGCCGAGCTACTGCCCAGCCCCAAGCCCGAGTCGAAGCTCCCGCGCGTCCTCGGGCCCGGCGAGGTGGCGGCGCTGCTCGATCGGATCCCTGCCCGCACCCCGCTCGAGCTGCGCGATCGGGCGATGCTCGAGCTGACCTACTCGTGTGGCCTGCGCGCCGAGGAGGTCGTCATGCTCGATGCGGACAGCCCCGACTTCGACGCCGAGACGCTTCGAGTGCACGGCAAGGGGCAGAAGACGAGGCTGACCCCGATCGGCGAGCCCGCCCAGCGTGCGCTCCAGCGCTACCTGGAGCGGGGAAGGCCGGCGCTGGACCCGGCCCCGGGACAGGCGGCGCTGTTCCTCTCGCGCCGCGGCAACCGGCTCGCCACCTCGGATGTCCGCCGCAGGCTCGCCAAGTGGGTGCACGAGGCGGCCGTGCAGGGTCGGATCTCCCCCCATACGCTCCGGCACTCGTTCGCCACGCACCTGCTGGAGGGAGGCGCAGACCTGCGCTCGATCCAGGAGTTACTCGGTCACGCGAGCGTTTCGACGACGCAGATCTACACCCGTGTCGAGCCTGGGCGGCTGCGGCGCGAGTACGCACGAAGCCATCCACGGGCCTAGGCCGATGGTGCCGAAGCCCTCCAGGGCTTAACCTTCCCAATCAGCGGAGATCGCCACGCATGGAGACCAACGTCAAGGCGGTGGAGCTGCGGGAGTTGTGGCTCCGCTACAAGCAGGAGGGTGATGACACGGCGCGTGAGCGCCTTGTGGTCGCCTACTCGCCCCTGGTCAAGTTCATCGCGGGCCGCATGGCCTCGGGCCTGCCCGCGCACGTGGAGGAGGCCGACCTCATCTCCTACGGCCTCCTGGGCCTGATCGGGGCGATCGAGCGCTTCGACCCGGGTCGCGAGATCAAGTTCGAGACCTTCGCCGTGGCCCGGGTCAAGGGCGCGATCATCGACGAGCTGCGCTCGCTCGACTGGGTGCCGCGCTCGGTGCGCGCACGCGCCCGCTCCGTCGAGCAGGCCCACGCCGAGCTGGAGGGGAAGTTCAAGCGCGCGCCCACCGACGAGGAGATGGCGGACCGCTTGGAGATGAGCGTCGAGGAGTTCAACGACGCGCTGCTCGAGATCGCGAACTCCTCGGTGCTGGCGCTCGACGACCTCTGGACCTTCGCCGATCCTGAGGGTGGCGGCAGCCAGATCTCGGTCCTCGACACGATCCAGGACCCGAACGCCATGGATCCCGAGGCCGAGGCGCACACCTCCGAGCTGAAGGACCGCCTGGCGGACGCGATCGAGTCGCTTCCGGACCGCGAGCGGCTGGTGATCGCGCTCTACTACTACGAGAACCTCACCCTGCGCGAGATCGGCGAGGTCCTCGGGGTCACCGAGTCGCGGGTGTCCCAGCTGCACACGAAGGCGGTGCTGAGCCTGCGATCGCGCTTCGGCTCGAAGCTATCCGAATAGACTGCGCCGCATGCCGCACAAGGCGCCCGACAAGATCCGCAACGTCGCGCTGATCGGGCATCGGGGGGGTGGCAAGACGAGCGTGTGCGAGTCGCTCCTGTTCGAGGCGGGCGTCCTCAACCGGCTCGGCCGCACCGGGGATGGCTCGACCGTCTCCGACTTCGAGCCCGACGAGCACGAGCGCGAGATGTCGATCGACGCCGCGGTCGCGTCGTTCGAGTACGACGACCGCAAGATCAACCTGATCGACACCCCCGGCGACCCCTCCTTCGTCGCCGACACGCTGGGCGCCCTGCGGGTGGTGGACGCCGCGGTGGTCGTCGTCAACGCGGTGATGGGCGTCGAGGTCCACACGGACCGGCTCTGGCAGCGCGCCGACAGGGAGGGGTTGGCCCGCCTCGTGTACGTCAACATGCTCGATCGGGAGCGCGCGGACTTCTTCCGCACCCTGGAGTCGCTGAAGGGAGCCTTCGGCCCCCACGTGGTCGCGACCGAGATCCCGATCGGCTCCGAGCACGAGACCCGCGGCGTGATCGACCTGATCGACATGAAGGCGTACGTCTACGAGGGCGAGGGCCGCGGGAACGCGACCGAGCAGGAGATCCCCGCCGAGCTTCAGGCGCAGGCGGAGGAGTACCGCGAGAAGCTGATGGACGAGGTCGCCGAGAACTCCGACGAGTTGATGGAGCGCTATCTCGAGGGGGAGGAGATCTCCCACGACGAGCTGGTCTCCACGCTGAAGGAGGGCGTCACCGGAGGTCGGCTATTCCCGGTCACCTGCGGCGTGGCGACCAAGAACCTGGGCACCAACCGGCTCCTGGAGGCGATCATCGAGGACCTGCCCTCACCGGCCATGTGCCGCCCGGTCGCGGCGATCGACGGGAGCGGGGAGGAGGTCTTGATCGACCCCGACCCCGATGGTGACCTCGTCGCCTACGTGTTCAAGACCACCGCCGACCCCTACACGGGCCGCATCAACCTCCTGCGCGTCTGCTCGGGTGTCCTCGGCTCCGACTCGCAGGTGGTGAACGTCACCCGCTCCGAGAAGGAGCGAATCGGCCAGCTGGCCGCGCCGCGTGGGAAGGAGCACGAGACGGTGGATGCTCTCGGCGCCGGCGACATCGGCGCCGTGGCCAAGCTTCGCGAGACCCGGGCGGGCGACGTGCTCGCCGACAGCAAGGACACGCAGCTTCGCTTCGCCGCGCTCGACCTGCCGGCCCCGGTGATGGCCTTCGCCTACGAGCCGAAGACGAAGGGTGACGAGGAGAAGGCGGCGACCGCGATCCGGCGCCTGGAGGAGGAGGATCCGACGCTCGACGTCCATCGCGATCCCCAGACGGGCGAGCACATCATCGCCGGGCTCACTCAGGTCCACGTCGAGGTGATCGTCGACCGCATCAAGAGCCGCTTCGGCGCCGAGATCGAGCTGCACCCGCCTCAGGTGCCGTACCTGGAGACGATCCGCAAGCCCGCCAAGGCACATGGCCGCTACAAGAAGCAGACGGGCGGCCGAGGCCAGTTCGGCGACTGCCACATAGAGATCGAGCCGGGGGAGCCCGGCACGGGACTCGAGTTCGTCAATGCGATCAAGGGCGGCGTGATTCCCGGCAGCTTCATCCCGGCGGTCCAAAAGGGCGTCGAGGAGGCGATGGCGAACGGCGTCGTCGCCGGCTACCCGCTCAAGGACGTGCGGGTGCGCCTCCACGACGGCCAGTACCACACCGTCGACTCCTCGGAGATGGCGTTCAAGATCGCCGGCTCGATGGCGTTCAAGCAGGCGGCCGCCGAGGCCGAGCCGTGCCTCTTGGAGCCGATCGTGAAGCTGACGATCTCGGTCCCCGAGGACGCCGTGGGCGACGTGATCGGGGACCTCAACTCACGCCGCGGTCATCCGTCCGGCATGGAGCCCAAGGGTGCGATGACCGAGATCCAGGCCGAGGTGCCGATGGCCGAGGTCCTCGACTACGCCCCCGACCTGCGCGCGATCACCGGCGGCCGCGGCGACTACACGATGGAGTTCGACCGCTACCAGGAGCTGCCCGGCCATCTCGCCGAGAAGGTGATCGCCGCCTCGCAGGCGGGCGACGCCGCCCACGCCAGGGCCTAGTCCCCGCTACCTTGGCGCCCGTGCCCGAGCACGAGTTCCAGGAGTTCCGCGCATGCGGGGTATGTGGCCGCACGCTCCTGAAGGGGGAGTCGGCGGTTGACTGCCTGACGCCCGACGGGGCGATCGAACCCGTCTGCAGTCTGTGCCGCCCGCAGGCCGAGGAGGCTGGATGGATGCGTGCCGACTCGCCGCAGGCGCGTGCGGTCCCGGCATCGGCTCGGCGCCGGCGCTCGCTTCGCGGACTCAACCTGCGCGAACGGGCGGCTCGTGCCGGCAAGCGGGTGCGCAAGCCGCCGCCCTCCGAGGACGCCGAGGCCGGGCCGAAGGCGCCCTCGCGCTCACGGCCCCGGGCGCCGGAGCGCGAGGAGGCGGAAACGCCAGACACGCCGGAGCGCCGGCTCCGCCTCGCCGTCGAGCGCTTCAACGAAAGCGACCAGGTGCGAGTCGTCGCCGGGCTGACCCGGTCCCTCGGCAAGCCACAGGCCGCGGTGCGCGAGCTTTCCGACGACCCGCCACGCCTGGAGGTAACCGTCGCCTGGGATCTCTCGTGGTACCGGTGGGAGGTCGGGCTGAACGGCGAGGACGCGCCCCGTCGCGTGGGCAAGGGCGCCGAGGTCGAGGAGCTTGCGGCCGAGGAGATCGACTGGAACACCACCGTCGACGACGAGGGCAGGCTGCGTTGGCGCAAAGGCTCGTAGTCAACGTCGATGGCGGAGCCCGCGGGAACCCAGGGCCCGCCGCGATCGCCGCGGTGGCCTCAACGCCGGAGGGCGAGGTCCTGGCGGAGCGCTCGGAGGCGATCGGCGAGGCCACGAACAACGTCGCCGAGTACCGCGCGATGCTGCTCGGCATCGAGCTGGGGCGCGAACTGGGGGCGAGCGAGCTGGAGCTGGTCGGCGACTCGGAGCTGGTCGTCTGCCAGATCCGCGGCGAGTACAAGGTGAAGCAGGCGCACCTCAGGCCGCTTCACCTGGAGGTGACGAAGGCCCTGACCCAGCTCGACGCCTGGTCGGCGCGCAGCGTCCCGCGCGAGCAGAACGCGGAGGCGGACCGGCTGGTGAACGAGGCGCTCGACTCCGCCTAGGAAAGCCGCCGGCCAAGGCCACCCGCAATTCGGCTTGCGCCGTGGGTTGGGTGCTGTAGCTTCTGCGGCAGGTGGGATCGCTGTCTCGATCGCCATGGCGACGCAGGGCGTGAAGGTGTCCAGCCTGCGCCTGCTTCGACTCGGGCTCGTCACCGTCGCGGTCCTGATCACCGGCCCGGCGGCCGCAGACGCGGCTCTGGTGCCATCGCCGCAGGAGGGCAAGGTGTATCCGGCCGGTCGGTCGGTGCTCCTGCGGGTTAGCGCGGGCCCCCGCGACGACGTGCGGGTGCGGCTCAACGGGACCCTGCTGCGCCACGAGCTTGACCCCTTGCACCGCGGCCGGCACCGCATCTGGCTCTCGCCCAGCCACGGACTGCGTCACGGCGCCAACGTCGCCCGCGTCGTCGTGCGCCCGTTCCACGGCGCGAGGAAGGACCGGTTCGTGCGGTTCACGGTCGCGCGAGACGGTCCGCTGGCCGCGGCGGGTCACGACCTCGCGGCCGCGCCCGGGGCGCGCGTTCGCTTCGACGGGACCGACTCCCGCCCGCACCCGAGCGGGGGCGCCCACCTCGAGTACCGGTGGGCGCTGGCCGGCGCTCCGGATGGCTCGGCGGCGCCGAAGCGGGGCACCGCGCCGACGCTGCGCGGCGCTCGCTCGGCCCACCCCACCTTCCGCCCCGACGTCGAGGGCGCCTACCGGTTCCGCCTGCGGGTGCGCACACCGGACGGCTCGCGCGGCGTCGACCGGGTGACGCTTCGCACCGACCCCCCGCCCCTGCTGGACATCGAGACGATGGCCGAGGAGGACGGCGAGTGGGGGATCCGCGTCGGCGACCAGCACTATCCGGCGACGGCGGGGCAGTGGCTTCAGGTCGTCGTCCTCGACCGCTCGCTCGGGACGCTGAGATCGAACAAGTCCTATCCGTGCCCCGACCTGAGCCACGACGCCCTCGAGCAGTGCGTGCAAGCGGTCCAGCAGGACCTGGACAAGGTCGGCGAGGACGCGCTGGTGATCGCCTCGAACCAGCCCGAGGGCGGCGGCACCACGGCGGCGCCGAACGCCGCGGCGCAGGCGCTCGCGCGGCTGCGGCCGCCGTTCCAGCACAGCCCGGCGAGCGCCGCCGAGCTCAAGCGCGGGACCTACTCGGCGATCGGCGTCGTCGAGGGCCCGACGACCGCCAACAGCGGCTCCGAGAACACGGCCGGCGCCGGCGCGATCGACGGCGTCCTGCTGCGAAACAACCGGCTCAACTACGCGTTCACGACGCCCGAGCACGTCGGCTTCGACACCCAGGCCGAGGGCTCGGACGCCACCAGCAACGTGATCAGGGTCGCCGGGCAGGAC
>Ga0299913_10001623_pt1 | contig 16880 bp, 13 predicted proteins | sample RVTome_9_FD_201360 | JGI IMG/M metagenome (GOLD analysis project Ga0299913, IMG submission 201360) | Soil microbial communities from uranium-contaminated site in the Upper Colorado River Basin, Wyoming, United States - RVT155D38 (version 2) ... | reverse complement strand
GGCCGGTCCATGCCCTTCTCCGCGCTCCTCCGGGTCGCGTCTTCCCTCGTCGCGGCGCTCGCCGTCGCCTTCGCGCTCGCCGCCGTCCCGGCCTGCGCCGGTCGCGGCGGCCGGCTCGAGCCGTCGCCCGGCTCGTTCCTCTGGGTCGCGGCGGAGGACGCCGCGGCGCTGACCGCGGAGGAGGTGGCCGCGCTCGAGCGTAGCGGGATCGGCCGGCTGGTGCTGGAGGCCGGCACCCTGGGCGCCGACGGCCGGCCGGAGATCGAGCCGGTGGCGTTTCGATCGATGGCCGCCGGCCACCTCCCCGCCGTCCGCCTGCCGGTCCTGCTGGCCGTCTCCGGGAGCTGGGACGGTTCGGACGATCCGCCGGAGGCGGGCGTCTCGCTGGCCGAGGGGCTGACCGCGGTCCGCCGCCGCGCCGAGGCCGCCGGCTGGCGGCCGGTCGGCTTCCTGCTCGACCTCGCCCTGCCCGCCGACGAGGAGTCCCTCGAGGGCTTCGCCGCGCTGCTCGAGACCGTCGCGGAGGAGGCCGGCGGCGGCGCGCTGCTCGGCGTGACCGTCGATCCGGCGGTCCTCGGCTCGCCCGGCGTGGAGTCGATCGCCGAGGCCGCCGACCTCCTCGTCGCGTTCCTCTACGGGCCACGCCCGGACGGCGGCCCGGCCGCCGAGGGGGACGCCGCGTGGAGCGTGGAGGCCGCGGGGGAGGGCGCGCGCCGGCTCGACGGGCTCGGGACGCCGTTCCTCGTCGGCGTCGGCACGGTGGGCGAGCTCGTCCGGCTGGACCGGAGCGGCGCCGCGGCGGAGCGCACGACCCGGGCCGACCTCGCGTCGCTCCTCGCGGCCCCCGGGCTCTCCGCGCCGCGTGCCCCCGTGCTCGAGGGGCTCGACCGGCAGCGCTACGAGCTCACCGTCCAGGAGCCGCTCGCCGTCGGAGGGTGGCGGCTGCCGGCCGGGAGCGCCTTCGCGGTCCAGCGGCTGACCGTCCACCACCTGGACGCCTTCCGGGCGCACCTCGCGGAGCTCGGCCTGTCCCGCCACCTCGGGCAGGTCTGGATGCGCCCGCCGCGCGCGGGCGAGGGCCTCGCCGTGCCGGTCGCCGCCCTGACCGAGGTCGCCGCCGGCCGCCCGCCCGGCCCGCGGCTGGAGCTGGCTCTCGAGGAGAGGTCGGCGCGTCGCGGACGGCGGGTGGTGCGGGTCACGCTCTCGAACCCCGGCGGCGAGGCGACCGAGATCGCCTCCTTCGACGCGAACCGGGTGGAGCTGACGACCCCGTCCGGCGCCTTCGTCCGCGTCGACCCGGGCGACTTCCGCCGCTACGAGCTGACCCGCGGCGGCCGGCGGGTCGCCGACGCCCGGTCCGCGAGCCGGGCCGACGGGCTGCGCCTGTACGCCCCCCGGCTGGCCGCCGGCGAGACCCTGACCTCGGGGGACGTCGAGGTCCGCGGCGGCCGGGGCGTGCCGCGGATCGAGGCGACGGCGACCTTCCTCGCGCCGGGCGGCGAACGGGTCGAGGCCGTCGCCGGCGACCCGGCGGAGACGGCCCCGTGCCCCGACCCCTCGCCGCCGTCCTCGTCGTCGGCCTGCGGTCCGGGTCGCTCGACCCCGCGGAAGGCTCGGCGAAAGGGTAGGTGGAGGTGTGTCCCTCGGCCCCCCGGACTGGCGGGGTGGGGGTCGGCGGACCGTCGTGGCGTTCGGCCGCCGCCGGCTCCGGGGCGCCGGGACAGAGATGTTCGGCAGTGGCCGGGGGGACCTCCGTTTACGGCGCCTCGGTGTTCACCAGCTCCTGGTGGCCGGGGGCGGGGCGGCGGGTGATCTCCTGGTCGGGGCCGGGGCGCCGGGTGATCTCGACGGGCTCGAGCTCGATGGCGCGGCCTTCGGCGGCGGAGCGGTGGATCGCCTCGATGATGCGGACGTCGGCGAGCCCTTCGTGGCCGTTCGGCTCGGGCTCGCGGTCGTCGCGGATGCAGCCCGAGAAGTGGACGAGCTCCGCCGCGACGTGGTCGGGGGGCGGGAACTCCTCCTCGGTCGTCTCGTCGCCGACCCGCAGGCGGTGGCGGAGGGTCGCCTTGAACTCGTAGGCCGGCTCGACGAGGAGCTCGCCCTCGGTGCCGACGACGCGGTAGGAGTCGCTGTCCGCCGCGCCGAAGCTCGAGGTGAAGGAGGCGAGCCGGCCGTCGGGGAAGCGGAGCACCGCCGAGGTCATCTCCTCGGTGTCCGCGAAGCGCCCGCTGCCGCTTGCCGAGCAGGCGGTCACCGCCGTCGGCTCGGCGCCGAAGACGTAGCGGGCCGCGTTGATGCAGTAGATCCCGAGGTCCCAGACCGAGCCGCCGCCTTTGGCGACCGGGTTCAGACGGATGTCGTCTTCGTTGGTGACCTGGTTCGCGAAGGTTGCCGAGAAGATCCGGGGCTCGCCGATCTTCCCGGAGCGGACGATTCCGACCGCCTTCGTGTTCGCCCGCTCGAAGTGCAGTCGGTAGGCGACCATCAACCGCACCCCGCCGTCCTCGGCTGCCTCGATCATCTCCCGGCACTCCGCCTCGGTCACCGCCATCGGCTTCTCGACCAGCACGTCCACCCCGGCCCGCGCCGCGGCCACCGTGTACTCGCGGTGGAGGTGGTTCGGCAGCACTAGGTACACGGCGTCCACCTCGCCGCTCGCCAGGAGCTCCTCGTACCCGTCGTAGCCGACCCGCCGCCCGACGCCGTGGCGCTCCCCGAGGACGCGGAGCTTCTCCCGGTCGCCCGACACCAGCGCCGCGAGCTCGGCGTTCTCGGCGTTGGCGAACGCGGGCAGGACTGCGACCTGGGCGAACCATCCGAGGCCGACGACGGCGTACCGGACGGGGTCTTCGGTCGATCGTTCGGGCATCGAGGCGCTCCTCCTCGGGTTGGGTGGGGGACGGTGCGTCGGACCCGGGCATGGTGGGGCCGACCGCCCGGGAGAAGTCGCAGGAACGGTGCCAAGCTGCGGCTATCCCTCGCCGCCCGAGCGGTCGAGCGGCGGGATCCGGCGGCCCGCGTTCGAGCTCTCGATCAACACATCCAGCCGCCGTCGCCGGGTCTCCTGGCGCTTGGCGCTCATCACCCAGAAGGTGGCGGTCTTCCGGTAGCCGGGCGGCTGGGATTGGAAGTGCTCCCAGGCCGCGGTCTCGGCGCGTAGTCGCTCCTCGAGCTCCGGGCTGAAGCGCGCCCGGTCCCGTTGCTCGTAGGAGTACGTCCCCGTCTTCCCCTCGGAGCGCTTCTCGTAGGCCGCGAGCCCGCTCGGCGCGACCCGTCCCTCGGCGATCAGCTCCTCGATCCGCCGGACGTTCTTGGCGCTCCAGGTGCTGCCCTCCCGGCGCGGCGTGAAGCGGATCGTGTAGCTCTCCTCGTCGACCTTCTTGCGGATGCCGTCGATCCACCCGAAGCAGAGCGCCTCGTCGACCGACTCGGGCCAGGTGACGCTCGGGAGGCCGGTGCCGACCTTGTGAAAGCCGACCCAGAGCTCGTCCTCGCGGGTGTGGTTCTCCTCCAGCCAGCGGCGGAAGTCGGCGGGGGCCTCGAAGAACAGCGGTTCGGCCGGAGAGGTCATGAGTCGCGAAGGCAGGTCGCGGCTCGAACTCTACAGGCTGTCGTGAGCCAGGAGGGGGGGCGATGTCCCCTTGCTAGACTGCCGCGGCCGTCCGGGCCGGGGATCTCGGGCACTGCCGACTGCCGACGAACGGAGGGGTGATGGCGCGACGGGACGACGAGGTGGTGGTCGAGGAGGGGCTGGGGGAGGGGGTGTCGCCGGGGGAGGCGCGGGCCGCGGAGGGCGGGCCGGAGACGGTGCGGCCGTACGTGCCCGCGGGGGAGAGCCCGGCGGAGGCGACGTTCAAGGCGATCCTGGCCGGGATCTTCTTCGGCATCCTGTTCGGGGCGGCGAACGCGTACCTGGGGCTGCGGGCAGGGCTGACGATCTCGACGTCGATCCCGGTCGCGGTGATGACGGTGGCGCTGTTCCGGGCGCTGCAGGCGATGCGGATCGAGACCTCGATCCTCGAGGCGAACATGTCGCAGACGGTGGGGTCGGCGTCGAGCTCGGTGGCGTCGGGGGTGATCTTCACGATCCCGGCGCTGTTCCTCTGGGGGCTCGACCCGACGGTGGTGCAGATGACGCTGCTCGCGATGTGCGGCGGGCTGCTGGGGGTGCTGTTCATGATCCCGCTGCGGCGGTTCCTGATCGTTCGCGAGCATGGGAATCTGCCGTATCCGGAGGGGACGGCGTGCGCCGAGGTGCTGATGGCCTCGGAGGCCGGGGGCGGGCGGGCGAAGAACGTCTTCCTCGGGCTCGGGGTCGGGGCGCTCGTCAAGGGGATCACCGGCCTGCTCCAGGCGGTGCCCGACGAGATCGAGGCGCGCATCCCGTTCCTCCGCAAGGGGCAGCTCGGCTCGGACGTGTCGCCGGCGCTCTTCGGGGTGGGCTACATCCTCGGGCCGCGGATCGCCGCGGTGATGGTCGGCGGGGGCCTGCTCTCGTCGCTGGTCATCATCCCGCTGATCGACTGGTGGGGGGCCGGGCGGACGGCGCCGCTCTACCCGGAGACCGAGCTCCTGATCGCCGCGATGGAGCCGGGGCAGATCTGGAACCGCTACGTCCGCTACATCGGGGCGGGCGCGGTCGCGACGGCGGGGCTGATCACCCTCTTCCGCTCGATCCCGACGATGATCGAGAGCTTCAAGGTCGGCGCGCGGCAGCTCAAGGCGCGGCTCGCCGAGTCGACCGGCACGGCCGAGCCGCGGACGGACCGCGATCTCTCGCTCGCCGTGGTCGGCGGCGGCGCGCTGGCGATCGCCGTGGTGCTGGCGCTCTTCCCGCAGGTGTTCTCGACGATCGGCTCGGTCGGCGGGCGGACGATCGCGGCGGTGCTGGTGGTGATCTTCGCGTTCTTCTTCGTCACCGTGTCGTCGCGAATCGTCGGTCTCGTCGGGGTGACCTCGAACCCGACGAGCGGGATGACGATCGCCACCCTCCTCGGCACGGCGTCGGTCTTCCTGCTCCTCGGCTGGACCGACGACGCCGGCAAGGTCGCGGCGCTCACGGTCGGCGCGGTCGTCGCGATCGCGGCCTCGATCGCCGGCGACACCTCGCAGGACCTCAAGACCGGGTTCCTCCTCGGCGCCACGCCCTCGCGGCAGCAGATCGGCGAGCTGGTCGGCGTCATCACCTCGGCGACCTTCGTCTGCCTGACGGTGCTGGTGCTCGCCCACGCCTACGGGTTCGGCACCGCCGAGCTCCCGGCGCCGCAGGCGACGCTGATGCGGCTGGTGATCGACGGCGTGCTGCAGCAGTCGCTGCCGTGGGGGCTGGTGGCGATCGGGGCGGGGATCGCGATCGCCGCCGAGCTGGCGCGGATCCCGAGCCTGCCGTTCGCGGTCGGCGTCTACCTGCCGGTGTCGACGATGGTGCCGGTCTTCCTCGGCGGCCTCCTGCGCGGGATCGCCGTGCGGCGCGCCGACGGCGCCGACGAGAAGGTCGCCCGCCGCGACCGCGGGGTGCTCTTCGGCTCCGGGCTGGTCGGCGGCGAGGGGCTGATGGGGGTGGTGATCGCCGGGCTCGCCGGCTGGGCCGCCCGCCGCGGGGCCGAGCGCTGGACGTTCGGCACCGGCTGGGCGGGGGAGGCCGCGGAGTGGATCGCCGTGGCGCTCTTCGCCGTGCTGATCCTCTACTTCTGGTCGCTCGTCGTCCGGCGGGGGAGGGGCGAGGAGTCGGGTTGACCCACGATCGGCGGAGGGAGCCGTGAGAGCGCCGCCGGCGACCGGCATCCTGCTGGCGGCCGCCTGCCTCGCCGCCTGCCGACCGGCAGGCGAGGCGGGGACGGCGGGGTCCGCGGCGGCCGACGGGCCGGCCCCGGCCGCGCCGAGCGCGGAGGCCACGTCCGGCCCGGGAGCCGTGGCTCCGGAGGCCGCGCCGGCCGCGCCGCCGTGGGTGCGCGACCTCGCGGTGCGGGTCGTCGCCAGCTACCCGCACGACCCGGCCTCCTACACCCAGGGGCTCGAGCTCGCCGCCGGCGTCCTCTACGAGAGCGCCGGGCAGTACGGCGAGTCGTCGATCCGGCGCGTCGACCTCGAGAGCGGCGTGGTGCTCCTCCGGCGCGACCTCCCGCCCGACCTCTTCGGCGAGGGGCTGACCCTGGTGCCCGCCGCCGCCGGCCGTCCCGCCCGCCTGCTCCAGCTCACCTGGCAGGGGGGCGTCGCGCTCGCCCGCGATCCGGCGACCCTCGAGCCGGTCGGCGAGCACCGCTACCGGGGCGAGGGGTGGGGGCTCTGTTTCGACGGCGGCGGCCCCGAGGCCCGGCTGGTGATGAGCGACGGCAGCGCGTACCTGACCTTCCGCGACCCCGCGACCTTCGAGATCGCCGGCGGCGTGCCGGTCACCCTCGGCGGTGCCCCGCTCGGCGGGCTCAACGAGCTTGAGTGCGTCGGCGGGTCGGTGTGGGCGAACGTCTATCCGACCCGGCAGATCGTCGAGGTCGACCCGGCGACCGGCCGGGTGACCGCAACCGTCGACGCGTCCGGGCTCTTGACCGCCTTCGAGGCGCCGGATGCGGAGGTACTCAACGGGATCGCCCACGACCCGGCGGACGGCACCTTTCTCCTCACCGGCAAGTACTGGCCGCGGCTGTTCCGGGTCGAGCTCGTCGAACGCTGAGCCGGCGCCGCCCGCGCCGCTCGGAGCGCCGGCCCCTGGGGTAGACTGCCGGCTCGCCATGACGGCTTCGAATCGAGCACGGACGGTCCCGGGAGGCGCGCGATGAGCGAGTGGTACGTGTCGGTGGAGGGCGGCCAGGACGGGCCGCTGAGCGAGGAGCAGGTCGTCGAGCGGATCCGTTCGGGCGGCGTGCCGGCGAGCGCCTTCGTCTTCCGCCAGGGGATGGCCGAGTGGTCGCCGGTCGGCTCGCACCCGCCGTTCGCGGCGGTCCTCGGCGGGTCGGGCCGGTTCGCGCCGCCGCCCCCGCCGCCGACCGGCGCCGGCGGCGGGGTCCACGAGATCGACTACGAGGTCTTCGGCGAGGAGATGCAGTTCGTCGAGATCACTCTCGACCCGAACGAGGCGTGCATCGCCGAGGCGGGTGCGTTCATGTTCATGGACCCCGGCGTCCAGATGGAGACGATCTTCGGCGACGGCTCGGCCCAGTCGGAGGGCGGCGGGCTGATGGGCAAGGTGTTCGGCGCCGGCAAGCGCCTGCTGACCGGCGAGTCGCTGTTCATGACGCTCTTCGCGAACACCGGCGGCGGGCGGCAGAAGGTCGCCTTCGCCTCGCCCTACCCGGGGAAGATCGTGCCGCTCGACCTGCGCCAGCACGCCGGCAAGATCCTCTGCCAGAAGGACGCCTTCCTGTGCGCGGCGAAGGGGATCTCGGTCGGGATCGCGCTCCAGCGGCGGCTCGGGGCGGGGCTCTTCGGCGGCGAGGGGTTCATCCTCCAGAAGCTCGAGGGCGACGGGCTCGCCTTCCTCCACGCCGGGGGCACGATCGTCGCCCGCGATCTCGCCCAGGGGGAGACGCTGCGGGTCGACACCGGCTGCCTGGTCGCCTTCGAGGAGCGGGTCTCCTACGACATCCAGACGGTGCCGGGGATCAAGACCGCGATCTTCGGCGGCGAGGGGCTGTTCTTCGCCAGCCTGACCGGCCCGGGCCGGGTGTGGCTCCAGTCGCTGCCGTTCAGCCGCCTCGCCGGGCGGGTGCTCTCGGCCCTGCCGCGCGGCGCCAAGGGGCGCAAGGGCGAGGGCTCGGTCCTCGGCGACCTCGGCGAGATGCTGATGGGCGATTGATGCACCGCCGTTGCCCTCTCGCCGGAGCCGCTCTCCTCCTCGCTCTCGCTTCCGCTTCGGCCTCCGCGGCGCAGTCCGCGCCCCCGGCGGGTGCGGCGCCGGTCGAGACCCAGATCGTCCCCCAGCGGGCGATCGCCGCGGCGCGGGACGCCGTCTACCCGGCGCTGGTCAACCTCACGGTCGTCGCGCGCAGCTTCGCCGACGGCCGGACCGTGCGCTACCCGGCGAGCGGCAGCGGGGTGGTGGTCACCCCCGAGGGGCACGTGCTGACGAACTACCACGTCGCCGGCGACGCGACCCGGATCACCGCCACCCTGACCTCCGGCGAGGTGCTCGACGCCGAGGTCGTCGCCCACGACCCGCTGACCGACCTGTCGGTGCTCCGCCTGCGCGCCGCCGAGGGCCGGCGGTTCCCGGCCGCCCGGCTCGGCGACTCGGACGCGCTCGAGGTCGGCGACCCGGTGCTGGCGATGGGCAACCCGCTGGCGCTGTCGTCGTCGGTCAGCCTGGGGATCGTCGCCAACCCGCGGCGGGTGTTCACCGGCCCGGGCGGGGTCGAGATCGAGGAGATGGAGCTCGCGGTGGGGGAGCGGACGGGCCTCTTGACCCGGTGGATCCAGCACGACGCGCTGATCCTGCCCGGCAACTCCGGCGGGCCGCTCGTCGACCTGGCGGGCGGGGTCGTCGGCATCAACGAGCTCGGCGGCGCCGGGATCGGCTTCGCGATCCCCTCGAACGTGGCTGCCGAGGTGCTCGCCCAGGTGATCGAGCGCGGCGCGGTCCGCCGCGGCTGGCTCGGCTTCACCGTGCTGCCGGTCGCCAAGCTCGGGCGGGAGACCGGGGCGCTGGTCGCCGCCGTGCTGCCCGGCTCGCCGGCCGACGCGGCGGGGCTCGAGCCGGGCGACGTGCTCGTCGCGCTGGCCGGTGAGCCCGTGGACGCCCGCTTCGCCGAGCAGGTGCCGCTCGTCTACGGGCGGATCGCCGAGCTGCCGGTCGGCGCTCCGGTCGAGCTGGTCGTCGAGCGCGGCCCCCTGGCCGGCGGCGGCGCGCGCGAGACGCTGACCGCCACCGTCGAGGAGATGCAGGCGGCGCCCGGCGCCGAGGCCGAGGTCGCCGGGCTCGGGGTCACCGTGCAGGAGGTCACCCGGCCGCTCGCCCTCGACCTCGGCTTGCCGTCGGACCGCGGCCTCCGGATCACCGGCGTGCGGCCCGGCTCGCCCGGCGAGCAGGCCCGGCCGGCGCTGACCGCCGGCGACGTGCTCCTCTCCTTCGCCGGCCGGGAGACCGAGCTGCCGGAGGACCTCGCGGCGGCCGTCGAGACGGCGGGCGGGGGACCGGCGCTCGCCGTCGTCCGCCGCGGCCGCGAGGAGCTGGTCACCGTCGTCGAGCGCCGCGACGAGCCCGACCCGCGCTTCGGCGGCGCGCTACCCCAGGCGTGGATCGGCGTCCGCACACAGGTGGTCGGCGAGGAGCTCGCCCGCGCCCTCGGCCTCGGCGAGGCCGGCGGGTTCCGGGTCACCGAGGTCTTCCCGGAGACCGCGGCGAGCCGCGCCGGCCTCGCGGTCGGCGACGTGATCCGCTCGCTCGACGGCGAGGACCTCGGCGCCACCCGCGCCCAGGAGCGCGAGGACCTGCGCCGGGCGATCGAGCGGCGGAGCCCCGGCGAGGAGGTGGCGCTCGGGGTGGTCCGCCGCGGCGCCGCGGGCGGGCCGGTCGAGGTGCGGCTCGAGCTCGAGGCGCAGCCCGCCGAGCCGTCGGTCGCCGACCGCCACCGCCAGGACGAGCTCGAGGTCGCCGTCCGCGAGCTGACCTTCACCGACCGCCTCGAGCGCGGCTGGCCGCCGGCCCAGGAGGGCGTGCTGGTGGTCGAGGTGGCACAGGGCGGCTGGGCCCACATGGCGGGGCTGCGCCTCGGCGACCTGATCCTGCGGGTCGGCGGCGAGGAGGTCGACGACGTCGACGACTTCGCGTCGGCGGTGGGCCGGGCGCTCGCCGGACGGCCGTCGGTCGTCCCGGTCTTCGTCCGCCGCGACGGCCTGACCCACTTCGTGTTCATCGAGCCCGACTGGCCGCAGGACGGCGTCGAGGGCGCCGCGCCCGAGGCCGGGGGCGAAAGGAGCCGCCCTTGACCCGCCGATCCTGCCGCCCGCCCCGCCGTGCCCCGCTCCTCGCCGGCGCGCTGACCGCGGTCCTCGCCGCCGCCGCCGCCGCCCAGCCCGCCGCTCCCGCCGCGTCGCCCGGGAGTGCCCTCCTCGACCGGGTTGCCCCGGCGATCGTCGGGATCGAGGCGGTCCTCCGCACCGAGATGTCGATGGGCGGGCAGGGGACCGACCAGGAGGGGAAGGTCGAGATGGTCGGCGCGGTCGTCGACCCCGGCGGCCTGGTCATGGTGTGGAACTCGCGGATCTCCTCGACCCGCATCCGCGAGGTGCTCGAGGTGATGGGCCGGGCCGACGACGGCTTCGAGGTGAAGATCACCCCGGTCCGCTTCGACGTCACCCTCCCCGGTCGCGCCGACCGGCTCCCCGCCTTCCTGGCCGCCTCCGACGAGCGTCTCGACGTCGCCTTCCTCCAGCTCGAGACCGTCCCCGCCGAGCCGCTGCCGGCGATCGACCTCGGGGCAGCCGCCGAGCCCGCCCTGGGCGAGCCGGTCTACTCGGTCTCGCGCCTCAACCAGAGCTTCGACCGCGCACCGTTCTTCGAGACCGGCCGGGTCGTCGGCCACCTCGCCAAGCCGCGCCGGGCGTGGATCCTCGAAGGGGAGCTGACCGCCCTCGGCCTGCCGCTCTTCGACGCCGCAGGCCGGCCGGTGGGCGTCCTCGCCACCGTGCTGTCGAGCGCCGGCAAGGAGGAGGGCGGCCTGCCGGGGATGGGCGGCCTGTTCGGCGAGTCGGGCAAGACCCTGGGCCCCCTCGGCGGCTTCCTCCTCCCCGCCGAGCCCGTCGCCCGCGCCGTCGAGCTGTCCAAGGCCCGCGCCGCCGAGATGCTCCGCCAGCGCGCCGAGGCGGGGGAGAGCGATGCCGAGAGCGATGCCGAGACCGACGCCGAGACCAACGCCGAGACCGACGCCGAGACCGATGCGGAGACCGACGCGGAGGTCGAATCCTCACCGGATTCAGAACCTCCTGAGCAGTAGAGAGCGCGTAGCGTGCGTCAGGTCCGGCGACCCGGACCGAGGAGCCGAGTGAGGCGCACTCATGTGCGCCGCAGCGAGCGACGAGGGAGGACCGCCGGAGATGACGTACGATCCGCGCTCTCTATCCCACCGGAGCTTCGACCTTCAACATCCTCCCCCAGGCCTGCCGCAAGTTCTCGGGCAGGTCGAGCTCGTCGAACACCTCGCGGACCTCGTCGCGCGACACGTAGGACCAGATGTCGTCCCACTGGGCGTAGCGGAGCAGGTGGGAGACGGCCCAGGCGCGCTCGGCGTCGCTCCCCTCGTCGAGGACGCGGCGGAGCCGCTCGGCGGTGACCTCCTCGTCGGGGAAGAAGTACAGGGGCTCGGAGCCCGCGCCGGCCCCCTCGCCCGAGCCGCCTTTCCTGGAGCCGTCCATCGCCGGGAGTATAGCGTCCGGGACGCCCCCCGCAAGGCGCTCCGCGGCGTCGCCGGCGGGCGCGGCCGGCGGGCTGCGGCCCTCTTGCGGACGCTTGACCGGGCCGCCCCGGTCGGCTAGATTCCCTACCCGGCAGAACGCCGACCGGCGGGCATAACTCAGTTGGTAGAGTGCAAGCTTCCCAAGCTTGATGTCGCGGGTTCGAGTCCCGTTGCCCGCTCCAGCGACCTCCCTTTCCTCTAGCGAATGTCCCTCTTCCGTCGCGACGAGCCGAGCCCGGCGCGGCCAGCCGACCGCCCGGCCCCGGCGCCGCCGCGCGCCGAGCCCGCCGCCGCCCCCGCCGCGCGCCCCGCGCCGCCCGCGGCCCGCGGCGCCGAGACGCGCATCGGCCGCGGCCTCCGGATCGAGGGCCGCGTCCTCGGCAGCGGGCCGCTGACCGTCGAGGGCACGGTCGAGGGCGAGGTCCAGGTCGACGGCCGGGTCGTCGTCGCCGCGGGGGGCGCGGTGCGCGGCCGGGTGCACGCGGCCGCGGTGGTCGTCGAGGGGCGGGTCGAGGGCGACGTCGTGGCGACCGACCGGGCCGAGGTCGCCGCCTCCGGCGCTACCGAAGGGGACATCGAGGCGCCGCGGGTGGTCATCGCCGAGGGCGCCTTCTTCAAGGGCAACGTGACGATGGGCGGGCGCGCGGGCCAGCGGCCGGCCGGGCGCGCGGCGGACGGGGGGGAGCGGAGGTGAAGATCGGGCTGCCGGCCGAGGTCAAGGACAGCGAGTTCCGGGTCGGGATGATCCCCGCCTCCGTCCATGCGCTGACCGCCGCGGACCACGAGGTCATGGTCGAGGCCGGCGCCGGGCTCGGCAGCGGCATCGAGGACGACGAGTACTCCGCCGCGGGTGCCGAGATCGTGGCCTCCGCCGACGAGGTGTGGGAGCGGGCGGACATGATCGTCAAGGTCAAGGAGCCGGTGGGCGCCGAGTTCGGGCGCATGCAGCGGCGGCAGACGCTCTTCACCTACCTCCACCTCGCGCCGCTCCCCGAGCTCACCGACGCGCTGCTGGAGAAGGAGGTCACCGGGATCGCCTACGAGACGGTGACCGACCCTCAGGGCCGGCTGCCGCTGCTCACCCCGATGTCCGAAGTCGCCGGGCGGATGTCGGTCCTCGCCGGCGCCTCGTACCTGCAGAAGTTCCGCGGCGGGCGGGGGACGCTGCTGACCGGCGTGCCGGGCGTGCCGCCGGGCGACGTGGTGATCATCGGCGGCGGGATCGTCGGGATCAACGCGGCGAAGGTGGCGCTCGGCCTCGGCGCCCGGGTCACCGTGCTCGAGGCCAACCTCGACCGGATGCGCTACCTCGACGACGTCTTCCGCGGCGAGCTGACCACCCTGGCCTCGAACCACCACAACCTGTGCACGGCGATGGCGCGGGCCGACCTGCTGATCGGCGCGGTGCTCATCCCGGGGCGGTCGGCGCCGACGCTGGTCACCCGCGACATGCTCTCGCAGATGAAGAAGGGCTCGGTGATCGTCGACGTCGCGGTCGACCAGGGCGGGTGCTTCGAGACCACCCGCCCGACGACCCACTCCGACCCGGTCTACACGGTCGACGACGTCGTCCACTACTGCGTCGCGAACATGCCGGGCGCCGTCCCCCGCACCTCCACCTTCGCGCTGAACAACGCCACCCTGCCGTACGCCCTGGCGCTGGCCAACAAGGGCGTCGAGCAGGCGGTGCTCGACGACCCGGGGCTCCTGGCCGGCGTCAACACCTACCGCGGCGCGATCACCTGCCCGCCGGTCGCCGAGTCCCAGACCCGCCCGTACCGGGCCCTCGTCGAGCTCCTCGACGACTGAGCGCGGATCGCACGCCATCTCGGGCGGTCCTCACTCTTCGGTCGCTCGACGTAGCGCTGCTACGCCTCCCTCCCTCATCGCTCCGGGTCGCCCGACCTGACGCACGCTCCACGCTCAGGCTAGAACCATCCCCGGCGCCTGAAGAAAACGACCAGCGCGCCGGCGACGACGGCCATCGCGCCGAGCGCGGCCGGGTAGCCCCACGCCCAGCTCAGCTCCGGCATGACCTCGAAGTTCATGCCGTAGACCCCGGCGATGAAGGTCAGGGGGATGAAGATGGTGGCGATGATGGTCAGCACCTTCATCACCTCGTTCATCCGGTGGGAGAGGCTGGACAGGTAGACGTCGAGCATCGAGCCGGCGAGCTCGCGGTAGGTCTCGAGGATCTCGAGCACCTCGACCGCGTGGTCGTAGCAGTCGCGCAGGAAGACCTTGGTCTCACGGGTGACGTGGGGGGTCTCCTCGCGGTGGAGCGAGTTGACGACCTCGCGCTCGGGCCAGGCGGCGCGGCGGAGCTGGAGGAGCTCGCGGCGGATCTGGTAGATGCGCTCCAGGGTGGCGGGGGAGGGGTCCTCGATCAGCTCCGCCTCGAGGTCCTCGATCCGCTCGCCGAACGCCTCCAGCAGCGGGAAGAAGCCGTCGATCACGGCGTCGATCAGGGCGTAGAGGAGATAGTCGGCGCCCATCCCGCGCGCCCGGCCCTTGCCGCGGCGCACCCGCTCGCGCACCGGATCGAAGGCGTCGCCGGGCCGCTCCTGGAAGCTGAGCACGACGTCGGGGAGCAGGAACAGCGCGAGCTGCTCCGGCTCGAGCTCGTCGCCGTCCTCGTGGAAGCCGCGGACGACGACGAACAGATGGTCGTCGTACTCCTCGACCTTCGGCCGCTGGCCGACGTTGGCGACGTCCTCGAGCGCCAGGGCGTGGAGGCCGAAGACCCGGCCGATCGCGGCGAGCAGCTCGACGTCGTGCAGGCCGACGACGTCGAGCCAGAAGACCCCCGGCTCGCCGCCGAGCGCCGCCCGCCGCGCCGCCTCGACCTCGGCGACCGACGCCAGCTCGCGCTCCTCGCACCCCCACGGCCCGTAGTGGAGCAGGCGCATCCGCACCTCGTCGACCTTCCGCTCGGCGGGCGGGCGGAGGGTTCCCGGTGCGGTCCCGGGGGCGGCGTGGCGGCGGATCAGGCTCTTGAGCATCGCTCGGGTGCGGCGCGGGGATCTTACCGTCCGGCGACCGGGTCGGGCCGAGCGGCCAGGCCGGCCAGGCGCGGGATCGCGGCGAGCATCGCCCGGACCGGAGCGAGCGACAGGCTGTTGCCGGCGAGCCGCCATGCGTTGGCGCGGGGGAGGTCCGGGGGCAGGCGATAGCTCTCCGGGAAGCCGAGGAGGCGGAGGATCTCGGCCGGCGAGAAACGGCGGAGGGCGGCCGGTTCGTCGTCGCCCGGCTCGCGGGGCGGCCGGGCGCCGGTGGATGCGGTGCCTTCCCGGCGCAGCCGGAGGTAGGAGCCGCTACGGACGGGGGAGCGGCCGTAGGCGGAGGTGAAACAGGCGGTGACCGCGGCGGGGTCGTCCGGGTCGACGACGTCGAGGGCGTGGCGGTACCGGCGGACGAGGTCCGGGTCCATGGCGAGGCCGGGGTCGGGCGAGGCGTCGAGGTAGGCGGTGAGCGGAGGGTCGGGACGCGCGTCGAGCGGAGACTCGGAACGGGCGAGGCGGGGCGGGTCGGGACGGGCGGCGCGGGCGGGGTGCGGATGAGTGGAGCTCGGCGGCGCGCCGTTCGGCTCGGTGCCGGGCAGCCCGGCGGTCCGCAGCGGCTCCGCAAACGGCCCTCCGGCGACCAGGTAGAACCGCCGCCGCCGGTTGGGCACGCCGAGCTCGCTCGGGCAGAGGAGCCGCTCGGCGACCCGGTAGCCGGCCGCGTCGAGCGTCTCGCGCAGCCGGCCGTGCATCCGCGAGCGGGCGAAGCCCGGCACGTTCTCGAGGAAGAGGTAGGGAGGCCGGGCCTCGGCGATCCGCCCGAGGAGTGCCAGGAGGCTCCGCGCCCGCGGGTCGTCGACGTCGCGCCCCCGGCCGCGGCGGGTGTAGGGCTGGCACGGCGGCGCCAGGGTCCAGACGTCCGCCGCCAGCGCCGCGAGCTCGTCCGCCCCGACCGACTCGAGCGTCCGCACCTCGGCCCGGTGCGGGAAGTTCGCCCGGTAGACGCCGAGACCGACCCGGTCGACGTCGAAGGCGGCGACGACCTCCGCCGCCTCGCCGACCGCCGCGGCGACACCGCCGATCCCGCAGTACAGCTCGAGCAACGGAGGACGGCTCGCGGGCGCGCACCGCACCTCGCCGCAAGAGGCCTTCCCGTCGTCGACGGGCGCCCCTACCGCCGATCTCTCTCTGCCGATCGCCGTCTCGCCTCCCGGCCCCTCTCTTGGCTGATGCAGTTGGGGTTGATCGAGTCGTTCGTCCTCACGGCACGAACCGGTATCCCACGCCGCGCACCGTCCGGATGTGGCGAGGGCGCCACGAGTTCTCCTCGAACAGCTTGCGCAGCGCGACGATCACGTTGTCGACGACGCGGGTGTTCGGATGGTGGGGCAGCTCCCAGACCTCGGCCAGGAGCTCGCGGCGGCTGATCACCTCCTCGGGACGGGCGGCGAAGAGCTCCATCACCGCGATCTCCTTGCGCGACAGCTCGCGGACGCCGCCCAGGGTCTGCGCCTCGAAGGTGTCGAAGTCGATCCAGAAGTCGCCGAACTCGAGGCGGCGCGGCGAAGCGCCACCGGCCTCCTCCCCGGGCGCGCCCGCACCGCCGTCCCGTGCCCAGGCGCGGCGGCGGAGCAGCCCCTCGGCCCGGGCGAGCAGCTCGGCGAGGTCGAACGGCTTGACCACGTAGTCGTCGGCGCCGACCTTGAGGCCGTAGACGACGTCGTCGGGCTGGCTGCGGGCGGTGAGGATCAGGATGGGGGTGAAGACGTTCTCCGCCCGCAGCCGGCGGCAGACCTCGAAGCCGTCCATGTCGGGCAGGCGGACGTCGAGAACGATCAGGTCGTAGCCGCCCGATGCCGCCTCGTCGTAGCCGCGCCGGCCGTCGTGGGCCACGTCGACCCGGTAGCCCTTGAGGCCGAGGTTGAGCGCCAGCCCCTCGGCGATCGCCTCCTCGTCCTCGACGACGAGCACCCGGGGCTCGCCGCCGCCGGGCCCCCCGGCCGCGCCCGCGCTCATCGGCCGGCCCCCGCAGGCTGGACCCGCGGCAGCTCGATGACGAACCGGGTCCCCGGCCGCCCCTCCTGCGAGAAGGCCCGCACCTCGCCCCGCATCTCGCGCACCAGGCCGGAGACGATCGACAGCCCCAGGCCGGAGCCGGCGCGCCGGGCGTCGGAGCTCGGGCCCGCCTGGTAGAAGCGGTCGAAGATCCGCGCGAGCTCGCGCCGCGGGATGCCGGCCCCGTCGTCCTCGACGGTGATCCGCGCGATCGAGTCCTCGTCCCACACCCGGCAGCGCACCTCGCCGCCGGGGCGGGAGAAGCGGGCGGCGTTGTCGAGCAGGTTGTCGAGCACGCGGGTCAGGCCTTCCTCGGTGGCGAGCACGGTGGCGGCGGTGTCGACCGCGGCGTCGAGGACCACGCCGCGGCTCTCGATCCGCGGCCCGACCTCCTCGAGGTAGCCGGTGAAGAACGGCTTGAGTGCCACCGGCTCGA
>Ga0299913_10001622_pt1 | contig 16895 bp, 15 predicted proteins | sample RVTome_9_FD_201360 | JGI IMG/M metagenome (GOLD analysis project Ga0299913, IMG submission 201360) | Soil microbial communities from uranium-contaminated site in the Upper Colorado River Basin, Wyoming, United States - RVT155D38 (version 2) ... | reverse complement strand
GTCCTCCAGAACGTTCTGGCGCTTAGGCTGCCTCTCACACGCGAGCCAGGACATGACACCGAGCAATAGCGCTGTTCGGATACCTTTCACTCCGAACTCAGCAAGCGCTACCATCAAAAATACCTTCTCATCCGCGAGGTTCATGAACCGCTTCTCTCAGGAGCTCCAATGGAGAAGGCATCGCAGGACTGAGAATCTTCCGTTTCCAGTCGGGTACCATCCTGTCCAGAAGCAATATCAGCGCTAGACCCTCATCCTGAGACCAGCTGTTCTCGGAACCTCGGAGGAAGGCAATGATGTCAGCGTCGGCATGTGGCCACGCGGGATCGGCCTGATGAGACTTAAAGCGCACCCATTCCGCCAGCCCTTCCATGTTGAGAAAGACACCTTCCAACTCCGAGTACAGTTCATCGCTCCCTATGAAGAAGCGTTCGCGCCGCCGCTGTGCGATCGAGATCGCCTCCGCGGCCAGGCTGATGCTGCGATTCAGATCCGGCTCGGCGACCGCGGCGTAAAGCAGATCTCGCTCGGCAATGAACATCCTTCTGTACTCACGTGAATCTCCAAACCGGCCTTCGACAACGTCGTCGTCGAACCGCGCAGGTAGATCGAACCGCTCTCCGATGGCACGAACGCGATGGTGCAAGTCAGGCAGTTGACGGGTGTGAATCATCTCATGGAGCGCAGCACTGGGGATGCGAATGGCAAGATGTGGATCTTGGGACGCTCGGGGATGTCCACTCCAGAGTTCGGGCAGGGCGAGCACCAGGAACGGGTCTTGACCTGCCGGGCCCGGCATTGCCACCGCTATGATCTCGGCCGGAATCCGGGATCCATTCGGCAACCCGACGTTGCCGTCGTGCGACCGCGCTCGGACTGGAGCAGACCCGCCAGCGAAGCGCAGCAAAGTATCAAGGTCCTCTGACCCTGGGGCATCGCTCACATCGTTCCCCAGATACCACTCGCACGAGGCATTGAACAACACCATCCTTGGCAGGGGAGCGGGATCTATCTGGAGAAACTCACGACTCGCACGCGTCCAGTCGTCCAGTAACCCTTGAATCCAACGCGTGTCTGAATCCGTCAGAGGGCACTCAAGGGCTGCCGGCTCGTTCGTCTGAGGTCTGGCAACACAGCCTGATAGCACGATCACACCTATAGCGAAGGCGCGTTTCACATCCGTCTGCATCAAGGTTGCATCCGACTCGTGCTCTGAGCATAGGCGCTCTTGACGCCGCGAGTCTACTTGCAGTATACTTGAGTAATCATGCATTTATCGACGACCATCGCGACCACCCCGAGCCTCGAGCTCTGCCTCGCCCTCATGCGCGGCGCGAAGGTCATGAGCCGTCGGATCGACGGCCGGCTGGGCTCTCTCCACGGGATCAGCTTCGCGGACTTCGCCATCCTCCTCCAGCTCGGCCGTGCGCCCGGCGCTCGTCTGCGCAGGATCGATCTGGCCGAGCAGGTCGGGCTCACCGCGTCCGCCGTGACGCGCGCGCTTATTCCCCTCGAAAAGATCGGCCTGGTGTCCCGCAAGTCGGATTCCAGCGACGCCCGGGTAAGCTACGCGTCTCTGACCGCGGCCGGCCGCAGGGTCCTGGAGGAGTCCTTGGAAAGCGCAGAGACGCTCAGCCGGGAGATCGTGCCGGAGGACGAACCCTTCACCGAGTGCAGCCGAATCTTCGATCAGCTTTGATCAAGGCGGATGAGATTTCCGCACGTATCGTCGAACACGGCGAAGTCTTGACACCGAGCCTCTTCGGTTCTTCGGGCGAGGCAACCGTGAGAAATTTGAATTCTCTCACGGGGATTTCCTTCTTCTTCACGAAGCGCAAGACCTCATACAGGCCTCTCTTGTCCGCCAAACAATCGCCTTCAGCAGCGCGCCGTCAGTCGAGTCCGCGGCGGGGCGGGGTTATGCGTCGCTTCGTTGGCCCCTTGGAAGGCACGTTATGGTGCTGGACTACCATTGCAAAGGAAAGCAGGGCGCGCCAATACTGCGCTCCGGCCACGTTCACCAGGTCGTTATGTCGGGCGCCCTCGACCCAGAGAAGCTGCTTTGGCTCCGGTGCCGCCTCAAATAGGCGCTGACCGTGCCAGGGCGCGATGACTTCATCCTCTGATCCGTGAATCACCAGAACTGGGCATTCCACCTCGCGGATGTTGCGCAGGTTGGGAAACCGGTCGAAAGGGAGGAGTGGGATGCGAGTCATAACTCGAAAGGCGCTTACGAATCCGCTCTCCAGGATGAGCCCGCCGACTGGCACACGGGAAGCAAGTTCCGTCGCGGGTCCTGAGCCTACCGAGCGACCGAGTAGGATCAGTCGATCGGGCTGGACGCCGAGTTCCTCGACGGCATAGCGATAAACTGCTTGGAGGTCACGGTACGCTCCTTTCGCACTCGCCGGCCCACCCGTGCTGAGCCCGTAGCCGCGGTAGTCATAGGAGAGGACGGAGAAGCCATTACGGTGAAACTGCCGAAGCAGTGGGGCCAGATGACCGAGATCCTCCGCATTACCGTGACTATAGAGAATGGTGAGAGCGGCGCTGGAATTCTGTAAATGGAGCGTTGCAATCCCCGCATCGTCACCGATCGGAACGAAAACGATCGGGAGCTGCCCCACACTGTACGAGCTGGTAGGTGGCCGGAAAATCAATCGGTCCGCCAGGAAGTAAGCAGCCACCGCGACGGTGAAGTAGAGTCCCGCAATTAGGAGAAGTGACTCCTTGAACAATGTGACTCCGGAAAGAATTAGGATGGCCTAACACGCACGTTGAGCGGCCGCGGCGAGCATGCAAGCCAGCGGATCCTCAGCATGCGCGGATCATCGCCAAACGGTCACGGCTTATATGGCGCGTCGGAGCGGTGCGCATCAGGCAGCTGCTCGTCCAGAGATTGGCGGTACCGCAGGCAGCCCCGGAGAAACTCCGGCCACGTAGGGACCATCGGCAGCGGGTCGGTCTTTTCGGGTAGGAGACCCCAGAGTGCCGGGTGATGCCAGCAAAGCGCGTGTCCGGTGCTGTCCCGGTGCGCTCGGATCCCCGCGCGCAACCGCCTCACCTCCGCCGTCAGCTGCTCGCGCGTCATCGCTTCGAGGTCCTCGTCCACGATACCTCCCTACCAAGCCGCTGCGAGCGGCCGGCAATACATGTTGTCCGTCGACGTTTTAGGATCAGGCGCGGAAAGGCCAACGTGAATCTTGCCTTTAACCAACAAGCCGGCGCCTCACCTCCGGTAACAGTTGGCTGACAGTGTGACGAATGCGGCATAACTTTGTTGGTTTTCAGCCGCGAAACGCATCGCGGCGAGCGACAGAGACGGGTTAGACGCGAGCCCCGAAGCGGGCGGTGCCACAGAGCGTTTCGTCCGCCTGCAAAGGCGAATCATGCGCCGCTACCGTTCGTACGCCTCGGCCCACGCGAGGAACCCCGGCGCGATCTCCTCCAACACCGCTAACAGTTCCGCGGACGATTCCGGCTCCCATTCCAGGTCGCTCATCCGATCCAGCGCCAGTAGAGAGAGCCCAAGTGCTTTCACGTCAACCTTAGCGGATTGGTGGCCGCATAACGTACTGCCGCTCAGCCGCGAGCGGGCCGGCGATCTCGGCCAATTGGGGGACGGCACCGGTTGCGGCGGCGTGTTTAAAGACGAATTGCCGAATCGTGCTGTCCAGCGAGTCATCTGGACGAACCGTTGTGTCAATCATCCGAGAGTTTCTGCGTTCAAGTTCCAAGTGCGGGAGTCGGCATACCGGCTTGGTTAAGCGGCGCCAGGGCGGGGCTGTTTATGATCGGATCAGCCGAAAACGTGCCCCCGCCCGGCGTCCGCTTGAACGCGATGTTATGCGGCGCGCCCGTTCCATATTCACTCACGCCGTTGCCACTCCGAATTGCGGAGTCTCGCTGATTTCACTGGCCGTGGCTACTCAGGCTATTTCGCTGCTCCAGAATGCGCAGCCATCTGCCACCGCGCTTGACGAAAACGGTTGATTCTCGGGTAGATCTGCTAGACGGTCCATCTGCACCTTGCCAGGAGTAGCTCATTATGTACGTGGCGACCGCCGTATCGCCGTGTATGCGTACCTGCGTATCCTTCATTTCGACGGAGCTAAACTTTCGGTTGTTAGGTCCATTCTCCCTGATCTCCCTTAGAATATCACCAAGGGTGTAAACAGTACCGTTCGATCCAACAGAGATGTAGTCGCTTGCATAGTTCCGCTCAAAACGCGCAATCTGGCTTTGGGCGCTAGCTGACTCGAGTGACAGGGCCGATTGCACATCCTGATCGAGTATGTTTCTAATTTCTAGCTCAGCAGCACTATCGGTACTGGCGACAGGCTCCCTTTGATCACCCGCACAGGTTCTTGTCGTTTGACCCCTAGTAGAACTTATAGTCACAAACATGAACCCAAGCAGCATTAGAACAGGCTTCATGGCGGATTTCCTCAAGCAAGAGAATGATGGTTTCCTGGTTCTCCTATCAGAGTGGACCTACTGCAAGTGTTCGATCGCCGTATAACGGGTTGGCGATCAGCGGCGGCGCGCAGCGCCGACCGTCTGCATCGACTTGTTATACAGCATCCCACCTCCTGCTTGTGCTTGCCGACGACGAACTCCTGATCCTCCTAATCCCCGGTGCGCGTTCCCGTACGCCTGCCGTCGAACACGGTGGTCCAGTGGATCGTCGGCCCGTCGTCACCCTCTGTGAATCCGATCCAGGCGTCGAGACCCGGAACGTAGAGTATACCGTTGTCTACAGGGAACATGTTGTATCTCAGCCCCTCGTTGACGCGTGCAAGGGGAGCGAACCACCCGTCCTCGAGGGCCCAGCCGACATTCATCCAGGTCGGCGGAGGATTCTCGATGGACACCCGTGCGCCGGACTCCGTTTCATACACCCCCAGAACCGAGGCAAAGTCCTCGATAGACGGGAATGCGTCAAATATCGATGGAGCGAGTTCGATGTACTCAGGAGTCTCAAGCGGCGCGGGTTGCCTCCCCTCAAGGATGTCGATCAAGGCAATGGCCAGCCTGGACTTCAGCCAACTCGGCATTTGGACATTGCTCGTATAGACGACGGCCTGTCGCCGATCGGCATCCCAGTAGGCGAACGTATATTGGCCGCTTTCGCCTGTGAAGTAATAGCGTCGCCCTGCATCCGGGTAATACCAATTCAGGAGATTGAGGGCGGACGGATGCTCACCCAGGACGGGAGGCGCGAGTCCAGCTTGGAGCGTGCTTCCACTCAAGACCGGATTCGAATAGAACGACGTGACCCAGCGGTAGAGGTCGCGCGCTGAGTAGTAGAGTCTTCCCTGCCCGTATACCTGCCGATTGTCGGGCTGATCGGCGAGCTCGAGCGTGCCATCGTCGGTGCGCCGATACGCATGCGTCCGCACGCCCGGCCAGTCGCTGGCCTCGGCCGGCGGGAGGAAGGACGAATCCATCTCCAGTGGGTCGAAGATGCGCTCCCGGAGAAAGGAGGCATAGGACATGCCCGTGACGCGCTCCATCAAGATGGCGGCCATGTTGAATCCTGCACCGCTGTATACGAATCCACTCCCTGGAGGAAAAGCGAGCGGTGGTTCATGCTCGATCAGAACCTCCAGGAGGCCCTCGTTCGTCCATGTCTCCGCCTGCGGAGCCAGGAAGGTGAAGTAGACATTATCCGGATGAAGGCCGGAGCTGTGGGTGATCAGATGCCGAACCGTGATTCCCGGATACGGAAACTCAGGAAGATATTTCGTCACCGGATCATCGAGGTCGATCCGGCCGTCCTCGTGTAGCATCAGAATGGCGGCTGCCGTCAGCGTCTTCCCCAACGAGGCGCCATTCGAAGGGGTGTTCGGCGTGAACGGAACGCCTTCGGCAACGTTGGCCAGACCGAAGCCGCGCTCGTAGAGGATTTCGTCGTCCCTCCCTACGACGACCGCGCCGTTGAAGAGTCCTCGCTCGTGCAGGTCGGTCATCAGCGTGTCGATCGACGCCGCTACGGAAGATGTCCTCTGGGCTTGCGCGCAGGAGACCACCATCGTGGTCGCGACTCCAAGAGTCGCCACCGCAAGACTTGCTCTCCCAGGAGTCATCGTGTGTACCTCCGTTCATTCGCACAGAAATCTCGCCCGTACTTCTTTGGATCATGCTGTATAACGTCGGCGCTCACCCGCGCCCACTGCGGCGCGGGAGCGACGCGGGCGGTGTCGGGTGCAGCGCCATGTTATGCCTTGAGTTCCGAATCGTCGACACCAGTGCCGAACCCAGTCCTGATGTCGCTCTTTAGCTGCGTGTCGAAGGACTTGCCCCAAAGATAGCGGTCCTTGTCCCTCAGCGTCGCCCGGTCAGGGACTTCCCGCCTGACCCGCTCGATGTACTGCTGGTAGCGGGGCCACAAGCCAGCGAACTTCTTGTACTGCGCGTCGGCGAAATCATCGAGCACGTCGCAGACTCGCACGTCGTAAACAGTGAAATCGTCGGGGTACAACACCGACAGGATTGCGGAGGCCATGGGTAACCGGAAGCCCCAGCCTTCAATCAACACCGAGAGGCGCTGCTTGGAGTCGGTCGCAGTCTGCAGTTCACGAGTCAAGGCCCTGACGGCGCCCTCCAACTCTGACTCCCCGCGCGCCAACAGCCTTCGGGCCACCTTCGACTTGGAGCGGTTTGCTTTCCAAATGACGATACAGAAGAAATCGAAGGTCGACAGGTGCTTGTCACGCCGGAACCGCTCAGACACCTCGCCGAAGAGGTAGCCTTCCAGATCGTAGTACTTCGCGTAGTCAGGTTCGCTCATTCCTCGATTTGCCCCGATCTTCGCCGAGAGGCCTAACGCCTGAATTAAGCCGCGCCGCGAAGCGGCGTCGGCTTGAATGAGTTGTTAGGTGGCGCTCGAAGGAGGCGCAGACTGAGGGAGGCCGTTCTTGGGCTTAAACCGTCCATAGACCCATGCCACCGCACTCCAGCTGACGAACAAGATTAGCGTGCTCGTTGCCGCTGTCGCGACATCTCGCTTTCCGCTGAGTACGAAATCCACGTTCACTAAGGCCATCTGTGAAAGGACGATTACCATCGCCGCCTTGAAGGGCGCACGAATCATCCGTTCAATCCACACGAAGAGAGCAATGTAGACCGCGATGGCGACAACAAAGGCCAGCGGAAGCGGAAGCAGTTGAGCGGACGGCGCATCTCCACCTCTCAACGGGTCGAGCAATAGAAGCACCCCAGATAGATAAAACGCAGCAAGCGTGAAAAATGCTGCGACGAATGAAAGTATGTGTGTGCGCATCGTATTGCCCTCGCTATTGGAGTCGGTGGAGCACGGAGAGTTGCCGCGCCACCTAACTACAAGTATCCAGTTCCGTATATCCTGATAGCAGGGTGATCGCTGGCGGGCTATTTGCGCGCGGCCCGTTCGGCCTCGAATCGCTTACCTGACACAGGCCACTCACGATACACCCGCTTTGCCGGTTCCTATCTCTCGGGTTATCCCGCCAGCGGCGATCTGCTGATCTGGATATACTGCGACGGGCTTCAGCGGTCCAGCGGAGAGCGCACACCGCTTCCGCCTCGGTTCAGAACATGCGTGTAGATCATAGTTGTGCTGACGTCGCGGTGCCCGAGGAGCTCCTGGATCGTCCGAATGTCGTAGCCGTCCTCGAGCAGGTGGGTGGCGAACGAGTGCCGCAGCGTGTGGCAGGTGGCGGGCTTGGCGAGATCCGCGCTCTGGACGGCGGTTTCATCGCCCTCTGGAGCACGGACTCGTGGAGGTGGTGGCGACGCTGACGGCCGGTCGTCGGATCCCGGTAGAACCGCGTCGCGGGGAAGACCCACTGCCATCCCCATTGCCAGGGCGCGCGCGGATACTTCCGCTCGATCGCTGTCGGCAGTTCGACACTCCCGAGGCCCCGGGCCAGATCCCGTTGATGCTGGCGACGCACGCGCTCGACGTGCTCCCCAAGGGGCTCTCGGAGCGATTCCGGGAGCAACGTCACCCGGTCCTTCCTCCCCTTTCCGTCCCGTACGACGATCTCCCGGCGATCGAGATCGACATCCTTGACCCTGAGTTGCGCGCACACGAGGACGCGGAGTCCGGCACCATACAACAGGGACGCCATGAGCCATGGCGTCCCATTCAGACGATCGAGAACGGCAGTGACCTCGGAGCTCGTGAGAACGACTGGCAGCCGCGACGGGCGCCGGGCGCGCACAAGGTCGTCCAGCCATCCGAGCTCGATCTTCAGCACCTCGCGGTACAGGAACAGGATCGCGCTCAGCGCCTGGTTCTGCGTCGACGCGCTGACGTTCCGTTCCACCGCCAGGTGGGTGAGGAACGCGGAGACCTCCGTTTCCCCGAGCTCGCGAGGGTGGCGTACGCCGTGAAAGCGGACGAAACGGCGGACCCATGCCACGTACGCCTTCTCCGTACGACGGCTGTAGCCGTGGACACGGATGGCCGCGCGCACCTGGTCGAGTAGTCGAGGTGACCGCGACTGCGCGAGAACCGTTTTCTCGGACACGTTGACCGGGAGCGCCCGCAAGCACCACGCCGAACGCCGGGAGCTGCCTAATGTGCGCGATGGCCGGTTTGACCGCGCAGCGTGGCGTCGGGTACCGTAGGGACGGCGCGCGAGGCGCCGCTTCCCCGCCACCGGAGGTCCGGGTCCTTGCGGTACGCGTTCGTCATCGATCAGGGCCGCTGCATCGGCTGCCACGCGTGCTCGGTGGCGTGCAAGGCAGAGCACGACGTCCCGCTCGGCGACTACCGGACATGGGTCAAGTACGTCGAGAAGGGCGCGTTCCCCGACGTGCGGCGCTTCTTCACCGTGCTACGCTGCAACCACTGCGAGGCCGCGCCCTGCGTCGAGATCTGCCCGACGACCGCGCTCTACCGCCGCGACGACGGGATCGTCGACTTCGACAAGGACGCCTGCATCGGCTGCAAGGCGTGCATGCAGGCCTGTCCCTACGACGCGCTCTACATCCATCCCGACCGCGGCACCGCAGAGAAGTGCAACTTCTGCTCGCACCGGATCGAGGTCGGCCTCGAGCCGCCGTGCGCGACCGTCTGCCCCGCCGAGGCGATCCTGGTCGGGGACCTGGACGACCCCACGACGCGCGTGGCCCAGATCGTGGCCACGCAGAAGGTCGACGTGCGGAAGCCCGAGAAAGGGACGATGCCGAAGGTGTTCTACGTGGACGGCGAGCCGCGCGCGCTCGTCCCGGGCGCGTCGTCGCCCGCCGGAGGGTACATGTGGGCGGATCGCGGTCCGGGAGGGAGCGAGGCCACCGAGGAAGTGCACGGAACACACAGCAACAGGTCGAGCATCGCGGGCAGCACGATGGGCGGAGGCACGGGCGGACTCCGGCCGGGCGCGCCGTCTGGAGTCCACGTCGGCGAGCCCCCGGCCGCGTGGCTGGGGAGCGACCTGCCGCCACCGGCCTTCGCGCAGGCGATGACCGCCGACGAGTACCCCGATGCGGAGTTCTTCCGCGGGGTCTGGGCGGGGCTCGCGCCCGCGCGCACGACCTACGACGTCGCGCACGCCCGCCCGTGGGGATGGAAGGTGTCGGGCTACCTGTGGACCAAGTCGATCGCCGCCGGCGCGTTCCTGGCCGCCGCACTCGCCCCCTGGCTCGCGCTTCCCGCCGATCTTACCCGGACATTCGGACTCCCGCTCGTCGGGCTCGTCTTCCTCGGCTTGACGACCGTGCTCCTCGTACGGGACCTCAAGCGCCCGGAGCGGTTCCTCTCGATTCTCTGGCGGCCGAACTGGAGCTCCTGGCTCGCGCGCGGCGCGTTCGTGCTGGTCGCCTTCGGCGGCCTCGGCGCGGCGTGGTTGCTCGCGGCCTGGGCGGCCCCCGGCGCGCTCGCGTGGCTTCGCTGGCCGCTGGTCGCCGCGGCGGTCGCGGGCGCCGGCTACAGCGGCTACCTGTTCGCGCAGGCGAAGGGCCGGGACTTCTGGCAGAGCCCGCTCCTGCCGCTCCACTTCGTCGTCCAGGCCGCGGTGGCGGGACTGGCGGTGGCGGGGCTCCTGCTGGTGGCGATCCCGGCTGCTGCCGGTCCCGGCATCGTCGCCGGGCTGCTCGCCGCGGCAATCCTCGTCCACCTGGGGCTGATCCTCTTCGGCGAGGTCGGAGTCACGCATCCGACTCGGGACGCGCAGCGCGCGGCGCGCGCGCTGACCCGCGGATCGCTCCGCGGCTGGTTCGTGGGCGCGCTGGCGGCTGGAGTGGCGGGAGCGGCGCTGGCCGTCGTGGCCGCGCTTGCGGGGGCCTCGACAGTCGCACCCGCCGCGCTTGCCCTCGCCGCCCTGGCCGCCCTGGCCGCCCTCTGGATCTGGGAGCACGGCTGGCTTCGCGCCGGCCAGTGCGTCCCGCTCAGCTGACCGGGAGGCCGGATGAGCGAGCGAACGCCCGCCGACGGAGACACCGAAAGCGCGATGCCCCGGCGGGAGGGACGCTATCCCGGAAACGGGGAGTGGATCCTCTCCAGCGCGCCCGGGCCCGAGAGCTGGGACGACTGGCGGGAGTACGACCCCACGGCGTGGCCGCGGAAGGTCGAGCGGCATTACCAGCTCGTCCCCACGATCTGCTTCAACTGCGAGTCGGCCTGCGGTCTCCTCGCCTACGTCGACAAGGAGTCGGGCGAGATCCGCCGCTTCGAGGGCAACCCCGTCCATCCCGGCAGCCGCGGGCGGGTGTGCGCCAAGGGACCGGCCACGATCAACCAGGTCGACGACCCGGAGCGGATCCTCTACCCGCTGAAGCGCGCCGGCGCGCGCGGCTCCGGAAAGTGGGAGCGGGTGTCGTGGGACGCGGCGCTGGACGACATCGGCGGGAGGATCCGCACGGCCATCGCCGAGGGGCGCGGCGAGGAGGTCATGTACCATGTCGGCCGGCCGGGCTACGACGGATCGATGGATCGCGTCATGAAAGCGTGGGGCATCGACGGCCACAATTCGCACACGAACATCTGCAGCTCGGGCGCGCGGCTGGGCTACGCGCTGTGGCATCAGAGCGACCGCCCGTCGCCCGACCACGCGCGCGCGAAGTTCATCCTGCTCCTCTCCGCGCACCTCGAAGCGGGCCACTACTTCAACCCGCACGCCCAGCGGATCGTCGAGGGAAAGGCGGGGGGCGCGAAGATCGCGGTGCTCGACCCGCGGCTCTCGAACACCGCCTCGATGGCCGACTTCTGGCTCCCGACCTGGCCCGGCAGCGAGGCCGCGGTGCTCCTGGCGATGGCGAACGTCCTGATCGACGAGGGGCTCCACGACCGCGAGTTCCTCCGCCGCTGGGTCAACTGGGAGGCGTGGCTCGAGGCCGCGCATCCGGAGGCCGCCCGGCGCGCGCGCGGGAAGGGCGGCTCGGCTCCCGGCTCGGCCGGCATCGACGAGTTCGTCGCCGCGCTGCGCGAGACGTACGCGGAGTTCACGCCGGAGTTCGCCGCCCGCGAGAGCGGGGTGCCGGCGGCCACGATCGTCGAGGTCGCCCGCGAGATCGGCCGCGCGCGCGGCGCGCTGGCGACCCACGTGTGGCGCGGAGCGGCGTCGGGCAACCTGGGCGGCTGGCAGGTCGCGCGCTGCCTCGAGTGGCTGGTGGTCCTGACCGGCAGCGTGGCGACGCCGGGCGGAACCACGCCCGCAGCGCACGACAAGTTCGTGGCCCGGATGCCGCTCACCCCGCCGCCGGGCGAGCGCTGGAACGAGCTCACGTTCCCGCGCGAGTACCCGCTCTCCCACCACGAGCTCTCGTTCCTGCTCCCCCACTTCCTCAAGCAGGGCCGCGGGCGGGTCGAGGTGTACTTCACGCGCGTCTACAACCCGGTCTGGACGAACCCGGACGGCCTGTCGTGGATCGAGGCGCTGCGGGACCCGGACAAGGTCGGCTGCCACGTGGCGCTGACACCGACCTGGAACGAGAGCGCGTACTGGGCGGACTACGTGCTGCCGACGGGCCTCGGCCCCGAGCGGCACGATCTGATGAGCCAGGAGACGAGCGCCGGCGCCTGGATCGGCTTCCGGCAGCCCGTCCTGCGCGCCTTTCGCGCGGCCGCCGGCGAGGCGGTCGGCGACAGCCGCGACGCGAATCCCGGCGAGGTGTGGGAGGAGGACGAGTTCTGGATCGACCTGTCGTGGCGGATCGACCCCGACGGGTCGATGGGGATCCGGCGCTGGTTCGAGTCCCCCTACCGGCCGGGCGAGAAGCTGACCGTCGACGACTACTACGGCTGGATCTTCGAGAACTCCGTGCCGGGGCTGCCCGAGGCGGCCGCGGCCGAGGGGCTCTCGCCGCTCCAGTACATGCGCCGCTACGGCGCCTTCCGCGTCACGGCCGACGACTACCGGTTCTACGAGCGGCCCGCCGCGCCCGAAGCGAAGGGGATCGACATCGACGGCAGCCGCCTGGCGGGCTTCGAGACCCCCTCGCGGAAGCTCGAGTTCTTCTCCCCGACGATGGGCGAGTTCGGCTGGCCCGAGCACGCGATCCCCGGGTACATCCGCTCGCAGGTCCACTGGTCGGAGCTCGACCGCGCGGCGGGCGAGGCGCTGCTGCTGCCCACCTTCCGCCTGCCGACCCTGATCCACACCCGCTCCGCCAACGCCAAGTGGCTGGTCGAGATCTCGCACCGCAACCCACTGTGGGTGCATCCGACCGACGCACGCCGGATCGGGATCGGCAACGACGACCTCGTCCGCGTCAACACCGCCATCGGCTGGTTCGTCGTGCGAGCCTGGGTGACCGAGGGGCTGCGCCCGGGGATCGTCGCCTGCTCCCACCACATGGGGCGCTGGCGGCTGGGGAGCGATCCGGGCGTGGGCGGCTGGATGGCGGCGCCGGTGTCGCTGGTCGAGGAAGGGCGGGAGGGCGGCTCGCTCTGGCGCATCCGCCACCAGCGCGAGGTGGTTCCGTTCGCCTCCGACGATCCCGACTCGTCACGGGTATGGTGGAGCGACGCGGGGGTGCATCAGAACCTGGCCTTCCCCGTCCAGCCCGATCCCGTCTCGGGGATGCACTGCTGGCACCAGAAGGTGCGGCTCGAGCCGGCGCGGGAGGGCGACCGGTACGGCGACGTGGTCGTCGACACCGCCAAGAGCCACGCGATCTACCGCGAGTGGCTCGCCAGGACGCGGCCGGCGAAGCCCGGCGGGCTCCGCCGACCGCTCTGGTTCTCGCGCCCGGTGCGGCCGGCGGACTCCGCCTACCGGCTGGAGCCCTAGCCGACCTCGGTCCCCGGCTCAGCCGTCGTCGCCGTGGCGCTCGGAGTGGCTCTCGCCGCCATGGCCTTCCCCGTTCCCGTCGTGCTTACGGCGATGCTGCTCGTGCTCCTGGCGAAGCGCCTCGAGCTGCTGGCGCTGCGCCTCGTCGAGCACGGCCGCCAGGCGCGCGTGCGTCTCCTCGTGTAGGGCGCGGAAGCCTTCTCGGTCGTCGCTTCCCCTGAGGGCGCGTCGCTCCTCGGCCTGCTCGGCGAAGATCGCCCGCACCTGCACCACCTGCTCGTCGGTCAGGTCCAGCGCCTCGCGAAGCTTCTCGATCCGCTTCTCGGGATCGTGCCCGCGCATTCCGTGCTCCTGCGCCAGCGCGGGGGCGGCCACCGCCAATGCGATCACGCCAGCCAGCATCCCGATCCATCTCTTCGTTTCCGTGCGCATGCGATTCCTCCCTCGATGGTCATGGGTTCGTCGTATGGACCGGCCAACCGTGCCCCGCGTTAAGCGGTTCCCTTCTCGCGCAGGTCCCAGACGGCGAGTGCGCCGAGGAGCGCGAGGTCGGCGAACAGAAGCGGCGCGAACGGCGGCGCGCCGTAGAGGATCCGCTCGAGGAGCGGCGCCTCGCCTCCCTCGGCCACGGGGAGCAGGTGGAGCGCGAACCCGATCCCGCCGATCACGGCCTCCGCGGCGAGCACGCCTAGGAGCGCCGTCAGGTACGACCGGGGTACCCGGGCGGCGAGCGGGATCGCGAGGAACGCCACCGCCGCCGCCCCGGCCGCGACCGCGATCCACTCCGCGGGCTGGAAGAAGCCGTTCTGGGCATGGTCGCCGAGCGCGAGCGCGAAGCAGCCCACGAAGCCGCCCCAGGCCAGGAACAGCACCCACCTCGCCCACTCCCTGCCGTCGGGCGGCACCAACCGGTTGAGGAGCGCCAGGAACCCCAGCCCCGCGAACGCCAGCGGGGCCGAGAAGGGCGCCGAGTAGACGAGGCTCTCGAGCGTGGTCTCGCGGAAGAACCCGCTGTCGAGATGCCAGAGGAGGCCCGCCACCCCGACCGAGATCCCGCCCCACCCCACCAGGACGCCCACCCAGCGGCCCACGCCCGCGCGCCATGCGTCGCCACCCGCACCCCGGCCGTGGCTGCGGTCCGCTCCCCACGGCCCGCGCAAGGCGAGGTTCGCGCCCAGCGCGGCAGCGGCCGGCGCGGCGTACAGGATCGGGATCCACTCGGCGGGATGGCGGAAGGCGTTGATCGAGTGGGCTAGGAAGACGTCGAGGACGAGGAAGCCGAGGTTCGAGGCCACGAACAGCTCGAGCAGCAGCGCGCGGTCCCGCGCGAGGCCGCGCCAATCCGGGCTCAGGGAGCGCCCCCGCCACGTGCCTCGCCCTCGCGCAGCTCCGCGGCCGCGTGCTCCAGCTCGACGAACAGCGCCAGCAGCTCGTAGTTGCCGTGCCACTGCACGAAGTCCGCCCCGCCCATGAACGCGCCGTGCTTCGCGGTGCGGCCGTAGTAGTGCCAGTAGTCGAAGTACAGGAACTCGATCGGCTCGTCGAACGCGGCCGGCGTCAGGAGCCCATCGGCGCGCAGCGCGTCCATGACCTCGGTGGCCGCGTCCACCTTCTCGTTCGTAGCCGCCAGGACCTCCTCGGCCCGCTCGTAGAACCGGTCGGTATGCGACTCGGTGTGGCACTCCCGGCAGAGCGACTTCATCGCGTCCTGCCCCTGCAGATAGCCGGGCCGCCGCTCGGAGACCGGCGCGAACAGGTACCACGAGAGCCGCCCGGTCACGTCGTGGGTCGTGGCGTTGTTCCCCAGCCCGCTCATGTGGCAGGTCGCGCAGGTGGGCACGGGCATGTCCTCGACCGTGAGCTCCTGCGGATCGGCGTCGAGGTTCAAGCGGTCGCGGCGGCTCTCGAACAGGACGCCGTGCTTGGACTCCTCGTAGATCTCGAGCTGCGAGTGGTCGGGCCCCATGTGGCACTGCCCGCACGTCCGCGGCATCCGCGCCAGCGCGATCGAGGTGCGGTGCCGCGCGTGGCAGCTGGTGCAGGTGCCGATCGAGCCGTCCGGGTTGGGCCGGCCGATGTCGTGGCACGTATCGCAGCCCGACACGACCGCCGCCTCGCCCTCCAGTGCGGTCAGCGGGTTCGGCGGCCGCTCGACGGCGCCGGGATGGTAGCGCTCGGCGAACGCGATCTGTTCCGCCGTGAACGGGGCGCTGCCGCGGACCGCGGCCAGCGCCGGCGCCGCGTGGCGGCTGCGCAGATACTGGTCGTACTCGTCGGCGTGGCAGGCCGCGCAGTTGAGCGCGGTCACCCGGGCGGCGATCGTGAAGCCGCGGTGCTCGATCCCTTCCTGCTCCGCGTGCGCGCCGTGGCAGTCGAGGCAATTGATCCCCTCGGCGGCGTGGCGGCTGGTCTCGTACTCGTGGACGATCGCCCCGGTCTCCTCGCGGTGGCACGAGGCGCATTTGCCGGTGGCGCGCACCAGATCCGCGCTCGGCTGCTCGCGCTCGACGTGCGGCCGGCGCTGGTGGAGGAGGAAGGCCCCGACCAGGAGAGCGGTCGCGATCCCGACCGCGGCGAAGATCGCGCGGAACGTCGTCACGCGCTCAAGCTACCGTCGGCGGCGGTTCGGGATCGTCGAAATCGAACACCAGGCTGAGGCACGTCAGGCTGCCCTCCGCCTTGGCGAGCTCGCCGACGTCGATGGGCCGCACCGCGAACCCGGCCCGCGCCACGCGCTCCGCCGTCCGCGGGAAGCCCGCCTGGAGGAGCACGGTGCTCCCCATCGCCAGCGCGTTGGCCGCTCCCGGCTCGTCGGCCGCCACCTCGATCGCGCGCTCGATCTCGAACGCCGCGACATCGACCCATTCGGGATTGGCGAGGATCGTCTCCTCGTCGAGCGCGGTGCACGCCGATTTGAGGTGCAGGCACCCCGCGACGTCGACCGGGATCACCCGATAGCCGCGCGTGGCCGCGGCCCCGCAGAGCGCCCGGATGCCGGGCGCGTCGGTGCGCCTCGTACGCCCGACGTACAGGGTGCGTCCCAGCCGCACCACGTCGCCCCCCTCGGCCCGGCACCCCGCCGGCAAGCGCCCGACTTCGCGCCACCGCGCAAGCTCGCCGGCGACCTCCTCGGGCTCCTCGCGACGGCTCTCGATTCCCATCGGCAGCAGGAGCGCGATCTCGTCGAGGACGATGGCCGCGTCCTCGACGAACACCGCATCCGGCAGCTCGTCGAGCGCCGGCAGCGTGACCACGCGGGCGCCGCACTCGGCCAGCGCGCGCCGGTACTCCGCGTGCTGCGTCCGCGCCGCCTCGATGTCGATCGGCTCGGGCGGCCGGAACGTGCGCTCGCCCCCCGCGAGCGACGCCGACGGCTCGCGGGTAACCGCGACCCGCACGCTCAGCCGTCCGCCCGGTCGGTGACGTCGAGGGCATCCCGGATCCCTCGCGCCAGCATCTCCGCGCGGCCGCGTCCCCAGTAATGGACGTGCACCAGCCGCGGCTCCTCGCCCACGAGCGAACCGCCGACCGCCGTGATCTCGAGCCCTGCGGCGCGGAGCGCCCGGAGCACGGGCTGGAGCTCGCTGTCGAGCAGAGCGAAGCTGCCGCTGACCACCGCGCGTTCCGGCGCGCCCGCGAACGTCACCCGCGTGGCGATGCCCGATGACGCCCCCA
>Ga0299913_10001621_pt1 | contig 16896 bp, 15 predicted proteins | sample RVTome_9_FD_201360 | JGI IMG/M metagenome (GOLD analysis project Ga0299913, IMG submission 201360) | Soil microbial communities from uranium-contaminated site in the Upper Colorado River Basin, Wyoming, United States - RVT155D38 (version 2) ... | reverse complement strand
GGCGAGCGCCGCGATCGCGATGAACCGGGAAAGGCGGACGCCGAGGCGCGATCGCATGACTCCTCCTCCACGCTGGGGCCGGTCAGGGCCGGCCGTGGCGTCGTGCGTTGCAGCCGCTAGGTTCGCACGTGACGAGGCTTCGTGCAACGCGGTTCGCGGACGAATCACGGGTTGGCGACGAGATTCGTGTTGGGCGCGGCGGCGAGGGCCGGACGGCGGAAGGCGAACAGGTCGTGCCCGAACGCGGGCGGCTGCCGCTCGGGGTTGAGGGCGAGACCGGCGAGCAGCGGCCCAAAGAGCGCGGCGAACTTGTAGCCATGTGCCGCGCCGAGTGCGACGACGATGCCCGGGTGGTCGGGCACGCGATCGACGACGAAGTCGCGATCGGGCGTCAGCGTGTACAGGCAGGTCTTCGTGCTGGCGCGCCGGCCGGCGCCCGGCAGATGGCGGGCGAGGAACGTTTCGACCCGGTCGAGGCAGTCGATGTCGAGGTCGAACGTCCGCGTCGTCGCGGTGGTCGTCCGACCACCGACGTCCTGGCCGACCTTCGGGCCGCGGCCGGCGTGCGCCGGGAAGCCGTAGAACGACGGCTGGTCGAGCCAGATCCAGATCGGGAAGCGCTCCGGGGCGAAGGTGGCCCCGTCCTCGGGCTCGAACCAGGTCACCTGCTCCCGCGTGACGGTCAGCGGCAGCGGATGCCCGAGTGGCCCGAGCAGGTCGTTGGTCCAGGCGTCCGCGCAGATCACGACGGACCCGGCCGTGAAGGCGCGCCCGTCGTCGAGCGTCACTGCGAGCTCACGGCCGTGATCGGTGATCGCCGCGACGCGGGCGCGCTCCAGCAGCTCGGCGCCGGCCTGCCGGGCGAGCGCATGGTGGGCGGCGTTGCCCTGCTCCGGGTCGGCGATCCCGGCGTCGGCCTGGAAGATGGCCCGGGTATCCGGCTTGAGCCGCCACGCCGGCCAGCGGCGAGCGACGTCGACGCCGTCCAGCCACTCGTAGTCAACGCCCGCCGCGGTCATCGAGTCGGCGTAGTCGTCGATCGGCTCGGCGGCGTTCGGCGGCGCGAGATCGAGGCCGCCGGTCATCGTCAGGACCCGGCGCCCGGCCGCGGCCTCCACTTCCCGCCACGCGGCCTGCGCCTCGATCGCCAGGTGGACGTACTCGGGCCGGTGGTAGGACAGGCGGGTGATCCGGGACTGGTCCTGCGACGCGCCGCGGTCGTGGCCGAGCTCGAACTGCTCGAGGCCGAGGACCCGCGGGCTGCCGGGCGACGCCGCGAGACGCCAGGCCGCCGCGCTCCCGATGCCGCCGAGGCCGACGACGATCGCGTCGAAGGCTCGCTTGGCGGGTGAGGTCGTCATGCCCGCCACGATAGCGGCCACGCCGCGCGCCGATCCCGTCCCTATCCTCGAACCCGTGGAGGATTCCCGCGGGTGACCGGACCCGTCGATCCGGCCGACCTCGGGCTGGACGTGCGCGAGCACGTCGTCGTTCCCGCGAGCGACGGGGTCGCGCTCTCCGTGAACGTTTTCCTCCCAGCCTCTGCCGCAGGCCGCGTGCCCGTGATCCTCAACACAGACCCGTACCGCAAGGACGACTGGCAGGCTGGTTGGGACCTGTCCCTGGCCGCGTACTTCGCCGAGCGCGGCTACGCCTATGCCCGCCTCGACGTCCGCGGGACCGGCAGCTCGGGCGGGGTCGCGCTCGACGAGTACACGGCGGCGGAGACCCAGGACGGGCACGACGTGGTCGAGTGGCTGGCCGCGCAGCCGTGGTGCACCGGCAGCGTCGGCATGTGGGGCCTGTCGTACGGCGGATTCACCTCGATCCAGGTCGCGGCGACGAGGCCGGTGGGGCTGAAGGCGATCGTTCCCGTCCAGGCCACGGACGACCGGTACACCGACGACGTCCACTACGTGGGCGGCGCGATGACGGTGAGCGAGCTCTCGCAGTACGCCGTCAGCCAGGTCGCGATGAACGCGATGCCGCCACTCCCAGCGGCGTGGGGTGAGGGCTGGGTGGAGGCGTGGCGCCAGCGCCTCGAGGCGACGCCCGTCTGGCTGTTCGAGTGGGCGCGCCAGCAGCGCGACGGCCCGTACTGGCGCCAGGGCTCGCTCCGCCCCGACTACGGCCGCATCGAGGCGGCGGTGCTGTCGATCGGCGGCTGGATGGACGAGTACGTGGACGCGGCGCTCCGGATGCAGGATCTCTGCGTGAAGGCCGCGGGGCGGCGGACGATCGTCGGCCCGTGGGTCCACGGCTTCCCGAGCTCGGCCTATCCCGCCCCGAACATCGATTGGCTGCACGAGACCGTCCGCTGGTTCGACCGCTGGCTCAAGGGTGAACCGAACGGCGCCGACACGGAGCCGCCGCTCACCTGGTTCCACCGCGAGCCGACGCCACCGGAGCGATTCCCGAAGCGGCTCAACGGGTCGTGGCGAGCCGCGTCGTGGCCGCCTTCATCTCCCGAGATGCGCCGTTTCGCGCTCGATGCAGGGGCGCTCCGCGAGGCTGCGATCACCGCGGACGGCGTCGACACCTTCGCCCACCAGCCGACGGCGGGCGTGCGCGGCGGCTCGCTGTGCTGGGGCGCCGGGCATCCACCCAACGGCCTCGCGGCCGACCTCCGCCTCGAGGACGACGCCGGTCCGACCTATGTCTCCGAGCCGCTGGCCGACCCGCTCGACGTCCTGGGCATGCCCGCCGCCGTGCTCCACGTCAGCGCGACGCGACCGGTGGCGCACCTCGTCGTCCGGCTCGGGGATGTCGCGCCCGACGGCTCGATCGAGCAGGTGAGCGAGGGCATCCTCAACCTGACGCATCGCGACTCGCACTCGGACCCTTCGCCACTCGAATCCGGCCGACGCTACGAGGTTCGCGTCCCGCTGCGTGCCACCGGCTACCGCTTCCCCGCGGGGCATCGCGTCTACCTCGGGATCGCGAGCGCCCACTGGCCCGTCGTCTGGCCATCACCCGGCGCGGGCGACGTTTCGATCCATCGCGGTCCATCCGCGCCTTCGTACCTCGAGCTGCCCCTGGCGCCGGATGGCGGCGACGCGCTCGAGCCCCCGGCGTTTCGGACAGAGGCGCCGCATCTCGTCGCGGTCGGCAGCGAGACGAGCGACCCGGCGACGTGGGAGACCGTCCAAGAGGCGGACGGGTCCATCACGATTCGCACCCACGAGGCGGCCACGACCACGCTGCCGGACGGGGCCAGCACGCTGCTCATCGGCGAGACGTTGGCGATGACCGCGTCGGCGCGAGAGCCCGGGCGCGGCCGGTTCGAGAACGCGTGTCAGTACCGCCTCGATCGCGACGGCCGGAAGGTCGACATCGTCGCGGACGGCACGACCGTCGCCACCGACGAGGCGTTCGAGATGGACGTCTCGATCAGCGTGGATCTGGACGGTGCCCGATTCTTTGAGCGCACCTGGCGCGAGGTGATCCCGCGCGACCTGCTCTAGCGCCTGCCCTCGTCGCCGCGCACGTGACGGTCGAACCATTCGAGCATCCGGGTCATTCTGTCGATTCGCCGGTCGGGCCGGCCCGAGGTGAAGAACACGTGCGACTCCTCGGGGTAGAGGATGTACTCGACGGTCCGGCCGAGGTAGCGAAGTGCGACGAACAGCTGCTCGTTGTCGCTCGGCGGGCAGCGCCTGTCTTCCTCGCCCTGGAGGATGAGGAGCGGCGTCCGGATGTTGGCGACATTCGCGAGCGGGCTCATCCGCCAAAGCGCGTCCACGCCCTCGCGGTCGAGCGGCGCACCGAGAAGCGCCCAGCGGTTGAAGTCGACGCCGGAATCGCTCTGCGCCCAGCCCGAGACCTGGTTCGTGACGCCACCGTCCGTGATCCCGGCCCGGAAGCGATCGGACGTACCCAGCAGCCAGTTGACCATGAACCCGCCATACGACAGGCCGAGGGCGCCGAGCCGGCCGGGGTCGGCCAGCCCGAGCGCGATCGCGTGGTCGAGTGCCGCGTGGACGTCCTCGGCGTCGACCTCGCCCCAGTGGCCGAGGTGCGGGCGGATCCAGTCGCGGCCGTAGCTCGTCGAGCCGCGGATGTTCGGCAGGACGACGCGGTAGCCGGCACCGCAGAGCAGGACGACCTCGACCGATGGCGCCGGTGCCCACGCACCGAGCGGCCCGCCGTGGATGTCGACGATCGTGGGGAGTGGCTTGTCCGGGGCATCGGCGGGCGAGGCGATCCATGTCTCGATCGGCCCGCCGGGGCCAGGTGCGTGGACGACCTGCATCCGGGGCCACGCGAATCGGTCTCGCCAGCGCGACCCGAGGCGGGTGCGGATCGTCGGTTCGCCGGTGGGCGTCTGTGAGGCTCCGCCGCCACGCGGCTGAGCCACGGGCACCGTCATGAGCTCCATCGGGCGATCCTCGAGGCAGCCGACGACACTGATCCGCCGGTCCAACGGGACGCTCGCGTTCGACGTGGCGGCGAAGCTGTAGGTCGTCATGTCGAGGGTCGTCAGCGGGCTGGGATCGCCTCTCGGCCGGCCAGTCGCGGCGCCCACCGGGAACCGCCACGGAACGGCGCGGCCGCGATCGGTGACGATCCCGACGATGGTCTCCTGGTCCACCCAGACCGGCGTCGTCCGGGAGTCGGCGACCCAGCCGTGCAGATCGGTGTCGCACCACGTCCCGAGGGGTCGGTCCAGCGTGGGTGCGAGCGGCCACGCGGGTGCCGAGCCATCGGCCGGGCCGACGACGAGCTCCGGGCTCGTGTCGTCGACCGCGTCCGCAGCCACGTAGGCGTGCGCCGCGAGCCAGCGCCCGTCGGGCGACCACGCCGGCTTGGTCGCCGGTCCGCCGACGTGCAGGACCGGTCTCGGTTCGGCTTTGCGACCCCTGGCTTCGACCTCGACTGTCCAGATCGACTCCCGCGGGACGACGTCTGCGTCCGGACGTGGATCGGCAACGAAGGCGACCGACTTGCCGTTGGGCGACCAGGCGAGCTTCGAGACGCCCCACTCACCGCGCGTCACCTGGCGAGGCTGCGCGCCTCGCTTCGCATCGACCACGTGAAGGTGTGACCATCGATCGAGGAAGCCCTCCTCGTCCCAGCGCCAGTCCATGCGCGTGATTCGCCGGGCCAACGGGGCGTCGTCACCGACCGGCTCCCTGCCGACGAGAAAGCGCGGCGGGTCGACCTCCATCGTGATCGCGAGGCGCTCGCCGTTCGGCGACCAGGCGACCTCGCCGACGGACCGATCCCTGGGCGTCCGGATGGCCCACGGCGCCCCGGCGGGCGTACCGCCCGGGGACAGGTGCAGGATCCGCAGCCGCGAGACCTCGTCCGCAGGATCGGTCCTGGTACCTCGATGCCGCCGGCCGGGCGACGCCGCCGCTGATCGCCGGAACGCGACCGCGGACCCGTCAGGAGCGACGCGGGGCCCGGTATCGCGCACCGGGCCGTCGGTGAGCTGGATTGGCCTCCCCCGGCCTTCGAGCGCGACGAGCCACAGATGCGACCGGTACCGGTCGGCAACCACGAATCGGCGAACCACGACGGCGAACCGTCCATCGCCGGACATGTCGTGCTCGTCGAGAACGACCTGGGCGCGGATGACCGACTCGGGTTCGGGCCTTCGGGGCATGGTCGAGAGACTAGCGGGCAGTCGGCTCCAACGGCTCGAGGCGGTAGCCGACCCCGCGCATGGCCACGATCTCCGGCCCGCCTGCGGCCTGGAGCTTCCGTCGGAGACGGGCCACATGCGGCTTGAGCCAGAGGAGGTCGGGATCGGCCTCCGCGGGCCAGCCCGCCCGTACGAGGCGGAGGTGGGGAAGGAGGTCGCCGGCGGCGCGGACGAGTGCCTCGGCGAGCCGGAACTCGATCGGCGTCAGGTCGAGGCGTGTCTCGCCGACGCGCGCCTCGTGCCGCCCGAGATCGAGCGTGAGCGAGCCGAGCGTCACGGTCGTGCCTGCGCCGTCGCCCTCGCCGGGCCCTGCCGCCGCGCCGATGGACCGGTCCGCGCGGCGCATGACCGCGGCGATTCGCGCGAGCAGCTCGCCGCGCCCGAACGGTTTGACGAGATAGTCGTCGGCACCGATGCCGAGCGCGCGAACCTTTGCCTCCTCGGAGCTCTCGCCCGACACGACCACAATCGGCGCATCGCCCTCGGCGCGGATCCGGCCGGCGACGGTGTAGCCGTCCGGGCCGGGCATCGCCAGGTCGAGGAGCACGAGGTCCGGCCGTTCCTCGCGGTACCGGCGGACGGCGGTGAGCCCGTCGTAGGCGGTGATGACCTGGTGGCCCTCCGTGCCGACGAGCGCCGTGATCGCCCCGACCATCGCCGGGTCGTCATCGACCACGAGGATCCGGAGCGCCCGGGGCGGGCGCGGGATCGTCATGACAGCGCCTTCAGACGGCCGCCGCGGCCGGCAGGGCAATCACGAATCTCGCGCCGTGACCGTTCGCGGGCTCGCACCACAGCCGGGCCCCGACGGACTCCGAGAGGCGCCGTGCCGCATAGAGCCCGATTCCCGAGCCGCGCGCGGTGTGCGTTTCGCGCCGCGCGTACGGCTCGAAGATCCGTTCGCGCCACTCCTCCGGGATGCCGGGGCCCTCGTCCTCGACGCCGATCCGGATGCCGCCCTCGGCCATTCGCCAGTCGAGCCGGATTGCCGTCCCCGGCGGGGCGTACTTCACGGCGTTCTCGACGAGGTGCTCGAGGATCTGGCGGAGGCGGCTCGGGTCGGTCAGCGCAAACAGCCGGATTCCCTCGCGCAGCTCGAGGCGGTGTCGCGAGAGCAGCGGCGCCAGCGCTCCGGCGGCCTCGCCGACCACCTGGCCGACATCGGTCGGCTGGAGATCCGCCGGGAGCTCGGGCCCGACGCGCACGGAGGCGAGAATGGAGTCGACCAGCCGGTCGAGGCGGGCGACCTGCTCCATCGTCGAGCGGTACCAGCCGGCGCGACGCTCGCGACGTTCGATGTCACGCGACTCGCGACCTTCGAGCGGCGGCTCCTCGGCGAGGAGCTCGGTATATGCCCGCACGACGGCCAGCGGCGTCCTGAGCTCGTGGGTCACGAGCGCGATCAGCTCCGCGCGGGCCTCGTCGATCGCCTTCAGCTCGGCCGCCCGCGCCTCCGCCTCCTTCTGGAGCCGGCCTTTCTCGACGATCCCCGCGAGGAGGTCGGCGATGGCTCGCAGGTGCGCGACGTCCGACGGTGTGAAATCGCGGGGCTGCTCGGTCTGGACGTTGAGCACGCCCACGATCCGATCGTTCCAGACGAGGGGCACCGAGAGCATCGAGGCGATGAACCGGCGCTGGTCGATGCCGCGGACCCAGAGGAATCGCTCGTCCTTGCTGACGTCGGGGATGACGAGTGGATCCCGCGACTCGGCGACACGGCCGGTGACGCCCGCCCCGAACGGCACGCGCGCCCGGCCGATCTGGAAGCGGTCGAGACCGTTGGTCGCGGCAAGGGTCAGGTTCTCGGCATCGCGATCGAGCAGGTACAGCGACGACACGCTCGCGCGAAGCGCGTCTCGCGTCTCGTCGACGACCGTCTCGAGGAGCTCGTCCCACGTTCGCGCCGTCGTCGCCATCCGCGCGACGCGGTGCAGGAAGCGGAGCTGGCCGAGCTGCTCGGCGGCCGGAGCGCGGCCAGGCCCCGGCGCGGATGGCGTTCCAGGTTCGGAGGCCGATGAGGCCTCCGGCTCGTGGTCCGTCGCTCGCGTCGTCTCGGCGGTGTCCGTCACCGCTTCACGATAGCCGAGGTGCCGCGCGGCCCCGCCACCCCGGATCGACTCGTCGATCGTTCAGAGGCGAGCCCGCGCCGCATGATGATCTCTGCCAGGCGCTCGTAGTCGGCCACCTCGTTGTAGCGCTGCGCGGAGATCCGGAGCAACGCCGCGGTCGGTGCGGCGCCCGGAGCTCGCGCCGCTCGGACCGGGAACGCGTTGACCGGGACCTCGAAGCGATCGTCTTCGGCGAGGCTGATCGTGAGAGCGTCGGCCGCGGCGTCGCCAGGCTTCGTGAGCGCCGGAGGAGCCGGCAAGGCGATCCCGGCCATCGACCCGATCATCGATTCCGGAGCGATCGGCTCGACGCCGAGCACGTCGTGCAGCCGATCCCGCGCCTGGAGGGTGAGCGCCCGGTTCGCGGCCATGTGCTCCGGCCAGCCGCCGGGCGATAACCCGCCCACCACGCGGATCGCCTCGGGCAGCGACAGGAACGGCGTCGGGTTGCCGGTGCCCTGCCAGTCGAACTCCTTCCAGAGCGCCGGCCGATCCGGACGCGGGTCGTTCCGCCCGTGGCTGGTCACGAGCGGCAGGACGCCGTCGCGGCGGTCCTCGCGGACGTGCAGCACGCCCGAGCCCTTCGGCGCGCACAGCCACTTGTGACCGTTGCCCGTCCAGTAGGCGGCGCCGAGCGCGGCGATGTCGACCGGGACCATGCCCGGCGCATGTGCGGCGTCGACGAGCGTGTCGACGCCCAGGCGGTGCAGCTCCTGAACGATCGTCTCGATCGGGAAGATGAGGCCGCTCGGGCTCGTCACGTGGCTGACGAGCGCGAGCCTTGTGCGCGGCGTCACGCCGCCGATCAGCGCCTCGACGACCTCCTCCGGGTGGCTGATGGGGAGCGGGATCGAGACACGGACGACGCGCGCCCTGGCGCGCTCCGCGACGGTCTCGAGCGCGTTCAGCGTCGCGTTGTACTCGTGGTCGTCGGTGAGGAGCTCGTCGCCGGGTCGCAGGCGGAGCGAGCCGAGCACCGTCGCGACGCCGGTCGTGGCGTTGGGCACCGGCACGAGGCCCGCAGGATCGGCGTTGAGGAATGCCGCGACCGCGGCCCGCGCCTCGTCCAGGCGCCCCTCGAGCTCACGGGTCAGGAACCGAAGCGGGTTCGCCTCGAGCTCCGCGACGAGGCCACGCTGGTACTCCAGCACCGGCCGAGGGCAGGCGCCATACGTGCCGTGGGTGAGGTACGTGACCGTCGAGTCGAGATCCCACGGGCACTCAGGCGAGTACGGGCGCACCGGCGGAGAATAGCGACGCGAGCGCCACTCCCGGGTGTCGGGGTTTTGACCGTCCGAGCGATCTCGGCTAAAGTAGTATGCCTTCGCGGGGTGGAGCAGCGGCAGCTCGTCGGGCTCATAACCCGAAGGTCGGAGGTTCGAATCCTTCCCCCGCAACCAACCTCGTAGTCATCCCAGAACCCCGGGTCCCGACCACCCGGGGTTCTTCTTTTGTCCAGGCTGGGGGCCCGCTCGATGGCCGGCGATTTGCTGCTCGATGACTTGCCGCCGAACCTGCCCGAGGATCTGGGGGCGTTTCTGGCGTGCACCGGCGACGTGGCGTTGATCGCCAATGGCCCCGTCGCCTGGGTCGAGATCCCACCGAATCTTCGCGGCCTCTTAGGCGGGGCCGCCCATCCGGAGCTCCACGTCACGCCGGGCTCTGCGCCATCGACCGCGGTCCTGCGCGTCACCGCGGGCTGGGTAGCCGCGACGCTCCCAGCCGCCGTGGTCGACGGGAGGCTCGCGATCGATACCTCGAAGCTCCCGATGCTCGCACCCCGCTCCATCGCCACGGACATCCAGCGGTTCGTCGATGAGCTGAACGGTCGACTCGCCGCGAACGGCAAGGCCCTCGCCGAACCATCATTCGGCCCTTCGGGAATGACGATCACGAAGGCCGACAGGCCAGCGTAGGAACGAGCGCCGACCGCCCCGGGCTAGGCGTCCCAGCGAAAGAACCGGACGGCGAGCACCGTGGCGCCGGTGGCCCAGGTGGCGAGGATGGCGAGCGGACCGTCGGCCGCGCCGGGGCCGGCGGGCGCTACCGGGACCCCGCTTTCCAGCGCGATCCGGAGGACGTCGCCAAGTGCCGTCGCCGGCAGCGCCGCACCGACCGCCTTCAGAAAAGCCGGGAGCTGGTCGACCGGCACGATCAGCCCACCGAGCATCAGGAACCCGAGGAACAGTCCGTTCGCGAGCGCGAGCGTCGCCTCGGCCCGGAGCGTTCCTGCGAGCAGCAGTCCCAGCGCGGCAAACGCGAGGGTGCCGAGACCGATCGCCACCGCGGCGAGAATCGGCGACCAGCTCGGCCCGGGCGCCCACCCGAACGCCACGACCGCGACGGCGACGAGCAGGAGGACCTGGACCAGCTCGAGCACGAGGAGCGCGCTGGCCTTCGCCGCGAGCAGGCCCCAGCGCGGGAGCGGTGCGCCGCCGAGCCGCTTGAGGACCCCAGAGGACCGCTCGTAGGCCGTCGCGATCCCGAGGTTGACGAGGCCCGAGGCAATGATCGCAAGGGCGATCGTCCCAGGCAGGAGGTGATCGGCGGGCCGCGCCGGCAAGCCCGGCGGCACGGCGACGCCACCGAAGAACAGCAGCACGGCAGCCGGGATGACGAGCGTGACGAGGACGTTCTCGCCGCGCCGCGCGGTGAGCCGCAGCTCCAGCGCCGCGAGCGCCGCGACGGACCGCAGCGGTGGAGCCGGTCGCGCGACGGCGCGGCCACCCGCGTTCGCATCGTTCACGGCGCGACCTCCACGTCCCGGTCGCCCGTGAGCTCGAGGTAGCGGTCCTCGAGCGAGGTCGCGCCGGCCTGCAGCTCGACGACGAGCAGCCCCTCGTGCGCGGCCCAGCGCGCAATCTCCAGGACGACGTCCGCGGACGCGCCGCCCGGCTCGATCTCGAATCTCGCACCCTCGCCCGTCCGTTCAGAAGCCATGGAGCGGAGCCCGTCCGAAGGTCGCGCGACGGCGAGGCGCGACCTCAGTCGCTCAACCGCCGCGGCATCCGGCGTGCCGTGAACGCGGAAACGGACCCCGGATTCAGCTCGGGTCACGAGCTCCTCAGGTGAGGCATCGGCGACGATCCGGCCGCCATGGAGGATCGCGACGCGATCGGCCAGCCGCTCGACGTCGCCGAGGTCGTGCGTCGTCAGCAGGACCGCCCGGCCCTTGTCGCGTAGGCCCGCCACCAGCTCCCGAGTCGCCCGTCGCGCCTCGGCGTCCATGCCCGCCGTCGGCTCGTCGAGGATGAGCACATCGGGGTCGCCGGCGAGCGCGATCGCGAGCGAGAGACGCTGGCGCTCGCCGCCCGAGAGCCGTCGAACCCGCGTCACGGTGACCGACCCGAGCCCGACGCGGTCGATCAGCTCGTCGGCGGACGGCCCGCCCTCGTGGAACGCGACATGGAGCCGGACGAGGTCGCGAGCGCTCGCCCGCGGCTCGAGCCCCGCGCCGCCCTGGAGCATCAGCCCGACGCGCGCTCGCAGCGCCGGTCCGCCGGTGCGCGGATCATCCCCGAGCACCCGGACCGTGCCACCGTCGGCGGTCCGGTAGCCCTCGACGATCTCGACCGTCGTCGTCTTGCCGGCCCCATTCGGCCCGACGAGCGCCACCAGCTCACCCGGGCGAACGGCAAGGTCGACACCGTCGAGCACCGCCCGGCCGCCGTACGATTTGCGGAGGCCTGCGACCTCGATCAATTGGCGGCCGGCGCCGCTGACCCCGTCGCCACCGCGGATCCAGTCGGCGCCCCGGGCCGGATCAGCGCGTACTGCTGCTCGAACCGGTCCCCGGTGACCTCACCGACCTGGATCGCCCGCACGATCCCGTCGGCGTCGATGAAGTAGGACTGCGGGCGTGCGACCGCGCGATAGGCGGCCCGAATCTCCCCGCTGGGATCGTCGACCGTCGTCCAGGTTGCGCCGAACTCGCGGATGAAGTCGAGCGCCGGCGCGGGTGGGTCGTGCATGAGCACACCGACGATCGTCAGACCGTCCGAAGCGTGCTCGTCGAGCTTCGAGAGAAACAGCGGGAACTCGTCCCGGCAGGGCACGCAGCTCGGGCCCCAGAAGTTGACGATCACGGGCTTCCCGCGCAGGTCGGCCAGGTCGAACGGGGCGCCCTCGAGCGTCGTGCCGACAATGCCCGGCGCGGGCTTGCCGCGCTCGATCAGGGCGGGGCTGCCGACGCGCCCCGCGAGCAGCACGAGCAGGGCAGTCGCCAATACGGCTGCGACAAGGCCGATGAGGATGAGCCGACGAGGCCGGTCGAGCTGGAGCGCCGTGACGGGCCGCCTACTGGACCGTCAGCGTCCCGGTCATCTGAGGGATGGGATGCACCGAGCAGATGAACTGGTAGTCGCCGGGTTCGAGGGCGTCGTACTGGTAGGCCTGCTCCGACCCGCCCGCGATCGGCTGCTGGTCCTGCAGCAGGGCGCCACCCCCGGATTCGTGGATGTCGATGTCGTGCGTCGTCGTCGCTGGGTCCTCGTTCCGGAGCGTGATGGTAAACGGCTGGCCGGCCGGGACCTGCAACGAGGTCTGGTCGAACGCGATGGCCAGGGCGACCAGGACGAGGCCGTCGCCACCCGGCCCCGGGGAACCGCCAGGCGGCCCCGACGCGCCGGGCGACGCGCCCGGGCCGCCGGCGTCGGTCGATGACGGGGGCAGGATGCCTGCCTGCCACATACCCGCGAGCACGAACAGGACGGCGAAGACCTGGAGCGGCCGGGCAGGGAGCGCGCGCGCCGGGATGTTCTCGAGATGGCCGGTCGCGTCGGCCTCCTCGACCTTCCGGTACTCCGCAGTGAAGTCGACGAGCCAGCCGATGAGCGTGTAGACGAGGAACACGACCGCGAGGATCAGCACCCAGCCGCCGACGACGAGGCCGCCGAGCAGCGCCGCCGAGCCGAGGGCGCCCATGAGCGGCCGGATCGACGGACCCGGCATGTGCACGCCCGGCGGGGGCGCGCGGTGGATGACGGCGGGCAGCTGCCGCTCGCCCATCCCCTCGGCTGGCTCCAGATGAGCGTAGTCGCGGAATGCCTCGCGAAACCAGACGATCAGGGTCACGACGAGCGCGAGTGCGCCGAGCGCGAGCCAGATGCCGCCGAGGATCAGGCCCGCGAACAGCGCAGCCGCGCCCAGTGCGGCGAGGATCGGCGCCACGGAGCCGCCGGGCATGTGGACGTGCGGCGGCGTGATCGGCTGGACGCGGGCCGGGGCCCGGCGCGTCGGGCCGAGCGTCGCGTACTTCCGCGCCGTCCAGGCGAACCACGCCACGAACAGGACGAGCAGCAGGACCGGGAACAGCGTCCGGATCGTGTCCCAGTCCGGCTGCACGAAGATCGCCGCGACCCCGAGGAGCGAATCCATGAGGGTCATCGGGGACGGGGAAGGAGAGGGCACGATCGCGCCGGTACGCTACTCGCCGTGGCCGGTGTGGAGCACGAAGAACATGATCCCGAGCGCCGCGCCGAGCGCGGCGAGCATCGTCACGCCGGCCCACTCGACCTGGTAGCCGAAGACCGGCGCGAGTGCGCCGTACGCCACTGCCGTCACGACGCAGCCGATCGCGATGATGATCGCGTTGGCGTGACGACCGAGTCCGAACACGCGTCGCTCCTCCCTACAGCAGGTACAGGATCGAGAAGAGCAGGATCCAGACGACGTCGACGAAGTGCCAGTACAGCGACACTGCCTCGACCGCGTCGTGGTGCCTGGCCGAGAACTGGCCGGCCATGCCGCGGTACAGGATCACGCCGAGCATCAGCACGCCACCGAAGACGTGCGCGCCGTGGAAGCCCGTCAGGGTGAAGTAGGTTGTCCCGAACGGCCCCGAGCCGAGGGTCATGCCCTCGCCGAACAGGATGGCGTAGTCGATCGCCTGCATCCCGAGGAAGATCACGCCGAGGATGAACGTGATCGCGGTGTTCCTGATGAACCCTCGCCGGTCGCCGCGGCGGATCGACCAGACCGCGAACTGACAGGTAAACGAGCTGGCGACGAGGATGATCGTCGCGATCATGATCAGCCCGAGCGGATCGAGGATGCCCTCGAACACCCGGGGCGGCCAGTCGTTCGCGTTCGCAGCACGCGTGGCGAAGTAGGCCGCGAACAGCCCGGAGAAGAACATCACCTCCGAGGTGATGAACAGGATCATCCCGAGGATCGGGTTGCTGATCCCCCGCTGGGCGTGACCCGACGCCGCCGCGTGCGGTGCGCCGTGTCCCGCGGTGATGGCCGGTGCCTCGGCGGTCACCTGGTTGGGCCCTGGTCGTCGTGCCGACCTTCCTCGAGCGCCTTCGGCGCCTCCTCCTCGTCGGGACCGCCGTGGCCGCCGTGGCCGACGATGCCGTGGCGAGCATCGAAGACCGGGCGCTCCGAGCGGATCTCGGGCAGGCGGTCGAAGTTGTACGCGGGCGGAGGCGACGAGGTCGCCCACTCGAGCGTGTTGCCCTCCCATGGGTCGTCGCCTGCGATCTTGCCGTTCCGAAGCGAGATGAAGACGTTCCACATGAACGGCAGCATCGACGCTGCGATCAGGAAGCCGCCGATCGTGGCGGCGAGGTTCCAGTCGTTCCAGGTCGGGTCGGCGTAGTCGGCGATGCGTCGGGGCATGCCTTTGATGCCCAGCATGTGCATCGGGAAGAACGTCAGGTTGAAGCCGATGAACATGAGGACGAAGTGGACCTTGCCGAGGCCCTCGTCGAGGAGCCGGCCGGTCATCTTGGGGAACCAGTAGTAGATCCCGGCGAACATCCCGAACACCGACCCGCCGAACAGCACATAGTGCAGGTGGGCGACCACCCAGTACGTGTCGTGGAGCGCGAAGTCGACCGGGACGGCGGCGCTGAACGCGCCATTGATGCCGCCGATCAGGAACATCGTCAGGAAGCCCACCGCGAAGATCAGCGGCGTCGAGAACGTCAGCTGGCCGCGGAACATCGTGAAGATCCAGTTGAACATCTTCACGCCGGTCGGGACCGCGATCAGGAACGTCATGAGCGCGAAGAACGGCAGGAAGACCGCGCCGGTCGTGAACATGTGGTGCGCCCAGACCGAGAAGCCGAGGGCACCGATGCCGGCGGTCGCGAAGATGAACGCCTTGTACCCGAACAGCGGCTTGCGGCTGAAGACGGGCAGGACCTCGCTGATCACGCCCATCGCCGGCAGGACCATGACGTACACGGCCGGGTGCGAGTAGAACCAGAAGATGTTCTGGTAGAGCACCGCCTGGCCGGTCGGGGGTGTAAAGAACGTCCCGCCGTAGTTCCGGTCGATGAACAGCATGACGAGCGCGCTGGTGATGACCGGCGTGGCCATGACCACGAGGACACTCGTCACGAGCATCGTCCAGACCATGATCGGGAGCCGGAACAGCGTCATGCCCGGAGCGCGCATCTTGAAGATCGTCACGAGGAAGTTGATGCCGCCGAGGATCGAGCTCGTGCCGATGAGGATCAGCGAGACGATCCACAGGTCCTGGCCGGGGCCGGGCGCGTTGAGCGGGCCGCGCTCGGTGAGCGGCGGATAGCTCGTCCAGCCGGCCGCCGCGGCGCCGCCCTCGGTGAAGAAGCCCATGAGGAGGAGCACCGCCCCGAGCGGCAGCATCCAGAACGACAGCGCGTTGATCCGGGGGAAGGCCATGTCCGGCGCGCCGATCATCAGCGGCACGGCGTAGTTCCCCAGGCCGGCAAGGACCGGGATGATGAACAGGAAGATCATCACGGTCGCGTGGATCGAGAACGACTCGTTATAGACGTGTTCGTTCGTGAAGATCTGGAGCTGCGGGAAGGCCAGCTCGGCCCGGACCAGCAGGGCGAACATCCCGCCGATCAGGAACATCAGGAACGAGTTGACGAGGTACAAGATCCCGATCTTCTTGTGATCGGTCGTCGTCAACCACTCGTACAGCCCGCCGCGGTAGGCGGGGACGGCGGCGGGGCTCAGGGCGTGGGTGGCCATGCTCGCCGGCTCCTTACTGCACCGTGAGGGTCCCCTCCATCGCGGGCACGCCCGGATGGACGGAGCAGAAGAACTGGTAGGTGCCCGCGGGGAGCGGGTCGTAGCTGTACTGGGTCGACTGTCCGCCCGGGATCGGCGCCTCGTCCTGGAGGACGGGCCCCCCCGAGCCCTGGCGAATGTCGATGTCGTGGGTGACCGTCGCGGCATCCTCGTTGATGAGGGTGATCACGAACGGTGCGTCGGCCGGGACCTGGAGCTCGAGCTTGTCGAACGCGATGTCCTTCGCGATCAGCTCGAGGGCCGGCTGGCCCGACGGGGCGGGCGGCGGCGTCGCGTTCTCCTGCTCGATCAACGCGTCGAGCCAGGCGTCGAAGTCGTCCGGCGTCATGGCGATGACGTCGAACAGCATCACCCGGTGGCCCGTGCCGCACAGCTCGGCGCATTGGCCGTGGAAGACCTCGCCGGCCTCGTCCTCATCCAGCCGGAACTCGAAGTAGTTGTCCTGGCCCGGGACCACGTCGCGCTTGAACAGGAACTGCGGGACGTACCAGGCGTGGATGACGTCGCCGCTGACGAGCGTCACGTAGACGTTCTTGCCGACCGGCACAGCCATGCCGCCGCCATCCGGGCCGGCGATCGGGCGCGTCTCGGTCGCGAGATGGTTGCCGTCCGCGTCGAGGTACTCGAACTGCCACTGGAACTGGCCGGCAAGCGCCTTGACGTGGAGGTCCCGCTCTGCCCCTGGGCTGACCGCTTCGACCTTCTGGAGGGTATCCCACGAGATCGCGAACAGGAACAGGACGATGACGGTCGGGATGAGTGTCCAGAGCACCTCGACGAGGTTGTTGCCGTGGGTCTGCGGCGGGAGGTCGACGTCGCCCGGCCGGCGCCGGTAGCGCAGGACGGTCCAGACGATCAGGCCCTCGACCGCAACGAAGATCGCGACCGCGATCGCGAACACGATGTCGTAGAGCTTGCTGATCTCGCGCCCTTCTTCGGTGACGGCCTCGGGCGGGTACAGCGTCTGTGCCTGGCCGCTCCAGAAGACGAGCCCGACGATGGCGATCAGGAGGACGACGACGCCACCGGCGACGATCGCTTCGGAGGCGGGGCGTTTCCTCGGACTGGTCGACATGACTCCTCGGCTGCATCGGCGGGACCGGGACCCGGGCC
>Ga0299913_10001620_pt1 | contig 16901 bp, 16 predicted proteins | sample RVTome_9_FD_201360 | JGI IMG/M metagenome (GOLD analysis project Ga0299913, IMG submission 201360) | Soil microbial communities from uranium-contaminated site in the Upper Colorado River Basin, Wyoming, United States - RVT155D38 (version 2) ... | reverse complement strand
CAACCCGACCGGGGCGCTCGGCCTGTACGAGGCCGCCGGCTTCACCGTCCACGACCGGGCGTGCGCCATGCGCAAGCCGATGAGCGGAGCCACGCCATGACCGACGCGATGCACCTGGATGCGCCCGTGGCGGGCATGCGCCTCCGGCACTGCCGCGGGGAGGCCGACCTGCCGGCGATGCTCGCCGTCCGCGGCGCCGCCCACGAGGCCGACGGCCTCGAGGAGGTCACGACCCTCGAGCAGTTCAGGCTGAACTACGCGACCCTGGTGAACTGCGATCCGGCACGCGACATCGCGCTGGCCGAGGTCGACGGTCGGGTGGTCGCCTATGCGCGCGTCTTCTGGCAGGAGCTGGTGGAGGGCGGCCGCAGCTACGAGTGCTTTGGTTTCGTGCATCCTGACTGGCGGCGACGGGGCATCGGGTCGGCCCTGCTGCGACACAACGAGGCCCGGCTGCGCGAGATCGCCGTCGACCATGCGGGGGTCGAGCCGAAGTGGCTCGCGTCGGAGGGGGTCGACACCGATGCGGGCAACGTGGCCCTGCTCGTCCGCGAGGGCTACGCGCCGGTGCGCTACTTTTACGACATGGTGGCATCGAATCTCGAGCCGATCGTGGCGCCGCCGATGCCGGAGGGGATCGAGCTGTGCCCGGTGACGCGGGACCAGTACCGGGTCATCTGGGACGCGGCGGCTGAGGCCTTTCGCGACCACTGGGGGCAGCCCGAGTGGACCGACGAGGACTGGCGTCGATTCGATGCCGATCCGGCCAACGCCGACCCGCGCTTCTGGCGAATCGGCTGGGACGGCGACGAGATCGCCGGTGTGGTGACGACGACCGTGCCCGTCGAGGAGAACGAGCGCCACGGGCGCCGCCGCGTGTATGTCTCGGGTGTCTCGGTGCGCCGTCCATGGCGACGGCGCGGACTGGCGCGGGCCCTGCTGGCCGGATCGCTGGCCAGCGCGCGCGACGAGGGCTACACGTCGGCCAGCCTCGGCGTGGATACCGACAGCCCGACCGGCGCCACCGACCTGTACCGCTCCATGGGCTTCCAGCCGGAACGCCGGTTCACCTCCTGGCGCAAGCCGCTGTCGGCCGGCCGGGAAGTCGGCCAGCCGGTCACCTGACCCGCTCCCGGCTGGACGGGCGAGACGCTGCTGCCCGGAAGGGGCAGTGACCCGCACCGGGGACGCTGCCTTCCTCAGCCGCGTTCGGCCAGCACCCGCTCTCGGACCTCGTAGTAGTAGTCGACGATGCTCTCGGTCACCCGTTCCCAGCTGAACTCCGGGGCCCGGGCGCGGCCGGCCTCGCCCATCTCGTCGCGCAGCTCGGGGTCGCGGGCCAGGGCATAGAGCGCCGCGGCGAGGGCCCGCGGGTTGCGCGGCTCGACCAGGATTCCCTGGACGTTGCGCTCGACGACGCGCTTGAAGCCGTGGATGTCCGAGGCCACGATCGGCACCCCGGCGGCCATCGCCTCGAGCAGGACGATCCCGAACGACTCCTGGCCGGTGTTCGGCGCGCAGTAGATATCGGCGCTCGCGAAATAGCGGACCTTCTCGTCGTCGCTGACGCGCCCGAGGAACTCGACGTCGCGGATGCCGCGCAGACCGACGAAGCGGCGATACTCGCGCTCGTTCGGCCCGGCGCCGACGACCAGCAGGCGCGCGTCGACCTTGCGCTTGCGCAGGCGGTGGTACGCCTTGAGCAGGTGGATCAGCCCCTTGCGCTCCTCGAACCGGCCGACGAACAGGATGTTCAGGGTCCCGTCGCGCAGCTCCTCGAGGGGCTCGGCATCGGCGAAGCGATCGAGGTCGACGCCGTTCGGGATGATCCGGTACTCGCCGGGGAAGTAGCGGTTGATGAAGTGCCGGGCGGCGCCGGACACCGCGATCCGGCCGTGGAGCAGGTTCGCCAGGCGTCCGGCGAAGCGGCTGCCGACCCAGTACGACGGCGAGAAGCCTCCGAACGCGTGGAAGGTGGCGACGTTCACCGTCTCGGAGGCGTCGAGCACGGTCGGCGAGAGGAAGGGCACGAACGGCTCGTGGAAGTGGAGGATGTCGAACCGATGCGCCCGCAGGACCTCGCGCGCCTGGTGCTTGAAGCGCAGGCCCAGCGTGACGCGCCCGACGCTGCCGTTGGAGGGAACGGCCCAACCGGTGCCGAGACGGATGACGTGGCCCTCGCTCTCGCGCTCGCGGCCGTACTTGCTGGTGATGATCCAGACGTCATGCCCGAGGCGGCTCATCGCCTCGTAGGTGAAGCGCACGTGCTCGTTCACGCCGCCGGGATGCGGGTAGCCGTACGGGCTGACGATCGCCACCTTCAGCGGGGCCCGCGCAGCGCGCGCCCCGGCCGCCGGGGCGGGGCGATCGGTGCCGGGAACGACGAGCTCGGACGGTGAGTGGGCCACGCCGAAAGTATGCACCGGGCGGCCGACGAGGGCTCAGCGCCAGTCTTCGCCGCTGCGCCGGACGGTGTGCCACAAGTGGCGGAGCTTCGCGTGGAGCTGGCGACGGTAGACGTCGACGTTGTGCGCCGCCGACCAGTGGCTGCCCTCCGCCGCGACCGACCCGTCGGCGATCGCGCGTCGATAGTCCGCGGCCGTGTGCCCGGGAAAGGACGTCGATCCGGTGCCGATGCCCTCGAGGACGTGGCCGTCCGAGTTCCCCACGCCGGGCAGGCCGAGCTCGGCCGCATTGAGCGCGAGGCTCGCGGCGCTGCGCATGCGACCCGCCTGGCTCGGGTTGAACAGCTCGAGCGCATCGAAGAAGACGAGCCCGTGCGGGTGGTCGCGCACCCGGCGCAGGCTGCGTCGCCCGATGCTCAGCGGCAGCGGCGCCATCGGGTGGGCCGCGATGGCGATGCCGCCCTGGGCGTGGATCGCGGCGAGGGTCTCCTCGAGCGGCTGCAGCGCCGGAAGGCGCTCGGTGACGAACAGGGCCAGCACGTGGCCGCGCCGGGTCGTGACCTCCTCGCCGATGACCAGGTCGAACGAATAGTCGCCGGCCGCGTGGAGCTCGGCGGCGCGCCGGGAGCCGTCGATCCGCTCGTGGTCGGTGATGGCGATGACGTCGAGGTCGGTCTCGCGCTCCACGTGATCGAGGATGTCGCGCACGGCCGCGGTGCCGTCGGAGTACAGCGAGTGGATGTGCATGTCCGCTCGACCACGATGGCCGCCGGACCGCGGCCCGGTGCCGCGACGGGCGCCGACGCTGACCGCCGCATCACTCACGTCGCGCGGCCCTTCGCGGGAGCGAGGTCGGGCCAGAACGGCTGAAAGGCGCCCCACCACTGCTCGGGCACCTCGCCGATGTCGCGCTCGAAGCGCTCCGCGATCGCCGTGGTGAGCGTCGCGACGTCTGCCCGCCGGCTGCCGCTGTCCGGCACGGCGAGCAGCTCGCCCTCGGCGCGAAATCGGTCTGGCCCGGTGCGCACGCAGCGCCCGACGATCACCGTTGCCCGATAGAGCACCGCCAGCGACGCCGCGCCGGTTGGGATCGTCGTCGGGTGGCCGAACATCGTCACCGGCTGGCCGTCGCGGCCGAGGTCGCGGTCGCCGATGATGCCGATCAGCCCGCCCTGCTCCAGCCGCTTGGCCAGGGCGCGACGCGCGCGCCGCAGGGGGACGAGATCCACGCGGCGCCCGCCGCGACGATCGGACATGAAGCGGAAGAGCGCGGCCGGCTCGATCTCCTCGACCGGCGCCAGCGGCCGGAGACCGTGCATGCCCAGGTACGTCCCGAACGGCTCGAAGTTCCCGAGGTGCGAGCCGACGAAGATGCTCGGTTGATCCTGCATCGCGGCCTGGAAGACGGGCCATTGCGGCACGTCGACGTACGAGCCCATCGCCTCGAGCGGGTAGTGCGGCACACGCAGCAGCTCGAGGTAGTAGCGAGCGTGGTTGCGGAACGCGGAGCGCACGAGACCGTCGAAGGCCGGTCCCTCGGTCGGGCGCCCGGTCGCCGCGCACACGCGCCGCAGATTGTCGGCCACGAGGCGCCGTCGCCCCGGCGCGGCCCGGCGCCAGACCTCGCCGCCGAGGTCCGCGAGGAGGTAGGCGAGGCGCCGTGGCAGGAGCTGGGTGACGCGATCGACGACCTCGAGGCCGAGACGGAGCATCACGCGCCGGTCTTCGTCCAGTCCTCGCCCCGGCGCGCCGCCTCGAGCGCGGCTCGCGCCGTCCGTCGATCCTGGTCGGTCTGCGGCCACACGGGCCGGAACAGGTACCACTGCCCCGGGTCGGCGGTGATCACCGCTGTCAGGGCGTCGGCGAGAGCCTGGCTGGCGCGGAAGATCTCGGCCGGCTCGTTGCCGGCGCAGTGGATGAGCGGCAGGCCGCGGGTCGTGAAGCCCTCGTCGGGGTCGCGGCGGCAGGCGACCGGCAGGATCGGCGCACCGGTCTTGGCGGCGAGCGTGGCGGGGCCGAGCGGCAGCGTCGTCGGCTCACCGCACAGCTCCACCGGGACGTCGCCGCGCCGGTAGCCGCCGTCGCAGAACAGAACGAGATTCCCCCCCGCGCGCAGGGTCCGGAACAGGCCGCGCAGGTTCCGCCAGCCGATCAGAAAGATGTGCTGCTTCGCGCGCTGCGCCGCCAGGTGGTCGTACAGGCGACCGTAGGTCGTGTCGTCGGCGACGACGTGCAGTGATTCGCCGGTCAGCTTGAGCCCGGGACCGATGAGGTCCATGCCACCCACGTGGACGGTGCAGAGCAGCACCCCCCTCCCCTCGGCACGGGCCGACTTGAGGATCTCGACGTTCTCGATGCGCACGAGCCGGGCCGCCTCGATCTCGGACAGGTCACCGATGCGCATCATGTCGACGAGGTACTTGGCGTAGTTGCGGAAAGCGCGCCTGGCCGCTCGGCCGACAACCGGATCGTCCGACGCGCGACCGATCGGTCGCGCCAGGTTCTCGCGGATCAGCTGCCGCTTCCCACCGGCGAGGTCGTAGGCGACGTTGCCGACCGCCGACGCGGCCGGCAGGACGAGCCCACGGGGCAGGCTGGAGATGACCCGCTCCGCGGCGAGATAGAGCCAGAAGGTGAGCAGCTCTCGCTTCCGCTCGGTCGGTGCGCGGCGTCCGGCCGTCGGCGCGGCCGCGCCGACGATCGACCATGGCCGGCTCAGCCGGCGGATGCCATCGAGCAGTGGTCGCACGGGAGACATGACCGAGATGATCGCGCGTCGCCGGCGGCGCTGCCTGCGCTCAGCGCACCTCGGCGGCAGCCGCCTTCGCCTCGACGCGCTTGTTCGGCTTGGCCAGGCGCTTCGTCCTGCGCGGCGCGAGCTTCTCGGTGCCGTTGAGCACCTCGTTGTCGTCCCCGCGGATGAAGTCCTCGACCCGGTTGTGGGCGATGTCGTCGTGGATCTGGATCGGCGGGCTCTTCATGAAGTACGAGCTCGGCGCGACCAGCGTGCCGGCCAATCCGCGGTCGAGGCCGAGCTTGGCGCAGCGGATCGCGTCGGTGATGACCCCGGCGCTGTTGGGGCTGTCCCAGACTTCGAGCTTGAGCTCGACGTTCAACGGCACGTCGCCGAACGTCGTGCCCTCCATGCGGATGTGGCACCACTTGCGGTCCTTGAGCCACGGCACGTAGTCCGACGGGCCGACGTGTACGTCGTCGCCGGGGATGTCGTAGTCCATCATCGAGGTCACCGCGTTCGTCTTGCTGATCTTCTTCGACTCCAGCCGATCCCGCTCCAGCATGTTGAGGAAGTCGGTATTGCCGCCGAAGTTCAGCTGATACGTGCGGTCGATCCGGACGCCGCGGTCCATGAAGAGCCGCGTCAGGACCCGGTGGGTGATCGTGGCGCCCACTTGGCTCTTGATGTCGTCGCCGATGATCGGCAGGCCGGCATCCGCGAAGCGGCGTTGCCAGTACGGCTCGCGGCCGATGAAGACCGGGATCGCGTTGACGAAGGCGACACCCGCCTGGATCGCCTGTTCGGCGTACCACTTCGTCGCCTGCTCCGAGCCGACGGGCAGGTAGCTGACGAGGACGTCGACGTTGCGCTCCTTCAGGATCCCGACCACGTCGGCGGTCGGCCCGGGCGCCTTCTCGATGATCTCGGACAGGTACTTGCCGAGCCCGTCGTGGGTCATCCCGCGCTCGACGGGCACGTTGAGCCGCGGCACGTCCGCGAACGTGAAGGTGTTGTTCGGCTCGACGAAGATCGCCTCAGACAGGTCCTTGCCGACCTTGTTCCTGTCGATGTCGAACGCGGCGGCGAACTCGATGTCGCGGATGTGGTACCCGCCCAGGTTGACGTGCATCAGCCCCGGGATGAAGTCGCTCTCCTTCGCATCGGCGTAGTGATAGCGACCCTGGACGAGGCTGCTGGCGCAGTTGCCGACGCCGACGATCGCGACGCGGACCTTCCCGTCGCCCGGCCGGTGGCCGTTCTTTCCGGTGGCGCTGCCGTTGGTTCTTGCCACGAGAGTCAGTTCTCCTTGCTGTCGGTTGCGGCGAGCCGGCTGAGGCGCGAGACGTGCCAGATGCGCTGGACGACGGTGGCGATCGTCAGGGCGGCGATCGCCACGATCGCGATCAGCAGACCGGGCGTGAAGCCGAGGCCAGCCAGCGCGATGCCGGCGATGACGAGAACCAGCCGCTCGGTTCGCGGCGCGAGGCCGACGTCGGCGGCGAGCCCGATGCCCTGGGCTCGGGCGTGCGTGTAGCTGACGAGGAACGACCCGGCCAGGGCGATCATCAGGGCCACCATCGGCCAGAGTGGCTCCGGCTGGCTGGCCATCAGCCAGGCGCCGATGCCGATGTACAGGATCGCCTCGCTGGCGCGGTCGAGGGTCGAGTCGAGGAAGCCACCGAACGCGGTTCCGGATGCGGTGGCCCGTGCCAGCGCCCCGTCGACGGCGTCGAGCAGCGAGCCGGCGGTCAGGATCGCGGCCCCGAGCAGCAGCCAGCCGCTCCCGACGAGGGCCGAGGCGGCGAGCGTGATCAGCAGCCCGATGACGGTGATCGTGTTCGGCGTCAGGTGCAGGGCGATGGCCAGCCGAACGACCGGCGCGAGCAGCGCCCGACCGCCCTCCTTGACCCAGGCCGGCAGGACCGACTCGCCGCTGCGCAGGTTCGGCGCCTGCGGCTGGCTAGTTGACATCCGGCACCGTTCCCGGAGCATCGCTGACGGAGCCGACGCCGGCGGTCCCCGCGATCAGGCGCGCCTCGGCGTCGTGCAGCTCCTCGAACGCGGCCGTGCGCAGGCGACAGATCGTCGTGCGGCCCTGGCGCTGCGTGTCGATCAGCCCGGCCAGACGAAGGATGCGCAGGTGCCAGCTGATCAATGGCTGGGAGAGTCCGACCCGGACGGACAGCTCCGTCACGGGCAGCGGTCCGACCTCGGCCAGCAGCCCGATGACGCGCAGCCGCGTCTCGTCGCCGAGCGCGCGGTACAGCGTTCGCAGCCGCCGGAGATCGGCCTCGCCCGGGGTGGTCGGCACGGAATTCATCACTAGCGCTTCTTTATCAAATGCAAATTTATATAAGCGGATGCTTATCCTATGGGACCGCGGAGACGGCGTCAAGGCGCGTGCTAGGATCGGCCCCGATCCCAGCCGGGGCCGACGATCCAGGAGGTGCGCGCGTGACCAGCTCGACGCCCGACGCGCTGTGGAGCGCCCCGTCGGCGCGGCTGCTCCGGCCGGCCGGGATCGCCTGGACGAACCTCGACCGGGGCAGGCTGTTGACGGGCTGCTCGCTGGCGGTGCCGGTCGGCGCCCGCGTGCTCATCGCGTCGGAGCCGGAGGCGAGCGGCTCGGTCCTCCTGCGGATCCTGGCCGGCCTCTCGCCGTCCCGCCGGGGGGAGATCCAGATCGCCGGGATGCGGCACGGCTGGGAGCGCCGCGTGGGCTACCTCGGCCCGGATCCCGGCGTCCGCAGCTGGATGACGCCGCGGGAGACGCTGTGGCTGGCCGCGGACCTGCTCGGCCTCGCCGCGCCGGATGCCCGGCGTCGGATCGCGGACGTCCTCGCCTGGTCGCGCATTCCGGCCGGAGACGCGGACGTGCCCGTGCGGCGCGGCGGCCCGGCCCTGCGGCAGCGAACCGGACTCGCGGCCGCGCTGCTCGACGACCCCGAGGTCCTGCTCCTGGATGAGCCCCTGCGCGCGATCGATGCCGCCGAGCGCCGGAGAGTGCTGCGCTTCCCCGGTCGGCGTCGAACCGTCCTGCTCGCCAGCCGCTACCCGGCCAGCGAGGCCGGCCTGGTCAGCCACGTCGCCCTCCTGCGGGCCGGACGGTTCGCGATGCTCGCCCCGGCCAACGACCTTGCCGCGGCGGGCCTGCCGCTGTCGATGCAGGGCATCGTGGCACTCGCCGAGCTGCGTGCCGCAACCGCGGGCGCCGAACCTCGGCGCCGCTCGCCGATCACGGCCCCGTGACGCCGACCGGGGTGGTCGCCCGGCTCGCGGTCCGCGAGCTGTGGATCAGCTTCCGACTGCTCATCGTCCTCATCGCCTTCGTGGCTCCCGGAGCGGTCGTCGCGCTGCTGCCGGCCGCCGTGCCGGTCACGATGACGCGCCTGTCCGTCGGGCTGGGGGCCGCCACGATCGTCGTCTCCGTCGTTGCGGCCTGGTCGATGGCCGAGGAGCGGCAGGCCGGGCGCGCCGGCTGGCTCGTCAGCCGCTCGCTGCCGCGTGGCTCGCTGCTGGCGGGATGGTTCGTCGCCCTCGCCGGCCTCGCCGGCCTCGCCCTCGCCGCGGCGGCGCTGCTCGGCTGGCTGGCCGCCACGACGGTCGCGTTCCGCCTCGAGGCGGGCGCCTACGTCAGCCTCATCCTGGCCATCGGCGCCACGACCCTGGGGGCGATCGCCCTCGGCCTGCTGGCCGGCACGCTGCTGGCCGGGCGCGCGGCGGCGGCCGCCGTGGGCGCCGGCTGCCTCCTCGCCGGCGCGGCGGCCTGGTTGCTGCCGCTGGACGGCAGCCTGGTGCCGGGCGGCGCGTACGCGTCCCTCGCCGCACTCACCGAGACGCAGCGCTCCATCGGACCGGGCCTGCGGGCCACGGGGGTCGGCCTGGCCGTCGCGGCGGCCCTCCTCGTGGCGGCTCGCGCGGCGCTGGAGGACGCGGAGCTGTGACCGACCCGTCGTCCCCGGTTCGGATGCATCCCGCGGCCGCCTGGGCAGTGCTCGTGTTCGCCAGCCTGGGCGTGCTGCTCGGTGGGGCAGAGCTGATGGTCGTCGCGATCGCGCTCCCGGCGATCGTCGCCGACTTCGGCGGCTGGGCCGACCTCGGCCGGGTCAGCTGGATCGTCAACGCGTACCTGCTCGCCTACGTCGTGGCGATGCCGCTCGCGGGGCGGGGCGCCGACCTGTGGGGTGCCCGCCGCCTGTACGTCGCGGCCCTGCTGCTGTTCGTCATCGGCAGCGCCGGGGCCGGATGGTCGCGCTTCGCCGGCGCGGAGGACGGGCTGTCCTGGCTGATCGGCTGGCGCGTGATCCAGGGCTTCGGCGGCGGGGCGCTGGTGCCGTTGTCGATGGCGCTGGCCAGCCACCTGTTCACCGGGCGCGCGCGCGCGACGGCGCTCGGCGTCGAGGGCGCGGCGACGTACATCGGCATGGCGGTCGGTCCGGCGTACGGAGCATGGGTGCTGCTCAACTTCCGCCTGCCGATTCCGGGGCTCGACGTCGCGCCCTGGCAATGGATCTTCCTCCTGAACGTGCCGATCGGCATCGTGACCCTGCTGTTGATCTACGTCGTCGCCGGCGGGGTCGAGACCCCGCGCGTACACGCGCGACTCGACCTCGGCGGCGCGGCGCTGCTGAGCCTGGCACTCGTGGCCGGCATCGGCGCCATCACCGTCTCCGGCGCGGCCGGCTGGACCGATCCACTCGTCTGGGCCGGGCTCCTGGCCGCCGCCGCCCTGTTCGGGGTCTTCGCCTGGCTGGAGCTGCGTGCGCGGTCCCCGCTCGTCGAGCTGCGGCTGTTCGCGGACCGCGCCTTCAGCGCCGCCAATGCCGTGAGCCTGCTGACCGGGTACACCCTCGCCACGGCGATCATCGGCGGGCCGGTGTTCGTCAACCGCGTCCTGTTCGGCTCCGAGGCACAGGCCTCGGTCGCGCTGACGGCGCTCACGCTGGCGGTCGCGGGCGGGGCGCTGCTCGGCGGCCTGCTCACCGGCATGATCGGCGAGCGGATCGTCTCGGTGGCCGGGGTCGCCCTCTCCGCGCTCGGCCTGTGGTGGGCGCTCGACTGGGGCGTGACGACCAATCTCGACCGGCTGGTCCGCGATCTGGCGATCTACGGTGCCGGGTTCGGGCTCACCGTCTCGCCGCGGGCCACTGCGGCGGTGGAGGCGGCCGGTGCCGGGGCCTATGGCGTGGCCAGCGCGATGCTCCAGATCACGCGCACGATCGGGATGAGCATCGGGCTCGCGCTGCTGACCTCGATCGGTCAGAACCGAATCGACGAGCTGAGCCGGCTGATCAACGACCCGGTGCGGCGCGACGCGCTCGTCACCGAGCTCGGCCGCCCCGAGTTCGTCGGCGTCGACCCGCAGACCTCGCTGGCGCTCGTCGCGCTCCTCGAGGCGTGGTCGCAGGGGGAGGCCGCCGGGGTGCTGCGCCTCGTCTTCGCGATCGCCGTGGGCATCGCGCTCGTCACCCTCGTCCCGGCCTGGTTCGTGCGTGCCGCGCGACGCTGAGCCGATCGGGTCAGCGCACCGGCTCGGCGACGATGACCAGCTCGCCCCAGTTGCGGTTGAACCCCTGCGAGGTCTGGAGCGTCAGCCGCTCGTATCCGGTCGGCGCCAGCCAGAACGCGCCCTCGGCGCAGTCGTCGTGGATCTGCAGCGCGAGCGGCGGGTCGACGGCCGGTGGCGCGCCGTCGTCCGGGCACGGAACGTTCGGCCGCACCTCGGTGACGTCGTAGACGAGCTGGGAGCCACTCGACATGTGGACGATGACCTCGTCACCGATGCGCACGTTCCACAGCGGCTTGAACAGGCTGCTGACCGCGTGGGCGAAGACGTAGGAGCTCTCGTTTCGGCCCGGCTGCGAGCTCGAGCTGAAGATGTAAGCGGCGTCGCCCGGCGGGAAGCCGTCGGTCTCCCGGCTCGTCGACTGGCGCACCGCCACGTCGATCCCGACCGCCTCGACGACGATCCCGACCGCCGTCACGTCGTCGGGTAGCGGTGTCGGGGTCGGCTCCTCCGTCGGTTCCTCCGGAGTCCCGGTGGGCGACGCGGCGGCCGACGCGCTCTCCGCCGGCTTGGCGGTCCGAATCGGGCTCGGTGAGGCCGTCGGCGTGGCCGAGGGCCGCGCGATGAGCGACGGCTGCGCCGGCTCGTCGTCGAGGTCCAGCGATCCCGCGATAATGAGGGCGACCCCCGCCACCCCGAGGATGATCGGGAGCGCCCAGCCGGAGAGACGCCTCACGTGACCGAGTCTAGCCGCCGCACCGACCCGCCGCTGGATCGAGTTCTGGCCCTGGCGACCGAGGCCCTGGCGGCCGAGCCGGCGGGCCTGCTGACCGACTTCGACGGCACGCTCTCACCGATCGTCGCCGATCCGGCCGCGGCCCGGCTGGTGGACGGCGCGACCGACGGCCTCGAGGCGCTGACGCATCGCCTGGCGGTCGTCGCCGTCGTCACCGGGCGTGCGCCGCTGGATGCGCGACGGATGACCGGCCTGCCGGGACTGCTGATCGCCGGGAATCACGGCATGGAGTGGCTCGAGCCCGGAGCGGACGAGCCGGCGGCGTCGCCCGAGGCGGCGCGGGTTCGCGAGCGAATCGGCCGCGTCATGGCTCGCATCCCGGAGCTCCACGGCGTGACGGTCGAGGACAAGGGCCTGTCGGCCACGGTCCACTACCGCAGCGCCCGCGAGCCCGACTCGGCTCGCTCGGCGCTCGTCGAGGCGCTCGGGGAGCTCGAGCCGGAGCTCGAGCTGCGACCGGGTCGGATGAGCCTCGAGATCCGCCCGGTGGGACTCGGTGACAAGGGGGCCGCGGCCCGCACGATCATCGAGCGCTTCGGCCTGCGCGGGGTGCTGGTGATGGGCGACGACGTCACCGACCTCGACATGTTCCGCGCCGTCGACGAGCTGCGCCGGGCCGGCCGCCTGCGTGGTGCGATCATCGGCGTGGGCGGTGACGACCGGGAGGTTCCCGCCGAGGTGGCCGAGGCCGCGGATGCCCTGCTCGGCGATCCGGCGGAGGCCGCCGTCTTCCTCGCCGCGCTGGCCGGGACGCCGGCCCCGTCATGAGGCGAGCCGTCGGGCCTCGAGTGCGCGGCGATCGGCATCGCGGAACCAGGTCCAGTAGAGGACCGTCGCGACGGAGTACAGGCTGATCACGGTGATGAAGTTCACCGCATAGCCGGCATCGAACCCGAGGATGGCCTGCAGGGTCGCGTACCACGCCCCGCCGATCACCCAGCCGACCTGCCACAGCACGCTCATCGCCGCCGCCAGCGTGGCGCGCTCAGCCGGCGTCACCTGCTCCATGGCGAACGCCGAGAAGATCGGATTCCCGGCATTCATCAGCGAGTTGCGCACGACCATCGCGAGGATGACGGTCCACAGGATCGGCGAGAAGCCGAGCACGACGAGGAACGGGATGCTGGCTGCCTGGACGATGACCACCGACGAGATCTGCCCGAAGCGTCGGGCCAGCTTCGGTTGGGCGAGCATGGCGGCAATCGTTCCGAGGCTCGTGAAGGCGAACAGGAGGTTCAGCGACGCCAGGTCGAGCCCGAACTTCGCCTGGACGAACAGGTTGAGGAACGGGATCACCTGTCCGGCTCCCGTCGCGATTAGGAAGCCGGGGAAGAGCAGCCGAATGAAGCGACCGCGATCGCCGATCACCACGCCCATCAGGGCCCGGGTCCGGACGGTGCGCGTCGGATCGACGGCCGGCTCCCCGGTCCGGGCGGGGTCGGCCGCACCGCGATGTGCTCGGGGCCGGTCGTCGGTCAGGCGCAGCACGGTCAGGAAGCCCACGGCCAGGAGCAGGGCCATGATCACGAGGATGATGCGGTACGTGCCCGGCCCGTCGGCCTCGAGCCCGAGCACGGCGGCGAGGCGGGTTGCCACGAACCCGCCGAGCGCGGCGGCCACGATGTTCGTCACCATCTGGATCGCCGCCTGGAGGGCGAACAGCTCGTTGCGGTGCTCGGGATCGCTGTGCTCCGTCAGAAAGGGCGCCTGGACGACCAGGAGCGACTGCTGTCCCATCGCCCACATCGCGGCGAACAGGATGATCAGTGGCAACGCATCCACCACGAGCAGGCCGACGAGCGACGTCAGCGCCACCGCCATCCCGGCCGCCATGACCGTTCGCCGCCCGAGCCGATCTGAAGCCGCGCTGGCCGGGAACGCCATGATCGCTCCGGCGGTCGACGCGACCGTCGCCACGAGGCCGATCGTCGCCGTCGAATAGCCGAGCGACGCGAGATACAGGTTGAAGTCGATCCAGTACAGGCTGAGCGCCGCGCCGGCGACGAGCGTCGTGAGGAGGAAGAGCCGCGCGTCGCGATGGAAGCGCGCGAGGCGGCCGATCAGCGGGAGCGCGCGAGACATCGACGCCGGCGTCAGGCCTTGAGCTCGGCGAGGTCCTCGAGCTGCCGGCGGAGCCACCAGGTGATGTCCTCGCGCTCGACGCCGCGCCGCAGCTTCGCCAGGCGCCGTCGCCGCTCGTCGGGCCCCATGGCGAGCGCCTCGGCCAGCGCCTCGGCCGTCCCGACGATGTCGGCGGGCGCGACCGACAGTGCGCCGTCGGCCATCTGGTCGTAGGCGCCGGCGGTCTCGGACAGGACGAGCACGGCATCGCGCTCGCTGACGACGACCGCCTCCTTGGCGACGAGGTTCATGCCGTCGACGAGCGGGTTGACGAGCACGACGTCGGCGATCGACAGCCCGGCCAGTGCCTGGGCGTAGTCGTTCTCGTAGAAGAGCTGGATCGGGCGCCAACCGGCGCGCCCGAATCGCGCGTTGATGCGGTCGACGGCGTTCTGCACGCTGCGCCCGTAGTCGCCGTACTCCTTGAGCCCGGTCCGCGAGGGAACGAGGAAGGCCAGGAAGCTGATCCGCCCGCGCAGGCGGGCGTGGCGCTGGAGGAGCGCCTCGTAGGCGAGGAATCCGCGCAGGATGTTCTTCGACGGCTCCAGGCGGTCGACGCGGACGAGGATCCGCTCGCGGGTTCCACCGCTGAGCTGGTCGGCCCGGCGCCGGGCGGCCCGCGAGGTTGCCACGCGCCGGGTCGCCTCGACGTCGATGCTGATCGGGTAGCTGCGTACGTGCGAGATGCGTCGTCGCCAGCGCACGCTCCAGCCGTCGTAGTCGACGCTCGCCCCTGGGACGAACGACTCCACGGTCCGCAGGAAGTTATGCGCATAACGCTCGGTCTGGAAGCCGACGACGTCGTTGGCGAGCAGACCCGTGGCGATGCCCTCGCGGATCGGCGGGGCGATGTTCTGCCAGATCGACGACGGCGGCCACGGGATGTGGGTGAAGTGGCTGATGACGGCCTTCGGCCGGGCGCGGCGGATCGGCTCGGCGGCGCAGTACAGGTGGTAGTCGTGGAGCATGACCCGCGGCTCGCGGTCGCCGCGGGCCTGCTTGATCACCGCGCTCGCGAAGGCCTCGTTCAGCGGCACGTATCCGCGCTCCCAGGCCCGCATCACCGAGGCGTCGATGACCGGTCGCTCGGGCAGGTTCCACATCTGGTGCTGGAGGAACCAGAGGAACGGGTTGGCGATGACGTTGTACGCCTGCTCGTAGACCGATCGCTCCACGGTCGCGAAGCGCAGGCGGACGTGATCGTCCTCGCCGGCCGCCTCGCGCAGAAGCTTCGGATCGGCGGCGGCCCGGCGGTCGCCCTCGCTCATCGCCGCGGCGATCCAGGTGATCGGGACGTGGCGGCCCACCTGGCCCAGGGCGGTGACGAGGCCGCCCGACCCGCGTCGCGGACGCAGGACCCCGCTCGACCCGGACGTGAAGGTGACCGGCCCGCGGTTCGTGGCGATGATCAGCCGGCGGTCACCGAGCAGGGCCGACGCGGCGGCTCCGAGGGCGGAATCGGCGTCGGCGGCGCTCATGGCACGGAGAACAGGCTCGCCGCCGAGACTTCCAGGAGTGCCAGGACCGCACCCGGGAACAGTCCGAGGACGAGGACCCCGACGACCGAGATGCCGAGCGCCAGCGACCCGGACGGCGACGAGTCGATCTCGGCCGGGTCGTCCTCGGGCTCGCGCATGTACATGTAGACGATGACGCGCAGGTAGTAGAACGCGGCCAGCGCCGCGTTGAGGACGATGATCACCGCCAGCCACTCCAGCCCCGCCTCGACCGAGGCGAGCAGGACGTAGAGCTTGGCGAAGAACCCGACGGTCGGCGGGATGCCGGTCAGGCTCAGCATGAGGATCGCCATCGCCGCGGCGATCAGCGGCGCGCGCGACGCCAGCCCGGCGAACGCGTTGAGCCCGCCGTAGCGTCGCGTGTCGCGCTGGAGCATGCCGACCACGGCGAACGCCGCGATGTTCATCACCCCGTAGCCGAGCGCGTAGAACAGGATCGACTCGATGCCCTGCGCCGCGACTGCCTCGCTGGACGCGTTGGCGAAGGCCGCCAGGCCGGCCATGATGTACCCGGTATGCGCGATGCTCGAGTAGGCGAGCATGCGCTTCACGTTCACCTGGGTCAGGGCCACGATGTTGCCGCCGGTCATCGTCAGCACGGTGAGCACGAGGAAGACGCCCAGCCACTCGGCGCGCAGCGGGGCGAGCGCGTCGGCGAAGACCCGGATGAGCAGCGCGAAGGCACCGACCTTGGGACCCACCGACAGGAAGCCGGTGATCGGCGTCGGGGCACCCTGGTAGGCATCCGGGGTCCAGTAGTGGAACGGCACCGCGGCGATCTTGAACGTGCCGCCGACGGTCAGGAAGCCGATGGCCACGAGGAGCCCGGGGGTCGGCGACGCTCCCATCGCCGCCGCGATCTGGTCGATGTTCGTCGTGCCGGTCAGGCCGTACATCCAGGCGACGCCGAACAGGACGATCGCGCTGGCGAAGCTCCCGAGCAGGAAGTACTTCAGCCCGCCCTCGTTGCTGTAGCGATCGGTCTTGTGCAGGCCGGCCAACAGGTATGACGGCATCGTCATCAGCTCGAGGCCGAGGAACAGGGTGACCAGGTCGCCGCTCGAGGCCAAGACGCACATGCCGATCAGCGCGGTGACCAGGATCGTGTTGAACTCGCCCAGCGGGATGCGTCTGGTTCGCAGGTACGACGGCGCGAAGAGCGAGCTCAGGATGCCGATGATGATCGTGGCGCCCTTGAAGAAGACGGACAGATCGTCGACGACGTAGAACCCGGCGTACACCGTCTCGTTGATGTCCCACACCACGACGCAGGCGGCGCCGGCGAGGATCAGCCCGCCGACGGTGAGCGGCGTCAGCAGCCACTTGTGCGCGCGCGGCAGGAACAGGTCGACGGTGATGACCACCAGCACCAGGGCGGCGAGGATCAGCTCGGGCAGGATCGTGACGAGGTCGTTGGCGTGGTCCATCAGCGGCTCACCACAGCGGCCCGAGACCGGTCATCCCCGAGTCGGTGACCGCCTGGATGATGCGGTCGACGGGGGCGCTGAGCATCTCGAGCACCGGCGCCGGGTAGACGCCCAGCACGACGACGAGGACGATGAGCGGTGCGAGCGCGATCCACTCGTTGCGGTTCATGTCGCGCAGCTTCGGCCACCAGCGCTGCATCCATTCCGAGGGCACGGTGAAGAACGCCCGCTGGAACATCCAGAGCATGTAGACGGCGCTGATGATGACCACCACCATCGTCGCCGCGGCCACGAGGCCGTTGTAGCGGAACGCGCCGAGGATGACCAGGAACTCGCCGACGAAGCCCGACAGCCCGGGCAGGCCGATGCTCGCGAAGGTGAACAGCCCGAAC
>Ga0299913_10001619_pt1 | contig 16910 bp, 13 predicted proteins | sample RVTome_9_FD_201360 | JGI IMG/M metagenome (GOLD analysis project Ga0299913, IMG submission 201360) | Soil microbial communities from uranium-contaminated site in the Upper Colorado River Basin, Wyoming, United States - RVT155D38 (version 2) ... | reverse complement strand
TGCGAGGCCTTGGCGTCCAGCACCCTGGTGAGCAGGGTGCCGCAGGTGGCTGTGAGGTAGCGGCCGGACTCGAAGGCGACCCGCGGGCTGCCGCGGCGCCAGCCCGGGAAGGCGTCGTCCAGCGCGCCGGCCACCCGGTCGGCCAGGTTCGGGTACGCCGGCAGCTCGCCGGCGCGGGCGAACGGGGCGCCGAACCCGCCGCCGAGGTCGAGCAGCTCCAGCTCGGTGCCGCAGGCATCGACCAGCCGCCGGGCCGTCCGGACGGACTGCCGGAGCTGGGTCGTCAGCGGCTCCTCGTTCGTCACGTTGGTGCCCATGTACAGGTGCAGGCCGGCGACCTCGGCGTGGTCGCGGGAGGCGAACCGACCGGGCTCGGCCATGATCCACTCGGCGTCCGCGCCGAACTGGGACGCCACCCCGGCCATGGCGAGGCCCTGACCCGGCACCGGGGTGCTGTCGTTGACCCGCAGCAGGCACCTGGCGGTGACGCCGTGCGCCCGGGCCAGCCGGTCGAGCTGGTCCAGCGCGTGCGGCGAGTCGACGGAGAACCAGGTGACGCCGGCCTTGATCGCGCCGACCACGTCGCGGTCGCGCTTGCCCGGCCCGGTGTAGAGGACGTGCGCGGCGGCGAAGCCGGCCTCCAGCGCGGTGGTCAGTTCGCCGGGCGAGCACACCTCGGCGCGGCACCCGGCCAGCCGCAGCGCCGCCACCACGGCCGGGTGCGGGTTGGCCTTGAGCGAGTAGTAGAGCTCGGCCGGCGACGGCAGGACCCGGCGCAGCCGCCGGTGGGAGCGCCGCAGCTCGTCGAGGTCGTAGACGTATGCCGGGGTCTCCACGTCGGCGAGGCCGGCGGTCCCGGTCGGCCCGGCGGCATCGGCCGCCCGCGGGGCCGGGGCGCCGGCGACCGGCACGGTGCCGTCCGGCCGCACGACCGGTCGGCTAGACATGAGAGCCCTCAGCGGTCATCCGGGCCAGACAGGCGCGGTCCACCTTGCCGTTGCCGGTCAGCGGGATGGCCGCCACGACGAGGCACCGGCGCGGCACTTTGAACTCCTCCAGCTGGGTGCGCAGCAGCTCGAGCACCTCGTGCGGCGCCAGCCGGGTCACCGCGACCAGCAGCGCCTCCTCGCGCTCCCGGCCCGGCGGCAGCAGCGCGGCCGCCTCAACGCCGGGGATCCGGTTGGCCGCGGCCTCCACCTCGGTGGCGCTGACCCGGAAGCCGCGCTCCTTGTACAGGTCGTCGCGCCGGCCGACGAAGTACAGGTAGCCGTCGTCGTCGAGCCACCCGTAGTCGCCGGTGCGCAACTGCGGGAACAGCCCGTCGGCGCGGGGGAACCGTTGGGCGGTCAGCTCGGGGCGCCGCCAGTAGCCGGCCATCACGTGCGGCCCGCGCACCACGAGCTCGCCGACCTCGCCCGGCGGCAGCGGGTGCCCGTCCCGGTCGGCCGCGAAGACCTCGGTGCCGGGCAGCGCCCGGCCGACCGAGCCTGGCCGCCGCAGGTCCTCGTCCAGCGGCATGATCGTGGTGCGCTTGCACTCGGTCAGCCCGAACATGAGCTGCACGCCCAGCCCGGGAATCCGCTCCCGCAGCTCGCCAAGCACGCCGTCGGGCATGGCCGAGCCGGTGTTGGTGAGCAGCCGCAGCCGCGGCGGTTGCGCGGACGGCCGGGACAGCAGCCTGGACAGGCCGCGCGCCACCGCGGGCACCGCAGGCAGCACGGTGGCCGCGGTGCGGTGCAGCTCGGCCAGCAGCCCTGGTCCGGCGTCCGCCGCGGTGCCGAGCTGCACCCGCGCGCCGGCCAGCGTGGCCAGGAATACCTGGTAGAGGCCGTAGTCGAAGGACAGCGGCAGCGTGCTGAAGACCACGTCGTCGGCGCGGTAGCCGAGCTGGGACTGGATCGCCGCCGCCGCGAAGGTCACCTGCACGTGCGTCGACACCACCGCCTTGGGCATGCCGGTGCTGCCCGAGGTGTAGATCAGGCACACCGGGTCGACCGCGATCGGGCCGGCCGGCAGCACAGCGGTGCGCCCGCGGACCGGGCCGCGCAGCTCCGCCGGCGACAGGCAGCCGATCGCCCGGTCCGCGGCCAGCTGCCGCAGCGCCGGGTTGTCGGTGACCACGAGGACCGGCTCCGCGTCGTCGAGCACGTGCACGTAGCTGGACACCGGCGCCCGCTCGCCGAGCACGCAGAACACGCAGCCGGCGCGGGAGCAGCCGTACAGCAACGCCGGCACCAGCACGTCCGGCGCCATCGCGACCACGACGCGGTCGCCGCGGCGGGCGCCTCGCTCGACCAGGTGGCCGGCGATCTCGCGGCTGGTGGTGTCGACCGTCCGGTAGGTCTCGATCGCGGCGCCGCTGCCCACCGCGGGCCGGTGCCCGTGCGCGGCGGATGCCCGGTCGAGCAGGTGATGCAGCAGGTCCGGTGTCATCTGCGCGCCCGTTCCACGGCGCGGGCGAACAGCCCGCTCAGTGAGTCGACGTCCTGCAGCGCGTCCTGGGTCAGGTCGTCGGCGTCCAGGTGCACGCCGAGCTGCAGCTCGACCCGCTCGATGACGTCCACCAGCCGGAAGGAGTTGAAGTCCGGTATGGCCCGGAACGGCCGCGGCCGACGGGCCGCCTCCTCCTCCAGGCGCAGCACCAGCCGCACCGCGTCGACGACGACCTCGCGCACCTCGGCCGGCACCGGTGCACCGGCGGGCGCCTCGGCCGGCACCGACCCAGGGCCACCGGCGGACGACCCGGCCGGCACGGCGCGGGGCGCCTCGGCCTTGGCCGAGCCGGCCGCCGGCGGAAGCTGCACCGCGGCCAGCTGCTCGGCGAGCTCGGCGTCGCCGTCCAGCAGCTCCGCCAGCCGTTGGATCACCGACGGCGGCAGCGCCGAACCGCGCTGCAGCCGGCGCACGCCGACGTAGGACTGCGCGGCCAGCCGCAGCCAGTCCTCGGCCCGCGACCGCGCCGCGGCCAGCAGCGGCGCCGGCAGCCCAGGGACGGTGGCCAGCCAGGCCGCGTGCAGCAGCCGGGACCGGCCGAGCACCCACACGTCGAGCACCAGCCGTTCCATCTCGTCGACCCGGTCCAGCGCCTCGCGCGCCGCGGCGAGGTATCGGGCGACATCCGGCCCGGCGGCGGCCAGCACCGCGGCGTTGCCGCCGAGCACCTTGGCCGCGTCCAGCACCGGCCGCCGGCCGGCGACGACCACCATCGCGGATGCGCCACCCTCGACGGCGGCGTCGAGGCCGGCGGCGGCCAGCCGCCACACCCCGGGCCTGGCCGGGCCCCACTGGGTGTCGTTGTGGTACGGGTCCACCACGGCGAACTCGTCGCCCGCGGGCACCAGCAGCACGCTGTGGTCCATGTGCCGCTGGCCGCGGTACGGCGTCCACGGCATGTCGAACGCGTCGGCGACCACGTAGAGCGGCCCGGCCGCGAACCGCCGCAGCGCGGGGCCGTCGAGCCCGTCCCTGCATTCGGCCACCCGCAGCCCGGCCAGCTCGTCCGCCTCGGCCAGGCGCTGGTCGGTCGACGGTTCCACCCGCGGCGGCCGACCGGGCACGGGCGTGGCGAGGAACCCCAGCCGCGCGCCGAGCACGAGATGGGCGCCGGCACCGTGGTACCGGTCGGCGAGCGCGGCGAGCCCGGTCTGGATGCAGTCCAGCGCGGCCGCCTCCAGCCGTTCGATCACCGGCGACCATGCCTGGTCGCGCGTCTCGACGAGGGCCGTGGCCATGTTCAGCGCACCTCCATCAGCTCGGGCACCACGGGGCCCGGTTCGACCGGGCGCAGCTTGGCGGTCGCGGCCCGCAGCGCCGCGTCGTCGGCCGGGGAGTCCTCGATCGCGTCGGCGCGAAGGTCGTCGTAGGCGGACAGGTCGAGCAGCCCGTGGCCGCTCACGCAGACCAGGACGCCGCGGCCGGACCGGTGCCGCGCGTCGCGCCCGCTGGCGACGGCGGCGGCCACGGCGATCGCGTGGCCGGCCTCCGGTGCCGGCAGCACCAGCTCGGCTGCGGCGAAGCGCCGGCCAGCGTCCAGCGCCTCGCGCTGGCCGACCGCGGTGGCCACGATCTGGCCGTGGTGGCGCATCGCGGACAGCAGCTTGGCGGCGCCGTGGAAGCGCAGGCCGCCCGCGTGCGAAGCGGGTATCGCGTACCCGGCGCCGATCGTGTACATCGGCTCCATCGGCCCGGTCTCGGTGGCGTCGGTGACCTCGTAGGCGTACACGCCGCGGGACAGCTTGGGTGTCGCGCTCGACTCGGCGGCCAGCAGCACGGGCGCCTCGGCGGCCTCGCCGGCGCGGTGGCCGGCGAAGAACGGCAGCGCGAGGCCGCCGAAGTTGGACCCGGCGCCGACACAGCCGACGACGACGTCCACGCCTGCGCCGAGCTCGCCGAGCTGGGCCACGGCCTCCAGGCCGATCACCGACTGGTGCAGGATGCTGTACGTCTCGCCGCTGCCGATACAGAACGCCCTGTCCGGCGCGCCGCGGGCGTACTCCACGGCCTCGCCGATGGCCAGCGCGAGGCTGTTGGCCGGCGCGCCGGCCGCGGCCCGCGCGGCCACCTCGGTCAGGCCGCTCGGGCTGGCGTGCACGGTCGCCCCGAGCAGGCGCATCAGGCTGCCGCGGTACGGCTTGTCCCGCAGGCTCCCGCCGACCATGAACACCGTGCAGGACAGGCCGAAGGCCGCGCATGCGGCGGCCAGCGCCGTCCCCCACTGCCCGGCGCCGGTGCCGGTGACCAGCTCCCGCACCCCGGCCTGCCGGTAGTAGTACGCCTGGGCGAGCGCGGTGGTGAGCTTGTGGCTGCCCGACAAATTGCCGCCCTCGTACTTGACATAGATCGGCACCCTGGCGCCGACCTCGGCCTCGAAACGGTCCGCCCGCCACAGCGGGGTGGGGCGGTACCGGCGGTACTGTGTGGCGACCGGTTCCGGCACCGGCCACCACTCGCGGCGGGCGACGCTCTGCCGGACCAGCTCCAGCGGCAGCTGCGCGGTGACCGGCCCGGTGGTGTCCGGCGGGCTCAGGTCCGGCGGCAGGTCGTACCCCAGGTGGGGCAGGACGCTGCGCCAGGCCGGCGGCGTTCCGGCGGTCATCGGGCACCGTCCACCGGGTTGGCCAGTGGATTGGACGGCGGGGTGGTCACCGCGTGGGACATCGCGTCGACCAGGTCGGCGACCGTGGTGAAGATCCGGTTGACGAACAGGCTGTCCGGCAGCGTGAGGTCCAGCTCGTCCTCGAGCCGCACCAGCATGCCGAGGAAGCCGAGCGAGTTGATCCTGAGCAACTCCCCGTTCAGCGGCTCGGCCTCGGCGATCTCGTCCGGGCGCAGCGACAGTCGCGACTCCAGCGCGACGATCCGCCGGACGGCGTGGCTGATCTCGACCCGGCGGTCCTGCGTCGCGGTCATGGCTGGTCCTTCCCACGCAGGGTGCCGGCGCCGTCGATCGCCCAGCTGTATGTGAGCAGCGCGGACAGGCCGACCGGGCCACGTACGTGCAGCCGCCCGGTGCTGATGGAGATCTCCGGGCCGAGCCGCATGGTCGGCCCGTCGTGCAGCCGCAGCGAGCCGTTCACCACCAGGGCCGCGGCGTCCACCGCGCGCAGGAAGCCGGCCACCACCTCCGGGCTGGTCGCCACCACCCCTTCGGTGTGCCGCGAGCCGTGCCTGCGGATGTGCGCGACGGCCTCGTCCAGCCCGGCCACCGACCGGACGGCGATGGACCGGTCAAGGAACTCGCGACCGTCGTCGTGCGGGTCCAACACCCGCACCCGCGTGCGGCGCCCGCCGTCAGCCCCGTCTTCAACGGCGCCGGCCAGCGCACCGGCGAGCGTGCCGTCCAGGCGCAGCGTGTACGGCTCGTCCAGCCGCTCGCCGTGGTGGATCAGTCGCCGGACGAGCCGCTCGGCGACGCCCCGGTGGGCGAGCACCATCTCCAGGGTGTTGCACGCGGTGGGCTCGGCCAGCTTGCTGTCCAGCGCGATCCGGGCGGCGAGGTCGAGGGCGGCGCTGTCGTCGACGTACAGGTGGTTCACGCCGCCGCCGCTGGCGATCACCGGGATGGTGGACGCCGTCCGACAGTAGTCGATCAGGCTCGGGCTGCCGCGCGGGATCAGCGCGTCGATCGCGTCGTGCCGCTTGAGGAGATGCCGCACCAGTGCCCGGTCGCCGTCGGCGATGACCTGCGCCATGCCCGGCGGCAGGCCGGCCGCGTCGACGGCCCCGCGGACGATGGCGCCCAAGGCCGCGTTCGTCGCGGCCATCTCGGTGCCGCCGCGCAGGATCACCGCGTTGCCGACCGCGACCGGCAGCAGCGAGCCCTCGATCGTCACCGTCGGCCTGGCCTCGTAGATCATGAAGATGACGCCGATGGGCTTGGGAATCCGGCGTATCCGCATGTCGCCGGCCGCCGGCCGGACCGCGCCATGCCGGGTCACGTCCGGCAGCGCCCTGCCGACCTGCCCGGCGAGCGCGACGAGCTGGTGCAGGTTGCCGTCGTCGACGGCGAGCCGGTCGAGCAGCGCGGGTGACAGCCCTCGCTCCCTCGCCGCGGCCAGGTCGTCGCCGTTGGCCTGCACGACCCGGTCCCAGTGCTTGTCCAGCCCGGTGGCCAGCGCGTCGCAGTAGGCGAGGTATCGCTCGTCGCCGGGTGCCGGTGCCAGCGTCCTCGCCGCGGCGGCCAGCTCCAGGATTTCGTCGGTCGGGGGGCTCACCACATGAACTGCCCTCCATCCACGACCAGCTTCTGGCCGGTCATGTAGGCGCTGCCCTGGCCGACGAGGAACTCCAGCGCGTCGGCGACGTCGTCGGTGGTGCCGATGCGGGCCTGCGGTATCCCGGCGACCACCGCGGCCAGCGCGGCCGGGTCGTGCAGCCGGTACCTGGCGGTCAGCTCGTCGGTCTCGGTCATGCCGGGGATCAGGCAGTTGACCCTGATCCGCGGCGCCAGCTCGACCGCGAGGCACTTGGTGAGCTGCAGCAGCCCGGCCTTGCTCGCGCAGTAGTTGACCCCGTCGCGGCGCGGCCGGATGCCCGTGGTTGCGCCGACGTTGACGATCGCCGCGCCCGGGCCGGCGGTGAGCATGGCCGGCGCGAACGCCCTGGTCAGGTAGAAGGCGCCGCTGAGGTTGGTGTCGATGACCCGGCGCCACTCGGGCACGCCCATCTCGAGGAACGGCCGGTCGACGTTCACCCCGGCGTTGTTGACCAGCACCAGGGGCGGGCCGTGCTCGGCCAGCACGCCGGCGGCCGCCGCGGCCACCGCGTCCGGGTCGGCGACGTCGGCCCGCACCGCGCGCAACATCGGCCCGAGCTCGGCCGCCGCGGCGGCCGCGGCCGCGTCGTCGCTGCGGTAGAGCGCCACGGTGCGGTGGCCCAGCTTGACCAGCCGGCGGCTCAGCGCGAGCCCGATGCCGCGGGTGCCACCGCTGACCACGGCGACCGGTTGTGTCACCGCGCCACCTCCGGCTGCGCGCCGAGGACCGGCATCCCGAGGAAGTGCCCGATCGCGGTGGTGAGCTGCGGCAGGTGCTCGCGGTCGAACACCCGCATGTGGTCGGTGGCCAGCGTGCCGATGTGCAGCCGCGGCGCGAGCGCGTGCCACCGGCGCAGCGCCGCGTGGCGGTCGCCGAGATCGCTCTCGCCGTCGCAGACCAGCAGTAGCACCCGCCCGCCGTAGCCGCGCCGGAGGTCGAACTCGACGAGGGCGCCGACGTGCGCCAGGAACGTGCGCAGCACCCGGTCCCTGGTCTGCTCGTCCGGGCGCGGGCCGAGCATCTCGATGACGGCCTCGCGGATCTCGCCGTCGCGCCCCAGGTCCGACGGCCGCCGGAACGGCGAGCAGTCCACCAGCACCAGGTCCGGGTGCTGGCCGCGCTCGGCGAGCGTGGCGCAGACCTCCCAAGCGACCGTGCCGCCCATCGACCAACCGAACACCACCTCGGGCACCAGGCCGCTGGGCTCCAGCGCCCTCAGCACCCCGCCGGCCATCTCCGGCACGGTCGCCTCCGGGTCCTCGCCGGGCACCAGGCCGGCCGCGCGCACCGCGTACACGTTGTAGACCTCGCCGAGGAAGGCGCCAAGCCGCAGGTACGGGGCGATGCCGCCGCCGGCGCCAGGCACCATCACGCAGGCCGGCCGGCCCTTGCGGCGGGAGAGCGGGATGAGCCGGCCCGGCACCGGCGGCGCGCTCACGACCGCGCTTCCTGACCGGCGCGAACGAGCTCGGCCAGGGTGGCCACCGTCGGCGAGCGGAAGAAGTCCATCAGCGGCGGGGTCACCCCGAACCGCTGCTCGACCTGGGCCAGCGCGGTGAAGATGTTCAGCGAGTGCGCGCCGTACTCCAGCACCGGCCGGTCGCGCCCGATCCCGTCGACGCCGAGCAGCTCCGCCCAGATGCCGGCCAGTTCGCGCTCGAGGTCGTCGGCGTAGTCGGCGCCGTGGCCGGCGGCGTCGGCGCCCTGCAGCGCCAGCAGCTGCTGGGCCTGGGCCACCAGCGCGTCCCGGTCGGTCTTGCCCGAGCCCGTGGTGGGCACGGCCTCGATGTCCAAGACCCTGGCCGGGATCATGTACGCGGGCAGCCGCTGGCCCAGCCGGGTGCGGATCTCCTCCGGGTCGTCCATGGTGCCGTTCTCGGTGACCAGGAACAGCAGCAGCTCACGGTCGGCGCCCTCGCCGCGGTCCGCCGCGACTGCGTGCCGGACCCCCGGCAGCGTGTTGGCCACGGCCTCGATCTCGCCGAGCTCGATGCGGTAGCCGCGGATCTTGACCTGGGTGTCGTCCCGGCCGAGGAAGACCAGCGCCCCGCGCTCGTCGCGCAGCACCAGGTCGCCGGTGCGGTACATGACGGCGCCGTACACGCCGGCGAACCGGTCCGGCAGGAAGCTGGCCGCGGTGCGCTCCTGGTCGTTGACGTAGCCGTCGGCCGGGCAGGACCCACCGAGGTACAGCTCGCCGGGCACGCCGACCGGGGCCAGGTGCCCGGTCACGTCCACCACGTAGGCCGCGACGCCGGCCAGCGGCAGCCCGATCGGCACGTGCGCCGGCCAGGACTCCTCGGCCACCGACAGCCGGTGGGTGGTGACCGCGTGCGTCTCGGTCGGGCCGTACAGGTTGACCAGCACGCAATGCGGGTGGGCGTCGAAGAACCGCCGGATCTCGTCGTCGACGATCAGCTGCTCGCCGGAGACGCAGACGTAGCGCAGCGCCGGAAACAGCGTCTTGCGGGCTAGCGCGCTCTGCACGAACGGGCGCAGCGCTGCGACCGGGAGGTAGACGTGCGTCACCCTGGTCTCGGCGACGCGGCGCACCAGCGCGGGGAAGTCCCGCCGGTCGGCCGGTTCGCGGGACACCACGGTGCCGCCGGCGGCCAGCGTGGGCACGATCTCCTGGAACGAGACGTCGAAGCCGAGCGGCGCGTACTGCAGGAAGCGGGTGTGCACCCCCATCTCCAGCGCGGAGATCTGCCAGGCGCTCAGGTTGGCCAGCGGGCCCTGGCCCATCTGCACGCCCTTGGGGCGGCCGGTGGAGCCGGAGGTGAACGTGACGTACGCCGGGCGGCCGGCGTCCGGGGCGGCCAGAGCAGGCGGGGTCGGGCCACCTGCCGGTGCCGTGACCCGGGCCGGGGCCATCAGGTCGGTCAGCCGCAGCGCCGAGACCCCGGCGAGCTCGCCGACCTCGCCGATGACCGCGCGGCAGCCGGCCTGCCGCACCATGTACGCCAGCCGCTCGGCCGGCAGGTTCGCCTCCAGCGGCAGGTACGAGGCGCCGCAGCGGAGGATGGCCAGGATCGCGATGGTGACCTCGCTGAGCGAGTCGACGCAGAGCCCGACCACGTCGCCGGCCGCGACACCGGCCATGGACAGCCCGTCGGCGGCCCGCCGCGCGGCGGCCGCCAGCTCGTGGTATCTGAGCCGGCCGTGCTGGTCCTCGATCGCGGTGGCGTCGGCGTGCCGCTCGGCGGTGGCGGTCAGCCACTCGGTGAGCGTGGCCTCCGGCACCCTCGCCGGGTAGCCGTCGGTGCGCAGGCTGGCCGCCGCCGAGGAGTCGGTGAACAGGTCGGCGAGGGTGCGGGAGCCGTCGGCGAGCGCGCGGCGCAGCGCGGTGCGGATCGAGTCGAGCAGGCCGTCCGCCACGGCGGGCGCGATGAGCTCGCGGTCGTACTCCAGCTCCAGCCGCCAGCGCCCGTCGACCGGCGCGCAGCCGAGCCACAGGTCGAACTTGGCCGTGCCGTTGCCCGGCTCGCGCACGTCCCGCACCGCGCCGGTCAGCGGCTCGTTGGTGTCCTGCATGGCGAGCATGCACGAGAAGACCGGGTTGCGGTTGCTCGCGCGGTCCGGCTGCACCTGGGCGACGAGCTGGGTGAAGGCGACGTCGACGTTGGCCCGGCAGTAGTCCACCGCGTCCCGGATGGTCTCGCCGGCGTGCTGGTCGAACGTGCGGTCCCAGTCCACGTCGACGGTCACCGGCAGGGTGTTGACGAAGAACCCGCACAGGTCGAAGGCGCCGACCGTGCGCCTGGCCATGAACGGGCTGCCGACCAGCACCGTGGACACCGCGGCGTGCCGCGCAACCGCCGCGCCGTACACCGAGGTCAGCAGCACGAACGGGGTGATGCCCAGTCGCCTGCAGGTGTCCCGGAACGCCTTGTCGTCGGCCTCGTTGAGGTGCCAGTCCACCCGGCCGCCGCTGAACGTGGTCTCGGTCGGCCGGTTCGGCCTCGGGTAGATCACCAGCGGCGGCACGTCGCGCAGTTGCTCGGCCCACACCTTGGCCTGGTCCACGATCCGGTCGGAGCTGGAGACGCGGTTCTGCGCGCGCAGTTCGCGCAGGAAGGCCGCCTCGCGCGAGGCCCGCAGGGTCTCGACAGCGTCGCCGGCGAGCTGGCCGGTGAGCGCCGCGTCCAGGTCGCGCACGATCGGCGGCATGGACACCCCGTCACAGACGACGTGGTGCGCGCACATCACGATGGCCGCCTCGCCGCCGTCGGTGCGGCGGACGTGGCTGAACCGCCAGCACGGTCCGCGTTCCAGGTCGAACGGCGGCCGCCCGATCCGCATCGCGGTGGCCAGGATCTCGTCCTCGTAGGACTCGGGCGTCGCGTCGATCAGGTCCATGGCCAGCCCGGCCCTGCTCGGCGACGGCGCGAGGCGGGCGTGCAGCTCCGGCAGCCGGCCGAAGGTCTGCCGCAGCGCCGGCTGCACCGAGACCATCGCGACCACGGCGTCGGCCACCGTGTCGGCGGAGATCGCCGGGTCGATGTCGAAGCGGCAGACCTGGTTGTAGATCTCGCGCGTCGGGACCAGGCCGTCGACGACGAGCAGGCCCTTCTGGGACTCGGTGAGCGGCAGCAGCGTGGGCTCCGCGGCCGTGGTCATCAGGTCGGTGCTCACCGCGCGCTCCCGTCCACCGCGGCGGGGATCATGTCCCGCAGCCACTGCTTGAGGTCGGCGATCGTGTGCAGGTCGACCAGCCGGCTGGCGTCGATCTCGGCGTCGTCGTCGGTGGCGACGTCGACCGCCATTCGCAGCAGCGACAGCGACTCCAGGCCCACGTCCAGCAGCCGGCTGGTGTCGTCGAAGGTGAACGTGGCGTACCGGGCGATAGTGGCGTCGAAATCTAACGTGGGGTGGCTCATCTGAGGTTCTCCGCACGGGTTTGGGCTACATCCACACAGACCGTCCCCGTGGGGGCTGTTGTCTGGATGTACCTGGGATCTACCGGTGTTGTTGCCGCCGGGTCACTTGACCTGGCGACCGCCCTTCCAGACGGCGACGACGTGCGCCGGGTCGGTCAGGACGTCGATGTCCAGGACCGGGTCGGCGTCCAGCACGATCACGTCCGCGTCGTAGCCGGACAGCAGCTGACCGGAGCGCGGAGCCTGCGGCCCGAGGGTGGCCGGGGCCGCCGCGGTGGCCGCCTCGATTGCCTCCAGCGGGGTGGCGCCGGCCTTGACCATCAGCGACAGCTCGATGCCGTTGAGCCCCCACTGGGTGGGCATGCCAGGGCCGGCCATCGCCAGGTCGGTGCCGAGCGCGATGGTGACGCCGGCCTCGCGGGCCAGGGCGATCGCCTGGAGGTGCCTGTCGGCCACCGCCTCCAGTTTGCCCCTGGCGTACGGCGGGACCAGGTCGCTGGTCAGCAGCAGGTGGATAATGGCGCGAGCCGGCACCAGGATGGCGCCGGTCTCCCGCATCGCGGCCGCGGCCTCCTCGTCGAGGTAGGTGCCGTGCTCGATGGTGCGCACCCCGGCGCGCAGCGCGGCCATGATGCCCGGCTTGCCGTGGCAGTGCGCGGCGACGACCCGGTCAGCCATGCCGGCGACCTCGACGATCGCGGCCAGCTCGGCGTCGGTGAACTGCTGGTGGATCGGATGGTCCACTTCGGACAGCACGCCGCCCGAGGCGAACACCTTGATCAACTTTGCGTTGCCGCGAAGCTGCTCGCGGGCGGCCTTGGCGCACTCGGCCGGCCCGTCCGCGAGCCGGAGCTCGCCGCCGATGTGGCCGAAGTCGGCGACCCACGGGATCGGGAAGCCGTGCAGGTCCCCGTGGCCACCGGTGGTGGACAGCGCGGCACCGGCGGCGTAGATCGTCGGTCCCTCGATGGTGCCCTCGTCGACCGCGCGGGCCAGGTGGATGCCGAGCCCGCCGACCTCGCGAATCGAGGTGAAGCCGGCGTCCAGGCAGGCCCGCAAGCTGGCAACGCAGCGGGCCGCCCGCACCGCGACCGTCTCGTGCATCACGTCGTTCATGTCCGCAGACCGCAGGCCCATGAGATGGCCGTGGCAGTCCCACATGCCGGGCATCACGGTCTGGCCGCGCGCGATGCCGGCACCTGGGGTCGCCGGCGACCGGTCCCGCGGACCGGCGTAGCGGATCCGGCCGTCCTCCATGATCACGACCGCGTCCGGAACCGGCGCACCGCTCCCCGGGATCAACTGGTCTGCCTCGATGCGTTGCAGCATGGCGGCAGCGAAGCAGACCCCGGCCGGATCGGTCACGCGCCGCCGGCCGCACACCGCAACCAGCGCGAACGGGTGTTCAACCAGAGCGCGCCCGCAGTTGCCCGGCCCTGCCGCGGGCGCTTGCCCGGCAGCCCGGCGGTCGCCAGGATGGCCCGCACGGTGACCGTCCGTGACCGCGGCCGGCGCCGGTGCCCACAACCCGGGAGGGTGAGCGCGTGCGCGAGTTCAGCTTCGGATTCACCCTTGGCTCACCGCGCTCGGCCGGCGAGCTGGCCGAGACCTGCCGCGCCGCCGAGGAGTACGGCTACGACACCGCGACCATCGTGGACCACCTCGGACCGGGGCGGGCGGCGCCGTTCCAGACGCTGGTCGCCGCGGCGTGCGTCAGCCGCCGGCTACGGGTGGGCACCTACGTCGTCAACGTCGGCTTCTGGAACGCGTCCATGCTGGCCAGGGAGGTGGTGACCGCGGTACGGCTGACGGGTGGGCGGCTCGACCTCGGGCTGGGCATCGGCCTGATCAAGGCCGAGTTCGACGCGGCGGGCATACCGTTCCACCGGTTCGACGCGCGCCTGGCGGCGCTGGACGCGGCGATCGACGAGCTCGACGCGCTGATGGCGGCCGAGGGCGACGTCGACCGGCCGCCGCTGACGATCGGCGGCACCGGCAAGCGGGTGCTGGGGCTGGCGGCGCGGCGGGCCGACGTCGTCAGCCTGGCCGGTCTGCACCAGGTCTCCGGCCGGCCGCCGGGCTCGTTCCGATTGTCCACGGCCGCGCAGGCGCGCCGGCAGGTGGAGTTCCTCCGGTCGGCGGCCGGCTCCCGCGCCGGCGCGATCACGCTCAACAACTTCGTCAAGGTCGTCGAGGTGACCGACGACCGGCTGGCGGTGGCGAGGCGGCTGGCCGCCGAGGACGACGACTACCTCCAGATCGGCGACGCCGAGCAGGCGCTACACACGCCGTTCCTGCTGATCGGCACCGAGGAGCAGATAGCCAGGCAGATCGTCCGGGACCGGCAGCGGTATGGCTTCTCGGCCATCACCGTGCAGCGGCCGCAGATGGAGGCGCTCGGGCCGATCATCGACCGGGTCCGCCAGCTCGCCCGGGCGCCGCTGCCCGCCGCAGCACCGTGTGCAGCTCGGTGACCAGGCCGCGCAACTCCGTGCGCGGCGCCCTGGCGGCCAGCATGCGCAACGCGACGCACTCCTGCCGGTACCAGGCGAGGCCGGCGGCCGTGCTGCTCCGGCCGTCCGAGCCACGCCCGTGCGCCAGCCTGGCCAGGTGGTCACGCACCGCGCCCTCGTAGTACCCGACGATGCGGCCGGTCGCCGCGCCCTCCTCCTCGGCCGTGACGTACTCGCCGCGGGCGAACAGCCGGACGAGGTCGGGCACCCGGTACCGGTCCATGCTCAGCGTCTCGATCAGCCCGGCATCCACCAGCCGCTCCGCGGCCTGCTCGGCGAGCGGGACGGGCACGTCCAGCAGCACCGCGAGCGCGGTCGTCCGCACCACGGGCAGGTCGAGCACCCCGAGGCGGGCCATGGCGCGCATGGCCAGCGGGTCCGCAAAGCGCTGCAGCAGCCGGACGCCGGCCCGCAGGCTGTCACGAACGCTGAGGCCATCGCAGGTCAACGCGTCCAACCGCCGCTGCGGGTCGGCCAGCCGGGCGGCGAAGTCCCCGACCGACCATTCCGGGCGCTGCGCCAGCCGGGTGGCAGCGATGCGCAGCGCGAGCGGCAGGCACTCGCAGAACCGGACGACCTGCGCGGTGGCCGCCCGGTCGGCGTCCACCCGGTCGGCGCCGGCGTACCGGCGGACCAGGTTCACCGCGGCGACCACCGGGAGCCGGCCGACGCGCAGCAGGCCGGCGCCGTCCACCGCCGTGCTCGGCCGCCGGCCGGCCATGATCACCGCACAGCCGGGTGCGGCCGGCAGCAGCTCGTGGACCTGGCCGGTGTCGAGCACGTCATCAAGCACGACGACGACTCGCCGGCCGGCCAGCGCGGTGCGTAGCAGCGCGGCCGCCCGCTCGGCATCCGGCGGCACATCCGTGGCGGGCACGGCCAGCGCCGCGAGCAGCCGGCCGACCGCATCGACCGGGCGCAGCGGGCCGTGCGCCGCACCGGCCCCGAGGTCGAGGTACAGCTGACCGTCGGGGAACCGGTCGGCCATCCGGTGCGCCGCGTGCACCGCCAGCGTGGTCTTGCCGGCCCCGGCCATGCCGTGGATCGCGCAGTACCGCTCCCCGGCCGCCAGCCGGGAGACGACCCGGGCCAGCTCGCGCTCGCGGTCGACGAACACGGGCACGTCCGGCGGCAGGGTGCGCGGCACGGCCAGCCGCGGGATCGCGGCCGCCGGGGCGGTGTCCTCGGCGGTCTGCAGCAGCAGCGGGTCCTCGTGCAGGATCCGTGCCTGCAGCTCGCGCAGCGGCCGGCTCGGCTCGATGCCGAGCTCGTCGACGAGCAGCTGGCGCAGGTCGCGGTAGGCACCGAGAGCTTCGGCCTGCTGCCCGGTCCGGTAGAGCGCGACCATCAGGTGCGCGTGCAGGCGCTCCCGCAGCGGGTACTGCGAGACCATCAGCTTCAGCTCCGGCAGCAGCGCCTCGTGCCGGCCGAGCCCAATCTCGGCGTCGATGCGCGCCTCGACCACCGCGAGCCGCGCCTCCTCCAGCCTGGCCGACTCCGCAAGCACTGACGGCACCAGCGCCACGTCCGCCAGCGGCGCCCCGCGCCACATGCCGAGGGCGGTGGACAGGGCGTGGGCCGCGCAGGCCAGATCGCCGGCCGCCTGGCTGCGCCGCCCGGCCGCGACCAACGCCTCGTACTCGTGGATGTCGGTCGCGCCCGCTGGCAGCATCAGCTGGTATCCGGGCGCCCTGGTGGCCAGCGTCTGCCCGGCCGGGTCGCCGAGGTAGCGGCGCAGCCGCCAGACGTACCCGGCCAGCAGCCCGGCGGCGCTCGCCGGCGGCCGCTCACCCCACAGTTCGGCCACGAGGTGGTCCGCCGGCACCGTGCGGTTGGCGTTGATCAGCAGCACGGCCAGCAGCGCCCGTTGTTTCGGGGCACCGATCGACGACCACCGCTGGCCGTCGAAGAACTCGAGCGGGCCAAGGAGCCTGAACCCGGCAGCTGACGACAACGCCATCGTGACCCCCGCCACCCGGTCGGCCCACACCGGAACGCTCTTTTCGGCGCGCGAACCGCCGTAGGCATCGATCGGTGAATACTCGGTAGCCGACAATTCCGCCATCCGCAAAATGCATCGCGCTGGCTCCATCGCCGGCCCCGTCCATCATAGGCCGGTCAATTGACGTCCACCATCGTGTGGTGCTCAACTCACCCGGCCCGAATGCCTAGTGGTGAGGTGCGAGAGATGGCCGACTCTGAATCGTGGCTGCTGGAGATAAGATTGTTCAAGCTGCGCCCAGGGACCCGTGAGATATTCGATCGAATCAGTCGCGAGGGCACGATTCCGCTGATGCGCCGGCTGGGCATCGAGGTGGTCGCGCACGGCCCGTCTCTGAACGACGAGAACGGCTATTTCCTGCTGCGCGCGTTCTCGTCCGAACAAGAGCGGGTCCAGCGGTCCCAGGCGCTCTACGCCACAACGGAGTGGGCGGAGAAGTACGACACCCCGGTCGGCGAGATGATCGACGGCTACGACACCGCGGTGATGCCGATGGCGCCGGACGCGGTCCGGTGGCTCGCCTGCCGCCCCTCGTAACCGGCACCCGGCGACGCCGGCCGAGGCTCTGCTACCTGGCGACGCCGGCCAGGCTCGGCTACCCGGCGTCGCCGGTCAGGCCACCCAGGCCCGCCAGCATGAGCGCCTCGGCCAGGCAGACCCGGCCGAACTCGCCGAGGTGCAGGCTCTCATTCGGCCCGTGGGAGCGGGTGTGCGGATCCTCGACGCCGGTCACCACGATCGTGGCGTCCGGGAACGCCGC
>Ga0299913_10001618_pt1 | contig 16911 bp, 15 predicted proteins | sample RVTome_9_FD_201360 | JGI IMG/M metagenome (GOLD analysis project Ga0299913, IMG submission 201360) | Soil microbial communities from uranium-contaminated site in the Upper Colorado River Basin, Wyoming, United States - RVT155D38 (version 2) ... | reverse complement strand
CCCGGCTGGCAAGGCGCGAGGAGCGCGCAAATCGGGAATTTGTAAGCGACGAGCAACGCCGCCAGCCGGGATGCCCCGCCCGGCAGATGGTACTGATTCAGCGGAGACGGGCCACTAGGTCTCGCGGCGCGGATCGAGGGCGTCCCGCAGTCCGTCTCCCAGGAAATTGAAGCCGAGCACCAGCAGCGCGATCGCCAGACCCGGGAAGATCGTCAGGTGCGGCGCGTCGAGCAGATGGCCCCGGCCGCCGTTGATCATCGTGCCCCAGCTGGGCGTCGGCGGCTGCACCCCGAGTCCCAGGAACGACAGCGAGGCTTCCGAGATGATGGCGCCGGCCATGCCGAGCGTCGCCTGCACGACCAGGGCGGGAATCGTCGAGGGCACGACGTGGTACCAGAGGATGCGCGGCGTCCGGGCGCCCAGCGCGCGCGCCGCCTGGACGAACTCGAGCTCACGGGTCCGCAGCACCTGTCCGCGGACGAGACGCGCGTAGCTTACCCACCCAATCACCGAGAGCGCGAGAACGACGTTCACGAGACTCGGGCCGAGCACCGCCACCAGCGCAATCGCCAGCAGCAGGCCCGGAAATGCCAGCAGGATGTCGGTCACCCGGCTGATCGCATCATCGATGCGGCCGCCGAAATATCCGGCCATCGACCCGAGCACCAGCCCCACGCTGGATGAGACCGAGACGACGACCACGCCGACGAGCAGCGAGATCCGGGCGCCGGCCAGGATTCGCGCGAGGACGTCGCGCCCCAGCTCATCGAGGCCGAACGGATGCGCGAGACTCGGCCCGCTCAGGCGCAGCGGCAGATACTGGACCGCCGGATCGTAGGGCACGAGCCATGGCCCCAGCAGGGCCGCGCCAAGCGCCCCGATCACGATTCCCGCGCCGATCCTCAGCGTCAGCATGCCGCGTCAGTCGTAGCGGATGCGGGGATCCAGCCAGCCGTAGACCACGTCGGTCAGCAGGTTCACGCCCACGTAGGTCACGGCGATGAACAGGATGCAGCCCTGCACCATCGGATAATCGCGAAACCCGATCGACTGGATCAGCAGACGGCCGATGCCCGGCCACGCGAAGATGGTCTCCGTGATGACGGCGCCGGTGAGCACGGCGCCGAACTGCAGGCCGAGCAGCGTCACGACGGGGATCAGGCTGTTGCGGAATGCGTGGCGTGCGATCGCGCGGAGCCGGGTTGCGCCGCGCGCGCGCGCGGCCGTCACGTATTGCTCCCGCAGTTCCTCCAGCACGCTGGCGCGCGTCATGCGCGCCAGGATCGCCGCGAGCGCGATTCCCAGCGTGGCCGCGGGCAGCACGAGGTGCACCGGTGACCCGCGCCCCGAGACGGGCAGCCATCCGAGCTCCACCGCGAACACGAGCGCGAGCAGCGGACCGAGCCAGAAATTGGGCATCGAGATGCCCGCCAGCGCGAGCGTCATCGCCAGGTGATCGACTGACGTGCCGCGCCACACCGCGGCGATGACGCCGAGCGGGATCGCGAAGAGGACCGCGACGGCCATCGCCACCACCGCCAGCTCCACGGTCGCAGGCACGCGCTCCGCGATGACCTCCGTGACCGGCTGCGATGTCCGCAGCGAGGTGCCGAGGTCCCCCCGAACGGCCGACCCGAGATAGATGCCGTACTGCGCGAGCAGCGGACGATCCAGCCCGAGCTGTCGCCGCAGTTGCGCGACCTGCTCGGGATCGGCGCCCTCACCCAGCATGGCCTGCGCCGGGTCGCCCGGAATGAGATGGATGAGCGAGAAGACGAGCGTCGCGACGCCGAACAGGACGGGCACGGTCAGCGCGAGGCGCCGGAGGAGGAATCCTGACATGCCGGCCGCAAGGCCGCTGCCATCATAACGTGCGCCTCGCGAGCCGGCCGCGCTCGCCCGGGACGGCTCGCGGCAGCGCTGTGCTCTCTCACGCGCGGTCCTCGTCTATGCTTGGAGTTTCGTCTCCTGGGGACGTGCCATGCGAATCGCAGCCGCAGCCGTGTTGGTGGCCGCTTCCTGTCTGCAGGGCGCCGCGCCGGCCAGTGCGCAGCAGCCGGGAGGGCGCATCACGGCCGTGACAGCCGCCTCCGCCCCGGTCTTCATCCTGCCCGATGCGGAGCGAACGCCCCTGAGGACGCTGCCGCCCGGCACGCGCCTGCGCGTGCTGCGGGAGCAGGGGGACTGGCTTCGAGTCGAGTTCGACGATCCCTGGTGGGGTCCGCGCGTCGGCTATGTCGAGAAGAAGCTGGTCGAGATGACCGAGGAGATCGAGCCGGCACGCCCGCGCGACGCCGCTCCCATGCAGCCGGAGCCGGCGGCTCGGGTCCCCCCAGGGCAGGCGCCAGATCCGGATCGCGTCTGGATCGACGTCAACGGCGGCGTCGCCGTGGCCGGCGAGCGCGAGTACAGCTCGGCCGGCGTCCGCCAGATCGACGGCCGGGACGCCACGTTCCAGGCGGACTATCACCTGCCGGCCGGTCCCGTCTTCGAGGTGGGCGCCGGCGTCATGGTTGCGCGGCAGATCGGCGTTGGCGCGACGTTCGGCGGCGCGATGCACGAGGACATCGCCGCCGTGTCCATCGACATCCCGCACCCGATCCTCACGGGCGCAAACGCCGGCGCCGAGGGCGAGACCGCGCGCGAGATCCGGCGGCGCGAGAGCAGCCTGCACATTCACGGTGCGCTCGTGTCGCAGCCATCTCCCGAACTGCGCACCCGTCTCTTCGGGGGACCCACCTACTTTCGCGTGGAGCAGGACGTCGTGCACGACATCCTGTACGATCAGCAGTTCCTCCCCTTCGAGCCGGCGCACGAGGTGGAAATCACGTCGGTGCCCATCGTGCGAATCCCGTACGACGAGGCCACCGGGTGGGGGTTCCACGTGGGCGCCGACGCCTCGTGGTTCTTCCGGCGGGGCCTGGGGATCGGCGGGTTCGGCCGGTACAGCAAGGGCGTGGTCGAGATCCAGGATCCGCTCACAGGCGTCGCGGCCGACCTCGACGTCGGCGGCTTCCAGCTCGGCGCCGGACTGCGCGTCACGTTCTGAGCGTCACGCCGGCCCCGGTGGTGCTGCCGTATGGCCGGCTCCAGCGGCGGCCTCCAGGCCGAGTCGTCCCATCAGCTTGGCAAGCCCCTGGCGCGTGACGCCCAGCTCCGCCGCGGCGCGGCCCCGGTGTCCGCCGGAGCGCGCCAGCGCCGCCCGCACGTAGCGCGCTTCGAAGACTCGCCGGGCCTCCTCCAGCGTGGTGAGCGATCCCCGGACCCCCGTGGATGCCAGCGTCGCGGGCAGCCCGCTGGCGCCGACGATACCGCGGCGCGGGGCCGAGACGACGAGCGCGGCGAGCACGTTCTGGAGCTCGCGGACATTGCCCGGCCAGTCGTAGCGCGCGAGCGCCGCGAGCACGGGGCCGCTCAACACGGCACGGCTCCCCACTCGGGACGCAGCCGACCGCCAGAGATGCTGCGCCAGGAGGGGAATGTCGTCCGGGCGGTCGCGCAGCGGCGGGATCGTGATGCGAATCACGTCGAGGCGGTACCGCAGGTCTCGACGAAAGCGGCCCGCTGCCACCTCCTGCTCCAGCGGCCGGTTGGTGGCGGCGATGATGCGGACGTCGACCTTCCGCGCGAAGGTCTCGCCGAGGCGCTTGATTTCCCCTTCCTGGATCGCCCGGAGCAGCTTGGCCTGGCCGCGCGGCGTCAACTCCCCCACTTCATCGAGGAAGAGCACGCCGCCGTCGGCGTCCTCGAACAGGCCGGCCCGCTCGACGACCGCACCCGTGAACGCTCCACGCGCGTGACCGAACAGCTCCGCCTCCAGCAGGTCATCGGGCAGCGCGGCGCAGTTCAGCGCGCAGAAGGGCCGCCCCCTTCTTGCGCCGGCGCGGTGGATCGCGCGGGCGACGAGCTCCTTGCCCGACCCGCTCTCGCCCTGGATGAGCACCGGAAACGGCGCGTCCGCCGCACGGGCGACCGCCCGGCGGATCTCCTGCATGGCGGCGCTCTCCCCGAGGAGCTCGGCTTCGCCCGCACGGGCGGCGCCGGCGGGCCGGTCCTGGTCGAGCGCCGCATGGAGGCTGGGCGCCGCCGCTGCGGCTACGGCGGCGAGCAGTCCGATGAGCGCGGGGATCTCGAGCGGAACGCCGCCCAGCCACCGGCACGTCAACGCCCCGATGACGCGTCCCCCGAACCGAAGGGGCACGCCGGCTTCGGTGCCGCGGTCGGTGGCCGCCGGCTCGATCGGAACGCCGGCCTCGATCACGCGACGCGCGATCGAAGGCGGCCTCACGCCGCGTGGCTGCGTCAGGCTGAACGCCTCCACGGCGCTGAACTCCGCGGCAGCCGCCCGTGTCCGCCGCCGCACGATCTCGAGCACGCGCTCCAGCGCGCCGGCGGGCTCCTCTTCCTGGCAGATCCCGAGCACCTCGATCACATCGTCGTACATGGCTGACCTCGCGTGCCGATCCGGGAAGAGCCGCAGCGGATCGGCGGCGGGACGCGGCACGAGCGCCTCGAGCCGGCGGGCGGCACACTCGATCGCGGCCCGCTCGGCCGTGATGGCGCCGCGCCCCAGACCGGCCGCAATCCGGATCCTGAAGGCGAGCAGGCCGGGGAGACGCTGCCGGGCGGCGGCCTCGAGGCGTCGAACCAGCGGGACGCCGCCGCCCTGACCGAGCCGCCAGCTGCCTTCGACGCCTCCGACCAGCGCACGCAGGCGGTCCAAAGGGCGCCGTGACGCGGCGGCGAGGCGCGCGGCCTCGGCCACGGCCGTCCGGAACCCCGCGGCGTCGCCGACGGCCACGCGCCAGCGCGCGTCGATGCGCCACACCATCGCACCGCTGGCCGCGTCGCCGCCGGCGGCCAGTTCTCCCGCCCGATCGAGGTGCCCGCGCGCCGCCGCGGCTTCTCCGAGCGCTACAGCGATCCGGGCAGCCGTGCACGCCCGCAGCACGGCCACGCGGCGTGCGGTGAGCGTCCCCGGGCCGGCGTTCTGCATGCCGCGCCCCAGCGCGTTCGCGGCCTGGTCGTGCGGAAGCGCGCGCCGCGCTTCCTCATAGCGGCCCTGCCACCAGAGACAGAGCGACAGGGCGCTCGCGATCCAGCAGTCGACGATCGCATCTCCGACACACGACGCGGCGGCCGCCGCCGACCGCAGCGTGCTCTCCGCCTCCTCCACCCGTGCGTCCTCGAGCCGCAGGCAGCCCAGATGCGTCATCGCCAGCAGCCCGAGTGAAGGCGCACGCGCCTGCTCCGCGGACTCGAGTGCCGTGATCAGCAGCCGTTCCGCCTCGCCCGTCCGGCCGCGAGCCGCACCCAGCAGCGCCCGGGTGACAGCCGTTCCGGCCGCCGTCGCCCAGTGCCCGCGACGGACTGCTCTCGCATGCGCGCGCCGCAGAAGCCGATCGGCCGCCGCATGCCGGCCGCGGTCCGCCAGCGCGTGCGCCGCGGACACGATTTCATCCGGCGGCTCGCGGCCCCCTTCCCTTTCGGTTCCGATCGAGTCCGCACGACGTTCCCGCCGAAAGCGCCGCCACTCCTCCGGTGTGTCGATGTCAAGCGGTCCGCTGGTCCCCCCATAGGCGGCCGGGCGCTCGTGCACGGTGTACCGAGCGGGCTTCCTGGCGCCGCCCTCTGCTCGAGCGAGCAGGCGCGCGAGGGAGTGCACGAACCGCCCGGGCCTGCCGCGGGAAGCACGGGCCGCACGCTCGATTCGAGGCTGCAGCCGCTCCGGGAGCGCCGGGAGCACCACCATCCCGATCAGCTCCCGCTCGCTCAGCGGCGCGAGCCGGAAGCTCGACGCGGGGCTGCCGGCGGCGGTGAGCTCGAGGACGAGACGGGTCCGCGGCTGGCGGACGCTCAGACGCAGGAGCGGACCCCAGGCCGCCGCCGCATGCCTGAACGGCCGGCGCCGGCCATCGTGCAGCACCGCCAGGTGGAGACGGCCGAGAGTCGTGATCCAGCCCGCGACGGTGTCCTGGTGCTGGGCGGCAATCCATTGCAGCGCGGCCGTGCTCACAGGCACGTAGCCGTGGCGCCGGGCTTCGCGGGCGCACGCGCGCAGCAGCGTCCGGCCGCCGGATCCCTCGGCGGCATCGATCGAGACGAGCTCCATGCCCGGAGGAGCGTCGAGGGTCAGGCGCTCGATCAGCGCGCCGAGCACGGGCCGCCACACGAGCCGAATGCCGAACGACGTGCTCCCGGACGTGACCGGCGCCGGGGCACGGTCCGCCGCTCCGATCCGATCGGGCAGCTCCGCATCCGGCGTGGGAAGCACCAGCACGCGCTCGGCGAGATCGGCAAACGGAGCGGCGGAGGTCCGGGCCTCGAGGCCGCACGCCTGGAGGAAGGCTTCGACCTCCGCTCTCACCACCGGCCACGCCGGCGCCTCTCCAGCCGCCGCCCTGCGGCTCGCGCGGTACGCCGCGAAGCGATGGCCGGCGCCGACCACGCCGAAGTCGAGGCACTCCCCCATTCGCGGATGCCACAGTTCGGACAGCGCCGCGCATCGTTCGGCCCACCTGCGCTGCTCGCCGGTGTCCTGAACGCGCTCGATCGCGAGATACGTGCGCTCACCAGTGGCCAGGTCGAGTGCGAACGGGCCGGAGAGTGGTGCGAAGCGGCCGGCGATGAGCGGGATCTCCATCGCGACCCGGCGTGAGTGCAAAGCCTTCGCCGCACCGCCTGCGATTGCGGGTGCCGCGGCTGGAATCCTCGAATCCAGGCAGGAACACGTGCCCCCGCGCCCCCGGCGGGCGCCGCGGCCGCGTGTCCGGGCGGCCGGCAACGGAGAAACTTCGACGATCACCCGGCGCGCGCGTCACAGTTCTCGCCATCCGTGACGCGATGCCGGCGTGAGACACGTCAGCCGCGCGGCCGGGGCGCCGCGGATGGTTCGTATAAAATGACGCCAATGCTGCGCCTTCTCACCGCCGGCGAGTCTCATGGCCAGGGCCTGCTGGCGATTGTCGAGGGGATGCCGTCGGGGCTGTCCATCGACGAAGAGGCGATGACCGCCGACCTGCGGCGGCGGCAGGGAGGCTACGGCCGCGGCCGCCGCATGGCGATCGAGTCGGATCGCGCGCAGGTTCTTTCCGGCGTGCGGATGGGGCGAACGACCGGGGCACCCGTCGCGCTGCTGATTACGAACAAGGACTGGACGAACTGGCAGCGCACGATGCACGTGGCGCCCGACCCGCCGGCGGACGCCACCGGTGCGCATCGCGCGCCCGTCACGCGGCCGCGCCCCGGGCATGCCGATCTCGCGGGGGCCCTGAAGTACGGCCACGACGACATCCGCGACGTGCTCGAGCGGGCCAGCGCGCGGGAGACCGCCGCGCGAGTGGCCGCCGCGTCCCTGGCGCGCCAGCTGCTCCGCCGCTTCGCGATCGACGTGCTCAGCCACGTCTACGCCATCGGATCCGTATCCCTGCCCGAGCCGCTGGCCGTCCCTGCCGGCCGCGTGCGCGCGATTCCGGCCGACTCCCCGCTGCACTGCGCCGATCCGGACGTCGAGCAGGCAATGGTGCGTGCCATCGACGCGGCGAAGGAGGCCGGCGACACCCTCGGCGGCGCCTTCGAGGTCATCGTCACCGGACTCCCCCCCGGGCTGGGCAGCTACGTCCAATGGGATCGGAAGCTCGACGGCCGCCTCGCCCAGGCGCTGATGTCGATTCCGGCGATCAAGGGCGTCGGGATCGGCAAGGGGCCGCTGGTCGCCTCGCTGCCGGGATCCCGCATCCACGATGAGATTCTTCCTCTCGACGCCGGCCCGAGCGGGCATCCCGCGCTGCCGGTCAGCCGGCCGACGAACAACGCGGGCGGCCTCGAGGGAGGCGTCACCAATGGCGAGGAGCTGCGCGTCAGCGCTTTCATGAAGCCGATCGCCACGCTCATGAAGCCGCTGCGCTCGGTCGATCTCTCGACGATGACGGAGTCTCTGGCGGCGATCGAGCGCAGCGACGTGTGCGCGGTGACCGCGGCGGCGGTCGTCGGCGAGGCAATGGTCGCCCTCGTCGTGGCGGATGCCTTCCTCGAGAAGTTCGGCGGCGACTCCATTGCCGAGATCGAGCGCAACTACGCGGCCACGTCCGCGGCCTTGCGGGCGCGCTTCGCGGCACCGGCCCGGTCCTGAGCACGCTCGGCCGCGCCGCTCCAGTCCGTCATCATGATTCGATCGATCGTCCGGTACGGACACCGCACCCTGCACGCCACGGCGAAGCGCGTCGAGGCCTTCACGCCCGAGCTCCACGCGCTCATCGACGACATGATCGAAACGATGTATGCAGCGCCGGGGGTCGGGCTCGCCGCGCCACAGATTGACGTTCCGCTGCGCCTCTTCGTCGTGGACGTGTCGGTCGGCCGCAATCCGTCGGACCTGATGGTCTTTGCGAACCCCGAGTTCGTCGAGCGCGACGGGATGCAGCTCGAGGAGGAGGGCTGCCTGAGCGTGCCGGGGTTCTCGGCCAGCGTGGCGCGGCCGGCGCGCGTCGTCGTCCGCGGCCAGGATCGGGAGGGTGTGGAGCGAACGGTCGAAGGCACCGGCCTGCTCGCGCGGGCGTTCCAGCACGAGATGGATCACCTCGATGGCCGCCTGTTCGTCGACCACCTGCGCGGCATCCGGCGGGACGTGATCGTCCGGAAGATTCAGAAGATGATCCGCGCCGGACAATGGTAGACGACCGCCGGCTCCGCATCGCCTTCTTCGGAACGCCGGACTTCGCCGTCCCGACGCTCGAGGCCCTCCTCGCCTCGCGGCACCCGGTGGTCGCCGCCGTTTCACAGCCCGATCGGGCACGCGGGCGCGGTCACCGGACCTCCCCCACGCCTGTGAAGGCCGTCGCGCTCCGCGCCGGCCTCCCGGTGCTGCAGCCGGACCGGCTGAGGGAGCCGTCCTTTCGCGAGCAGCTGACGGCGCTCCGGCCGGATCTCGGCGTGGTCGCGGCCTACGGGAAGATCCTGCCCGAGTGGCTGATCGCCATTCCGCCGCTCGGCCTGATCAACGTTCACGCGTCGCTGCTGCCGCAGTATCGAGGCGCGGCCCCCATCCAGCGCGCGATCCTCGCGGGCGAGCAGGACACCGGCGTCACGATCATGCGCATCGTCAGGGAGCTCGACGCGGGCCCGATGCTCGCGCGCGTCGCGCGCCCGATTCCAGCGGATGCGACGGGCCGCGACGTCGAGCGGGACCTCGCCCGCAGCGGTGCGGAGCTGCTCGTGGAGGTCGTGGATGCGATCGCGGACGGCCGCGCGATCGAGGAGCCGCAGGACGAGCGCCTCGCCACCTTCGCGCCGAAGATCACCCGCGAGGAAGGTCTCCTCCGGTGGGAGCGGCCGGCGCGCGACCTCCACAATCAGGTCCGTGCGCTCACGCCCTGGCCGCACGCCTGGACGCGCATGCATGACGCCCGTGTCCTCGTGATCAGAACGGTGGTCGACGACGAGGCCGCCATCGGCACGCCGGGCGAGGTGGTCGAGGCTTCCGGAGACATCCTCCGGGTGAGCACGGGACGGGGTGTTCTTCGAATGCTCGAGATCCAGCCGGAAGGGCGCCGCGTCATGTCCGCCCGCGAGTTCCTCGCCGGCCGTCCCCTGCGGCCCGGCACACGCCTGTCGTGATTGCTCCGGCGAGACGGGCAGCGCTCGACGTGCTGGGTGCGGTCGACGCGGGGCGCCTCGATCTCGGGGCCGCCCTCGCCCGCGCGCGCGTCGGCCTGGCCGACGATCGCGACCGCGCGCTCACCAGTGAGCTGGCGATCGGAACGCTCCGCTGGCAGGGACAGATCGATCACGTCCTCGCGGCGTTCTCGAGCCGTCCTCTCGGCCGCCTCGATCGCCAGGTCCTCAACATCGTCAGGCTCGCCGCCTACCAGCTGCTCCATCTCGATCGCGTGCCCGCTGCCGCCGTCGTCGACGATGCGGTGCAGCAGACGCGGCGGGCGGGCAAGGCGAGCGCCGCAGGCTTCGTGAACGCCGTGCTGCGGTCGATCTCGCGCCGGCGGCATGCGCTGCCCCTCCCCTCCCGTCCTGAGGACCCCCGAGACCGCGAGGCCGCGCTCGCCTACCTGTCGGTGGGGCTCTCCCACCCGCGGTGGCTGGCCGAGCGGTGGCTCGATCGATGGGGCTTCGATCGAGCCGAGACGTGGCTCCGCTTCAACAACGCGGGAGCGCCGCTCACGATCCGTGCGAACACGATCGAGATTGCGCGGGGCGATCTCGCCGTCCGCCTTGCGGACGAGGGCGTGGAGACCCGGCCAACCGACTGGGCTCCCGATGGCCTCGTGCCGACCAGCGGCAATCCGCTGCGTACCCGGCTCGCGGACGCCGGGCTCTTTCTCGTCCAGGACGAGGCGTCACAGCTCGTACCGCTGCTCGCCGCGGCCCGGCCGGGCATGCGAATCCTCGACGCGTGTGCGGCGCCCGGGGGCAAGACGCTGGCGATGGCAGGATCCGCCCGCGGCCAGGCCGCCATCGTCGCAGCCGACGTCCGGCCCGGCCGCGTCGCGCTGCTGCGGCGCATCATCGCGCAGCATCGCGTGCCGCACGTCTCCCTGGTCCAGATGGACGTGGAGCAGCCGCTTCCGCTCGCGGCCTCGTTCGACGCGGTGCTGCTGGACGCTCCGTGCTCGGGCCTGGGCACTCTCCGGCGCGATCCGGAGATCCGCTGGCGCAGGCAGCCGGAGCAGCTGGCGGTGTTCGCTGCGGCGCAGCAGCGGATGCTGAAGCACGCCGCGGCGGTCGTGAAGCCGGGGGGGCGCCTCGTCTACGCGACGTGCTCGAGCGAGCCGGAGGAGAACGAGGAGGTCGCGGCCGCGTTCCTGCGACAGCATCCGCGGTTCCGCGGGCTGGAGCCGCCGGAGGCGCAGGTTCTCCTGCCCGGGCGCGCCTCCTCTCTCGTCGACGAGCGCGGTCATCTCCGGACCTGGCCCTTCGAGCACGGTCTCGAGGCGTTCTTCGGAGCGGTGTTCGTGTTCGAAGGGTGAGACCTGACGCGTGTAGCTCCGGCCGTTTGCACCGGCCGCGGCAGTGGAGACTACGACTCGGCGGGCGATGCCTTCGGCCGCTTGCGCTGGCGCCGCTCGGGGTGGCTCCAGACGTGAGCGCACCGATCGCAGCGGAGGTACAGGAACCGCTCGGCCTCGGTGGCCAGCCGTACCTCAGCCGCCTCGCAGGAAGGACATGCGAAGCCCGTCATGAGCGGGTGCTCCGGCAGATCCGGCGGCGGTCTGTGCGTGGACATCAGGCGCTCGGCCGGGTGCTCGGCCGATCGCCCGATTATCAGCCCTGCCTGCTTGCCGCTGTCAATGCTCCCGGTGCCGAAAGTGTGCAACGCGCTCGAAACGGCCCGGCGCCTGCGCCATTTTGTTGTACCGAGCCGACTTGTAGTACATTTTTGGTTCGCCATGGCCTTGAAGACCCGCGTCTGGGGCGCGGGCAAACTGCTGATCCTCGCTACGGCCCTGGTGGGCACCTACCTGCTCTTTGCCGCGGTCGCGATGTGGATCGCGGTTCGCGCCCGCGAAGTGCCGGTGCCGGACCTGACCGGCCGGACGGTCCAGGAAGCGTCGGACCTGCTGGCGGAGCGCGGGCTGGCGCTCAGGGTCGACGACAACCGGCGGCTCCACCCGACCGTGCCCGCCGGACTCATCGGACAGCAGGATCCCGCGGCGGGTACCGTCGCACGCAGCCAGCGAACCGTGAGGGCCTGGATCAGTCTCGGGCCCCGGTCCGCCCGCGTGCCGACGCTCACGGGCGAGACCGAGCGGATGGCGCGCACCCGCCTCCAGCAGGATGGGCTCGTGATTTCCGACGTGGCCGAGGTCCGCACGAGCGACTTTCCGCCGGACGTCGTCATCGCGCAGTCGCCGCCGCCGGGATCGACGGGGAGCGAGGTGGCGCTGCTGGTGAATCGCGGGGAGCGGAGCGCGAGCTACGTGATGCCGGACCTCATTGGCGTCGACGGCGACCGGGCCGCGGACCTTCTCCGCCGGCGCGGCTTTCGTGTCACGGTCGTCGGCGATCTGCCGTACCCGGGCGTCCCGGCCGGCATCGTCATTCGCCAGACGCCCGCCGGCGGCTTCCAGATCGCACCCGGCGAGCCGATCTCGCTGGAGGTCAGCCGATGATCGCCCGGCTCGCGCCGTCGATCCTCTCGGCCGACTTCGCGCGGCTGGCCGACCAGATCGCGGCCGTGGAGCGCGGAGGGGCCGATCTGCTCCATCTCGACGTGATGGACGGCCACTTCGTGCCGAACCTGACGATCGGACCCATGGTCGTGCGGTCGGTCTCGAGGGTGACGCGGCTGCCGCTGGATGTGCATCTGATGATCGCCGACCCGGATCGATACCTCGAGGCATTCGCCAGGGCCGGCGCGGCGATGATGTCCGTCCATGTGGAGGCCGCGCCGGACCTGCTCGAAACGGTCCGGGCCGTCAAGGCGCTGGGTTGCCGGGCCGGCGCGGTGCTCAACCCGCCGACCCCCGTCGACGCGCTCGCGGACGCCGCCGGCGAGGTGGATTACATCGTGGTGATGTCGGTGCACCCGGGGTTCGGGGGGCAGGCTTTTCTGCCCGAGAGCGAGTCCAAAGTCAGAGCTGTCCGGGCGCTGCTCGACGCGGCGGGGAACCGCGAGGCGCCGGTCGAGATCGACGGCGGCATCGACCTCACCAACGCCGGACGGGTCGTCCGCGCCGGCGTGTCGATCGTGGTCGCCGGGGCGGCGATCTTCGAGGATCCCGACCCGGAAGGCGCCACGCGCCGCCTGCGGGCGGCCGTCATGGCCGGCGCCGCCTGACCCGTGGGCACGCCGAGATCGGCCGCCGCCCGGGTGCGCGTGCGCTACGCGGATACCGATCAGATGGGCGTGGCGTACTACGCGAACTATCTCGCCTGGTTCGAGGTGGGACGGACGGAACTGCTGCGGGCGCTCGGGTGGAGCTACAGGGAGATGGAGGCCGCCGGCGTGGCTCTGCCGGTGATCGAGGCGTCCTGCCGGTACCTCCGGCCGGCGCACTACGATGACGAGCTGGATGTCCGGACGACCGGCACGCTCGTGTCGCCCGCTCAGCTCGCGTTCGAGTACGACGTGCGGCGCGCCGGAACGGGCGAGGTGCTGGCGACCGGCCGGACGCTGCACGCGGGCGTGAATCCGCAGGGGCGGCCGTGCCGGCTGCCCGCGCGCGTGAGAGACTTGTTCGTATGAAGGCACTCGTCACGGGCGCGGCCGGGTTCATCGGATCGCACCTCGCCGGACGGTTGCTGGACCGCGGCGCGGCGGTCGTGGGGCTCGACTGCTTCACCGAATACTACCCGCGCGCGCTGAAGGAACGGAACGTCGAGACGCTGCGCGGCCGTGAGGGCTTCGCCTTCGTCGAGGCTCGCCTACAGGACGTCGATCTCGACGCGGTGCTCGAGGGCGTCACGCACGTGTTCCACCTGGCGGCGCAGGCCGGCGTCCGGCGCAGCTGGGGACGGGACTTCGGGGTGTACACCACGCACAACATCGACGCGACCCAGCGGCTGCTCGAGGCGTGCGTGGGCCGGCCGATCGAGCACGTCGTCTATGCGTCGAGCTCGTCGGTGTACGGCGACGCGGCGGCGGTGCCCATGCGCGAGGACGTCCGCGTGCAGCCCGTTTCCCCGTACGGCGTGACCAAGCTGGCCGCCGAACAGCTCTGTCATCTGTACGCGGTCAATCACGGCGTGCCGACCACGTCGCTGCGCTATTTCACGGTCTATGGACCGCGGCAGCGGCCCGACATGGCGTTCAACAGGTTTCTCCGCGCTGCGCTGCAGGGCTCCCCCATCCAGGTCTTCGGGGACGGCGGCCAGACGCGGGACTTCACGTACGTCGAGGATGCCGTCGCGGCGACGATCGCCGCGTCGGAGCGGGGCGAGCCGGGCGGCGTCTACAACATCGGCGGCGGCTCACGCGTGAGCGTCCTCGAGGTCCTCGACATCGTGGCGCGCGTCACCGGGCGCCCGCTCCGGATCGAGCACGGGCCTCCCCAGAAGGGGGACATGCGGGATACGTGGGCGGATACATCGCGCGCGCGGGCGGATCTGGGCTTTTCTCCAGCGGTTACCCTGGAAGATGGCCTCACCGAGGAGTATCGATGGTTGACGGCCACTCCGGTTGTGTCATGACACGTCAGACGATCACGGCGGGCCGCGTGCGGCTGCTCGCGGCGCTCGTGGTGCTGGCCACGGCGGCGGCCGCGTGCGGGTCGAAACAGAACATTCCCGTCGGCATCACGGAAGCCGACAAGTTCCTCTTCGAGCAGGGGACCGACGCGCTGAACAAGAGGCGCTGGTTCACGGCACGCCAGTACTTCACGCGCCTGGTCGACAACTATCCTCAGAGCCCGCATCGCCCAGACGCCAAGCTGGGGATCGGCGACAGCTACCTGGGCGAGGAGACGACTGAATCGCTGACGATGGCGGGGAACGAGTTCCGCGAGTTCCTCGGCTACTTCCCCACTCACTCGCGAGCCGATTACGCGCAGTACAAGCTGGGCTTCGTCCACTACGTGCGGATGCGCTCCCCCGCGCGGGACCAGACGGAGACGCGCGCCGCCATCCGGGAGTGGGAAGTCTTCGTGGAGCGGTATCCGAACAGCCCCCTGATGCCGGAAGTGCGCGAGAAGCTGCGGGAGGCGCGCGATCGCGTCAGCACCTCGGAGTACCAGGTGGGGCTGTTCTACTACCGGCAGCAGTGGTATCCCGCCGCCATCGATCGCTTCAAGGATCTGCTCAAGGAGGATCCGCTGTACTCGCAGCGCGACGCGGTCTACTACCATCTGGGCGAGTCGCTGGTGAAAGCGAATGCCGCCGCCGAGGGCGTGCCCTACTTCGATCGGCTGGTCCGGGAGTTCGAGGCGAGCGAGTACCTGGATCGGGCGAAGGCCCGGCTCGCCGAGTTCAAGGACATCGTGCCGGCCGAGACGCCCCCGGCAGAGGCCGAGGCGCCGGCCGCCACCGACGGTCAGCCCGCCGGCGCGCCGCCGGCGCCGGACGTCCGCGCCAACGGCACGCCCCACTGAGCGCCGGGTCAGCCGGCCTTCTGCCGGCGGTCGGGGAACCGCTCGAGCGAGGCGGGCGGCGCGGGTGCCGCGTACGCGCGGTAGTAGTCGTAGGCCGACGCGACCGCGGTCACCAGGACGACCCACAGCGCCACCTGTCCCAGCATGAAGAGCACCGGGCTTCCGTGGTGGCCCACGAGCAGCAGCAGTACCGTCAGCACCTGGGCGACCATCTTGGTCTTCCCCAGCGGCGAGGCGGGAAAGGGGCGGCCGCGCGCGGACGCGAGACTGCGCAGGCCGGTCACCGCCAGCTCCCGGCCGACGATCACCGCCACGATCCAGGCCGGGACGAGCCCGATCTGCACCAGCGAGATGAACGCGGCCGACGTGAGCAGCTTGTCCGCGAGCGGATCCATCATCTGGCCGATGGCGGTGATCTGGCCACGGCGGCGCGCGAGGTAGCCGTCGAGCCAGTCGGTCACGGAGGCGAGTGCGAAGATGGCCGCCGCGACCAGCTCTTTCCTCACGCCGAGGATCAGCTCGCCTTCGAACTTCGTGAGCAGCACCACCACGAGGAGGGGGACGAGGAAGATACGCGTGACGGTCAGCGCGTTCGGCAGATTCATGCGGATCCTGCGGCATTGTAGCGCCGCCGCCCGGCGCGGCCAACCCGCGGACCCGCCGGCGCTTTCGCGCCCTGCGGACCACGCGGCATGGGATAAGATCGGCTGCTGTCATGAAAGCGATCCTCCTCGCCGGGGGCAAGGGCACGCGCCTGCGCCCGCTCACGATGCATACGCCGAAGCCGATCGTCCCGATCTTCAACCGTCCCTTCCTGCACTACCAGATCGACCTGCTCAAGCAGGTGCCGGAAATCGACGAGGTCATCCTCAGCCTGAACTACCAGCCGCGCCGCATCGAGGACGTGTTCGGCGACGGGTCGCAGCTCGGCATCAAGATCCGCTACGTCGTGGAACCGACGCCGCTGGGCACCGGCGGCGCCGTTCGGTACGCGGGCGAGTCGCTGACCGAGTCGGTGATCGTGCTGAACGGGGACGTGCTGACGCAGATCGACCTCGGTGCGGTCATCGGCTTGCATCGCGAGCGGCAGGCCCGGGCCACGATCGTGCTGACGCCGGTCGAGAACCCCGCCGCGTACGGCCTCGTCGAGACCGACGGGGCCGGCAACGTCCGCCGCTTCCTCGAGAAGCCGGGCGCGGATGAGATTACGTGCGACACCATCAACGCCGGCATCTACGTGCTCGAGCCGGAGACGTTCGAGCGCATCCCGAAGGACACGGCGTGGTCGATCGAGCGCAGCTACTTCCCGTCGCTCGTGGAGCGCGGCGAGACCTTCGTCGCGTACACCCACCGCGGCTACTGGATCGACATCGGCACGCCGGAAAAGTACACCCAGGTGCATCGCGACATCATGGACGGCCGCTATCAGGCGCCCCCGTACATGGGGGGGGACGCAGGGCGCGTGTGGCGAGCGGCGGACGTCCGGGTCGAGGACGGCGCGTCCATCGAAGGTCCGGCGTTCCTCGACGAGGGCGTCGTCGTCAAGGCGGGGGCCCGGATCGGGGCTTACACCGTGCTGGGCCGCCGGTGCCACGTCGAAGAGGACGCGGCCGTTCGGGGCTCGATCGTCTGGGCCAACAGCCGCATCGGACGCGAGGCCGTGGTCCAGGACGCGCTCCTCGGGCGCCATTGCCACATCGGGCGCGGCGCTTCCATCGGCGCCGGCGCCGTCCTCGGCGACAAGTCCGTGATGACGGACTGCAGCCGGACCTGATCGGAAGACGTTCAGGCCCGTACCCGCGCCGGCGCCGCGGACATCGGCAGGCTTCCTGAGGCTCGTGAGAGGTGCACACGTGAACGTGAATCCGGCCAT
>Ga0299913_10001617_pt1 | contig 16918 bp, 15 predicted proteins | sample RVTome_9_FD_201360 | JGI IMG/M metagenome (GOLD analysis project Ga0299913, IMG submission 201360) | Soil microbial communities from uranium-contaminated site in the Upper Colorado River Basin, Wyoming, United States - RVT155D38 (version 2) ... | reverse complement strand
GGCGTCTTGCCGACCCTGACCCCGGCGGCCTCGAGGGCCTCCTTCTTCGCGGCGGCGGTGCCGGACGAGCCCGACACGATCGCGCCGGCGTGGCCCATGGTCTTGCCCTCAGGGGCGGTGAAGCCGGCGACGTACCCGACGACCGGCTTGGTCACGTGGTCCTTGATGTAGGCCGCGGCCCGCTCCTCCGCGTCGCCGCCGATCTCACCGATCATCACGATCGCCTCGGTGTCGGGGTCGTTCTCGAACGCCTCCAGCGCATCGATGTGCGTGGTCCCGATCACCGGGTCGCCGCCGATGCCGATCGCGGTCGAGAAGCCGAAGTCCCGCAGCTCGAACATCATCTGGTAGGTCAGCGTGCCCGACTTCGACACCAGCCCGATCGGGCCCTTGCCGGCGATCGTGTGGGGCGTGATGCCCGCCAGCGACTCCTCGGGCGTGATGATGCCCGGGCAGTTCGGGCCGATCATCCGGGTCGACCTGCCCTCGAGGTAGGCGAACACCGCGGCGCTGTCCTGCACCGGCACGCCCTCGGTGATCACGACGAGCAGGCCGATGCCGGCGTCGATCGCCTCGATGCACGCGTCCTTCGTGAACGCCGGCGGCACGAACACGACCGACACGTCGGCCCCGGTCTCCTTCATCGCCTCCTCGACGGTGCCGAAGACCGGCAGCTCCTGACCCGCCAGCTCGACCGTGGTGCCGGCCTTGCGGGCGTTGACGCCGCCCACGATGGTCGAGCCGGCGTCCAGCATCAGGGTGGTGTGCTTGGAGCCCATGCCACCCGTCATGCCCTGGACGATGATCCGGGAGTCCTTGTTCAGGTAGATCGACATCAGTTCTTCGCTCTCTCCGTCGTGCGTCTCAGGCGTTCGCCAGCTCGGCGGCCTTGTCGGCCGCGCCGTCCATCGTGCCGACCTGCGTCACCAGGGGGTGGTTCAGCTCGTCGAGGATCGACCGGCCCTTCTCGACGTTGTTGCCGTCGAGCCGTACGACGAGCGGCTTGGAGGCCTCGTCACCGAGGATCTCCAGGGCGCCCTTGATGCCGTTGGCGACCTCGTCGCACGCGGTGATGCCGCCGAACACGTTCACGAACACGCTCTTGACCTGCTCGTCGTGGATGATCACGTCGAGGCCGTCGGCCATCATCTGGGCGTTGGCGCCGCCGCCGATGTCGAGGAAGTTGGCCGGCTTCACGCCGCCATGCTTCTCCCCGGCGTACGCGACGACGTCGAGGGTCGACATCACCAGGCCCGCACCGTTGCCGATGATCCCGACCTGGCCGTCCAGCTTCACGTAGTTCAGGCCCTTGTCCTTGGCCTTCGACTCGAGCGGGTCGGACTCCTGGCGGATCTCGAACGCCGCGTGATCCTCGTGGCGGAAGTCGGCGTTGTCGTCGAGCGACACCTTGCCGTCGAGCGCCTCGAGCCGGTCACCCGTCAGCCGGGCGAGCGGGTTGACCTCGACCAAGGTGGCGTCCTCCTCGACGAAGACCGCCCACAGCTGTTGGAGCATGTGGATCGCCTGGTCGCGCAGCGCGTCCGGGAAGCCCGCCTCGTCGACGATCGCCTCCGCCTTGGCGGCGTCGACGCCGGTGAGAGCGTCGATCGGGACCTTCTTGACGGCGCCCGGGTTGGTCTTCGCGACCTCCTCGATCTCGACGCCGCCCTCGACGCTCGCGATGCAGAGGTAGGAGCGGTTCGCCCGGTCGAGCAGGTAGGAGAAGTAGTACTCCTCCTCGATCGAGGCGCCGGGGACGACGAGCACCCGGTTGACCGGGAGCCCCTTGATCTCGAGGTCGAGGATCGCGCGGGCGGCCTCCTCGGCCTCCTCCGGCGACTTCACGACCTTCACGCCACCGGCCTTGCCGCGACCGCCGGCCTTGACCTGCGCCTTCACGACGACGACGCCGCCGATCTCCTCGGCCGCGGCACGCGCGTCCTCGGGCGTCGTGACGGTCCTACCGAGGGTCACGGTCACTCCGTGCTTGGCGAAGAGCTCCTTCGCCTGGTACTCCATCAAGTCCACTGTCCGACCAGTCCTTGTCGTGTTCGAGCTCGGGGGTTCGCGCTTCGCACCCTAGCCTCGCGGAGAGGCCCACGGCAGAGCGGGTCGCTGGACGGTCGCCCGGGCTCGTCGGACGGTCGGACGTCAGGCGTGGGCGAAGTGCTCGGCCACCCAGCCGGTGATCTCGTGGGTCGACGCACCGGGGGTGAAGACCTTCGCGACGCCGATCTTCTCCAGCACCGGGATGTCCTCCTCGGGAATGATCCCGCCGCCGAAGACGACGATGTCGGAGGCGTCCCGCTCGGCGAGCAGCGCGACCAGCTTCTTGAAGAGCGTCATGTGGGCGCCGGACAGGACGGACAGCCCGATCAGGTCCGCGTCCTCCTGGATCGCGGTCTCCACGATCTGCTCCGGGGTCTGGTGCAGGCCCGTGTAGATGACCTCGTGACCGGCGTCGCGGAGCGCTCGCGCGACGATCTTCGCGCCCCGGTCGTGACCGTCGAGCCCGGGCTTGCCGACGACGATGCGGATCCGGCCGGTCGCAGGGGTGACGGTCATGACGGCAGGCTAGCCGACCCGGAAACCGCTCGTCCGCGGTCACTTCTCCTCCACATGAGGACCCCCGGGAATTCCCTTGGCCGTGACCTATCCGTTACAGTCTCTGCTCGTTGTCTCCAACCCCCGAGTCTTGGGAGCACACACGGATGGGTAACCATCGAGCGGATCGTCGCGGCCTGAGCCGCCGACCCTCGTCGACCCCCTCGTCGACCCCCTCGTCGACCCGCTCGTCGACCCGTGCGGCGCGCCCCGCGCCGGTGGTCAGCAACGCTCCCGGCCGGCGCAAGGCCAGCCGGCACTCGGGCTCCCGCGGCCCGCTCTTCCGCGGCCTGCCCTCCGTACCCGTGCTCCTCGGCATCGCGGCGCTGTCCGTCTCGGCGGGCGGCGCCGTCGTCGTGTCCGACCCGACCCTGACGTCGGCGTCCGACCACCGGGTGATGGCGGCCAGCGCTCTCGGCGGCGCGAGCGGCCAGTCCAGCAACGACCTGCTGTCCGGCCGCGGCACCGGCGTCTCCCGTGACGCCAACCGGGCCGCCGACTCCGCCCTGGTCGCCGAGGCCGAGGCGATGTCGAAGGAGCGCAACCAGGCGCTCGCCCAGTTCGCCCAGCAGGCCGAGCAGCAGTCGAAGAAGATCGCCCTGAACCTGTGGGTGCTCCCCACCAGCCCGTCGGTCACGACCGCCACGTTCGGCGAGTACGGCCTCTGGGCGAGCTACCACACCGGCCTCGACTTCAACGGCTACGAGGGCCAGGCGATCATGTCGATCGCGAACGGCGTGGTCACCTCGGTCACCTACGACGGCTCCTACGGCAACAAGACCGTCGTCACCCTCGATGACGGCACCGAGATCTGGTACTGCCACCAGAGCAGCTTCGGTGTCAGCGAGGGCGAGGAGGTCAGCGCCGGCGAGGTGATCGGCTACATCGGGTCCACCGGCAACGTGACCGGCTCCCACCTGCACCTCGAGGTCCGCCCCGGCGGCGGCGACCCGGTCGACCCGTACAGCGCGTTCCTGGTGCATGGCGTCACGCCGTAACCGGCTGAACCCCTCGGCTGCCCTCCCGGTCTCGACGCGTCGCTTCGTCGGCTTCGCAGGCTCTGCCGACGACTCCTGGCTCGACCACCCACGTCGAGAAGTGGTAGGCCGCTGCGCGCCTACAACTTCTCGACAGGCGCATAGCGCAGCAGCAGCCGCTTGACGCCCTCGCTGCCGAAGTCGATCGAGGCGACCGCCTTGTCGGCGGCACCCTCGAGCGCGACCACGGTGCCCAGCCCGAAGCTGTCGTGCTGGACCCGGTCGCCGGGCACCAGTGACGGGACCTCGCGGGTCTTCTTGGCCTTGGCGGCCGCATCGGCCCGGGCCGCGGCGGCGGAGAAGTTGCGGCGGCCGGCGGCCGTGGGTGTGGGCGTGCCCCACGAGCGGCTGCTGGCCGACAGGTCGGGGCGGTTCCACTGGCTCTGCGCCGCCTCGGTACGCCGCCAGTCGACGAGGTCGATCGGCATCTCGTCCAGGAACCGCGAGGCGGGGTTGTGGGAGGGCGCCCCCCACGCGGAGCGCACCACCGCGCGCGAGAGGTAGAGCCGCTGCTGGGCACGGGTGACGCCGACGTACGCGAGCCGCCGCTCCTCCTCCAGCTCGGGCTGGTCGCCGAGCGAACGGGCGTGCGGGAAGACGCCGTCCTCGAGGCCGGTCAGGAACACGACGGGGAACTCCAGGCCCTTGGCGGTGTGGAGCGTCATGAGGGTGACGACGCCGGGGTCGTCGCCGGAGCCCTCGCCTTCGGGGGGAGCGTCGGGGATCTGGTCGGTGTCGGCGACCAGCGCCACCCGCTCGAGGAACTCGGCGAGGCCGGCCGCGCCGGTGGCCACCGCCTCCGGGTCGTCGGCGAACTCGCGGGCCACCGCGACGAGCTCGGCGAGGTTCTCGAGCCGGGTCTCGTCCTGCGGGTCGTCGGAGCCCTCGAGCTCCGCGAGGTAGCCCGACCGGTCGAGCACCGACTCGAGCACGACGTCGGGGCGCTCGTCGGCCGCCACCATCGACTGCAGCTCCTCGACCATGCCCACGAAGCCCGCGATCGCGGTGTGCGACCGCGACGCCAGCCCTGGCGCCTCGTCGGACCTTTGTAGCGCCTCCCAGAACGTGACCCGTTCACGCTCCGCGAGCACGGTCACGCAGGCGACCGCCCGGTCACCGATGCCGCGCTTGGGGGTGTTGAGGATCCGGCGCAGCGAGATCTCGTCTGCCGGGTTGACCAGCATCCGCAGGTAGGCGAGCGCGTCGCGCACTTCCCGCCGCTCGTAGAAGCGCACCCCGCCGACCACCTTGTAGGGCTGGCCGGTGCGGATGAACACCTCCTCGAACACGCGGGACTGGGCGTTGGTCCGGTAGAAGACGGCCACGTCGGCCGCGCGGATCCCGGCCTGGTCGGTGAGCGTGTCGATCTCGTCCGAGACGAACCGCGCCTCGTCGTGCTCGTCGTCGCCGACGTACCCGATGATCCGCTCACCCGCGCCCGCGTCGGACCACAGCCGCTTCGCCTTGCGTCCCTTGTTGTGGGTGATGACGGCGTTGGCGGCATTGAGGATCGTCTGGGTGGAGCGGTAGTTCTGCTCCAGCAGGATGGTCTCGGCGTTGGGGAAGTCCTGCTCGAAGTCGAGGATGTTGCGGATGTTGGCACCCCGGAACGCGTAGATCGACTGGTCGGCGTCGCCGACCACCATCAGCTCGCTGGGCTCGACCCGCTCCGCCTCGGGATCGAGGTCCTCGGGGTCGTCTGCACAGAGCTGGTGGATCAGGGCGTACTGCGCGTGGTTGGTGTCCTGGTACTCGTCGACGAGCACGTGACGGAACCGGCGGCGGTAGTTCTCCCTGACGTCCGGGAACGCCATGAACAGGTGGACCGTGGTCATGATCAGGTCGTCGAAGTCGAGCGCGTTGGCGTCCTTGAGGCGCCGCTGGTAGAGGGAGTACGCCGAGGCGCACGCCTCCTCGTAGTGGTTGCGCGCGTCGCGCGCCACCTCCTCGTGGTCGCGCAGCTCGTTCTTGTGGTTGGACATCCAGTGGAGCAGCACGTTGGGCGGGAACCGCTTGGGGTCGAGCTCGAGGTCCTTGGCGACCAGCGTCATCAACCGCTTGGAGTCGGCCGCGTCGTAGATCGAGAACGTGGACTTGAAGCCCAGCTTGTCGATCTCCTTGCGCAGGATCCGGACGCACGCGGAGTGGAACGTGCTCACCCACATGATCCGGGCCCGTCGGCCGACGAGGTCCTCGACCCGCTCCTTCATCTCGGCCGCGGCCTTGTTGGTGAACGTGATCGCCAGGATCGAGCCGGGGTGGGCCTTGCGTTCGGTGATCAGCCACGCGATCCGGCGGGTCAGCACCCGGGTCTTGCCCGACCCGGCGCCGGCCACGACGAGCAGCGGGCGACCCGCGTGCACGACCGCTGCGCGCTGCCGCTCGTTGAGCCCCTCGAGCAGCTCCTCGGGGCTCGGGCCGCGGCGCGACGAAGCAGCCTCGGCCCCGTCGTCGGCGGCGGCGAGGTGCTCGAACCCGGGCAACGGCGTGGAGGTACTCATGTCCCCCCAACCCTACGGCGGCCGCCCGACAGGCAGCCCGCCCGACCTACGCGTGGGCGGGCGACCAGAGGACCGCGACCCCGGCGGCGACCAGGGTGAGGAGCAGCAGCCCGGCCCAGAGCCCCTGGGGGATCTGGGGCTTGCGGGTGTTGGCCATGACCAGCACCAGGACCACCAGCCCGACTCCGAACTTGACGCCGATCTTGACGTGGTCGACCGCAGCGTCGCCCGCCTCCAGGACGCCGACGAGGAGCAGCCCGGCGAGGAACGCCGTGCCGGCGCCGTCGCGCATCGCGCCGTTCACGACCTTGTGGGGCTCGCGCGCCTGCACGACGAGTCCGCCGAAGAGCGCGGCGAAGCCGAGCAGGTGCACGAGCAGCAGGATCAGCCGAGCCAGGTCCATACGATGAGCCTAGCCTCGCCGCCGCCTCACTTCTTCTTGACCCTCGGCGCAGGCCGGACGACGAGCACGGGGCACGGTGCGTAGTGCTGGACGCGCTGTGCCGTGCTGCCCACGAGCACCGTGTCGCTGATGCCGCGGCCGCCGCTGGCGACCACCACCAACCCGGCGTTCAGCTGCTTGGCCGCCTTGATGATCTCGTTGGCAGGACTGCCGGAGCGGATCCGCCGGTGCACCTTCGGGCCCCACCCCTCGAAGACCGCGGCGACCGTCGCGACCGACGACTCGGCCGCTGCGCGGAACCCGCCGGTCTGCAGGTCGGCCCGCCGCCGCTCCTCCGACGACAGGTCGTCGGCGAAGGCGACCGCTGCGAGCGGCCGGATCACGGCCACGACCGAGATGTCAGTGATCTTCGCGGGGTCGGCGAAGGACTTGAGCTGCTTGGCGGCCCGCAGGGACTGCTGGCTGCCATCGGTGGCGACGACGACGTGCATCAGATCTCTCCTTGTCTCTGGGCGGCCTCCGGATCACCGCGATCGACGCCCGGTGTGCGCTTGCCGAAGAAGTACTCGACCAGGAACAGCACCACGCCCACGGCGACGAGTCCGGCGCACCAGATCAGGGACGTCGGGTCGTCGTCGATCGACCAGTAGAGGATGGCCGCGTTGCCGAGCAGGCCGATGAACAGCAGCGGGGTGTTGGCGCGGAAGGTGCGCTCGTCCTCGTCGTGGCCGCGCAGCTTGAGGCACGCGATGATGACCAGCGAGTAGATGAACAGCAGGAACAACACGGTGACCAGCGACAGCCGCTCGATCAGGGGAGCGCCCTCCACGTCGGGGGCGAACGTGCCGACCACGAGGAGTGCACAGACCACGAGGCCGCTGAAGACCAGCCCGACCCAGGGGCTCCGACGGGTCGGGTGGATCTTGGCGAAGACACCGGGAACGACGTCCTCGTTGGCCATGCCGTAGAGGATCCGGGGCTGCGTCACCACGGCGACCAGGGTGGTGTTGGTGATCGCGATCAGGGCGATCACCGAGAACAGGGTGGTCATGAAGCCGGTGTCGATCGGCAGGATCCCGGTCTTGACGACCTCCAACAGCGCCGCGTCCGCCTCGACGAGCGTCTTGGTCGACACCGTGAGTGCCGCCGCCATCGAGACGAGCACGTAGATGAGGCCCGCGACCACCATGCCGCCGATCAAGGAGCGCGGGAAGGAGCGGTGCGGGTCGATGGTCTCCTCGGCGACGTTCGCGGTGTTCTCGAACCCGGTCATCGCGAAGAACGACAGCGCGACCCCGGCGAGGATCGCCAGCGCCCAGTTCGTGTCGCCGGTGTTGAACTCGGTCAGCGTGCCGAACTCGGCGTTGCCCTCGGCGATGTGCCAGATCGCGATGATCAGCACGATCACCAGGCCGGCGATCTCGACGAAGGCCATGACCATGTTGATCACGACCGACTCGGTGATCCCGATGAAGTTGACGACGCTCAGGGCGATGATGAACAGCAGCGTGACCAGGAGAGCAGGCGGTCCCTCCCACAGGGTGGCGAAGTACGACGCGAAGCCGTCCGCCAGTGCTCCGGCGGCCGCGAAGCTGGCGGAGAGGAAGCAGACGGTGACCAGGAAGGTCAGCACCTTGTTGCCGAACGCCTTGTTGACGTAGAGCGCCGCACCGGCGGCCTGCGGGTACTTCGTGACCAGCTCGGCGTACGCCGTGCCGGTGATCGCCGCGATCGTGACCCCGACCGCGAAGGCGATCCAGAACGCCCCGCCGACGGCTGCGGCGACGAGTCCGATGAGGACGTAGATGCCGGAGCCGAGGACGTCACCGAGCGTGTAGAAGAAGAGCTGCTTGCCGGTGATGGACCGGCGGAGACCCCCGTCGTCCTCGTCGGTCATGGGCAGGGCGCTGGTCTCGGCCATTGGGGGCTCGCTTCCGAGGAGGGAGTTCGGCTCCTCCACGCAATCGTCCTCACCGGGGCTTGTCAACGCCCGTTCGGGTGGTCTCGAGGCTCGTCGCTGCGCTCCTCACACCTCGACCACCGAAGGCGGGTCAGAGCAGATGGCGGTCGGACGCCCAGCGCGTGAGCTCGTGGCGCGACGAGAGCTGCAGCTTGCGCAACACCGACGACATGTGGGTCTCGACCGTCTTGATGGAGATGAAGAGCTCCTTCGCGACCTCCTTGTAGGCGTAGCCGCGGGCGATCAGCCGCATCACCTCCCGCTCCCGCTCGGTGAGGCGGTCGAGGTCCTCGTCGACGGCCGCGACCTCGATCGATCCGGCGAACGCGTCCAGCACGAACCCCGCCAGCCGTGGTGAGAACACGGCGTCGCCGTCGGACACGCGCCGGATCGCGTCGACCAGCTCGGGACCGGTGATGGTCTTCGTGACGTAGCCGCGCGCGCCGCCCCGGATCGTGCCGATGACGTCCTCCGCGGCGTCGCTGACCGACAGCGCGAGGTAGCGGGTCGCCGGGCTCTGCGCCCGCTTCACGACCTGCACGCCCCCGCCACCCGGCAGGTGTACGTCGAGCAGCACGACGTCCGGTGCGGTGGCCTCGATCGCGGCGACCGCCTGGTCGACGTCGCCGGCCTCGCCCACGACCTCCACCATCGCGGCGTGGCGGGCGAGCTCGCCGCGCACGCCGGAGCGGAACATCGCGTGGTCGTCGACGAGCACGACCCGGATCGGGGCGCGCGCGGCGCTGGCGGGCTGGGCGGTGGGGGTCTCGTCACTGGTCATCGGTGTCTCCTGTGGTCACGGGGAGGTGCAGCCGCACCTCGGTCCCCTCGCCGGGCGTGGACCGGATCTCGGCGGTGCCGCCGTGGCGGTCCATCCGGTCGCGGATGCTGTGCTGGAGTCCGTAGCGGCCCTCGGCCACGACCTCGGGGTCGAAGCCGATCCCCCGGTCGCGGACGAAGACGTCGACGGCCGCGTCCGTGATCTCGGCGTAGACGTCGATCCGGTCGACGACGGCGTGCTTGGCCGCGTTGGTGACCGCCTCCCCAGCCGCCTTCACGACGGCGGCGAGCGTGTCCGAGTAGGGCCGGTCGCCGACCGCCACCACCTCGACGGAGATGCCGTGCGCGTCCTCGATGGTCGCCGCCATCCGCCGCAGCGCGCCGGCCACGGTCGTCTCGTCGGTCGACTCCTCGGAGTAGAGCCAGGCGCGGAGGTCGCGCTCCTGCGAGCGGGCCAGCCGGGCGACGAGCGGCCCGTCGTCGGAGTTCTTCTGGATCAGCGCGAGCGTCTGGAGCACCGAGTCGTGGAGGTGGGCGGCGACGTCGGCCCGGTCCTGGCTGCGCACCCGCTCCGCGCGCTCCGCGGTCAGGTCGGCCGCGAGCCGGTAGATCCACGGGCCGACGACCACGCCGAGCCCCAGGACGGCGATCAGCGAGATCGCCGTGACGTCGCGCGCGAGGCCGAGCGAGCCGCCGTCGCGCAGCGACACCAGCACCAGGGCGACGACGATCAGCGCGAGGCCCGCCCCGATCCGGCCGTACGACGCCCAGCCGCCGCTGCCGAGCACCACCCGGACCGGGTCGACCCGGCCGGTCGTGTCGAGCCAGCGCTCCCGCTGTGCCTCGTCGGCCTGCCGCCACAGCAGAGCCACGCCGGCCAGACCGACGGCGATCGCCCAGAACAGGGTTCCCTCGCCGAGGATCGAGCCGAGCAGCAGCACGCCGCCGATGCCCAGCGCCGCGAGCACCACGGCGGGGCCGGCGTCGGTCAGCCGCCGGATGCGGCCGGGGCGTCGGCCGCCGCGCGTGGCGCCCTCGATGCCCGGCGCCGCCTGCTGGAAGGCGCTGTCGGCGGGCAGCACGAGCCACAGTCCGGCGTACAGGAAGACGCCGAGGCCGCCGAGGGTGGCGGCGACGATGAACCCGGCCCGCACCCACAGCACGGGCAGTGCCAGGTGGCGCGCGAGACCGGCCGCGACCCCGCCGACGATCGGTTCCTGGGTGTCACGGCTGGCGCGCCGCACGGTGGGAGGCACGCTGTGGTGTGGGGCGCTGGTCGCGCTGGCACTGCTCATCTCACGTCCATCGTCACACAGTGGGATGTGGCGGACCATGAGGCGAAACCCCGAACCGACCCTGAGCCCTGGGACGCCGGGACCGGGCATGATCAGGGTGGTCCCCGATGGTTTCTGCTCCTCCCACGCACCACGCTGGATGACATGACGACGACACCTCCTGACGCACCTGCCGGGGACACCGGTCCCCGGACCACCCGCGACGAGATCCGCAACCTCGGCCGGCTCCGCCGCTCGACCCACGACCGCAAGGTCGCCGGCGTCGCAGGCGGCCTCGCGCGCCACCTCGACATCGACCCGGTCATCCTGCGGGTGGCCTTCGTGGTCCTCGCGTTCTTCGGCGGTGCGGGTCTGATCCTGTACGGCGCGTGCTGGCTGCTCGTGCCCGAGGACGGCTCGAACGAGGCGCCCGTGCAGCTCGACGAGAAGAGCCGCACCGTCGCGCTGATCGTGCTCGGCGTGATCGCCGCGCTGGCGCTGGTCGGCGACTCGTGGGGTGCCTACTGGTTCCCGTGGCCACTCGCGATCATCGGCCTGATCGCCTTCGTGTGGCTCAGCCGGAACGGCCGCGGTCGCGGGGGGACCGCGGGCGCACCGGCCGGGACGCCGGTCGGCTGGGTCGCCCCGCAGCCCGGGCCCTCACCGGCCGACCCTGCGGGCGAGTCCGCCAGCGAGACCCAGGGTGCCGCCGACGAGGCGGTCCCGGCGGGCGCCCCGTACGGGCCCGAGACCCGGCAGCACGCCGCCCAGCACGGCGACCCCTACGGCGGCCAGTACGGCGGCCAGTACGGCGGGGGTCAGTACGGCGGCTACCAGGCCTACGTCCCGCCGGCACCGAAGGAGCCACGCAAACGCGGTCCGATCCTGTTCTGGTTCACGCTGCTCCTGATCGCGGTCGCCGAGGGAGTCCTCGGGATCGTCGACGGCGCCGGCGCCCCGGTCGTCGACTCGGCATACCCCGCCCTCGCGCTCGGCGTGATCGCCACGATGCTGCTCGTCGGCTCGGTCATCGGCCGCCCCGGTGGCCTGATCGCGCTCGGCATCATCGCCAGCCTGGTCCTGACCGGCGCCACCGTGGCCGACCGCTGGGACGGCGAACGTGTGACCTACGACCCGCGGTCGGCATCGGAGGTGGCCGACTCCTACTACCTCGAGGCCGGCGAGCTGATCGTCGACCTGAGCGAGGTCTCCGACCCCGAGGAGCTCGACGGCCGCACGATCGAGGTGGCCGGCAACGTCGGCCGGATCGAGGTCATCGTCCCCGAGGACGTCGACGTCGAGATCACGGCCAACATGGACGGCCCCGGCGGCTACGACCTGTTCGGCATGCAGGGCGGAGGGATCGACTGGAACCGGTCCGCGTCGCACGACGGCGGCCCCGGCGCCCCGAGCCTGGTGATCGAGGCCGACCTCGACCTCGGCGAGATCACCGCCGACACCGCACCCTGAGACCACGAGACGACCGAGGAGACCTGACATGAACGAGCACGACGAGACCACCCACGACGAGACCAGCCGCTACGACGACCTCTACGACACGGACGTGGCCGAGCAGCCCGCCGGGCCCGACCGGTCGGCCACGGCCAGCTGGCGGCACCCGGTCAACATCGGCCACCTGGTGATGGGCACCGCTTTCGCCGGCATGGTGATCGTGTGGGCCATCTTCGCCGGAGGCGCCATCCCCGACGACAACATCGGCTGGCTGATGGGAGTGCCGTGGGTCGGTGCCGGCGTCGCCGGGCTGGTCGCCATGGCCGTCTCGGCGCGGCGACGCAGCCGACCGGTGGCGTGACCCTGCCTGTGACCCCTGCCTGTGACCCCTGCCTACAGTGACCGCATGACGCTTCCCACCCTCGGGACCCTGCAGGTCCGGACGCTCGACGAGCGACCGGACCTGCTCGGCGTCCCGGTCCGGCAGGCGCTGGCGTCCTGGCCCCACGCCGATGGCGTGGGCGTCGCCGAGATCGACCCGGGGCTGGCCGACACCGCTTCCTGCTCGGAGGCCTACGACGTACCGCTCTCGGCCGGCGCCAACTGTGTGGTCGTCTCCGGCAAGCGCGACGGCGAGGAACGGGTCGCCGCCTGCCTCGTCCGGGCCGACACCCGCGCCGACGTCAACAACCTGGTCAAGCGGCTGCTCGACGTCCGCAAGTGCTCCTTCCTCGCCCTCGACCGCGCGGTCGAGGAGACCGGCATGGAGTACGGCGGGATCACCCCGATCGGGCTGCCGTCGTCGTGGCGGCTGCTCCTCGACGCCAGCGTCGCGGAGCTCGACGTGGCCCTGATCGGCTCCGGGGTGCGCCGCTCGAAGCTGCTGGTGCCCGGACGCCTCCTGGCGCAGCTGCCTGGTGCCGAGGTCGTCGAGGACCTCGCCCGCTGACCCTGCTCGTCGAGCCTTGCGATCGTGACAGCGTTACTGTCACGATGGCGCGGTGAAGCTCTCCTACACGCTGATGTACGACGGCAACCCCCGCACCGCGGCCGACCAGGTCGCAGGCCTCGAGAGGGCCGGGATCGACCTCGTGTGGGTCGCCGAGGCGTACGGCTTCGACTCCCCCACGCTGATGGGCTACCTCGCCGCCCGCACCGAGACCGTCGAGATCGGCTCCGCGATCCTGAACATCTACTCGCGGACGCCCGGCACCCTGCTCCAGACCGCGGCCGGCCTCGACAACGTGTCCGGCGGCCGCGCCGTCCTCGGTCTCGGCGCCTCCGGTCCGCAGGTCATCGAGGGCTGGCACGGCGTGCCCTACTCCAAGCCGCTGGGTCGGACCGCTGAGATCGTCGACCTGGTCCGTCGCGGCTTGAAGCGCGAGCGGCTCGAGTCGGACGGCATCTTCAAGCTTCCGCTCTCCAAGGAGGACGGCGCCGTCACCGGCCTCGGGAAGCCGCTCAAGATCCTGACCCACCCCGAGCGCGACACGATCCCGATCTGGATCGCGGCGCTCGGGCCCAAGTCGGTCGAGCAGGCGGCGACCATCGCCGACGGCTGGATCCCGCACCTCTTCCACCCCGAGAAGTCCCACCTGGTCTGGAGTGACGCGCTCGCCGCCGGCGCCGCCCGACGGCCGGCCGACCTCGGGCGCCTCGGCATCACCGCCGGCGGCATGGTCGCGATCGGCGAGGGCCCCGAGACCAAGGAGCTGCTCGACTTCGCGCGCCCCTTGTTCGCGCTGTACGTCGGCGGGATGGGCGCCAAGGGCAAGAACTTCTACAACGACGTGGCCCGGGCCTACGGCTACGAGCAGGAGGCCGAGGAGATCCAGGACCTCTACCTGTCCGGCAAGAAGAAGGAGGCCGAGGCGCTGGTGCCCACCGACTGGCTCGAGGCCTGCAACCTGGTCGGGCCGGCGACCTACGTGCAGGAGCGGATCGCCGCGTTCCGCGATGCGGGGGTCACCCATCTCACCGTGATGCCCGCCAGTGACAACCCGGCCGCGACCATCGCGCAGGTCAAGGAGTGGGTGTCGTGAACCACCACGTGGCGCTCTTCGAGGCCGAGCACGAGGACTTCCGGAAGACCGCACGCACGTTCTTCGAGCGTGAGGTGACGCCTCACCACGAGCAGTGGGAGCGCGACGGCATCGTCCCGCGCGGCCTGTGGCTCAAGGCCGGCGAGGCCGGTCTCCTCTGCTTCGACGTACCCGAGCAGTACGGCGGACCCGGGGTCACCGACTTCCGCTACAACGTGGTGCTCTCCGACGAGCAGACCCGGTGCGGCGCCTCCGGACCGGGCTTCTCGGTCCACAGCGACATCATCGTCCCCTACCTCACGAGCCTCGGCACGGACGAGCAGAAGCAGCGGTGGCTCCCGGGGTGCGTCAGCGGCGAGCTCATCACCGCGATCGCGATGACCGAGCCCGGCGCCGGGTCCGACCTGCAGGGCGTGCGGACGACCGCCGTCGACCACGGCGACCACTACGTCCTCAACGGCTCGAAGACGTTCATCAGCAACGGCATCAACGCGGACCTGGTGATCGTCGTCGCACGGACCGACGCCGGCGCCGGCCACGAGGGCATCAGCCTGCTGGTCGTGGAACGCGGCATGGCCGGCTTCGAGCGCGGCCGCAACCTCGACAAGATCGGCCTGCACGCCCAGGACACGGCCGAGCTCTCGTTCACCGACGTCCACGTGCCCAGGGAGAACCTCCTCGGCGCCGAGGGCCAGGGCTTCGTCTACCTGATGATGAACCTGCCGCAGGAGCGGCTGATCATCGGCGCCCAGGCCGTGGCAGCGGTCGAGGCCGTCCTCGAGCTGTGCCTCGACTACGCCAAGAACCGCGAGGCGTTCGGCCGGCCGATCGGGAAGTTCCAGCACAACCGATTCCTGCTGGCGGAGATGGCCACCGAGGCCCGGATCGCCCGGGCGTTCCTCGACGACTGCGTCCGCAAGCACCTCGACGGCGAGCTGACGCCGGTCGACGCCGCGATGATCAAGTGGTGGGCGACCGAGCTCCAGAACAAGCTCGTCAACCAGGGCGTCCAGCTGTTCGGCGGCTACGGCTACATGACGGAGTTCCCGATCGCCAAGGCCTATCTCGACAGCCGGATCTCGACGATCTACGGCGGCACGACCGAGATCCAGAAGGAGATCATCGGCCGCTCCCTCGGGGTGTAGCCCCGGGTACCCCATCTGCGCGATTCCCTCGCGGCGCCGCCAGGCGTAGCGTCGGTCTGCCAGCCGGCCGTTTCCCGAGGGAGGTCCACGATGTTCATCCAGGTGATCCAGGGTCAGGTGTCCGACGTCGGAGGGGTGCGTGCCCAGATGGACAGATGGAACGAGGATCTGGCACCCGGTGCCGTGGGCTGGCTGGGCACCACCGCCGGGGTCACGAACGACGGGCAGCTGATCGCCCTCGCCCGGTTCGAGTCCGAGGACGCAGCGCAGCAGAACAGCGACCGTCCCGAGCAGGGCGCCTGGTGGGAGCAGATGGCCGCGCTGTTCTCGGGCGAACCGGAGTTCCACAACAGCACGACCGTCGACGTCGACACGTACGGCGACCCCGCGCAGGCTGGTTTCGTGCAGGTGATGCAGGGCCGGTCGAACGACCCGGAGCGGGCACGCGAGCTGATGATGAGCGACCCCACCGACTGGCAGAAGTTCCGCCCGGACATCCTCGGCACCGTCAACGTCGGGCACGAGGACGGCGCGTGGACGATGGCGATCTACTTCACGTCCGAGGAGGCGGCGCGGGCGGGCGAGAGCCAGCCGCCGCCGCCCGAGCTCGAGGCGATGATGAAGGAGATGGACGCGCTGACCATCGGCGACACCACCTACTTCGACCTCCGCGACCCCTGGCTGCACGCCCCCGGCTGAGCGGGTGGTTCCGCCCGGCCGCCCGGCCGTGGATGCTGGGTGCCGGTGGAAACGATCGACGAGCACTTCGTGCGCGGGGTCCGGGCGCTGCGGGACCCCGGCCCGGGGCTGCCCGACGTCCCGGGGACCCGGGCCGCGCAGCTCCTGGCGCTGTTCCGCGCGCAGACCCAGAGCCGGCACCTCGACTTCGCGGGCCGCTGGCTGGAGGCGCAGGGCGACGGCTTCTACACGATCGGGTCGGCGGGGCACGAGTCGAACGCCGCCCTCGGGCTGCTGTCGGCGACCACCGACCCGGCTCTGCTCCACTACCGCTCCGGCGGTTTCTACGCGGCCCGGGCAGCGGGTATCGCGGTGGTCGACCCGGTCCGCGACGTCCTGCGGAGCCTGACCGCGTCGGCTGCCGACCCGATGTCGGGCGGTCGCCACAAGGTCTTCGGCCACCCGGCGCTCCACATCGTTCCGCAGACCTCCACCATCGCGTCGCACCTGCCGCGGGCGGTGGGGCTCGGCTTCGCCCTGGGGCTCGCGAGCCGGCAGGGGCGGCCCACCCCGTGGCCGGACGACGCGGTCGTGCTGTGCAGCGTCGGGGACGCCTCGCTCAACCACTCGACGGCCGCCGGCGCCCTGAACGCCGCGGCCTACGTCCACCGGCTCGGGCTGGCCTGCCCGCTGCTCGTCGTCTGCGAGGACAACGGCATCGGCATCAGCACCCCGACACCGAGCGGCTGGGTCGACGTCGTGCTCGGCAGCATCCCGGGCGTCCCGTGTCACACCGTCGAGGGCAGCGACCCCGACGCCCTGCTCGACGTCACGTCGGCCGCCCTCGACGACGTACGGCGGCGACGGGCACCGGCCGTGCTGCACCTGCGGACGGTCCGGCTGATGGGCCATGCGGGGTCCGACGTCGAGATCGCCTACCGGGCGCGGGCCGCGATCGAGGCCGACTACGCGCGCGACCCGCTCCTGGGGACGGCCGGCGCGCTGGTCCGCCACGGCATCCGCACCCACGACGAGGTGCTCG
>Ga0299913_10001616_pt1 | contig 16919 bp, 14 predicted proteins | sample RVTome_9_FD_201360 | JGI IMG/M metagenome (GOLD analysis project Ga0299913, IMG submission 201360) | Soil microbial communities from uranium-contaminated site in the Upper Colorado River Basin, Wyoming, United States - RVT155D38 (version 2) ... | reverse complement strand
AGTCGCTTCATCGAATCTACCGCGACCTGGATATCGTCCTGCCTCAGCGCGCCGTTCTTCAACGCCGTGGTCAGGACGCCCGTGCCCAGCGCCTTGGTCAGGATCAGGGCGTCGCCGGGACGCGCGCCGGCGTTGGTGAGGAGTCGGTCCGGATGTGCGGTCCCCGTCACGGCGAGCCCGTATTTCAGCTCCTCGTCCTGGATCGAGTGGCCCCCGATGATCGAGCACCCGGCCTCGCGGCACTTCTCCGCCCCACCCGCCAGGATCCGTCCCAGGATCTCCGGCGGCAGGCCGGACGGCGGCCAGCACACCAGCGCCAGGGCCGTGCGCGGAGTGCCGCCCATCGCGTACACGTCCGAAAGCGCATTCGCGGCGGCGATCTCGCCGAAGTCCCGCGCATCGTCGACGATGGGGGTGAAGAAATCGACCGTCTGGATCAGCGCCAGATCGGGCGCGATCCGGTACACCCCCGCGTCGTCGAACGTCCGGGCGTCGACCAGAACGTCGCGGTCGTGCGGCGCGGAATCGATCTCTTCGAGCGCTCTGTGCAAGTCCGCCGGACTCAGCTTGGACGCTCAACCGGCGCACCGCACTTTCTCGGTGAGCTTGGTGATTTCCTCTCGAGTCAAGGGCGGGGGCTTCCTGTCGGCATCAGCGATCTCCGCGGACGGCGATGGCGTCGATCTCCACGAGCGCGCCCTTCGGTAGCGCCGCCGCCGCGACCGTCGACCGCGCGGGGAACGGCTCCTCGACCACTTCGGCGTACACGGCGTTGAAGGCCGCGAAATCGGACATGTCGGACAGGAACACGGTGGTCTTCACCACGTCCCCCCACCCCGCACCCGCCGCCTCGAGCACGGCCGCGATGTTGCTGAGCGCCTGCAGCGTCTGCGCCTCGATGCCCTGCGCGAGCTCGCCGCTGTGCGGGTCTCCGCCGAGCTGCCCGGCGGTGAATACCAGCTCGCCCGCGACGATGCCCTGGCTGTAGGGCCCCAGAGCCCGGGGTGCCGCCTCGCTGTGGATCCGTTCCCGGTGGTGCATTCGGTTTCCTTTCCGCTCACGCCGATCGGGTGTTAAAAGAGACCGCGCACGGTGCCGTCGGGCTCGACCCGCATCCCCGCCGCTGCCGGCTTCTTCGGCAGGCCCGGCATCGTCATGATGTCGCCGGTGGAGACGACGAGGAAACCGGCCCCCGCCGAAGGCCGCACACGACTCACGGTGATGTGGAAGTCCCTCGGGCGACCCAGCCGGCCGGGGTCGTCGGAGAGCGAATACTGCGTCTTGGCGATGCAGATCGGGAACTCCCCCAAACCGAGCTTCTCCAGCCACTCCACGTCGCGCTCCGCCGCCCGCGCGTACTCCACGCCCTCGGCTCCATAGATCTCGCGGGCGACCGTGGCGATCTTCTCGCGGATCGGCATCTCGAGCGGGTACAGCGGGCGGAACCCGCTGTCGGCACCGGCGGCCGCCTCGACCACCCGCTCGGCCAGATCCATGCCCCCCGCTCCTCCCTCGGCGTGGACCCGGGTGCGGGCGATCGGAACACCACGCGCCTCGCAGAAGGCCTCGACGCGGGCCAGCTCGGCTTCGTCGTCGCCGGCAAACTCGTTTAGGGCCACGACCCGCGGGACTTCGAAGCGAGCCAGGATGTCGAGGTGAGCGGCGAGATTCGGCAGACCGCGCTCGAGCGCCGCTAGGTCCGGCTGCTGGAGCGCGCGGCGGGCGGCCCCTCCGTTGTACTTCAGCGCCCTCACGGTCGCCACGATGACCGCGGCGGACGGCTCCAGGCCACCGAAGCGGCACTTGATGTCGAAGAACTTCTCGGCGCCGAGGTCGGCCCCGAAACCGGCCTCGGTAACACAGTACTCGCCGAACGCAAGACCCATGCGCGTGGCGAGCAGCGAATTGCAGCCGTGGGCGATGTTGGCGAAGGGTCCGCCGTGGACGAAGGCGGGGCCGCCCTCGATCGTCTGCACGAGGTTGGGATCGAGCGCGTTCCTGAGCAGCAGCGCCATGGCTCCCTGGGCCTCGAGCTCACGCGCGCGCACCGGCTCGTCGTCGTAGGTGGAGCCGATGATGATCTCCCCCAGCCGTCGCTCGAGGTCCTCGATGCCCTGCGCGAGGCAGAGGATGGCCATCACTTCGCTGGCCGCCGTGATCTGGAAGCCGGCTTCGCGAGGAACTCCCTGGGACTTGCCGCCCAGCCCCACGACCACGTCGCGTAACGAGCGATCGTTCATGTCGAGCGCCCGCTTCCACAAGACCTGGCGGGGGTCGATTCCCAGAGGGTTGCCGTGATGCAGGTGATTGTCGACAATGGCCGCCAGCAGGTTCGTGGCCGCGCTCACGGCGTGGATGTCGCCGGTGAAGTGGAGGTTGATCTCCTCCATCGGGAGCACCTGCGACCAGCCACCTCCCGCGGCCCCTCCCTTGATGCCCATGGTGGGTCCCAGCGACGGCTCACGCAGACACAGCACGGCCCGTTTTCCGGCGCGGTTCAGCGCCTGCGCGAGCCCGACCGCGACGGTCGACTTCCCTTCGCCCGGCGGCGTGGGGCTGATCCCGGTCACCAGCACCAGGCGCCCCTGCGACCCGCGTTCGTCGAGAACGGAATGGCGGACCTTGGCCATCCGGCTGCCATAGCCTTCCACCGCGGCGGTCGGCAGGCCCAGGTCGGCTGCGACGTCCGCGATGGGGCGCAACTCGATCGACCGGGCGATTTCGATGTCGCTCTTCATGTCGAGAAGTACCGCGCCTCCGGGTGATGGATCACGAGCGCCGCGGTGGCCAGTTCGGGGACCAGCGCGCCGGCTTCCGTGAGATCCATCTCCAGCCGCTCGCGCGCCGGCAGCAGGTCGAACACGACTTGATGCTGCAGGACGTCCGGGCACGCTCCGTACCCCCATGAGTAGCGAAGACCGCGATCGGGCGCGACCTCGAGGGCCGCGCGAACCCGGCGGTGCATCCACTCGGCGGCGGCTTCCGCGATGCGGACGCCGAATCCGTGCAGGTAGTAGCCCTCGGCGTACTCGCCCGACTCCATGTCGGCGGCCGAGCGCTCAAGCAGGGCGTCTCCGAGCGACACGATCTGGATCCCGGCCACGTCCACCGGGGCATCGCCCTCCACGGGCGCGAAGTAGTCGGCCAGGCACAGCCGGTCGCGGTCGGCCTGGCGTGGAAAGTCGAAGCGGCCGACCTCGCGCCGCGGAACGGCCGGATCGTAGAGGACGAGCGCGTCTCCGTCGGCGGCCGCGGGGAACAGCCCGAACGCACCGCGCGGCCGCAGCCATCCCGCCTCGCTCACCTCGCGCTGGTAGCGCGCCAGTCGGGGCTCGAACTCCTCGGCCACCAGCCGGTCCCACTCCTCTCCGGAGGCGTTCTTGGCTCCCCAGTGCAGCCGATACAGGGTGTTCCGATCGATCAGGGGATAGAGCTCCTCGAGCGGGATGCGGTCGATGAGCTCGACTCCGAGTGCGGCGGGCCGCGGGCGCTCCACGTCCCTGGAGGGCCCGCCGTTGCGCCCCGCGCGCGGAGTCACGCCGGCTTTGAGCCTCGCCCTCTTCTCCACCCCCGCGCGGATCTCCTCGTGCCGCGCGCGGACGAACGACCCGCGCCGGTCGGGGTCCACCAGCGACTCGATCGCCGAAAGCCCCTCGAACGCGTCCTTGCAGTAGAACAGGCCCGGCCCGTACAGGGCATCGTCGTCGACGTAGGCCGCGCCTCGCACGAAGGACGGGTTGATCGCCGCGCCGCCGACCAGGACGGGGTACGCGAGCCCCCGCGCGTGGAGTTCCTGCACGCAGAGCGGCATTTGCTTGGAGGTCGAGACCAGCAGCGCGGAGAGGCCGATCGCATCCGCCCCGACCTCCTCGGCCTTCTCGATGATCGTGTTCACCGGCACCTGCTTGCCCAGGTCGTGCACGGTGTAGCCATTATTCGAGAGGATCGTGCCGACGAGGTTCTTGCCGATGTCGTGCACGTCCCCGAACACGGTGGCCAGCACCACGGTTCCCTTGCTCTGCCCCTCGATCTGATCCAGGTATGTCTCGAGCTTCGACACCGCGCGCTTCATCACCTCGGCGGATTGCAGCACGAATGGCAGGATCAACTCCCCCGCCCCGAACTTATCGCCGACTTCCTTCATCGCCGGAAGCAGCACGCCGTTGAGCGTGCGGACGGCGGCTTCGTGATCGCCGCCCCCGCTCGCGATCGCCCGCGCAACCAGCTCCTCGATCCCGTCCCGGCGGCGATGGAGGATCTGCCAGTGGATGGCCTCCTCGGGGGTCATGCCGGCGGTCGGATCGGCCCGCTCCTCAGACGTGTCGGAGTGCTCCTCGAAGAAGTCGATGAAGCGCGCGAGCGCATCCTCTCTACGATCGAAGATCAGGTCATCGGCGAGCGCGCGCCGCTCCGCGTCGATCTCGGCGTAGGGCGTGATGTGGGCGGAGTTGACGATCGCCATATCGAGCCCGCCCTCGACACAGTGATGCAGGAACACCGAGTTCAGGACCGCGCGAGCGTGGGGCCGCAGGCCGAACGAGACATTGGAGACGCCGAGGCTGGTGTGGACGCCGGGGAGCTCCGACTTGATGCGGGCCACGCCCTCGATTGTATCGAGCGCGGAGCGACGGAACTCCCGCTCGCCGGTCGCGAGCGTGAAGGTCAGCGCATCGAACACGAGATCGGAGGGGTCGAGCCCATACTCGCCGACGCAGATGTCGTGGATCCGGCGGGCTACGTCCAGCTTGCGCTCCGCCGTCTTGGCCATGCCCTGCTCGTCGATCGTCAGCGCGACGAGAACGGCGCCGTGCTCGACCGCCAGCGGCAACACCTCGTCGATCCGGCCGCGGCCGTTCTCCAGGTTGATCGAGTTGATGAGCGCACGGCCGGGATACCGCTCGAGCGCCGCACGGACGACCGCCGTCTCGGTCGTGTCGATGGCCAGGGGAGCCGCGACGCCCTGGGATAGCAGTTCGACGAGCGCGGCCATCTGCTCGGCTTCGTCCGGCCGCTCGGTGAGGGCCACGCACACGTCCAGCAGGTGGGCACCGCCCTCGATCTGCTGGCGGGCGATCTGGAGGATCGACTCGTAGTCGTCGTCGAGCAGCAGGCGCTTGACCTTCCGGGATCCCTGGCTGTTGACGCGCTCGCCGATCAGTGTGGGCGGCGGGTCCTGCGCGAGATCCATGGCCGTCATCGCGCTGGCGACCCGCGGCACGCGGCGAACCGACCGCTCCAGGGGTCGTCGCCCGCCCACCCGCTCGACGACGCGCGCGAGATGGGCCGGAGTCGTCCCGCAGCACCCGCCCACGATCGACACCCCGAGTCGCGTCACGAACTCTTCGTGGGCGGCGGCCAGCTCGTCCGGCGAAAGGTCGTAGTGGGCAACACCGCCGACGTTCCGCGGCATTCCGGCGTTGGGGATCACGCTGATCGGCAGAACCGAGTTCTCGCACAGCCAGCGCACGGGCTGCCGCATCGGCTCGGGGCCGGTGGAGCAGTTGAGCCCCACCACGTCCACCCTCAGCGCCTCCAGCGTCACGCAAGCGGCCTCGACGTCGGTTCCGAGCAGCATGCGGCCGGCCGTGTCGAGCGTGACCTGGGCCTGGATCGGGAGGTCGACGCCCGTCTCCGCCAGCGCCCGCCGGATGCCCGCGATCGCCGCCTTCACCTCCAGCATGTCCTGGCTCGTCTCGACGAGCAGGAGATCGACTCCACCCTCGACCAGCCCGCGGGCTTGCTGGGCGAAGGCAGCCACGAGATCCGGCCAGCCTTTCGATCCCAGCACCGGGTCGGATGTGCTGGGCAGGAATCCGGACGGGCCGATGGAGCCGGCCACGAACCGGGGCCTGTCGGCCGTGGAGAAGCGGTCAGCCTCCGCGCGGGCGATTCGGGCAGCCGCTCGGTTGAGCTCCGGCACGCGCTCGGAAAGTCCGTACTCTTCGACAGCGAACCTGTTGGCGCGAAATGAGTTGGTCTCGATCACATCGCATCCGACTTCAAGGAAGGACGCGTGGATGCGGGCCACCAAGTCCGGGCGCGAGATCGAAAGCTGGTCGTTGCAGCCCTCGAGCTCCGGGCCGCCGAAGTCGGTCGCGCCGAGACCGAGCTCCTGGATGCTCGTTCCCATCGCGCCATCGAAGACGAGCACGCGCTCGGCGAGAACCTCGAGGTAGGGGTGGGCCATGACGCGAAAAGCTAGCCGGATGCGGGGTCTGCGACCCGCATTCAGCCGAAGATCGCTTTCAAGGCCAGGAAGCAACCGATCGCCACGACGGCCGAAGCGGGAAGCGTGATGACCCACGAGTACGCGATGTTGCGGATCACGCGCAAGTTGAGCGCGGCCAGGCCGCGCGCCAGACCCACGCCGATCACCGCTCCGATCAGCGTGTGGGTAGTGGAGATCGGCAAGCCGAGGCGCGAAGCGAGGAGGACGGTGGTCGCGGTTCCGAACTCCGCCGAGAACCCGCGGGTCGGCGTCATGCTGGTGATCTTGTGGCCCACGGTCTGGATCACCTTGTAGCCGTACGTAGCCAAGCCCACGACGATTCCCATCCCGCCGATGGCGAGCACCCAGATCGGCACCGGCGCCTTGGCCGCCATCGAGCCTTCCTGCCACACCTGGATGATCGCCGCCATCGGACCGATCGCGTTGGCCACGTCGTTGGCGCCATGCGCGAACGCCACGTAGCAGGCGGTAACGATCTGGAGCCCGGCGAACAGTCGCTCGACGGAGGTCACCGAGAACCCATCGGGGTCATGCCGGCGGGAGAGCCAGACCCGCATCGCAAGACCGAGCGTTCCGCCGATGAGGAGGCAAACCGGACCCGCGACCGCGAACGGCAGATCCAGGTTCAGGTTCGCGAGACCCTTGTAGAGGATCGACAGGCCGAGCGTGAACCCGACCAGCGCGATCAGGTGGGGGGCCCATTGCACCGTGGCGGTATACGGCTCGTCCGCGAGAATGATCTTCCGCCGAATGAAGCTGAACGTCAGAAACGCCAGCAGGGCACCACACAGCGGGGAGACGACCCAGCTGATCACGATCGGACCCAGCGTGTGCCACTGCACCTCTGCCCAGCCCACTGTCACCAGACCGAAGCCCACGACCGCCCCGACGATAGAGTGGGTGGTGGACACCGGCAGCCCCAGCACGGTGGCGATCAGCAACCATGCCGCCGCGCCCGCCAGCGCCGAAGCCATGCCGTACATGAACACCTGCGGGTCCGCGGCGAACGGCTCGGGGGGGATGATACCGCCCTTGATCGTCTCGGTGACGTGCGCCCCGACCAGGACCGCACCTCCGAACTCGAAGATCGCGGCCACCAGGATCGCCTGGCGCAGCGTGAGCGCTCCAGACCCCACGCTGGTGCCCATCGCGTTGGCGACGTCGTTGGCGCCGATGTTCCACGCCATGAACAGACCCAGCGCGACGGCGACGGCCAGAAAGACTGTAAAGGAGTCCAATCGGGCTTACTGCTTGGCGAGCATCATTCGCAGGTTGTCGCCGGTGTTCTCGGCGTGGTTGGCGATTTCGCCCAGCAGGCGGAACAGCTTCATGATGAAGTACACGGAGATCGGGTCGACCTCCGATTCGTGGTCGTACAGCAGCCGCGAGACATCGGTCTGAATGCAATCGGCCTCGTATTCCCCATGGCTCACTTCTTCGATCAGCTGGATGACCCGCTGCACGCCCTTTCCCTTGAACGAGGCCTCCTGGAGGTTCTTGATCTCGCCGGCTGCCTTGACCAGCGTCTCGCTGACCTCGATCACCTTGTCGGTGAACGCCAGCAGGCCCTCGTGCAGAACCGGCGGGACCTCGGTCTTGCGAACTGTGAGCAGAACAGCGATGTCCTCCGCGGTGTCGGCGATCGCGTCCTGCTCCTTGAGGAACTTCAGCATATCGCCGCGATCGACCGGCAGGAACAGCGATTTCGGCAGGTGGTTTCGGATCTCGCGCTTGATCACGTCCGCCTTGTGCTCGAGCTTCGAGATCCGCTCGTAGATCGTCTCGACCTCCTCGTATCGCCCGTCGAGAAAGGCTTCCACAAGCGGTCGCACCTCGCGCACGCACTCATGAACCTTGCTCGTGTGCTCGACGAGCGGACCGAAGGGACTCTTGCCGAAGAGCTCGGCGATGGCTCGCATAGCCGTCATAGTGGGGAATCCTTCATGAAAGGACAGGGTGAGCGGATGGTCGTGGTTCACGGACAGTGTATGGCGTGCATCGAAGGCGGACAAGCAGCCTACGCCTCCGCCTCCCGCGCCTCCTCCACTCCGACCGCAGCCCGCACCAGAGCCAGGATCGTAAGGTTGAAGACCAGCTCGACGAGAGCGGCGAACTGCTCGCTGTAGAAGCTGAACACCTGCACCAGCAGGATCGACGTGACGATCGCCCGCTCGAACATCCGGAATGCACCCACCCGCGAGGCCCGGATCTGAAGCACGCCCATCAGCACGAACCAGCCCGCGATCCCGGACGCCGCCAATTGCGCCACCTCGAGCACGGAGAGATCGACCATCCGCTCGGCGACCCATCCGAGGAACCGCACGTCGAGCACCTGCCGCCAACCGAGACCGACAACGAAGATCAGCATGGCGCCGTATGCCAGCTTGAGGATCAGCTGCCCCACGAAGAACGCGATGACCGCGGCGTCGAACCCGGGCATCGATGCGAGCCAACGATACGCTTCCCGGATCCGCCCCCGCGCTCGTCGCCACGCGGGGGGACCGCCCCACGGTATCGGCTCCACCCGGGCTAGGATACGGCGCAGCGGCTCCACCAGCGGATGGTGGGGATCGCTGCGCGCGAGGTACTCCAGCGCACGCTCTCGCTCGCGCGCATCGAGGTCGCTCCGGGCGAGCTCCTGGAGCTCGCGCATGGCGTTGAGGAGGTACTCCTCGGGATTGCTCTTGCGTCTGTGGATCGTGTGTACGATCAGGAACAGGCTAACGAATACGATGTAGATCAGCGCCACGGCGGGTTGGTAGAAATAGTCGTGAGAGCGCGTGATGAACTTCCCGATCTCGTCCACGAAGAGCCCGAAGCCGACGCCGCCGGCGATCGCCGCCAGATGGAGGGCCGGACGATCGAGGAACGAAAGCGCGGCAATGAGCGCCGCCAGCATGAGCAAGCCCCCCCACAGGACGTGCGCGACGTGGAGGAATTCGCCGCCCAGGAACGGATAGCCGGTCAGGTGCAGGGCGAGCCGCACAAGAAGGACCGTGGACACGGCGGAGACGAGGAACAGCTCGAGGAGGTCGGGGGCCTCGAACGATCGGACGAAGACCCGTCGCGGCGCCACCTCAGCCGATGCGATAGAAGGCTCGAGCATTGGCGCGCGTCTGCGCGGCCAGCGCGGCGGCATCCGTGCCCCGAAGCGGGGCGATCGACGCGACCGTGTGCGGGAGGAAGGCGGGCTCGTTCCGGCGACCGCGCCAGGGGATGGGGGCCAGGTAGGGCGCGTCGGTCTCGACCAGCAGCCGATCGTCCGGCACCGGCGGCACCAACGCCGCGGCGTCGAACGAGCGGAACGTGGCGATGCCCGAGAACGAGACGAAGTAGCCGCGGTCTACCGCCTCGCGGAGCATGCGCTCGGAGCTCGTGAAGCAGTGGAGCACGACCCGCTCCGGAGCGATCCCCGACGCGTCGAGCAGCTCCAGCGTCGCTTCTTCGGCGTCCCGGGAATGGACCACCACGGGCAGCTCGCGCTCGCTTGCGATCGAGAGCTGCTCGCCGAACGCGGTCCGCTGAATCGCGCGGGGGCTGTTGTCGTAATGGAAGTCGAGGCCGATCTCTCCCACGGCGACCGCGCCGAGATCCAGCTCGCGTTCGATCTCCCGGCGGATTTGCGGCGCCCAGCGCGAAGCTTCGTGGGGGTGGAGTCCTGCGGTGAACCACAGGTCCGGCCGCTCGTCAGCACCGGCAGCCCCCTCGGCCAGGCCCCGTGCCGCCGTCGCGGTGGCGGGATCGGCGCCGATCACCACGATCTCACGCACCCCGGCCTGCCACGCCCGCGCCAGCGATTCTTCCCGGTCGGGGTCGAATCGATCGTCCTGGAGATGGCAGTGCGAGTCGAAGTAGGCGATGGAGGACATACGTGACGGCGCGCTGAGCTCGCGTCCCGAATCAGACGATCAGCGCGCGCCGGCTTTCGTCTTGCGAGCGCCCGGAGCGGGAGCGCGCCCCTCCTCGAACCGGCGATGCCAGTCGACCACCAGCGGGGCGGCGATGAAGATCGAGGAGTAGGTGCCGATCACGATGCCGATGATCAGCGCGAACGCAAAATCGTGGATCACCGGGCCGCCGATGAAGTACAGGAAGAGGACCGTCAGCAGTGTGCTGCCCGATGTCAGTGCGGTGCGCGAAAGCGTCTGGTTGACGGCCGCGTTCACCACCGTTGCGTACGATTCGCGGCGCATCGCGCGCAGGTCCTCCCGGATGCGGTCGAACACCACGATCGTGTCGTTCAGGCTGTACCCCACGATCGTCAAGAACGCGGCCACGACGGCCAGCGAGATCTCCTTGTCGAACAGGGCAAAGATCCCCACCGACATCACGATGTCATGGAGCGTGGCGGCGATCGCGGCGACGCCGAACTTGAGATCGAAGCGGATCGCCACGTAGATGAGGATCAGCACCAGCGCGTACAGGATCGCCAGCGCCGCCTGGGTCTTCAGCTCCTCGCCGATCTTCGGCCCCACAGCTTCGGTCCGGACGACCTGAAAGTCGCGGCCCTCGAGCTCGGGGGCTTGGCGCAGGTGCGATTCGATGCGGTCTCCGAACTCGTCCTCCTCGCCCGCCGGCACCTGGGCCCGGATCACCACGTCCGTCGGGTCGCCGAAGCGCTGGACCTCGCTAGAGCTCAATCCCTCCACCGTGGACAGCGCTCCGCGCAGGACCTGGCTCTCGACCGCTTCCTCGAACTTGAGTTGAACCAGGGTGCCGCCGGTGAAGTCGATCGAATACCGCAACCCCCCGCGCACGGCGATCGCCCCCAGCGCCAGCACGGTCAGCCCGATCGAGATGGCGTAGCCGAGGTTCTTGTAGCGGAAGAACGGGTAGTTCGCGTTCTTGAACAGCCAGATCATATGCTGAGCCTCGTCGCCGTGGAGCGGCGCAGCCAGGTGTCGAAGATCGTCCGGGTGACGAAGACCGCGGTGAAGATCGAGCAGATGATGCCGATCGTGAGCACGATCGCGAACCCCTTGATGGGGCCGGTGCCGAACTGGAACAGCACCAGCGCGGCGATCAGCGTCGTGATCTGGGCGTCGAGGATCGTGACGAACGCGCGGTCGTACCCCGCGTCGAGCGCGGCGCGAGCGGTCTTGCCGACTTCCAGCTCCTCTCGCACCCGCTCGTAGATCAGCACGTTGGCGTCGACCGCCATGCCAACGGTCAGGATGAGGCCCGCGATGCCGGGCAGCGTGAGCGTGGCCCCGAAGCCCGCCAGGGCGGCCAGGATGAAGCCGATGTTCAGCGCCAGCGCGAGATTGGAGACCAGGCCGAAGACGCGGTAGTAGACCGCCATGAGCACCATGACCGCCAGCAGGCCGAGGAGCCCCGCGACCTTCCCGGCATTGATCGAGTCCGCCCCGAGCGACGGCCCGACGGTCCGCTCTTCGATGATCTCGAGCGGCGCCGGCAGCGCGCCCGCGCGCAGCACGATCGCGATGTCACGCGCCTCCTCGACGGAGTCGAACCCCTCGATCTGCGCCCGTCCGTCCGTGATCGGCTGTCGGATGTTGGGCGCCATCCGGACGATGCCGTCCAGCACGATGCCCAGCCGTTGGTTCACGTGCGACCGGGTAACGTCGGCGAACTGGCGCCCGCCATCGCCGGTCAGTTCCAGCGATACGATCGGCTGGTTGGCCGTCTGCGGGTCGAATCCCGCGCTGGCCGTGGCCACGGCCTCGCCGGTCATCAGCGGTTCCTGATCCACGAGGTAGAGCATGCGGTACGAGCGGCCGTCCGAGAACGTCTGCGGTTCACCGCTCCACAGCCATTCGTATTCGGGCGGGAAAACGGCGCGGGCGGCGGAGTCGGCGAGCATCGCTTCCACGTTCGCGATCTCATTCTCCGGAACCAGGAAGTCGTTCTGGTCGTTGCCGCGCGGCATCGTCTGAAGCAGCGAGGACAGTGGCCGGTCGCCGGCGGCCAGCGTCGCGGTGCCGGTCGTGTCGCCGGCGGCATCCCCGCTGCCGGTCAACTCCTCGAGCGTCTGGCCGGAGACGGTATCGGCCGCCGCCGTATCGGAGGGCGCCATGGTGTCGGCTTCCGACGCCGCGGGCGCCGTCGTGTCGGAGACGGCGCCGGCGGTCTCGGCCTGAATCTCCCGGCCGGCGAGCACGGCGTCGACCACCCGGATCTGGTCGATCGCATCCTGCCCATCGATGACGAGCTGGAACTCGAGGTACGCGGCTTGCTGGACCAGCGCCTTGGCCCGATCCTCGTCCTGGATCCCGGGCAGCTCCACGATGATCCGCTCGTCGCCGACCTTCTGGATCAGGGGCTCGGACACCCCGAACTGATCGACGCGGTTGCGGATGATCTCGAGCGCCCGGTCGATGGCATCGGTCTGCTCTTCCCCGCTGAACGAGCGTTCGGTCTGGTCGAGCTCGAGGACGAGGTGCATGCCTCCCTGCAGGTCCAGCCCGAGCTGGATCGCCCCTTCCTTGAGACGATCGAGCGCGGACGGATCGCGGAGCCGGATCTCTTCCCGTTCTTCGTCGGACATCGAATAGAACCGCACGCTGGGCCACAGGTACCACGTCGCCGCGAGCACGGTGAGGCCCACGATGAGCCAGCGGATCTGCAGTCTGCGTCGCATCAAGCCTCGGCTAAGCGCCCCGAAGCGGGGCTGGGGAAAGAAACGCTGGTTCGGAGCCGGTGAAGTGCGGTACGAAGTTGCAAAAGCTAGACGACCCCGGCGACCATGTCAATCAACTGTCGGGCCGGTCACGGCGCCACTGCTCGAAGGTCCGGAACCCCACTCCCAACCGCAGGAACGACTCTTCCAGGCCATGCGCTTCGACCGAGCCGCGACGGCCGTACTCCAGCACCACGTCCACGCCGCTGCGCCCCCCCGTGCCCAGCGTGCGGCCATATCCGAGCGACGCCGTCCACTCGGTGACCGCCTCCCCGTCGATCTCGAGCGGAAACTGCCGCCAGCGATACCCCAGGCGCAGCGGGGCCTGCGGCCCGAGCAGGTATGCGCGCGGTTCGACCGAGGCGTATTCGATGCCTCCGCCGATCTCCAGCGCATCTCCGAACCCCACGTTCTCCACACCCTCCGGACGGAACGAGGACCACGACGCATGCCGGACACCGGCCGCGGCCACGAGGCCGCGCGCGGCTTGCCAGGACGCTCCGACGATCCATTCCCCCGGCAGATCGAAGTCCGAGGACGTGCCCTCGAGGTCGTCCTCCGGGGCTTGCGTGATCTGGCTCTCGATCGTGGGCCGATGCCGGTACGCCGCGCTCAGTCGCATCCGGGAGCCGACGGCGCGCTCGACCCCGACGGTGAAGCCGGCGCCCCGGAAGTCACGCGCTACGCTGTCGCTCGCCGCGAGCGAGCCCGGTGAGATGTCCTGCAGGTCCACGACGCGCACGATCTCCCGGGACCCGAGATAGAAATCCAGCGAGACGCCTACCTGGGTGGCGGCATCGACCGTATAGGCGAAGGCGGGCGCCAGCACGGAAACCCCGCCTTTCGATTCGAGCTCGACGGGCAGGCTGTCCCCTTCGAACTCGACGGTCGCCTCGAGATCGGTATCGAAATCCACAAACTGGTAGTACCCCAGCGCGACGACGCTCCCACCCCACGCCGGCACGACGATCTGCGCCATCGGAAACATCACGTCGGTGAAGTCCCCCGAGGCGTCCTCACCATCGACCGTCACGTTCTGGCCGAGGAGCGAGAGGTACAGGCCCGCGCGCTGGAACCGGGCGAGCGGGGCGGGGCTCGCCAGCGAGAACACGTCGCCGGTCAGCCCGCTGCCGGCTCCTCCCATCGCCCGAGTGCGGATCGTCCAGCCCTCTTCCGGCACCGCGAACGCGGGCAGGTTGAACACGCTCTCCTGGGAATGGGCGGCGGTCGGCAGCAGCAGCACGCCGAGGGCCGCAAGCAGCAGGAAGCGGCTCACGGAGACTCCCCGACGCCGGGATCGGACGGCGGGATGTAGAGCAGCCGAATCCTCGGGCGCAGGTCGACTGCCGCCTCGGGGCCGAAGAACCGCACGCCGCCGAACGCGCTGCGCTCGTCGACCACCGTCAGCGCGAACCCCAGGCGCGACTCCGGGTTCTGGACCCACTCCCGCACGAGCATCGTCAAGTTAGGGGACTCGAACGAAAGAGTGTCCCCCGGAATCGCGTCCGGCGGCAGAACCGCCGCACCCAGGACCGCGGCTGACGTGACGGCCCCCAGGACGGTCTTCTCGCCGACGAACTCCGACAGCACGGGGCGGGCGACGACGGTGAGCGTGTCTCCCGGCACCCGCACCTCGTCGATCGTCAGCACCAATCGCGCCGCGGCGATCGTCACGCCTCCGGGGATCGCCTCGATTGAGGGGTCGAGGAACACCCGCCGCACCGGCTCCGCCCCGCTCACCACGAGTCCGCCGTCGGTAGTGATCGCGGCGTCGTCCTCCACGATGAAGACGTCCTCGGCCGCCAGGATCGACGCCGCACCCACCGGCCCCGGAACCTCGATCTCGACATCCAGCAGAGGTCCGTTGCGGTTGGTGCCGACCAGGCCGCGGGATGCGAACTCGATCGCGGCGCCGGGCGTCTGCTGGATGAGAATCAGGCCGTGGTTCTCCACTTCTCCCGAGCGCCACGCCGCGATCAGCTCGAGCGGGAAATCGACCCGCACCGAATCGGATTCCTCGGGACCGATCGTGAATTCCCCGACCGGCTCGGGATCGAAGTCGCCTCCCGGCTCCGACCACGAGCTGCCGAGAAGCCTGCGCTCCCACGTGGCGGCCTCCTCGCTCCAGGCGCTCGTCACGCGGTGCAGCGTGAAGGTGACTGGCGCCTCCGGCGGCGGGCTGTAGGACAGCTGGAGCTGCGCCGCGACGACGAGGACCTCCGCGGGCAGGGAATCGAGCGCCTCGAAGCTGAAGCGGAACAGGGGGCGGCTCTCGAAGCCCGGATCGGCCGGCCATTGATGGGCGGTCACCAGTCGGTCGCTGTCGGCTCGATCCGACGGAAACACGATGTAGTTGAGCGCACGGTCGAAGTCGGTCAGGGCAAGGGACTGCACTCCGCCGGCGAGGATCCCGCCGGGCAGCAGCTCGACGCCGACCGGGCTCGCGCCGTCTTCCGCGCAGGCCGCGGCCGCGAGCGCGGCCCCCATGGCCAGCGCCGCCAGGGTGCGGAAGTGACAGGGCATCATGTCGCGCGCGTCACCCCGCCGCCGACATCGTATTCGTCGACGATCGCCATGATGACCGCATCCACCGGCCGGCCGTCTGTCATCGACGTCTGCCGCGCCGACGAGCCCGTGGCGTACAGGACGACCTCCCCGGCGCCAGCGCCTACGGCGTCGGCGGCCACCACATAGCCGCCCTCGTTCTCCAGCTCGAGGCCCAGGTTGCGGACCACGAGCAGCTTCAGCCCCTGGAGCTTTTCATCCTTGCGGCTGGCGACCACCGCTCCCACTACGCGTCCCATCTTCATGCCGAGCGACCCTTCTCGAAGCGGAACGGATGCGGGAGAAGCCGGTCCAGCGTGGACTCGCGCCGCACGCCTTCGTCGGTCACGACGATGACTTCGAGCGAGGGGGCGAACTCGGCCAGGGCCTGACGACACGACCCGCACGGGTGGGGAGCCTTCCCGCCCGCGGTGACGACGATCCGCTTGAACGAGCGAACCCCGGCCGACACGGCCGCGAACAACGCACTCCTCTCGGCGCAGCAGGTGACCGAGTACGACGCATTCTCCACGTTGCATCCGGTATACACGCTGCCATCCTCCGCCTCCAGCGCGGCCCCCACGGCGTACCCGGAGTAGGGAGCGTAGGCGCGATCGCGGGCTTCGGTGGCGAGCTCCTCCAGCGTTCTGTGTGGGGAATCGGCCGCCTGGCTCACCGGCTGACCTTCAGGTACAGCGTCCGCAGCTGATCGAGCGCCTGCTCGAGATACCGCTGCTCGTCCGCGGGAAGGTTGCCGCGCGTCCGCTCCTCCAGCAGGCCGAGCAGGTCGATCTCGCGCCTCGCCCACCGCGGCAGGATCCGCCGCGCCCCGTCGGGGGAAAGTGGAAGCTCTCCGAGGAAGCGAAGCGCCATCTCGACGTGCGGCTCGATCAATTCGAGGAACGAAGGCTCGGGAACCTCCATCTCCGCGAGGCGATCGAGATCCATCCCGGCCTCCATCCCGGCCCCCTCCTCGTCGTCGTCCGCGGCGATCTCGGCAGCTGCGGCGGAACCCGGCCGATCCGGAGTCTCGCCGGCGGCCGTCGGCCCGGCAGGCTGCGTGGGCTGAACGATCTCCGCGGGTCGCGCTTCCCCTGCCGCCGCCGACGGGGCAGCCGCCTCGTCCGGCTCGTCGGCCTCGTCGCGGTACGCCGAGCGTCGCTCGCGGAACTTGCTTTCGGTCACGGTTCCACCTCCAGAATGATCCTCCGCACGCGGCGCCCGATACCGGTCAGGATCGAGTACGCGATCTCTCCCGCCTCGCCCGCCACGTCTTCCGCGGCTTGCCGCACGCCATCCTGACTCCCGATGAGGGTGGCGATCTCGCCGGGCCGGAGATCGGGAAACGGCGTGGCGTCCACCATGGTCAGGTCCATACAGACGGCGCCGCGAATCGGCATCCGCCGACCGCGAAGGAGGACATGACCGCGGTTCGACAGCGCGAGCGGCCATCCGTCGGCGTACCCCACACCGAGCACAGCGATCCGCTCCGGCCGCTGCGCGATA
>Ga0299913_10001615_pt1 | contig 16920 bp, 24 predicted proteins | sample RVTome_9_FD_201360 | JGI IMG/M metagenome (GOLD analysis project Ga0299913, IMG submission 201360) | Soil microbial communities from uranium-contaminated site in the Upper Colorado River Basin, Wyoming, United States - RVT155D38 (version 2) ... | reverse complement strand
TCTCTCGGAAGATGCTCGGCGACGTGCCGACACCCGCCCAGGTGTGGTGGCATCACCGCGCCGTGCTCAAAGACATCTATGGACTGGGTCGCAAGGCCGACAAATGGAACGAGCTGGACCCAAACTTGAAGTCCTTTGCTCACATGGCGGTCGCGGCCCTGGTCGGATGCAGCTGGTGCCTCGACTTTGGGTACTTCCATGCGCACAACGACAAGCTCGACGAGACGAAGGCCCGCGAGGTGCCCCGGTGGCGAGAGGTCGAAGTATTCACGCCGTTGGAGCGGGACGTGATGGAGTACGCCGAGGCCATGAGCCAGACCCCCCCTGAGGTCACCGACGAGCTCTCCGCCCGGTTGCTCGACGCGCTCGGGCCCGCGGCGATGGTCGAGCTCACCGTATGGGTCGCGCTGGCTAACTTGTGGGCCCGATCCAACACCGCCATGGGCATCGAATCGGATGGTTTTTCGCAGGTCTGCGAGCTGCCCCTCGCCCAGCCGTCCGCGCCAGACCAGAATCGGGATGTGGTCACACGAAGATGAGCACTGACGCCTTCGCGGCCCATCGCAGCCTGTTGTTCACCGTCGCCTACGAAATGCTTGGGTCGGCAACGGATGCCGAGGATGTCGTGCAGGAGACCTGGCTGCGATGGGCCAATGTCGACCACGCCGGGGTGCGAGACCCACGGGCGTACCTGGTTCGGATCGTGACCCGGATGGCTCTGAATCAACTGCGAACACTCTCCAGGCGCCGTGAGGATTACGTCGGTGAGTGGCTGCCGGAGCCCTTGTTGACCAGCCCCGACGTGGCTGAGGACGTCGAACTCGCAGAGAGCGTTTCGATCGCACTCTTGACGGTCTTGGAGACACTCGGACCCACCGAGCGGGCAGTGTTCGTCTTGCGGGAGGTCTTCGACACTCCGTACGTTGAGATCGCGGCGGCGATCGACAAGTCACCGACGGCGGTCCGCCAAATAGCGCATCGAGCTCGCCGGCACGTGGCAGGTCGCCGCCCCCGCATGCAGGTGAGCGGATCAGAGCAGCAGGCGGTTGTGGAGAAGTTCATGGCCGCGATCCAGACTGGTGACCAGCAGGGTCTTTTCGACGTGCTCGCTCCCGATGTCGTGTTGGTGGCCGACGGTGGCGGCGTGGTGCCTGCTGCGAGGCGTCCAATCGAAGGCGCGGAACGTGTGACCGCCTTCTTGGTTGGAACGGCTCGGGTTCCTGCTGACTTCGAGGCCTCTGTGGTGTGGCTCAACGGAGCTCTCTCGGCGCGGATCGACATCGGCGGCCAGATCAACACGGCGGTCAGCTTCGAGGTCCAGGAAGGACGGATCACGCGGATCTACGCGATTCGCAACCCGGGCAAGCTCACCCGGCTCGGCGAGGAAGTCTCACTCAGCCGGTAGCCACCTCATCAGGACGTCTTTGTTCGGGAAACCGCCCAGTTCGTCCGCTTGCACCGAACACTGCCAAACGCACCGCAACAGACTGCCCGCTCATGATCCCCGTCCTCCGAATTCGAGAAATTCGAGGGCCATTCGGTCTCCGTCGTTTTCTATCTCTCCGATCGTCCCTTCAGCCCCCGTGACGGGTGCCACCGAAAGCCGCCTGTCCCGGTTGTGATTCTCGGCATTTCGAGAAAGACTTAGCCAGCTTCCATCCGGTGACGGCATGCCAGGCGAAGATGTCGATCACCAAGGCTCGTTCGATCAATCCGCCGATACCAGCTTCTGCCAGCGGTGATGCTGGGTTGAGGGCCACAAACGACAGCACTACCAAGCCGACGGCGCCGATACCGGTCCATGAGGAGTATCGGGCGAGGCTTTCCCAACCCCGCACTTTGCGGAGTTTCCGGCCGACATAGAAACTGGTCGCGATTGCCGACCCGGAGGCGAAGAAGAACCCGAGAAGGAAGTGCAGCCATTCAGTCGGGGGCTCCGCGGGGAAGATCCCAGCGGCAACGATTCCTGTGCCAGTTGAGGCGATTAGTACGGCTCCGATGACCGCGGGACGACGTCCGATCAGATTCCGCATGATCCTGGCGAAGCCGATAGCGAGGCGAGTAGAAAGGCGCCGAATAGAAAGAAGTTGGCGTTCTGGATCCATGCCTGTGGGCCCACTCCGAGGTCGCTGACCGCTTCCTCCATCGCCGAGTAGCCGGGACGGAGCCATCCAGCGACTGTGAAGATCGCTATAAACACGATCGGACCCAGGATGCCTGCCCATGCGAGCATTCGGTCGATTCGCCGTGATCTTCCTGCATCCATCATGGGAATTCGCTCCAATCCTGGGTTCCGAGGGCCCGTGCCGATCGTGCGGACTTCTCCACCCGGGTGCCGGGGAGGTCGAGGACAACCTCCGGGTTCTCCACCGGACCGGCTGAGAAGGGACTCATGCGATGTCCCGTCTCGAGAGAGTCGCTGCGGCCAATATCGCCGCAACAACGAGGTAGCTGGTCAAGACCGTGAGGGCGTGGCCGGTACCGACGAAGGGTCCCGAGAACCCACCGGGCCCATTGTCGGCCAGAGCCTGGGCGGGGACGCCGAGGGCAGCCACCAGAGAGTAGGCGTTGGCCCTCAGCGAGTACTCTGCGGCGGACTGGAGGAAGCTCACCTGCCCGGCTATGGCACTGAGCAGCGTCTCGACGACCAGGCCATAGAGCACACCCAGACCGATGGCGAGCGCGGTGCCGCGGGAGAGAACAGCCAACATCACCCCTAGCCCGGCCCAGACTGCCAGCACGAACCAGCCGGCGGCGAGTGCGAGACCCACCTCCGCCGGTGACTGCCAACTCACCGGTGCCGATTCGAAGGTCGCGATCAGGTAGCTGGCCGCTGCTCCGCCGGCGAACAGGGCGCCGGCGAAGGCGGTGAGGATGATGGCGAGCGCCGCCAGCTTGGCACCCAACATCCGCATCCGACCGGAGCGCTGCGTGAGGATGGTCTTGAGGGTGTCCCATCCGTAGTCGCTGCCGATGGCCAGAACTCCCACGATGAGTGCGATGACCCCTCCAAAGACCGGGAAGCCGCCAAGGACGTTGTCCGTGAGGCTCTGGGGCAGCAGACCCAGCAAGGCTTGCGGCGGGGTGCTGCCTCCTTGGTAGGTGAGGTAGGGCAACAGATATCCGAACATCACCCCCAACGCCACCCACACCGCCAGCAGTATCCAGGTGCTCCAGCGTTTGCGTACCACCAGCAACTCTGCCGTGATCCGTCTCATCGCACATCTCCTTTCCCGGTCAGATCCAAGAACACCTTCTCCAGCGAGGGCTGCTCGATTGCCAACTCCGACACCTCCAACCCGCTTTCGACCAATGCCCGATTGATGCCAGCCACTTGATCGGGATGGGTTCTCAGCCATAACGCCCCGTCGACGCGACCGACCGATTCCACGGTGTCCATGGCGGAGAGCATGGCTTCTGCCTTGGCCAACGGGTTGACCACCACTCGCAGCATGGAGGAGCCCCGCAACTCGTCGATGGTCCCCTCCTGCACCAACCGCCCCTTTGAGATGATCCCTACGCGGTCACAGGTCTGTTCGACCTCGTGCATCAGATGGGATGAGAGCACCACCGTGCATCTGAGGCGGAGATGTCGGATGAAGCTGCGCATCTCTGCCATACCGGCAGGGTCGAGACCGTTTGTTGGCTCGTCGAGGATCACCAAGTCGGGATCCCCCAGGAGAGCAGCTGCGATCCCGAGGCGTTGTTTCATTCCGTGCGAGTAGGCGGCAAAGCGATCGCCTGCCCGTGTGGACAGTCCGACCTCTTCCAAGAGCCCATCGATCTCGGTGGTGGGGCTCCCCGAGTGGCGAGCCATCACCACCAGGTTGTCTCGTCCCGACAGAAACGGATAGAAGCCGGGGGATTCCACCAGGGCTCCCAAACGGGAGACGCCTTCGGGCGATCCGGGGGCGGCTCCGAGCACCGTGGCCCTACCCGAACTGGGTCGGGCGAGACCCAAAAGCATTCGAAGGGTGGTCGTCTTCCCGGCGCCGTTGGGACCCAAGAACCCGTAGACCTCCCCACGACCCACCCGCAGGTTGAGCCCGTCGACAGCTGTGATCTGGCCATAGTGTTTGGTCAGCTCTTCAGTGACGACCGCGAACTCGCCGGAGTCGGGGTGTGCGGGCGCCGCAGTCGTTGCCAACGCGGTCACGATTTGCCCCTGATCTCATCGCGGCGGCTCCGGTACTCGTTGCTGTCGATCTCCCCGCGGGCGTAGCGGGCAGAGAGAATCTCCAGGGGCCGCTCTTCGATCGAACTCCGCCCTCGTTTGCGTGCCACCACCCAGATGACGGTGGCGATGACCGCGATCCACAGCAGCAGCGGGAAGATCACCCACCAGGGACCGGCCCATCCACCTGCCCCCCCAAAGCCGCCGACGTGAGTGGCCAGAACTGCCAGGTTGCTCATTTGTTATCTCCTATTCGGTCGTCTCTCCCAGCATGAGTGAGATCCGATCGGCTGACGTCCTGCTGAGGGCGACTTTTGGCGTACGTCGTGGGGAGTAGTCGGAAACGGTCTTTGCCTATCAGAGTGGGCTGGTGGCAACAGACGGGTCGGATCAACTGGCGACGAGGGAGTTGGTCCGTGCTCAAAATGGCAATCTCGCCGTCCATCCAGTTGCCATGAACGAGACCAACACGAGGATGAGGAGGATGACGCTGTGGGTGACGATCCCGGGTATGACCGAATTGGTGCGTTCCCGGACCCATCCCAACGCAGCTCCGAGGAGAAATGCCAGAGGCAGGATGATCAGGAACTGATGGATCACGGCAAAGACGATTGCGGTGATCGAGATGGTCCACCAGGCCGACAATCTCCGCCTCAGCCATCCGAACAGCGCTCCCCGGAATAGCAGCTCTTCGCCCACCGGAACCAGGATCAGTATCCGCAGCATTATCAACCCGATCGACAACAAGCCTGCGTCGTCAAGACGTCCGCCATCGGCACCGATGCCCAGGATCACATCGACAACCGTTGGGTCCGCAGGGGCCATGACCTGGAGCGCGGCGTATCCAATTGCCGAGACGCTGAGGGTGAGGCCGACAGCCCCAAGTGCGAGGAGGAGGTCGGCTCGCCGTACCGGGCGGAGTCCCAGAGCCGATTGGTTACGGGTACCCCCTCCGACCACGACGAGCATCGAGCCCACGAAAATCGCATAGACCTCGCTTGTGATCAGCATCGCCACGTTGTCGACATCTCCAGCCCAATCCGGCGCGACCGCCCTAGCCGCTGCGAACGTGACAAGTCCCACGGCGGCCGACAGGACCAACCAGGAAGCGACCGCGAGGGCGAGTCGCCGACCCGAGGGCGCTTTCTGTGGTTGACGTGTTGGTGTCGTGGTTGTGTTCATTAGCTGGCTCTCAGAGTCGACGAATATAGAGTGACTAGAAGTATATAGGCGCTCTAATTTTATGGTGTCGACACGGTGTCTAGGATTTCGTCATGACGGAGTCGGGGCTGAGAGCCCGCAAGAAGCAACAGACACGTGAGGCAATCATTGGGACTGCCCGGCGCCTGTTTTTCGAGCGCGGGTTCGACGATGTCACCGTCGCCGACATCGCAAATGAGGCGGAGGTCGCCGAAGGCACGGTGTTCAACTACTTCGGAACCAAAGAAGACCTGTTCTTCTCCGGCATGGAGGCATACGAGGACAGGTTGATCGCTGCCGTACGTGATCGACCGGAGAATCAGTCGGTCGTGGATGCGTTTCGGGACGTTGTGATCGACGGATACCGGCAGCTCGCCTCCCGCGGTGATACCCGTGGGCCTGCGCTCGGAGCGAAGCTCATATCGGAGAGCTCGGCGTTGCGAAAACGTGAGCTGGAGATCGTCGCCGACTATACGAAGGCACTCGCCGAGATGCTGGCTGACGAGCTGAAGACAGAGAATCTCGACATCACCGCCCATGTGGTGGCCAACGCCCTAATGGGAGTACATCGTGCCCTCGTCGACCTCGTCCGACGCCTCGCGATCGAAGGGGTATCTGCCCCGCAGATCGCCTCGCGCGTGGCAGAGGAAGCCGAACACGGTTTCACCGCTCTCCGCGACGGGCTTGCCGACTACGGCCGGAGGTAACGACCAGGCTCACCGTCTACGTGCAAAGGCATCGATGACCCGCACCAGGTCGTCCGGCTGCTCTAGATAGGGGAAATGCCCGCATCCCTGGAGGACCACCAACTCGGCATTCGGCAGCACCTCGGCGATGTCTGCCGCCATCTCAACCGGGATGAAGTCGCGGTCACCATGAATGAGGAGGGTCGGGATCGGATGATCGGCTAGACGCATCAGCACGTCGTATTCGGGCTGTAGCCAGGTCTGTTCGTACAAGCGGCGCTCGATTTGCCTCGCCAGGAGTACCGACTCCTCCGTGAAATGGGTCCTCAGGCGGGCGACGACTCGTGGCACATCCCGGGCACGGGCGAGTGCCGGCCTGAAATGGATCCGGTAGTACTCCGCCTCGGTCTCGAGGTCTCCCCGCTGGAACGCGGAGCTCGAACGCAGCTCGTCCATCCGGCGGCTCTCCTCGGGGGTCCGCACCTGCGCGAGATGCTCGACGAGGTTCAGACGGCCCTGATGTGAGCCGGGATTGGTGTTCATCAGGATCAGACTGGCCACTCTCTCGGGATGGCGAGCGGTGTATTCCATCGCCAGGATCCCGCCCCAGGAATGTCCGAGGAGGGCGAACCTCTCCACGTCCAGATTGCTTCGAAGTTCTTCGAGATCGTCCGATTCTGATTCGATCGTGACGTCTTCTGGCCGGACACCGCGGTTTGACCGACCTCGACCCCGCTGGTCGTAGTAGACCATGCGGTAGCACTCGGCGAGTCGGTCCAACTCGGGCAGCAGGTAGACGTGGTCGAAGTCCGGGCCACCGTGGAGGACGACGAGGGTCGGCCCTTGCCCGACCTCCCGATAGAAGAGGCGGGCACCGTCCACGCCCACGTGGCCAGAGCGAATGCGGGGCTGGGAGCTCATCGGATGGCGGACATTGTGACGGCTCGGGACCGCTGCTGTCGATTGCTCCTGATGAACGTGATGGAGTTGTCTGACCGGTTTACTCCGGTGCGGGTGCTCGGACCTCGCAGACTGGCGGCACGAGATCACCCCTGAGTCAGGTCTTGGTGAGAACCCCGGGTTTGGCCACGAGCGGCGTTCACGAAGTGATGAGTCTGGACACGTGATCTCGAATACCCCTTCCCCATCCACGTGGGCTTCGGCTTATGTGCTATCCGGCGGAGCGAGGGTGTCGATGAGTTTGGCGAGGGCTGTGGCTGCGGTGGCAGAGGTGTAGGGGCCGAGACTGACGAGTGATGCGATGAGTGCCGATGCTTCCCCGGGTGTGAGCATGAGTGGGGGGAGCTCTCGTCTGGCGTCGATGCGGTAGCCACCACCAGGTCCGCGTCTGACGGTGATGGGTAGTCGTGCGTCGAACAGTCGGGCGATGTCGCGTTGAACGGTCCGGGTCGATGTCCCAGTGCGTTCCGCCAGTTGTCGCGCCGTCACATATCCCGGGGTGGCCAGTCGAAGCTCTTCGATGATGGCGTGTTGACGCTCGACCAGCGGTGTCGCCTGGTGTAGCTGCACCATTCCGGGATAACGGGCCGATCCGACCAACCTCTGCGTCATATCCCCGAAGATTATCGAAAGAGCGACGTAGCAGTGTCGTGATCTGTTCGTACTTTCTACGGTATGAACCAGATTGAAGCACTGGTGGTGCCGGCCGCTGACGCCGGTTGGGATGCCGTCGAGTCGGTGCTGATGACAGATGCCTCGACCCGCAACTGCTGGTGTCAGTTCCATGTTCTCGAGAATCGGGTCCAGCGGGAGACCACCCGGGAATCACGACGAGAGCTCCTCCGTGACCAGGTGGTCACTCTCGACCCTCCCCGGGGTCTGGTGGCGCTGGCCGGGGAAGAACCGGTGGGGTGGTGTGGTGTCGAGCCACGAACCCGTCTCAGGCATGTTCTCGCTAGCCTTCTCGTCACCCGACACAGCCGCTACGACCCTGACGACCCCGACGTGTGGGCGATCTACTGCATCCTGGTGCCGTCGCCGCTGCGCCGTCAGGGGATCGCCACGACCCTTCTCAACCGTGCCATCGAGCACGCCCGTCGTCACCGGGCGCGTGCCATCGAGGGCTATCCCATCGACACCTCGGCCCGTGATGGGCGGCTCCCTCCCGGTTTCTCCACCGGCACCCTCGCAATGTTCGAGAGGGAGGGGTTCCACCCGCTGGCCGCCCTCCCCTCGGGCCGGACACTCGTCTACCGCGATGTCCTCTGAGCAGATGAGGGCTCCTCGCCCATGGGAGGGGTTCTGGCAGGTCCGCTACGACTCGGCCGATGAAGAGGTGGTCTCATTCCGCGACACCACCACGGCGGTGAGACCGGCCCTTGGATTCTCGATCCTCACCTCAAGCACCTTCATGGAGCTTCGCTCCACGGGCCGCCGTCAACCACCTCAGGGGTGGCCGCCCACCGACGATGAGATGGTGGCGATGCTGCGCCAGTTCGCCGCCAATGCCGGGTCCGGGAGATGGGAGACAGCGGATGGCCATTGGCGTGGCGAGCACACGATCACGATGGCGAGCGACCCACGCCTCGAGGGAGGCAGCGTCTCCATGGATTTGAAGATCGACGGTGAGCATGCCATCTGTGAGAAGACCACGCGTGGTGGGCACGTTCGGGAGCGGTGGCGGAGGTTGAGCGGTACCGGGGTGAGCCCTCTGGCCGGGGCGTGGCGCAGCGGTGAGCCTGATGCGTCTTGGCTCTACCTCGTCACGGCGGGCCACTACGGCGTCATGAACACGATCACCGACCGACCTCGACGACCGGCCCACGGGGACGAGTGGTCGGACTCCGAAGTACAGGCGCTCTGGAACGGTTTCGGGGTCAACGCAGGGGCACGTCTCGAAACCGACGGCACATTCGACCACTGGCCGATGCTCGGCAATCTGGCCGGATACGAAGTACGCAAGCACGAAACCTTTCGTGTGGAGGAGGTACATCCAAACCGGTTCAACTCTTCTCTCCCACCGTTCGAGGAGGGCCAAGAGTGGCGCCGGGTCGACTAAGAGACTTAGAGGGCGCTGGGGTCGGCGTGGTTATGCGAACGGGTGGTGTGATTGACCGTCGTTCCATGCACACATCGATACCACGCCCCTCGAATCGATCTCGAAACGCTGGACTCGAAAGGAGTTGGCGCCATGCCAAGAATACTGTTACCAGCATCTACGTGGACTACCCAGCAGAAGCGCTCAGTTTCTACACCGACGTGCTCGGATTCTTGAAAGAGAACAACATTCCATTGGGCGAGGCTCGATGGCTGACTGTCGTTTCCCCCGACGATCCCGAAGGCACACACAGCTCTTACTGGAGCCGGCCGAGCATCCCCGCCGATGAAACCGTTCAGGGCTGCTCTGGTCGTAGATGGACTACCGTCCGCTTCGTTCTCGGGGTCCGACGTCGAGGAAGAATTCAATCGGCTGACTGTCCAGCAACCCACTCAAGTTGGTCCGGTCACAATCGCCGTTCTCGACGACACATGTGGGAATCTGTCAGCTCGCCGCGCAGGGTTGAGCACGGGTAGGCCGGCGGCCATCATGGTTGGCCCTGCGGCTCTGGACGAGAGACTGGCCGGACCGACGGCGGCCGGTACCGCCAGTAACAGGCTCCCGCTCGGCTTGCTCCGCGCCGAACCCGTCCCCAAGGAGCGACTGGCGGATCTGTTCATGGAATGCCGGTCCTCCACAGAAACCGATGGGGCCGCTCTGGAGGCCTTCGTCGACCCTGTGGCCGAGACCTCCCAGTCCGTATTCGGCCAGTTGGTCGCCCGGCACGAGGCGGGCGCCGCCGACGCCCACATTCACAGGCCCGACCAGGTCGAGGCCGTACTGCCGTTGGAACCCACTACCAGGGAACCCATCGGTGCTTGACATCATCAAGCTGGCGAAAAGCGGTTGGCGACACAACCGGGCGCTCACTCTTCTCGTCGGGGCGATGCTCGCTTCTTTCGTAGTGATGCTCGGGGGACTCGTGTTCGATGAGCGAACCATCACGGGGGCGCCGGCGTGGCTGAAGCCGACCAAGTTTGCCCTTTCGATCGCAATCTACGGTGCCACACTCATGTGGCTGCTCACCTATATCGAGGGTCGGCCCCGCATGGTACGTGTGGTGTCCTGGGTGACGGCCTGCTCCCTTCTCATCGAGATGGTTCTGATCGGCGGGGCGGTTGCGATCGACACCACCAGCCACTTCAACGTCAGCACTCCGCTCAACGCAGCCGTATGGGCCATGATGGCCTTCTTCATCGCCCTGACATGGATGATGGCCCTGTTGACCGCCTGGCTTCTGATCACCCAGCGGCTACCAGATCGAGTGTTTGCCCAGGCGCTGCGATTGGGTGTGGGCGTGGCCGCCGTGGGCATGGCAGTGGGGTTCTTCATGACCAGCCCAACTGCGGCACAGACCGCAGCCGCCGAATCGGGAGGCGGTATGCCAATCGTAGGTGCTCACAGCGTAGGGGTCGAGGACGGAGGGTCCGGGCTGTTTCTCGTGGGATGGTCTACCGAGGGAGGTGACCTCCGGGTGGGCCACTTCGTGGGACTCCACGCCCTGCAGGTAATGCCCCTTCTCGGGTTGGGTCTGTCCCGTCTCGGTCCTCGTTGGCTGGGCACCGTCGCCCGTACGAGGTTGGTTTGGGTGGTCGGCCTCACCTACCTAGGGGTCGTGGTGCTCACAACATGGCAGGCGTTACGGGGCCAACCCCTGATCCGCCCCGACGTATCCACCGCAGTCGCCGGAGGAGCCATCCTTCTCGCTGCCGGTCTCGCCGGATCCATCATCGTCACCCGGGCGCGCCCCGGGAGGGATTCCGGTGGTTGAAGCTACACAGGCGAAGTCTTCGACAACGAGGCCGCGTCCCGGCTTGGTGACGCGGGTGGCGGTGATGATGATTGCCACCTCGGCCATCTGGCAGGTCATGCGGTGGGTCGGTGACGTTCTTCGATCTGGCCGAGCTGACGGCCGCAAGTCGGCCCGTCACCGCCCTGGTGGTGTTTGGTCTCGTCCCCCCGCTCGTCATCACAGCTCGGTTTTACCTCGATCGGCGACCTTGGTCCGCTCTCCGGCCCACGGGGGTGATACTCACGTTAGCGTCAACTGACAGACTTCGAACAGGCGTGCTCGAGCCTTGGTCAGCCTCTGTCGTCCGTGTTCCGTCGCTCGTCGTCTCTCGATATGCCCAGAGTGGTGAGCAGGTCCTCGTGGAGTTGGAACCAGGTTGTGTGGTACGAATCCAGTCCGTCAGCAACGTATCCGTGGTTGCCGGCCATCGCCTGATCGAGTGCCGATGACAGCCTCTTTCTGTAGTTGGCGAAACGCTCGAGCGGGCCGGCCAGGTCGCCGCACAGTTCTTGTGCCGACTCATCGACTCGGATGAGACGGGTCAGCACCTTGGCGTCGTATTCGGCGTCGGTGTGGTCGTTGAGGCTGGGTGTACTGCCCATCCAACGCATCTGCCAGTCGCTGCATACTTGCAGCAATACCGGATTGAGGCCGAGGAAGCGGTCGTAACAGCTGCGAACCTGTTCCCGGGCGCCGAGCGAGTCGAGTTCTCGAGCAAGCCAATCATCGTCAGCCGAGCGACCTGCATCAGTCACACCCCAGCCGCCGAACGGCCCGGAGGCGAGCACGGCGAGACCCTGATCGGCAAGCCGCTGCAAGCATCGTTCGACCTGACCACTGGTGACACCTGATGCGGCCGACACCCTCTCCACGCCGGCCACTCCGACACAACGCAATGTATGAAGGACGCCCGAACAGACACCGGGTTTTTCTGCGACCACCCACGCCATTATCGAGGTGACGCGCTCATATCGGCACTCCGAAACGCGAAGGCGGCGTTGCCCTCGCTAGTCGAGTGAACCCCACGGTTGTCGTGGCAGAGCATCGAGAGCAGGCGACTCCATAGGATTCGCGACGCTTCCGAAGCCATTGATGCTCCCGACGTCGCTAACCGGAGAACCCCTGATGTCATCCTCGTTTAGGCGGTTGTGACGTTCGGCCCTTACGCGTAGCTCTGCCCGATCCGAAGATGGAATCGGACGATCGATGAAAAGGAGCGCCGCTACATGCAGGCTCGAGTTGATCGGAACGAAGAGACTGGACACTCGAGGCGGGTGGTCAAATACATCGGGTTTCTCGCCTACCTGGCCACGGGACTGGTCTCCTTGCTTGGCGGGTTACTTTTCGTGCCGCGGCTTTGGTTGGTGCCTCTGTGGGGAGGCTGGCTCGTGGGGTTGTGGGTCGCTCACCAGCTCATGCTGAGAGGGTCGCTCTGGGTGCTCGCAACGGCCCCGATCGCGCTCGCCGCCCTGTGGGCCTATGTGACAGCGGGCTGGGCTATGTGGGGTTGGGTCGTTGAGGATCTTCCCTTCGGGGTGCGGTAACCCACTCGCTTCCTCGAGCCCGTGCCCGACTATCACCAGCAGAGAGATGGCACCCAGTGAAACTGTAGGCGTCGACTGATGGGTGGTCGATCAAGTCGACCAAGGATCAGGGGTTGAGTTCGACCTCTTCGGTGCAGGCAAGGCGGACAGTCGGCTCGTAGGACACGTCGCCCTCGCTGAGGATGGTCGCCGAGATGCCTCCGACCGAGCCGTCCGCATCGAGAGTGACTTCGAGGTCCTGTACGTCGACGCCGTTTCGTTCCAGACATTCCGCGAAGATCTCAGTCGCGCGCTCTGAATCTTGGGCACCGGAACACGAAGCTAGCACGAGTAGGGAGCAGACGAAGACCAGTATGGCTAGCGATCCGTTCCTCCTCCACCTGTTCACATCGCAGACCGTATCAGGCGCAATACGTCGGCGCTGAGTTGCCACGAGATTCACGAACGCGAACACCGCCGCCCCAGCACCACCGGCACTTGGCTGTGATGAGTTTGTCCATCACCTCGGCTCGAACCACCTGTTGGACCTCCGAATCGGAGAGACCGTCGCGCGTGTCAACCGAGGAGTAGTGCGGTCCTGGCCAACTGGGCGTTCCCGTCGTCAGGTACATCCTCACTCAGGACCGCCATGAGGAGACTCCCCGGGCCCCTGTCACCGGCGTCCAGCTCCTAGGGGTGCACGGCCAGCGAGGCTCAGGGCAAGTGCACATGCCTTTCAATCGTCCTGGTGAACGAGGAGTCCGCTGACCGTGTCTCGTAGCCAGCGCGCGTAGGTGTCGATGTCCCACCCGGCGTTGGTGGCGGTAATGAGCATCTGAGGACCGGCAAGGAGCCAAAACCCTCGTTTGAGATAGTCGAGGGGCACGTCGGTGCGGAGGAGTCCCTTCCGGTAGAGGGCGTCGATCAGGACCTGCTGTGCCTTGTATCGGTATTCCTCGTTCCTTTGGTACTCCTTGGCCACTTCCCCGTCGATGGCCGCGGCCTCGAAGGTGACTTTGAGCAGCGGGAGGCTGCGGTGAACCACACCGACATGAGCCTCGATGAACGCTTCGATCATTTGACCTGGGTCGTCGAGCGCTCGTACAGAGTCGTGGTCAGATTCCAGTGACCTTTCCTCGGATCCCATCACCCGGTCGTTGATAGCTGCGATGAGCAGGGCAGCTTTCGAGCCGAATTGGTTGTAGATGGTGCGTCGTGCGACCGCTGCTCTTTCGGCGATGTCGTCCATCGTCGTCCCGACGTAGCCATTCTCGAGAAAGCAATCGATGGCGGCGCCGACGATCAGTCGTCTCGCCTGCTCCGTTTGGCGATCTCGCAATGTCACTGCCCCATCTTCTCACACGATTGATTGGTTGCACGTAGAGTGCAACGAGTGTATCTTGAATGCATTCCAAGGAGAGAGGTGGGATCGGTGCGCAGAATCGCTTTCTACGTCGTGGCGGGGTTGTTAGTGCTCGCGTTGGCCATTCAATGGTGGGTGGTACTGACGCCGGCGGTGGTCTGGCTCCCGGATGGCTTCGTCAACGACTTCTTCTCGTCGAGGGTCGATGACTTCTCCATCCATCGGATCCATCGTCTGGCGCTGGCGCTGAGCCACGTAGTGGTTCTGATTGGTCTGGCGCTTCAGTTCCGCCGACCGGAGACCAAGGAGGCTCCGATGTGGCAGGCATCCGGGTTCTTCGGGGCGGCGATCGTCCTCAACCTGGTCATTGGTCCGACCTCCGAGCAGGTGCCACCTCCGCTCTGGATCATCTTCGGGTTGGGTGTCCTCGCCGGTGTGCTCCACCCCACCTCGCCCCTTCTCAGGGTTCCCCAACCAACGGATCGTCGTCTGCTTGCCCTTACCGCGGTCGTCGCGGTGCCCGTGGTGTTCTACGTCTTCGATCAGGTCGGCTCGCAGATCTCCGGAGTTGAGGCCGATCCCCACTGGGCCGGCTCGCACTACCAGTTCGCCGGTGAGTTCGGGATTCACCTGATCCTTCTCGCCGTGGTCAGCAGCACTGCCTTCACGGGGAGACGGGTCACCGCATGGATGGCCGGGTTGTCGGCTCTCTCGATGGGAGCCGCCTCGGTCGTGTTTCCCGACCAGACCTCGAGTCTTGGCATCGTTTGGGGAGCGGCTCTCGCCGCGTGGGGCCTGGCCTTCATCGTCACCTCGGAACGGGCGGGTGGTGAAACCGGTGCACCGAATCGGTCGAAACGCCTCGCGTCACCAGTTCCGAGTAGAAGGAAATAGGAGATGCACGACGCGAAGGTCCGACGCACCGACCGCAAGCTCGGGCGGAAACTCCAGCTGGTCACCGGATGGGCACTACTCATCGCGGCGACGGGGATCCTTTTCGATGCCTGGGCCAGCCGGATCCACTTTTCGACTTTGCTGGCCTCGATCATCACCCCGGCCGGCGCTGACAATGGATCGATTGGCCTCATACCCGCGTATCTCGGCCTCACGACAGGCATGAGCTGTTTCCTGTTTGTCGTCTACAAGGCGTCTGGGATATGGCCAGGATTATTGACCGGGGCTGGTGTCGTCGGGATATTCATCTTCTGGTTCGGCTATCCGCATTACTCGACGATTGGTGGCTTGGGCAGCATTGTCGTCGGGATCGCTGTTCTGTGGCTGCCCGGGTGGGCCAGATTCGCCTCCCCGCTCTGGGTGGCGTCAGGGATCATGGGCATCACCGAACTGGTCCGGCCCGGAATCAGCTGGGGACCTGTCGCCGGGTTCACACTTGCTGGGGCAGCTGTCGCCGTGACCGGGGCGTTGGTTCTCTGGGGTCTCCCCACGAAGAAGGGAGCCGAGGAGTCCATCCCACCAACGGTCGAACCAGCAAGGTAAACCGATTGTTGGGGCCACCGTCAACGGTGAGACCCGGCAGGCCTTCTCTCTGTCGGACATGATCTTCGACATACCGACACTGGTGGTCACTCTGTCGGCGGTAATGACTCTCCAGCCAGGCGACCTGATCACCACGGGCACGGGACCCGGGGTGGGGATCGGATTCGACCCTCCGCGTTTCCTGGAGTCAGGCGACATGGTCGAGATAAGCGTCGACGGCATCGGCACGCTGTCGAATCCGGTGGCGTAGTGGAAGTGTCGGTCACAGGCTGGGAGAGTTGGGCCGACCGTTGGGCTCAGGCGCCGGAGTCGGCGCCGACCACGTTGACCGTCGATGTCCACACGCATGTGAAGGTGCCGGAGGCGGCGGAGGAGGCGATGACCCGATTCTCCCCCGAGCTCGACCCCCGCTCTCTCTACTCCTCAGATGAGACCAACGCTTTGAACCGCGCATACCACGAGAGCGTCGACGACCGCTTCACCGACCCCGAGGCCAGGGTCCGTGACATGGACACGGGTCGACGTCCAGGCCATTGCGCTGGCCCCGCCCCAGTACTTCTACTGGTTGGACGAGCGGACAGCTCTCAGGGTGGCGCAGTTGCAGAACGATCGAATCGCCGGGATCACTGAGGAGCGACCCGATCGGTTCCGCGGCATCGGGACACTTCCGCTGGCTCATCCGAAAGCGGCCGTCGCCGAGGCCGAGCGGTTGCATGGAGATCTGGGAATGCGTGGTGTCGAAATCGGAACCCGATGTCGTCGGGACGGATCTGGACAACCCGAAATTCGAGCCGGTGTGGGAGACGCTCGCCGACCTCGGGATCGTGGTGATTCTCCATCCCGCCGGGTTCACCGAAGGCCAGCGCCTCACCGACTACTACCTGGTCAATGTCATAGGCTTACCTCTCTCTTCCACCCTGGCGGTGACCCGACTCATCCTCGGTGGGGTCTTCGAGAGACATCCCGACCTGCGAGTGCTCGTGGTCCACGGAGGGGGCTATCTGCCGTTCTACAGCGCTCGCACTGATCACGCTTTTCGGCACCGCCCGGAGATGCGCAAACGCATCGACAGGTTGCCTTCGAAGTATCTGGCCAATCTCTGGTTCGATTCGACAGTCTTCGCTCCGGACCTGCTGGAGAGACTGGTACGTGCCTATGGGGCGGACTGCGTGCTCATGGGGACCGACTATCCCTTCGACATGGGCCAGGGAAACCCGATCGAGTTCATCGGATCGGCTGGGCTCAGCGAACGTGAACAGGCGATGATTCTGGGGGAGAACGCCAACCGGCTCTTCGGATTAGATCTCTGATCTTGGTGAGCTTTGGCTCTGGCAGCCCAAAGGGGTCAGTCGCACGATCCTGTCCCAAGGCATCGGGCTTGTTAGCCCGAGTCGGCTGGATCATGATCCAACCGACCCACAAAACCCTGCTCACCGAGATTCCCGGTACGACTCAAACCGGTGTTTCGGGGAATGTGGGCGGTCGCCGCCCGACCAGGTTGGCCCGAAGACCACGTGAGACGGTTCAGGAAGGTTCGGCCGTTTGTATCATGTCAAATCCTGGGCTTCGGTGAATGCCTCACCCAACTCGAATCCTTCGCTCGTGATCTCGAATTCGCGTATATCGG
>Ga0299913_10001614_pt1 | contig 16921 bp, 11 predicted proteins | sample RVTome_9_FD_201360 | JGI IMG/M metagenome (GOLD analysis project Ga0299913, IMG submission 201360) | Soil microbial communities from uranium-contaminated site in the Upper Colorado River Basin, Wyoming, United States - RVT155D38 (version 2) ... | reverse complement strand
CGCGCCACCTCTGGCGCGGCCTCGCGGGAGATCGCCTCGTAGTCCTCCGCGGTGACGGCCCGGCTCCTGGTGCGCAGCATGATCGGGCCGCGCGCCTTGGCCTCGTCGAGCGTCTCGCCGTCGACGCCGCCGTGCGCCCCGTGCAGGTTCGTCACGCCGGCGACGAAGGGAATCGAGCCCTTCAGCGAGTTGATCGCGTTCGCGGCCACGTTGCCGCGGGTGCCGCCGCCGCTGTAGTACCGGTTCATCCTGATCATGGCGCCGCGTGGCGGCACCGCGCCGTGCTGACGCAGCCCGCGGTCCTCGCCGCGCACGGCCGGTCCGAACTCCACCTGCCCGGCCACCCCGTCCAGCACGAAGTGCGAATCGCTGGGGCCGCTTGCAGCGAAGTTCTCGACCTGCTTCCACTCCTCCCACCCGTCGTCGGTGGCCACCTCCAGCACCGCGGGATGCGCGCCGGCCAGCACCGGCGCGCGGGAGAGCTCGAAGCGCTGCCCCGGCACGCCCTCCGACTCGCCGAGCTCCTCGTTGAAGACGATCTCGGCATGCAGGGCGTCGACGGTGGCGCCCACCGTGCCGGCCACCAGGCTGCGCACCATCGGAGACGCGCTGTAGGAGGCCTGCCCGGGCAGCGGCTCGACGACCCGCACGCGGATCCAGCCGGCCCGCTGGTCGTCGATGACGCTGGCCTCGTGCCCCGGCGGCATGTGCACGACGGTCCGCCCTGGCCGGTTGAGGCCGCCGGTCTCGTCGGTGGTCACCTCGCACTCCACCCACTCGGCGCCGGTCCACGCCTCCCACACCAGCGGCGGGTACTTGGGGTTGACGCCGATACCCGCGGTCTCGCCGTCGTAGTCGACCCGCACCGCACAGCAAGGTGCCGGGTTGGCCAGGCCGATCAGCAGCGCGTCGTCGAGCTGCGGCGGCTCGTCGAACGCGGCGAACTCCTGGCCGAGCTCGTACTGCGTCGTCTGGTTCTCGCTGGCCACTCCCCTACCGGTGACCCGGCGGATCGCGGCGATCTCGGACGGCAGCACGGTGAGGTCCTCGACGGTGGAGAAGACGATCGCTTCCTCGGACTCGGTGCGGGTGGTGGACGCCTTGGTGCCGGCCCGGATGACGAGCGGGCTACGGGCCGGCGTGGACAGCCAGAACGTGACGGGCACCCTGGCCGGCGTCGGCGGCAGCATCCGCAGCCCCAGCAGCTCCAGGAACTTCACGTAGAGCCGGTCGGGCACCCGGTTGAGCCGGTAGCACAGCTGCTCGGCCATGAACGCGAACGTCTCGATGAGCGTGACGCCGGGGTCCGACACGTTGTGGTCGGTCCATTCCGGGCAGCGGCGCATGACGAAACGCTTCGCTTCGTCGACCAGTTCCTGAAATCGGCGATCGTCGAGGTTGGGGGCAGGCAGCACCATCAGTAGTCACTCCCGTCCTCTGGAATCGTGTAGAACGGATAGACCAGGTTCCGCCGGTCGTTCTCGCCTTTGACGGTGTAGACGATGTCGATGTTGAGCAGGTTTTCCTGGTCCGGAGCCGGATAGACGATGACGTGCTCCACGTCCGCCCGCGGTTCCCACATCGCCAGTGAGTCGCGCACTTCCCTTTCGATCCGCGCGAACACGTCGGTCGTCGCGCCGTCGAAGACGAAGTCCCGCAGCCTGGAGCCGAACTCCGGGCGAAACGGCCGCTCCCCTGGATACGTGGACAGCACGAGGGTCATCGCCTGCTCCAGCTTGCGCGCGCCGCCTACCGTGGCGATCGTGCCGTTGGCGTTGACGTCGAGCGGGAACGACCAGCCCCGGCCGATGAAGTCGTCGTCCATGTCACGCACCCATCAGATGATCGGCAAGCCGTTGGCGAATGCCGCGCCGTTGAGATTGATCGTGGGCGCCTGGACCGTGATTGCGGCCGTCGACTTTATCATCAGAGTCGATCCGCCATCGATCATCATGACGCCCGCCGGCCCGGACGAGATATTGATCTGACCATTCTCGCTGACGATATTCATCATCGGTATCGGGAACTTGCTTACGCCGGGAATCATGTTGCACATCAGGTTGATGCCGGCGTTCGCCTGGTCGATCGTGAGGCCCATCCGGCCGTCCTGGTTGCCAAGCCGCACGGCGGACGAAATGGGCATCAGGCCACCGGCACCGCCCATCGCACCCGCTCCGGCAGCGCCACCGGAACTGCCGCCGGTGCCGCCAGCGCCGCTGCTCGCCCCGCCGGAGCCACCGCTCGCGCCGCCCGAGCCGCCGGAACCCGACATCCCCGTCGGCGCGGCGCCGGACGTCGCGGAGCCGGACGTGAGGCCGCCGACGACCGGCATCGGCTGGTCGTAGAACAGCAGGCAGTTGCCGGTGGTGGAGACGAACCCGCGATGGCGGATCTCGCTGACCATGCCGGGTGTCATGATCGCTCCGCTGGAGCTCGAACCCGAACCCGGGCTCGAGCCGGATCCCATCCCGGACGCGCTGACGGCGATGCTGCCGGCCATGCCGGTGCTGGAGATCAGGCCGGCCCCCATCGCCTCGGGGTTCTCGGCCTTGCTCAGCGCCGACACGACCTTGCCGGCAGCCCCCATGCTGTCCATCACGGAGCCGAAGGTGTCCGGTGAGGCGCCGCCGCCGCCGGCCATGATGGGGCCGCTGGCCGCCACACTCCACTTGGTGTAGTTGTTCATCATGCCGCCGAGCACGTACGGCCGGCGTGGGTCGCCGAACTCGAAGGCGACCAGCACCTCGTCGCCGACCTCCGGCATGAACATCGCGCCGGTGCGCTGGCCCGAGCAGAACTGGACGTTGGGCGCCCAGTCGGTCTCGAACATCGGCGACAACCACGGCAGGGTGACCTTGACACGGCCCTTCTGAAGCGGGTCGGCGCAGTTGCTCACCACGCCGCACACCACGCCGTCGAGGGTCGAACTGCCCGACGGCCCGCGACCGGACTTGGACGTGAGGCCGAGCATCGAGCGGTCCTGCCGGCCGTGCGCGGCGAAGGTGGTGCGGTAGCCGTGCTCGCTGTCGTCGAAGATGTGCCGGGCCCGCGACACCTTCCAACCACCGGCGAACGGCGCAGGCACCCCGGTCACCGTGATCATGACGCCGGGCTGGATGCCGGGGTTGCCGACCGCGTCGCCCTCCGCCTCGGCATAGGTGCTGCCCAGGTCGCTGCCCAGAGCGGCGGCGCCCAGCGGGCCCGCGGTCGCCATCGTGTAGCCATTGGCCATCGGACGGTCGCTCACCACGTGCGCCGTCGGGCTCGGCGGCGGCCCCAGGTAGCCGATCGGCGAGCCCAGCAACCCACCCGTCATCGACGAGACCCCAGCCGACGCGCCCGACGCCGCACTCGACACGCCGCTGGCCGCGCCCGCGACATTGCCCGAACTCAACGCGCCGGCCGCCGAACTCAGCCCGCCGGTGACCCCCGACAGTGCGCCACCGGTGAACTGGCCACCCAGCGTGGCCGGCGACGGCGACGGGCCGGCCGGCGTGGCGGCGATCTGGGCCAGCGCGCGGCGCTCCATCGGGTCCCACACCCGCACCTCGACGTCCGGGGTGAGGTTGCCGGCCGTCACCCGCGGCCGGAAGCTGATCAGCGTGTCCGGGAACTTCACCGACACCCCGGCCCCGCCGCGCGCCGCCCCGGATGCCGCGCCGCGGACCCCACCACCGGCCCCACCACGGGCCGCTGGCCCGCCGGACGACGAGCGGAAGTAGAACAGCCCGGCCTGCACGCCGATCTCGTAGCCGATCTCAGTGGCCCTGGCCGTCAGGAACTCCCAGTCGGTCTGGTTGACCTGCGGCACGTAGGCGTGCGTGGTCCTGGTCGGCATGATCGTCCCGACCCGCAGGCCGGCCTGCGTCGCGATCTGCCGCGCGATGTCCGAGTCGGTCGAGTTGAGGAACGTGCGGCTCTTCTTCGTCCGCTGCAACCGGTGCGCCGAGGTGTAGCCGCGGACCACCGTCTGCGCGGTCATCCCCTGCATCAGGCCCTCGATCGCGGTCACCTCGCCGACGATCAACGGCCCACCCGCCGACGTACTCGACGTCCTCGTCGAGCCGCCGCCCGCGGTCGGGGTGCCAGAGATCGTGATCTGGCTGCCGATCGTGATCCGGGCGGTCGGCAGCGTGCTGCCGTCCAGGTCCAGGAACGTCAGCTCGAACATGCCCGGCAGGTGCGCATCGTTGTCCACCACCACGCGCAGCAGCCGCGAGTTGATCGCCGGCGGCAACGGCGTGCCGGCACCCATCCCGATGCTCACGCTCGCGCGGACCGTCGGCGAGCCATTGGCAACCGGATCCATCGGCTGGGTCACGATTCGCTCCAATCCTCGAGCTCGGTCGGGCCGGGCAGGTCGAGCAGCCGTCCCGGCCTGACCCGCAGCGGGTCGTCGAGCCCGTTCACATCGGCGACCACGCGCCAGGCATTCGGCGTGCCGTAGCTCTGGTTGGCGATCCGCACGATGCTGTCGCCGGCGGTGACGACGTGTTTGGTCCGGCCCGGCTGCCCGCCGGAGGTCGGGTTGGTGGAGAGCGGTGCGTCCTCCCATTCCTTCAGCGTCAGGTTGACCTTCGCCCACACCGGCGCGCCGGTCGAGCTGAACCGCTCGAAATGGATGTCCACCTTCTCGAGCACGACCTTGTAGGAAAGCCCGGCCGAGCCACCTCCGCCACCCCAGCTGAACAGCAGAATGGGCAGCTTGTAGGTCGTCCCGGCGCCCTGATACCCGAGGGGCGCCGCGGGCGTCCTGGTGGTGGACGCGCTCTGCATCGCGGACCCCCCGGTCAACGAACGGGTGCCGGACGACGCGGAGGAGCGCATGGGCGACGTTCCTCCGGTAGCCCCTCGGCCCGTTCCCGGCACCGCCACCGGCGTCGCCCATGCGACCAGCCGGTCGCAACAAGCCTTCGTGGTGGTGCCGGTGAAATGGCATTCGCTCAGCGTTATCGTGAGGTTGCCGACCGCCTTGACCGCGTCCTCGAACTGGTTGGTGATGACACCACGGCTGCCTTCGGTTTTCGACGACTTGCTCAGCTGCACCTTTTGCGGATTGAAATGGAACCGCATCGGTGCGCCCGCGGTCTCCGGGGTCAACGAAGCCTTGGTCGGCGCGCCCGACGTGCGCGAACTGCCGCTCGACGCCTGTGTCCTCACCGGACTGGCCATCACAGGAACCCTTCGTGTTGCAACTCCAGCCGCTCGATCGCCACGACCGACTCCTTTGCCGAAAGGCTCGGGCCGGTCCAGCCGGCTGGGTAGACGCCACGCAGCGTCCAGGTCGTCACGGGTCGCCACGACGAGTCGAGCAGCGTGATCAGCGCGGTCTTGCCCGACGAGAGGGCGGCCGCCCCCGGCTGGCTGGCCAGCGTCGTCTTCAGCCAGGTGCGCAACTGCATCGACGAGGTGCTGTCGACGGCCCGTTCGAGCTTGACGACCTTGTACTCGACGTCGGCGAACAGGATGTGCTCGAAGTCGTAGCTGCCGTGCTCGCGGATTTTGTGGATCTTGCAGCTGAATTCGAGGCCCTTGCACGACGACCAGTTGCCAAGGCTGATTCCGTCGACGCGCACGGCGAAGCGCATCGACATTCCCAAGGCACCCTGGGTGCCCGACGGTCGAGTCATGCGGGCCTCCTCTCAGCGGTAACTGAGCGCGGTGGTGAAGAAACCGGCGTAGACGATCTCCAGCGTCTCGATCGCCACCTTCGACGCGCTCGCGTCGAACTCGCTGATCTGCCAGGCGATCGGGAACATCTCCTTCAGGGTCCAGGTCGTGATCATCGTGCCGGCCGGGTTGAGCATCTTCATCGAGCCGGACTCCGGCGTGCCACCCGTCGACACGACCTTTTCCAGCCACGCCTTCACCGCGGTCGTACCGCTCTGTTCGGCCGCCCGGCTCAACTTGAGGCGGTCGAACTTGGGCACCCCGGCGTACTTGAAGTACTGGTCGGAGTTGCCGATGCGGTGCTCGGCGAGATCCCACTTGACCGCGAGCCCGGAGACTTTCGACCATGCCCCGAGATTGCTGGAGCCCGCCGTGAGGACGAACTTGTGGGCCATACCGAGGGGTTGGCCGAGCGCACGAGCCGGACCTGCCATTGCCTTCTCCTCACCTGAAGTCCATCAACGTTCCGGACCGCTCGCGCTGCACCAGCACGTCGAAGCGCAGGCGGCTGTTCAAGCGGTCGTAGAGCCTGGTGGCCAGCTCGTCGAGGTCCTCGCTGGAGTCCAGGTCCATCCAGCGCCTCGGCGGGTCGTGTGCGAGCCGCTCCACCAGCTCGTCGGCCGACGGCGCGACGACCACCACCGGTTGCGGCGCCTCGACCTCGTCCGCGGCGGCCGGCACCACGACGGTCGACTCGCCGAGCGGCGGCATCGGCGAGCTCGGGATCGCGGCCGGCGAGACCGCGGACGAGGGGACCGCGGACGAGGGGACCGCGGACGGCGGGACCGCGGACGACAAGATCGCCGGCGGCGAGATCGCCGGCGGGCCGCCGAGGTCCGCCAAGGTCTGGGCGCTGGCCAGGCTCTGCAGCGCCGCGGCGAGGCTGGGCGGCTGGGCGCCGGCGGGGGCCGGCAGGCCGGCGGGTGGTGTCGCCGGCTCGTCGGCGAGCTGGGCACCGGGCCATGCGGAGTCCTCAGCAGCCGGCGCGGCCCATCCGCCCGGTGCGGCGGGCGCCATGCCGAGCAGCTCGGCGACCTCCGGTGGCGGCAGTTCCCCTTGCTCGGCTGTGTCGAACCACTCCTCGACGGCCCTGGCCTGGGCCTCCAGCTGCTGGGCCTCTGCGGAGTCCGCTTCGAGGCCCGCGCCGAGCAGCCCGTCGATGCCCTGCGGGGGGTGCGGCGAGTCGTCGCCCGCGAACCACTGCTCGACGACCTGCGCCTGCGCCTCCAGCTGCTGACCCTCGGCCGACTCCGGCGGCGGCAGCGCTGCGCCGAGCCTGCGCTGCTGCGCGACGTGGGTCAGCTCGTGCGCGAGCAGTGCGGCGGTGTCGTTGCTGTCCAGCGGGCCGGCCTCGTCCGGCAGGTGCACCACGCCGCCCTCGGTGAAGGCCCGCGCCCGCAGGTGCTGCGCCCTCGCCGACACCGCCGGGCCACGTCGCACCATCACGTCCGACACGTCGATCGAGTGGATGCGGCCGAGCCGGCCGGCCACCGAGGCCGGCACCGTGACGGCGACCGCGGACTGCGCCTGGAGGGTCGGCCGGGCGTATGGCCTGTTGCGGAACACCAGCGGGGTGGCCGGAGCGGCGGTCAGCGCGGCCGGGGCGAGGGTCGCGGGCGCCAGCTGCAGCGGCTGCGCTTCGAGCGCAGCCGGGTGCGCTTCGAGCGCCGCCGGGGGCGGTTCGGGCCAGCCGGCCGCCGGCTGCGGCTCGGGCCAGCCGGCCGGCAGTTCGGGCGTCTCGGGCTGCCCAGCCGGCAGTTCGGGCGTCTCGGGCTGCCCAGCCGGTGGTGCGGTTGGTTCGGGCTGCCCGGCCGATGCCAAGGCCGCCGGCTCGCCCGGGCCGCCGTGGCCGCGGCGCGGATGCACCAGGGCCTGCGGCAGGCCAACCCCCGGCACCAGCTCGCCAGGACCGGCCGGCCAGTCGTCGGCCCCGGCCGCGTCGAAGTGTGGGGATCGCCGCCATCCGGACAGCGGCTGCACCGGCGCGCCCGGCTCGGACGCCAGGTCCGGCGAGGTGGGCAGGCCCGCCGGCTCCGTGCCCTCGGCCGAGGTCGGCGGTGCGTGCCCCGACACCGCCGGCCAATCCTGCGCCGGCTGCCCCGGCGACGGCACGTCGGACGCCTGCTCCAGCGACGGCACGTCGGACGCCTGCTCCAGCGACCCCTCCCCCGGCGACTGCCACGCGTGCGGCCGCGGCGCGACCAGCGACTGCTGCTCCGGCGGCTGTAGCGCATGCGGCTGCGGCGCGTGCACCAGCGACGCCTGGTCCGGCGAGTACGGCGCGTGCGGCTGCGGGGCGTGCACGAGCGGTCCCTGCCCCGGCGACTGCCACGGGTGCGGCTGCGGCCCGTGCGACGCCTGCGACCCCTGCACCGGCGATCCCTGCGCCGGTGACAGGCCCATTGGCGGCTGCGGCGAGGACGGCTGTGGTGTGTGCGGTTGCTCAGGCGGTTGCGCCGATGACGGCGACCGCATGGCCGCCGGCTGCCGGTCGGCGAACGGCTGAGATAGGCGATGCAGCAACGGTTGCGCCGGCTCCGACGCGTCGCCCACCGGCGCGGACGGCTCCGTCGCCTCGTCGGGCGCGGTCGCACGGTGGCGCCGGAAGAGCCGCCGCAGCCGGGCGGCGGCACCGGACTCGGGCCGCTCGTGCGAGGTCAGGGTGCCGTCGCCAGTCGAGGCCAGCGCCTCGCTCACCGCGCCCGGCGCTGTCGTGCCGGCGGAAGCCGCGCCAGGCGGCGTCGCGCCGGCGGACACCCCACCTGGTGGCGCCACCCCGGCGGAGGCCGCACCCGGTGGCGTCGCGCCGGCGGACACCCCACTCGGCGGGGTCATCCCGGCGGCGGCCGCGCCCGGCGGGGTCATCCCGGCGGAGGCCTCGGCCGGTGCCACGGGCTGCTGCGCGGACCCCGCGGTAGGCGCCGTCCCGGACGCAGGACCCGATGAAGCCGGCGGCTCGTTCACCCCTCGCGAGGACGCCAGCTCGGCGTCCGCTCCTCCGGGTCCCGCCAACCCACCGGACGCCGGCGCGCGCTCCTCGCCGCCCGCCGCCACCGGGCTCGCCGCGGCTCCGGGCGTCGGCTCGATGCCATGGGCCGGCGCGGATGCGGCGTTTCCTTGCCCCGCGGATGCCGGCCCCACGGGGCCAGCGCCGGCCACGTCGGCGGCCGGGGACGGACGCCGCGGCGGCATTCGCTGTACGAGCTCGGGAGGAGTCGCGGCATCGGCGGCCGCCGCGCCGGATGCGGTGATCGCGGACTGCATTTCCGGGTCCGTCACCGGCAGCTGCGGACCCCGCCGGCCGCCAACCAGGCGGCCGCCGTCGATCGTGACCGGCCGTCCGAGGTCGCCCGCGCCCCCGTCGGGCGCCACGCCACCGCGCGCACCGGCGGTCGATGTCCCGTCCGCCGCGGCGCCCGGCCGGTCCGACCCGAAAGGCCCGCTGGCACCCGACTCCGCCGGCACCTCGACCGGCCCGGGAACGCCGGCAACCCCAGCGGACGCGGAGCCGCCGGGCACACCTGCGACGTCCGCCGCGGCACCCGCACCGCCCGGCCCGTCCGGCACCAGCTCAGCCGATCGCGACCCCGCCCCATGCTCGCCGGCCCGCGCCTCGTCCCACTCCGGCCCGCCGACCTGGTGCTCGCCCCATCCGCCGGATCGGTGCTCGTCCCCCGCAGGCCCGCCCGACCGCGTTTCGTCCCACCCCGACTCCCCGGCACGCGCCTCGTCCCACACAGGCCCGCCCGACCGCGTTTCGTCCCACCCGAACTCCCCAACACGCGCCTCGCCCAACCCCGACCCGCCGGACTGGCGCTCGCTCCACCCGCCGGACCGGTGCTCGTCCCACGCGGGCCCGCCGGACCGCGTCTCAAGCCCGGGCTCTCCGGCACCCGGTTCGTTCCACCCTGGGCCGCCGGACGCCGACTCGCCGGCTGCCGATCCGGCGGCCGATGGCTGGTCCACCGCGGGCGGGGTGGCCTGGTACGGCGCGCCGGGGGCGTTCGCGGGCGGTTCGGCGCCGGACGCCGGGCCGGCCTGGTCGGGGCGCTCGTCGAGCGGCCGGCGGTGGACCAGACCGGCGGATGGAACCGGACCCGTGGCTGAGACGTCCTGCCCTGCCTGGTGGGTCCGGCCGGGCAAGGTTCGCCGTTCGGCCGTGGGGGCCGGCGGTGAGCTTGGCCGGACGGCGAAGGAACCGCCTTCCGCCCTGGCCGGCTGGCCGGACCGCGGGCCGGGCGGCACGGGACCCGCCTCGGCCGCCGGGTCGGGCGCGGCCGGCCAGCCTTGCCGTTCCTCGCGGGGAACCGGCGGCGGAGCCGACAGCCGGGCAGCACGGTCGGCGGCGGAGGGACCACCTTCCGTGCTGGTCGGCTGGGCCGCCCGTGGTTCGGACGGCGCCGGCGACTCCGCCGCCGGAAGCGCGGCGCCCGCCTCGGCGCCCGGCAGGTCTGGCGCGGCCGGCCGGATGCGATGCACCAGCGGCTCGCCCGCACGCGACAGCGCGTCGATGCCGGCCGCGTCCGGCGAGTCGAGGTCGTCTGCGGCCCACGACGGCCGGGCCGAGGCGTCCATCGTGGGCGGACCGGCGGCCGCCCACGGCTCGCCGGCCGCCTCGTCGGCGGCTTGGAAGTCAGGGTAGGGAAAATCCGGCGCCTCACCGACCGGGGCGGCGGCCGCAGCCGAACTGTCCGGCGCCGAGGAGTCAAGGGCAGCCTCGCTCGAAGCCCGAGCCGCCGCGAGCTCCAACGCCTCGGCCGCCGCGAGCTCCACCGCTTCGACCGCAGCAGCGAGCTCCAGCGCCTCGGCCACCGAGGACTCCGGCGACCCGGCCGCCGAGAGCTCCGAAGGCTCGGTGGTCGCGAGATCAGGCGGCTCCGGCGACGCGGGGTGCAGCCCGATGCCGCGCCGCCGGCTCTCGGCCAGCGACGCGCGCTGCACCATGGGCGGGGGCGGCGGAGATAGGTCCTCCGGCGGTTCCACCGGCGGCATCGGCATGGGCGCCGGTGGTGGCAGCGGCAGGCCGAGGGCGGCGAGATCCTGGTGGGCAAGCATCCGGTCGCGCTCGATCGCGGCCTCGTGCAGCCACGCGGACGGCCGCCACGGCTCGTCGGGCACCCGGGGCTCGGCCACGTACTCGTCCGTCGCCGAGGTCAGCGCGCCCGGCACGGGATGGGCGCCTTCAGCCGCGCGGGCGGGCCGCGCGGGCAGGCCGCGACCCTGGCTGACGACCGGCAGCTCGGCCGCGCCGACGTCCCATCCGTCCAGGTCGAGCTCCACCGACGGCACGGGCTGCACCAGGCCACTCACCCGGCCCGCCAGCCGCCCCGGTGGCGCGGCGACCGGGCGGTCCCACGGATCCGACACGTCGACGACGCCGACCTCGCGCACTACGTCGATCGTGATCGGGCCGAGCGGCGAGGTCGTGGTCTCCAGCTGCGGGAGCCGCAGCCACGCGGGCCGCTGCCTGGCCACCGGCTGCCCGACAGCCGCCAGCTGCTCAACGGCTGCCGGCCCGCCGTCGGGACTGCTCCCGCGGCGGCGACCGAACAGCCAGCGCGACATCGGTTATCCCTCCCACCCGTACGCGTCACCGTCGTCGGGCGCGCTGAGCTTCGCGTTGATGTTGCCGATCTCCTGGATCACCCTCGCCCGGCTGAGGTGGTCGAGCTCCAGGATCGAGTCGAACGACCAGTGCAGGTAGTAGGCGATGTAGACGATCTCTTCCCACAGCCGGTCCGTCGGGTCGACGGCGACCGCGCCCGCCGGCACCGGCCCGGCGTCCGCGGTCACGACGAGTCCGTCACGTCACCGGCCACGTCGACGAGGAACTGGTGCCCGCACTCCGGGCAGGTCACGTCGGCTTCCGTGTGGCCCTGCTGGTTGATCCGCCGGTACAGGTCCTGCAGGAACGCCAGGTCCGACGCGAACAGGTGCTCGATGACGAACCGGTCGATCGAGGGGACCGAGCCGAGGCTGGTGAGCGTCCGCATGAGCAGGTGCACCGACAGGTAGGCCGGGTTCTGCCGCACCTGTGGCTCGGCGTGCGCGGTGAGCTCGTCCTTGGCCGTGGCCAGGCGCATCGCACCGGTGCGGTGCACCTGGCCCTGCTCGTCCACGTAGCCGCGGGGCAGCACGAACGGGTACTCGGTGCGCAGTCCCGGGTGCTGCTCCGCCGGCTGGCGTGGTGCGGTCGCGATGGTCATCTACCGGCCCGCCTACGACAGGTCGATCTGCTCGCAGGTCAGCGTGACCGTGGCGATCACGGCCTCGCTGCCGCCGGCCTTCATGCCGCCGACCTCGAGCTTGGACGGCCACGCGTTGAGCAGCCGGTAGGTCGCCTTCGTCGCGCCCATCGTGTCCTGCAGCATCAGCGAGCAGGACTTGCGGGCCGACGGCATGCCGGCCAGCACCTCCTGGTGCCACTTCCAGAGCGTGTAGTCCTGGTCCATGCCGCGCTTCAGCACGATGGTCGCCGGCTTGATCTTGCCGAACTGCTTGGACATGGTGACGCCGGTCCGGCCGGTGCTCATGTACTCCGACACCTCCACCTCGGAGGTGATGCCGGCGAGCTCCGAGAAGGTGATCCCGCCACCACCACCGCCACCGGACACGCCGTCGAACTGCACGACGAACCGTGCAGCGGCGACGACCGTGCTGGTGTTGGTGGCCGCCATCGATGTTCTGCCAACGCCTGGCATCGCTCACTCCTTAACGTTTCCTTCGGGTCCGGCTCACTCTTCGAGCGCGGCACCCTGGGGCAGCTGCGAGATGCGGAACACCACGAACTCGGCCGGCTTCACCGGCGCGACGCCGATCTCGATGATCAAATAGCCGGCGTCGCGGCTCTCCGGAGGGTTGTTCTCCTCGTCACACTTGACGAAGAACGCCTCCTGCGGTGTCTTGCCGACCAGGGCACCGCTGCGCCAGACCCGCTGGAGGAACGCGCTGACCACGCGCTGCACGCTCTCCCACAGGTACTCGTCGTTCGGCTCGAACACCACCCAGTTCGTGCCGTTGAGGATGGACTCCTCGATGAAGTTGAACAGCCGCCGGACGTTGACGTAGCGCCACTCCGGGTCGCTGGACAGCGTGCGCGCGCCCCAGATCCGGATGCCCTGGGCGGGGAAGGCCCGCATGCAGTTGACCCCGAGCGGGTTCAGCAGCTCCTGCTCGCCCCTGGTGATCGTGGTCTGCAGGGAGATGACCCCGCGCAGCACCTCGTTGGCGGGTGCCTTGTGCACGCCGCGGGTGTCGTCGTTGCGCGCCCAGATGCCGGAGACGTGGCCGGACGGCGGCAGCGCCAGCCGGGTGCCGGACACCGGGTCCATGATGTTGATCCACGGGTAGTACAGCGCCGCGTACTTCGAGTCGTAGCCGGCGTACTCGGTGCGCCAGTCCTTGATCTGCTGCGGGTTCAACCCCGGCGGCGGGTCGAGGATCGCGACCCGGTCCGACATCAGCTCGCAGTGCGCGATCATGGCGATCTGTACGGCCTTGACCGCCTCGGCGTCGATGACACCGCGCTGGTAGGCCGACATGAGATCGGGGACCATCACCATGGTGATCTCGTCGATCGCCTCGAAGCTGCTCAGGCCGCTGCGCTGGACGGTGTCGCCGACGTACTGCTCGTGGCTGAGCTTGCGCGGCATCGGCAGGTTCTTGCTGAGCACGGTGACGCTGTCCTTCTTCGGCAGGGCCAGCGCGCCGGTCTTGGTGTCCTCCAGCGTGATCAGCTTCGACTGCTTGGAGACCACGGTGGCGACGTTGTTCGCGCCGCGCTTGGTGGTCACGTTGTCGAAGGTCTCCTCGAGCTTGCCGTTGCGCAGCACGTCGAGCTTGAACGTGTCGTCGCCGGGCTGGCTCGCGTCGCCGATCACGATGCTGATCTCGTCGTCGGTGTTCTCGGCGGCCGCCCGGACGGCGAACGCCGGCCGGCCTTCCTCGATCGCCGGCACGGACCCGCGCGAGAACGTGGGCTGCCCGTTCTCCCTGCCGTCCGGCAGCCGCATGATGTAGGCCGAGCCGCCACCGTTGAGGAAGTAGCCGTAGACGGAGTGCGGCAGGTAGGCGTCTTCGACGAAACCACCGAAGACGCGGGTGAACTGGGTCCAGTTGGTCACCAGGGTCGGATCCGAGACCGGACCCTTCTCGGTGAATCCGACGAAGCCCGCGACGGCAGTGCCAACGCCTTCGATGGGCCTTGATCCCGACGAGACCTCTTCGACGTAGACGCCGGGGGATAGGTAGTTGGGCATCGAGTCTCCCAAAGTTCCGTGCCGATCATGAAATCGCGGCCATAGGTACAAAAGCGCTGGCCCCGGCTTCGCGGACAGATATCTGACGGCGCCAGCTTGACACCGCCGATCGGCCGTACCGCAGGTCCGGCGCGCAGCGCAGTGGCCAACCCGTGTTGCCCTCGAGGGCAGCCAGTTCTAGCCGCGCGCCGGCCCTCGGCGGCGCTGCCACCCCACGCGCGCGGCCACACACTGCGAGCGTGCTAGCTGACGTGGACTCGTCGCTGCGGGCGTGGCTCGCGGCCGAGCTGCCCGCGGGAACCGAGGTCGGCTTCGACCCGCCGACGCTGCTCAGCGGCATCCAGCGCCGGCCGCGCCGGGCCGCCATCGCCAACCTGTTCCTGTTCGCCGTCTCGGAGAACCTGGACGGCATGCCGGTCGGACCGGTGCGGATCCGCAACGCCGAGGGCCGGGTCACCGCGACCATGTCCTCGCCGCGCAGCTACCACCTGTCCTACCTGGTCACGGCGTGGGCGGCGGACGTGGCCGAGGAGCACGAACTGCTCGGCGCGGTGCTCGGCGCGCACGCGGAGCAGGACTCCCTGCATGCCGACTACCTGCGCGGCTCCCTGCGCGACCTGGAAGCCGCGCTGCCCATCCGGCTCGGCTGGTCGCCCGCGGCCGGCCGGGCCGACCTGTGGGGCGCCATCGGCATCCCGATGCGCACCGCGGTCGAGCTGACGGTCACCGCGCCGGCGCTGCCGTCGCGCCTCAAGGCCGCCGCGCCGCCGGTCGAGGCGCTCGAGCTGGACGTGCACGACATGGTCGACCGGGAGCCGCAGCCGGAGCCCACCCTCCGCCGCCGGTGGGAGCGAACCAAGATCACCGAGCACTGAGCCCCGGGCACCGAGCACTGGGCCACCGTCAGTCGAGTCAGCAGGCACGCCGCAGAAGGCAGGGGAGTCTCCGTGATCCGCATCTGGGCCACGATCGGATTGTTGCTCGCCTCGCAGGCGCCGATGATCGGCCTCGCGCCGGCCGCACCGGTGCTGGCGCAGCTGGACCTGCTGCCGTCGGCCGGGGGGCCGACGCTGACGCCGAACTACCGCGACGCCGTGTACGGCGACTTCCTGCAGGTGGGCAACACGGTGCTGCGCTGCCCAGTGGCCGGCGAGGAGACCGGCGGCAACTCCGCGCAGGACTGCGTGGCCGCGACCGAGAACCGGACCCCCGGCGGGCTGCTGGACAACCGCAGCAACAACAACGGCTACTACATGCACATGGCCGACGACGACGGCCGCACCGACACGTTCAACTCCAGCCGTGCCGAGCTGACCATCCCGGACGGCGCGACGGTCCGCTACGCGCAGCTGCACTGGGGCGGGCACACCGGCACCTTCGTCGGCTTCTCCGGGGTGAACTGCACGAGGCCGATCCTGCTGCAGGGGCAGCCACCGCCGCCGCCGGCCAAGGCCACGGCCGCCGAGCAGGACGTGACGCTGGCCGTCGCCGGCACCGAGCCGGCCGCGGTGCCGCGGGTGGCCGGCAACTACCGGGCCACCCAGGGCCTGGCCGAGCCGAGCGAGATCTACATGTCCTGGGCCGACGTCACCGGCTGGTTCGCCAGCGTGCCGACCGGGGAGATCGTCCAGGTGTCGGTGGGCAACGTGTGGGCGCCCACCGGGCCGGGCTGCGCCGGCGGCTGGTCGCTCGTCGTGGTGTTCGGCTACGACGAGCCGACCGAGCCCGACTACACCGCACTGCGCGTGGTCGACCTCTACACCGACGGCCTGCCCAAGGGCGGCGCACTGCTGCCCGGGATCATCGAGCCGCTGCTGCCGGGCTTCCCGAGCATCATCGACGGGCTGCTGCCCGGCCTGCTGCCCAACCTCACCGGCAGCGCGGTGACCCTGCCGGGGCTCAACCCGCGGCGCAGCTCGGCCGGGGTGGTGATCGGCGTGACCGCCTACGACGGTGACTGGAACCAGGGTGGCGAGACGCTCAGCGTAGACGGCACCGCGATCGTCGACCCGTGCCTGAACGACGGCACCGAGGACTTCTTCCGGTCCTGCGCCAACGGCTCGATCGACCCCATCGACCCGTCCAAGCCGTACCCGCAGAACAACCTGAGCGTGGAGTCCAAGACCTTCATGCCGGAGCTGGAGGACAACGACACCGGTGAGATCGAGCTGCGGGTCGACGGCGTCGCGGACTTCTTCGTGCTGCACAACGTGGTGTTGGCGGAGAACGTCGAGCCGTCCATCTCGATCGTCAACAACGGCCCGGACAGCGTGCTGCAGGGCGACCTGGCCACCTTCGACATCGAGGTGACCAACGACGGGTCGCTGCCGCTCTACGACATCGAGCTGGTCGACACGAGCGACCCGGCCACCGACGTGCTGTGCACGCCGGCCACCGTGCAGCCGCTCGACCCCGGCCAGTCCCGCATGGTCACCTGCGTGCAGCCCGCCGTCGGGGACACCGAGTTCACCAACACCGCGACCGTCACCGCGACCTTCCTGACGCCGGCCGGCGGCGGCGCACCGCGCACCGTCACCGCGTCGGACAGCGCGACGGTGCAGGTCACGCCGGCCGACTACGCGGTGCAGCGGGTGCCGGACAAGCTCGTGACGCACGTCGGCGAGCCCGTCACGTTCACCGTGACCCTGTTCAACAACACCACGGACGTCACGCTGACCGAGCTGGTCTACACCGACCACGAGGACGCCGAGTGCGACGGCCCCGAGCCGGACGCCGTGCTCGGCCCCGAGTCGCAGCTCACCTTCGAGTGCGTGGTGCCGTCGCCGCAGGAGACGTTCGTCAGCTACGGCGAGCTGACCGCGACCACCGGCCCGATGATCGTCACCGTCCGCAGCGCGGACATCACCATCGTGGTGATCGAGCCGGTGCTGGCCGTGAGCCAGGTGGTGGACAAGGACACGATCTACCGCGGCGACAGCGTGACGATCACCTTCACGGTCGAGAACCTCGCCGAGGATCCCGAGGAGATCCTG